>Ga0335076_10000797_pt1 | contig 29653 bp, 22 predicted proteins | sample Lox_Sample_25_FD_206717 | JGI IMG/M metagenome (GOLD analysis project Ga0335076, IMG submission 206717) | Soil microbial communities from Loxahatchee National Wildlife Refuge, Florida, United States - Lox_Sample_2.5 | ecosystem: Environmental > Terrestrial > Soil > Wetlands | place: USA... | reverse complement strand
GCCCAGATCCTCGAGGACGTCTGGCCGGCGGGAGGCCCCGCCGCCCTGGCGGGCGCCCTCGAGCCTCTCCGGCAGCTCGTCTACGAGCTCGCCCAGCGGCTCCCCCCCGAGTCCGGGGTCGCCGCCCTCGCCGAGGCGGTGGCGCAGATGCGCGATCCCTCCTCGATCGCCGACCTGGTGGCGGCGGCGGCGGTCTCCGAGCCGGAGGCCCGCCAGCGGGTGCTGGAGGAGCTCGACGTGGCCCGGCGGCTCGAGCTGGTCCTCGAGGAGGTGGCCGGGGTGGTGCTGGTCCTCTCGAAGGGGAAGCGCCCGAGCGCCTGAGCCGGGCCGTCACTCGGCCCGCGCGGAGCGCCCCACGCCGTAGTAGGTGAAGCCGGCCGCCCGGGCCTTCTGCGCGTCCCAGACGTTCCGGCCGTCGAGGAGCACCGGCTGCCGCATGACCCGCTTCAGCCGGGCGAGGTCCGGCTGGCGGAACTCGTTCCACTCGGTGACGAGCAGGAGCGCGTCCGCCCCCTCGGCGGCGGCGTAGGGCTCCGGCACCAGCTCCACGCCGCGGCCGTGGAAGAGCCGCTCGGCGACCTCCGCGGCCACCGGGTCGTGCGCCTTCACCCTCGCCCCGTTCCCCAGCAGCCCCTCGATCACGGTGATGGCGGGGGCCTCCCGCATGTCGTCGGTCTTGGGCTTGAAGGCGAGGCCCCAGACGCCGAGGGTCTTCCCCGCCAGGGAGCCGAAGTGGCGGGTGGCCTTCTCCACCAGCCAGCGCTTCTGCCGCTCGTTCACGCGCTCCACCGCGCGCAGGAGGTCGAAGTCGAGCCCGATGAACCGGGCCATGGTCATCACCGCCCGCACGTCCTTGGGGAAGCAGGAGCCGCCGAAGCCCACCCCGGGGAAGAGGAACGGGTGGCCGATGCGGCGGTCCGAGCCGATCCCCCGGCGGACCATGTCCACGTCCGCCCCCAGCCGCTCGCAGAGGGTGGCCATCTCGTTCATGAACGAGATCCGGGTGGCGAGCATGGCGTTGGCCGCGTACTTGGTGAGCTCGGCCGAGCGGACGTCCATGAAGAGCACCGGCTGCTCGGCCCGGACGAAGGGGGCGTAGAGCTCGGCCATGATCGCCCGCGCCCGCTCGGAGGAGACGCCCACCACCACCCGGTCGGGCCGCATGAAGTCGTCGATCGCCGCCCCCTCCTTCAGGAACTCGGGGTTCGAGACCACGTCGAAGGGGTGGGCGGTGTGCTGGCGGACCACCTCGGCCACCTTCTCCGCGCTCCCCACCGGCACGGTGCTCTTGTTCACCACCACGGTGTAGCCCTTCATCTGCCGGGCGAGCTCGGCCGCCGCCGAGAGCACGTGCGTGAGGTCGGCCTCGCCCGTCTCCCCGGGGGGGGTCCCGACGGCGATGAAGGCGACCTCCGCCTCGCGCATCCCCTCGGCGTACGAGGTGGTGAAGGCGAGCCGCCCCTCGCGCACGTTGCGCCGGACGAGCTCCTCCAGCCCCGGCTCGTAGATGGGGATCCCGCCGCCCTGGAGCAGCGCGATCTTCTTCGGGTCGATGTCGAGGCAGACGACCCGGTGGCCCGACTCGGCGAAGCAGGTCCCGGTGACCAGACCCACGTAGCCGGTTCCGACGACGGTGACGTTCACGGGCGGACTCCCCTGGAGAGAACGGGGGAATCTATCACGGGGTCGGCGGGCCCCGGGAGCCGGCCCGGCGCCTCCCGAGCCAGAGCCCGAGCGCGAGCAGCGACGGCAGGGCGCTCCCCCCGCCGCTCGAGCCGCAGCCGCCTCCGGAGGGGGAGGGCGCGCTCGCCGCCTGGGCCGGCGGCGTGACGGTGACGTTCCGGGAGGCCGTGTTCCCGAGCGAGTCGGTCACGGCCACCACGTCCATCACGCCCCCGGTCGGGCCGGCCGCGTAGGCCCCGGTGGCCGCGTTCACGGCGCCGCCCGAGAGGTCCGTGGCGAGCGCCCAGCTGAAGCCGGTCCCGCTCCCGCCCTGGGCGGAGAAGGCGATGGTGCCCCCGACGGCGACGCTGGCGATCCCCGGCGTGATGGTCACCCCGGCGGTCACCGTCACGTCGATCCCGCCCGCGTTGCCCCGCGAGTCGACCACCCGGATGACGTCGACGACGTTCCCGGCCGGGCCTGCGGTGTAGCGTCCCCCGCTCACCGCGCCGCCCGAGGCGTTCGTCAGGAGCGACCAGACGTAGCCGGTCCCGCTCCCTCCGCTGGCGGTGAAGGTGAGGCCGCCGCGCGGCGGGGTGACCGTGGCCGGGCCGGTGACCGAGACGACCGATCCCACCGTCACGCTCACGGCGGCCGAGGTCGAGGGGAGGTGGCTCGCGTCACCCGAGTAGGCCGCCGTGACGGCGTGGACCCCGGCGGGGAGCGCCCCCGTGATGATGCTCGCCTGGCCGCCGGAGAGGGCCGCCTCCGCCCCGAGCGGCTGGGCGTCCGACAGGAAGACGACCGTCCCGGTGGGAGCGGCGCCGGGAGCGACGGAGGTGACGCTGGCGGTGAAGGTGACGTCCTGGCCGACCGGGCTGGAGGTGGCCGAGGCGGAGAGGGTGGTCTGGGTGGCGGCCCGCAGGGAGGCGGTCCAGGCGGCGACCAGGGCCCCGGCGTCGACCGACCCGAGGCCGGCGGCCTGGTCGTAGCCCGGGCCGGCGGCGAAGCCGAGCTGGAAGGGGCTCGCCGCCGGGCAATCCGTCGAGCTCGGCTGGCAGGGGACGATGTTGCTCCCCGAGGTGATCGGGTGGAAGGCGCCGGGCGTGGTCTGGGCGAGGGCGTACAGCTGCGGGTTCACGTTGCCGAGGCCGTGCCCGCCGGTCGCCTGGTCGAGGAGGGCGAGCATGCCGGCGAAGCTGGGCGCCCCGGCGGAGGTCCCGCCCACCACGGTGAGCGTGCTGTCGGCGGCCCGGAAGCCGGAGACGCAGCTCCCCTGGACGCAGATGAGGTACCCGTCGTGGACGGCCGAGGCGGCCAGCGACAGGTCGGGCACGTCCCGCCGGCCGTCGGCCGGGACGCCGCTCCCCACCTGCCAGCTGGGCTTCGGGAAGAAGGCGCTCGCCCCGCCGCCCCCGGCCGCCAGGACGCCCTCGAGGGCGGTGTCGTTCCAGACCGTCTCCGGAATGTAGCCGAGGGCCGAGCCGGCGCCCGCGCCGTTGGTGGCGCTCCAGAAGGCGCCCGGATTGGAGGCGTCGCCGGAGAGCGTGGTCCCGCCCACCCCGGTGACCTCGGGGAGGGCGGCCGGGAGGTCCACCGCCAGGCCGTGGCTGGCGGTGGCGGCGCCGACCGACTCGCAGTCCGCCGCCCCGGCGTCGCCGGCCGAGGCGCTGATGGTCTGTCCCTGGGCGTTCGCCTGCTGCGCCCAGCCACGGAAGACGTTGGCGGTCGTCGAGCCGGTGAGCTGCTCGCAGAACCCGTAGCTCATGCTGATGACCGGGGCGACGTCGTTCGTGACCGCATACTGGAGCGCGTCCCAGACGTTGAAGCTCGCGGAGTTGCCCGTGTAGACGAAGACGATCCGGGCGCTCCGGGCCACCGCGCCGGACCACTCGACGTCGAGGGACGCCTCCTCCACGTCGCCGGCGACCACGGTCGAGGTCCCCGAGGACGGCACGAGGACGAGCTGGGGAGCGTTGGGGGCGAGCCCGGCGGCGGCGCGGAAGGCGGCCACGTCGGCCGGGTCGAGGGCGCTCTGCCCCACCACCGCGATCGACTCGCCGCTGCCGTCGAGGCCGGCGGCGTAGAGGGCGGAGACGTCGTAGATCGTCGCCACGTCGCCCGGGGCGAGGAAGTGGTTGCCGGAGATGCTCGAGGTGAAGGCGGGTTCGGCGGGCCGATGGACCCTGGGGCGAGGGCGGAAGTCGTCCAGGTTCCGGACCCCGGCCACCAGGGGCGCGAGGGCGGTGGGGAGGGAGATTGCGGTGGCGTTCGCGAAGTGGACCGCTCCACCGGCGGCGTAGCGGTGGAGCTCGGTGCGGAGGGCCGCCTCGATGCTCCCGGCCGAGCCGCCGAAGGAGACCTGGTTCCGGCTCCGCGAGACGCCGGTGACCGCGAGCCCCCGCGATCGGAGCCAGGCCGAGACGCGCCCGAGGTCGGCCGCGGCGAGCCCGAAGCGCTCCCCGAACTGCTCCGGCGTGAGCCAGGCGTGGTACCGGGGCGAAGCGGGATCGCGCTGGTCCGCGAGGAGCGCCTCCAGCGCGGCCTGGCGCTCGGGAGAGGGCCGGAGGACGAGCGTGACGCCCTCGAGCCGGATCCCCGGGTCGAGCCGGCCAATGTCCCACTCGGGCCTGGCCATCGGGTGGACGCTCCCCGGCAGGAGGGTTCGCCGGGAGTCGTCGAGCCCCCCGGCGAGCAGCTCCTGGCCGGGGGCCGAGCAGGGCGCGAGGAGGGTCGCAGCCGCCGCCGCCCACGCAAGCCGAACCTTCGAGGATCCTCGCATCCGCCGCGCCCCGCTTCACCCTCCCGTCACGCTCCCCGCTGGACACGCGAGGCGTGCCAGAGGAGACCCGCCACCCCCAGGCGTGGTCACGAGCCACCGGGGGAGCTCCCGCTTGCGCTCACCCGGGAAGGGGGGTGCTCGCCTGGTCCTCGCGGGCCTGGCCACGGCGCGCCGGCCGGTTCTGGGAGCATCAACCCCACCCCGCCGCGGAAGTTTCAAGGCGCCACCACCGCGCGCGCCGCCGCCTCGGCGCCCCGCAGGTGCCGGAGCCGGGCCGGGTCCATCGCCGCCTCCACCACCCGGTCCACCGCCACCCGCTCCGCCAGGGAGAGCTCCGGCCGCACCCGCGCCGCGGCGTCCTCCACCTCGGGGAAGAAGTGGGCCGCGAGCCGGGTCGCGCCGTGGAGCGCGCGGGCGAGGCCGAGCGCGCGGGCGCGCTCCAGGACGTAGGCCGGGTCGAGGGGGAGGCGGAGGAGCTCGCGCAGGTCGACGTAGGTGAGGAGCGGCGCGAGGAGCCCGTCCTTCGCCTGCTCGCCGACGGTCGAGAGGAGCGCGTCCTCCGCCGAGGGGCGCCCAGCGGCCGGGCCGAACGCCGGGTAGGGGCGCCGCCGGGCGAAGAGCTGGGGGTCGGCGGGGGCGCCGGGGAAGAGCCCCTCCTGCGCGGTCACGGTCAGCCGGCCGTCGGTGAAGACCGCGCTCCGCCCGCCGTCCTCGGTGCGGGCGAGCGAGAGCGAGCCCTGGAGCGCCTCCCGAAACCTCGCCAGGTCCTCGGCGCGGAGCGCGATCCGGAGGTCGCCCACCGGCCGGAAGGCCATGTGCGGGTAGAGCCAGTCGACGTAGGCCGCGCCCCCGAGCAGGACCACCGGCACCTCGTGCGCCGCCTTGAGCACGCCGCGCAGGGTGACGAGCTTCAGGACGTTGTCGTTCACCACCGCCTGGTAGTGGCCGAGGAGCCTCTCCCGGAAGACGGCCGGGAGTCCCGCGCCCAGGGGCGTGGTCTCCACCTGGTAAGAGGCGAGCGGCGCGAGCCCGTGGGCGGCGAGGACGTCGCCGAGCAGGGCGAGGTCGCAGCCGGGGAGGGCCGCGGGCGGAGCGAAGGCGGTCACCGCGCGGAGCGCGTCCAGGAGCGGCACGGGGCGCCATGTAACCCACCCGGCGCCCGGGGGCAACGCGCTAGCCTCCCTGCCACTCCTTCAGCGCGGCCGCCGCGTCCTGGGAGAACGGCGGATGGCGCGGCGTCCAGCCGACCTCGGCCGCCCGCCGCGAGACCACCACCTGGTCGCCCGCCAGCGCGTCCGCCATCGGCCCCATCGCCTTGCGGGCCTCTTCCACCGGGATGGCCCGCGTCGCGCCTCCCTTGCCGGCGGCGCGGCTCACCGCGGCCGCGGCGCTCTCCACCGTGGGCGAGGCCCCGTCCACCCCGTGGAAGATCCCGCTCGCGCGCCGCTCGATCACCAGCCGGTAGAGCTCGCCCAGGTCGCGCCGGTGGACGAAGGCCCAGCGCTGGCTCCCCGGGCCGACGAAGGCGGTGCGCCCCTCCTTCAGCGCGCTCTCGTACCAGGAGCCGAGGAGCCCGCGGCGCTCCCCGTACACGATGCCCGGTCGGATCACGGCGGCGGCGAGCCGCTCGCTCCCCGCGGAGAGGACGAGCTGCTCGTGGGCCGGGCGCCAGGCCACCGCCGCGAAGGGGTGCGCCGTGGAGGCCGACTCGGAGGCGGGCTCCCGCGCCTCGCCCAGCACCCAGACGCCGGAGGTGTAGACCAACGCGGCCGGGGCGGCGGACGACCGAGCGACCGCGAGCAGGGCCTCGATCGCCTCGCGGTCGGCCGCCGCGCCGAGACCGTAGTCCACCGCGGCGTGGACCAGGGCGTCGAAGCCGCGGAGCTCCTGGGCCAGGGCCTTGACGTTCCCGAGCGCACCTCGCAGCGGGCGGACCCCCGCCTTCGCGAGCGCGGCGTCCTTCTCGGCCGACCGGGACATCCCAAACACCTGGTGGCCGGCGGCCAGGAGCGCGGCCGCGATCCCGCTCCCCACGTAGCCGGTCGCTCCGGTGACGAAGACCTTCATGGCGCTTCCTCCTCGCCGCCTGGTGTAGCCCGGCCTCGGCCCCGAGTCAGCGCCCTGCGCGGGCGCCCTGTCCGGTCCCGGGCGCCGGCGCCTCCAGGGGCGGAAAGCGCGCGCCGAGGAACAGGAGCGCGCAGGCGGCCGGCCAGAGCTGGAGGAGGACCCGGTCGACGGACGCGTCGAGCTGCCAGGCGAGGTCGAGCGGCGTCACGAGGTAGATCCCGACCTGGCTCGCGCCGAGGAGCGCGAGCGGCACCCAGGCGAGCGCCGCCGGGCGGCGGGGCCGGAGCCCCGCGAGGAGGAGGAGCGCGACCGCCGCGGCGCAGATCCCCCCGCCGATCCCGAGGAGCGCCCCGGCGTAGGCGCGGAGGACGAGGCGCCAGCGGCCCGGGTCGGCCAGCCGCAGGAGGGCGCCGGCGAGGGTGGTGTTCAAGCTGAGGTAGCTCGGGCCCGCGAGCGCGAGCTTGAACCAGGCCGTGGCGGCCCAGCCGGGCGCGAGGCCGACGACGAACGGCCGGAGCCTGGCCCGGTCGAGCCAGGCGACCGCCGCGGCGGCGGCCCCGGCGAAGACGATCCCTTCGTTCTTGAGGAACGGCGCGGACCCCGCCACCAGCCCGGCGAGGAGCGCGGCCCCTCGACCCCGGCCCTCGCGGGCGAAGAGGAGCGCGAGCGAGGTCGCCACCAGGCCGCCGAGCGGGACGTCGGCGCCCTGCGCGGTGCACTCGCGGAACCAGCTGCTCGTGCCCAGCACCAGCAGGGGCGCGAGGATGGCCGCCCCGCCGGGCAGGGCGCCCGCGGCCCCGAGGGCGGCGAGGAGCGTGGCGCCGGCGAAGGCGGCGGCCAGGAGGGCGGGGGCGAAGGCCGACTCTCCCCCGAAGGCCCAGAGCCGGGCGACCGAGAGCGGGAGGAGCGGCGGGTAGTCGGGGTGGGGCCAGCCCAGCTCCGGGCGCCGGAGGAGCGCGAAGGGCTCCGTGGCCCGGACGAGGATCCGGGCCTTCAGGTTCCAGTTGGCGACCGCGTCCCAGCCGCCCCCCGGGCTCTTCCAGGCGACCAGGGCCACCGCCGCCGCGGCCACCCCGGCGCCCGCCAGGACGAGCAGGCGGGCTGCCTTCCCGAGCCCGTCCGGGCGCGCCTCGGGGGAGCGGGGAGGCGCGGGGCGAGCGGTTGCCCGGCGCCGGGAGAGGACGCCGGCTGCGCAGGCTCCGGCCGCGAGCCCGAGGTCGATCGGCACCAGGGTGCCGGAGAGCCGGCCGGTGACGAGGCAGACGGCGAAGGCGAGGAGCGCGTGCGCCGCGATCCCGGCCACGATCGCGGCCGCCGCCGCGAGGGCGCGCTCGGCGAGGACCCGGGCCGGCGGCATCGCCAGCATCACGAGCCCGGCGCCCGTCGCCAGGGAGACCGCCAGGCCGGCGACGGCGCCGAGGGCGCTCACGGCGCGCCCTCCCGGACGAAGAGCCGGACCGCACCGCCCCCCTCCGCCGCCGAGAACCCCGCCCGGGCGAGCGCCGCTGCGACGTCGCCCGCGATCGGGCCCTCGGCCAGGATCGCCCGGAGGCCGGGGGGGATCCCTTCCCCGCGCGCCGGCGGCGCGCCGGCCGGGACCGGCACGGTGTCCGGCTGGCCGAGGACGGGGTCGAGCCGCACGGGCGCCAGGGCATACCGGGCGTGGTTCAGGTAGGCGTACCGGTCGAGCTCGGTGACGTCGGGGGCCCGGTAGTAGCCCACCCGCGGGGGGAGCCGCCCGGCGAGCCCGGAGAAGCGCGCCTCCCCCGCGCCGGCCGGCGGGGGGAGCCGCGCGAGGAGGAGCAGGCGGGAGCAGGGGACGCCGAGGCCCAGTACCAGGGCGGTGACGAGGAAGAGGGCGCGGGCCGCCATGCGCCTCGCTAGCCGTCCCGCCAGGCGCTGCTCGCGAGCGGGCGATCCCGGTGGGGCCTGGTGATCGGGCGCTGCATGGGTGGGGAGGAGGATAGTGGAAAGCGGACCGGGCGTCGAAGGGAGGTCGCGCTCCCCGCCGGGCCCCCGCGGCGGCGCGAGCGGCCCCGCGCGGCGGTGCAGGAGGGCGCCCGGAAGCGGCCCGCCGCCTCGACATCGATGGGCCGATCCAATAGATTCCCCGCCGCTCTCCCGCGCCGGCCGGCGCTCGCCCCGCGGGCGGAGGCGGCCGCCCGAAGACCCACGATGACCTCCACGAGACCGCGAAAGCTCCTGGTCGCCTTCGGGACCCGGCCGGAGGCGATCAAGCTCGCCCCGGTGATCCGGGAGCTCGCCGGACGGCCGGGCGCCGAGGTCCGCGTCTGCCTCACCGGCCAGCACCGGGAGATGGTCGACGGCATCCTCTCCTTCTTCGGGCTGCCGCAGCACGACGACGACCTCGCCATCATGCGGCCCAACCAGTCGCTGAACGAGATCGCCGCCCGCGCCTTCGAGGGGATCGACCGGGTGCTGGCCCGCTTCCAGCCCGACTGGACCCTCGTCCAGGGCGACACCACCACCGCCTTCGTGAGCGCCCTCGCCTCCTTCCATCGCCGGGTGAAGGTGGCGCACGTCGAGGCCGGGCTCCGCAGCCACGATCGCTTCCGTCCCTACCCGGAGGAGGTGAACCGGGTGATGACCGCGGTGGTGGCCGACCTCCACTTCGCACCCACCCCGCGGGCCAGGGCCGACCTGCTCGCCGAGCGGATCCCCGCCGAGCGCATCCAGGTGGTGGGGAACACGGTGGTGGACGCGCTCCGGCTGGCGCTGCCGCGCGTCCAGGCGGAGGGGTTCGCCGCCACCGTCCGCGCGGAGCTGCCCGGGCTCGACCCGGGACGGCCGCTGGTGCTCGTCACCGGCCACCGCCGGGAGAGCTTCGGCGCCCCCTTCCGCGAGCTGTGCCTCGCCATCCGCGACCTCGCCGAGCGGAACCCGGTCCAGGTCGTCTACCCGGTCCACCTGAACCCGAACGTCCGCGCCCCCGTGCAGGAGCTCCTGAGCGGCACGCCCAACGTGAGGCTGGTCGAGCCGGTCAGCTACCCGCTGCTCGTCTGGCTGGCCCAGCGGAGCCGCTTCATCCTCACCGACTCCGGCGGGATCCAGGAGGAGGCGGCGGCGCTCGGGCGGCCGGTGCTGGTGATGCGCGAGGTGACCGAGCGCCGGGAGAGCGTGGAGGCGGGGGTGTCGCGGCTGGTGGGGACGGAGCGGGCCGCGATCCTGGAGTGGGGCGAGCGGCTCCTGCGCGACGACCAGGCCTACCGGGCGATGGCGCGGCCGGTGGACGTCTACGGGGACGGGCACGCGAGCGAGCGGATCGCCGACGCCCTCCTGGGCGCGCCGGGGGCGGAGCCCGGCGGCGAGGGGCCGGGTCGGGCGTGAGCGCGCCGGGCGCCAGGGTGGTGGTGCCGGCGCAGGACCGCCGCCCCGAGGCCGCCTGGGCGGCGCCCCTGGCGTCGGAGTTCCCCTCGCTCCGCGGGCTGCGGGTGGCGGTGATCGGGTACGACCTCCTCGATCCCACGAGCGGCAAGCTCGCCACCGGCGGGACCGAGACCTACGCCCACACCCTCGGCGACATGGCGTACGCGCTCGGCGGGGACGAGCTCTACTTCCAGCGCCACAAGGTCCCCTTCTCCAGCGAGGTGCGGCCGGGGCTGTCGATCCGGAGCTGGGCGCGGCAGCCGGAGCTGCGGCGCCTGCTCGCCGCCGCCCGCGAGGAGGCGCGCGGCCGGCCCACGGTGGTCTTCCTCTTCGTCGAGGACCTCGTGCCCCGCCCGGAGGACCACCCGAGCATCTTCCTCCACCACGGGATCCTTCACGACGGGACGTTCGAGCCCCGGCAGCGCTCGCGCCTGATGTGGCTCGTCCGCGACGCCCGGAAGCGCTACGTCTGGGGGAAGCGGCGGCGGCGGCTCCTCGCGCTCCTCACCCGCACCACCCGGACCGTGGCGGTCGACACCAACGTCGGCAACATCGCCCGCTTCCTCTACCCGCAGCTCGAGTGGGGCGACCGGATCGAGTACGTCCCGAACTTCGGCGAGGTGCTGCCCCGGGCCGAGGTGGTGGAGAAGTGGCGTGCGGTCGAGCGGCCCACCGTGCTCTTCGCCCGGCGCTTCGTGATGAAGCGTGGGACCTACCTCTGGGCGGAGGTGCTGCGCACCCTCGCGCCCCGCTACCCGGGGGTGGAATTCCGGTGCGTCGGGCACGGCCGCGGGGAGCCGACCCTCCGCGAGGTGGCGGCGCGCAGCCCGAACGTGCGAATCCTGGAGCGGCCGCACGCCGAGATGGTCGAGGAGCACCGGCGTGCCCACGTCTCGGTGGTCCCGAGCGTCTGGTCGGAGGGGACGAGCCTCTCCGCCATCGAGGCGATGTGCGCCGGGAGCGCGGTGGTCTCGACCGACATCGGCGGCCTCGGGAACCTGGTGGTCCCGGAGGCGACCGGGCTCATGGTGGCGGCCACCGCCCGCGGCGTCGAGGCGGCGGTGGCCAGGCTCCTCGACGACCTCCCGCTCGCCCGCCGGCTGGGGCTGAACGCCTACCGGACCGCCTCGAGCTCCTTCTCCCGGATCGCCTGGGCCCGGCGGATCTGCGGGGTGCTGGCCCGCGCGATCGAGGCGCCCGAGCCCGGGCCGCTCGCCCGCCGGGTGGCGCCCTTCCCGGGCGCGGACTGAGGTCGCCGGGGGGCCCGCGCGCCCTGCTCCTCCGCCGCATCACGACCGATCGGTCAGCTCGAGCCGAGCTGGCGCGGGCCGTCGGCGGCCGCGGCGGGGAGGGCCCCGGCCGCCGGGCGCCCGCCCTTCCGGCAGACCGCGATGAGCGAGAGCGGCGGGAAGGGCAGGGCCCGGTCCACCAGCCGGAAGACCGGGGTGAGCGCGTTCAGGACCAGGATCTGGAAGAGACCGAAGGACCGGCGGCGCAGCACCTTCCCGTTGAGCCACCAGGCGGGGAAGCCGATCCGGTTGAAGCGGAGGATCTGCTCCACCTCGAAGCCCGCGTCGGTCGCCAGCGCCCGGAGGGTGGCCTCGGTGTAGCGGCGCTTGTGGCCGAGGACCTCGTCGAGGGTGCCGAAGACCCCCGGGTCGTTCGGGACCAGCACCAGCGCGCGGCCGGACTCGGCCAGCACCCGGTGGATGTTCCGCATCGCCCCGGCGTCGTCGTCCACGTGCTCGATCACGTTCAGGCAGACCACCGTGTCGAACCCGCCGGGCGTCTCGGGGAAGGAGTCGCCCCGGGTCACGTCGGTGAGGGTGACGTCGAGGTAGGGCCGGTCCTGGGTGAGGCCGTTCAGGGTCTGGAGGTAGAGCGGGTTGATGTCCGAGGCGACGTACTGGTCGCGGGGGATCAGCCGGCGGGTGAGGTTCCCGGTCCCGCTCCCGATCTCGAGCACCTTCCGCCCGCAGTGCGGGCGGATGGTGTCCGCCATCCAGGCGTTGAAGCGGGGGGCGCGCCCCAGCCGGCCGAGGATCTCCGAGCCGTAGGCGTCCTTGGCGTAGACCTGATCGGAGAGGGAGAACCGCAGGATCGCCCACATGGCCTTGAACCCGTCCCGCCAGCCGATCTTCTTCCCCTCCTGGTAGGTCCGGCCCGAGTAGCTGATGGGGACCTCGAAGATCCGGGCCTCCCGCTTGGCGAGCTTGATGGCGAGCTCCGGCTCGAGCCGGAAGTCGTTGGAGACGATGGGGATGGAGCGGAAGAGCTCGGTGCGGATCGCCTTGTAGCAGGTCTCCATGTCGGTGAGGTTCACGTTGGTCACCCAGTTGGTGAGGAACGTGAGCAGGCGATTCCCGAGCTCGTGGCGGAAGAGGAGGGCCCGGCGCGCCTCGCCCCCGGCGAAGCGCGAGCCGAAGACCGCGTCGGCGCCCTCCTCCACGAAGACCTGGACGATCCGGAGGAGGTCCTTGGGGTGGTACTCGAGGTCGGCGTCGTGGATCACCGCCAGCTCGCCGCTCGCCTCGGCGAGCGCCGTCCGCACCGCCTTCCCCTTCCCGCCGTTCAGGACGTGGCGGAGGAAGACCCACTCGATCTTCCCGCGCCGGCCGTGGCCGCGCAGCTCGACGCCGTTCTCCAGCGGGCCGTCCTCGCGCCAGGAGATCCCGCGCTCCCCGGAGAAGGTTCGCAGCACCTCGGCGGTCCGGTCCCGGGAGCAGTCGTCCACCACCACCACCTGGATGCGCTCCAGGTGCGGGCTCCGCTCCAGGATCTCGAGCCGCTCCAGCGAGGTCGCGACCAGGTGCTGCTCGTTGTAGACCGGGACCAGGACCGAGAGGGAGGTCATGCCGGCCGGTTGTATCAGAGGCCGCCCCGCCCCGGAACCGCGCGTCCGGGCTCCGGGGGAGGCGCCCTTCCCCACGCGCCGGGGAACGCTCAGGGCCAGGCGAGCACGGTGAGGAAGAAGGCCGAGCCGCCCTTCTCGCCGGTCACCTGGTGCACGATCCGCTGCCCCTTCTCCACGGTGAGGCGCGACTGGGTGTTGCGCGAGGCGAGGGCGACCTCGAAGGTCACGGTCGTGCCGCGCTCCTCCTGCAAGGTGAGGCCGACGTGCTCGCCGTCCGGGAGCCGGACGAACTCGGTCTTCCCGCGGGAGAGCGTCACCTTCTGCTCGTCGGTCTGGTCCCACTTCACGTAGGCGAGGTGGGAGAGCTGCCGGCGCAGGTTCTCCAGGCGCGGGTCGATGTGGGCCGGCCCCTGGCGCGAGCCCTTGATCACGCGGACGTGGACCGGGACGTCGCCGAGGGCGCGCGCCGGGTGGAAGGCGGACAGGCCGATGAGCGCGAGGAGGGCGAGCAGGATCGAGCGACGAGGCATGAACCCTCCACGCGAGGTGACGCTCACGAGCCGAGGTCGTCGTCCGCGAGGAGCACCACCGGCCCGTCGGACGTCTGGATCACGGTGGAGACCCCCTCGGCCGAGAGCTCGAGCGAGGCCACTTGGCGGGCGGCGTCCAGGTGGAAGTAGAGGAAGAGGGCCAGCGCCGCCAGCGCCGGGGCGAGGGTGGCGAGGGTGGCCTTCCAGTGGTCGTGGAACCAGCCGAGCGTTCCGGCCGGCGCGGGCGCCCCGATGCGGGCCATCACCTGGTCGACGAACGGGGCGAAGTCGCGGGCGGCGGCGCGGGCGAGGAGCCCCTCGGCCACCAGCCCGTCGGTGGCGGCGAGGTCGGCCGCCAGCGCGCGGCAGCGGGCGCAGCCGGCCAGGTGGGCGGCGAGGGCGCGACCCTCCTCGTCGCGGAGCTCACCGGCGCGGGCGCCGATCATCGGGGCGTAACGGGCGCAGTCCCTCATGGCTCACTCCTCGCCTTCCGCGGCCTCCACGTCGTCCGCCGGGGCGAGCCCGGCGTACTCGCGGAGCGCGGCCTGCATCTTCTTCCGCGCGTGGAACAGCCGGCTCATCACCGTCCCCTTGTGGATCCCGAGCCGGTCCGCCAGCTCCTCGTAGGAGAGCCCCTCCACCTCGCGCAGCACCAGGATCGTGCGGTGCTTCTCGGGGAGACCGTCCAGCGCCTCCTGGATCTTGCCCGCCAGCTCGCGCCGGAGCGCGTTCTCGCGCGGGTCGTTGCCGAGGGCCGTGGCGAGGATCCCCTCGGCCCCCTCGGCCAGGTCCGCCTCCAGCACCTCGTCGACGTCGTCCTTGTGGCTCGCCCGCTCCCGGCGGATCGCGTCGATCGCGAGGTGGGTCGCGATCCGGTACACCCAGGTCGAGAAGGCCGCGTCGCCCTTGAACTCGTGGAGGTGGCCGTGGACCCGGACGAAGGCCTCCTGGGCCACGTCCCAGGCCAGGTCCGGATCTCTCACGATGCCCAGCGCCACGGCGTAGACCTTCCTCTGGTGGCGGACGACCAGGGTGCGAAACGCGTCGGCTTCGCCGGCCTTGGCTCTCGTGACCAGCGCGAGGTCGTCTGCTTCCATCGAAGGGACGCGGGCTCCGGCAGCGAAATTCACGGTGTGGCGTGACAACCTAGCACGGGCCACGTTGGGGGGCCGAAGCGCTCTGACCGGAACCGGGCCCAGCCGCCAGGGGGGCGACCCGACAAGAGAATTGCCCAATTGCACCGCGCGCCCGGGGGTGGGACAACGGGCGGTCGCTCCTGGCCCACCCAGGCGTTATCGTATCGGAACCCGCTGGAATGTGCGGAGGAGATGAGGGTTTGCGACTGAGGCGCATGCCCGGGGCGTACGGAGACATCGCCCGCGTCCTCGGAGGGGCGCGGCGGCGACAGGTGCGGCTCGTTCTCCTCGGCGCGGGAGCGGCGGGGCTCGCGCTCGCGCTCCTCTGCCTGCTGGCCGGGGCGGTGGCGCTCGGGCTCGGCGCCAGAACCCCCTTTCGGGTGATCGCGCTCGCCGGAGCATGTCTTGGGCTCGCCGCGTCGCTAAGCCGCGGGGCGCTCGCCCTCCTCCGGAGCGCCCGGGACGACGCCGGAGCGGTCCGGGCCATGGCCTGGGGTCGGTCGGGCCTCCGCTCGGCCCTCCTCTCCGCGGTCGAGCTCGCGGGCGGCCGCGAGGAGATCGCCGCGAGCGGCCGCTTCTCGGTCGCCCTGGTGGACGCCCACCTCGACCGGACCGCGGCCTCGGCCCGGGCGATCGATCTCCGGCAGGCGATCCCCGATCGCCCGGCGCGGCGGGCCGGCCTCGCCCTGGCGGCGGTGCTCGGCGCCCACCTGGCGGCCTTCGTGGTGGCCGGGCCGCCGCTCGGCCGGGCGTACGCCCGGGTCCTCCGCGGCGATCCGGCCGGCGCCCCGCGCGCCCAGGTGGACCCGATCACCGGCGACGTCGAGATCACCTACCGCTACCCGGCCTACATGCGGCGCGAGCCGCGCACGCTCTCGGGGACCGGCGGCGAGCTCCGGGCGCCCAAGGGCACCGAGGTGCTGCTCCGCACCCGGGCCGATCGGCCGGTGCAGCGGGCCGAGCTCGACGTCGCCTCCGAGCTGCCCGGGCCGGCACCCGGCGACGAGGCCAGGGCCCCGGGCGGATCGTCCGCGCCCGGGGCGCTCACCGGGCGCTTCGCGCTCCAGGTGACCGGCGGTCGCGACCTGGCCGGGCGGCTGGTGGTCGGCGACGGGGGCAGCTACCGCTTCCGGTTCCTCGACGCCCGGGGGCGGACGGTCGCCGAGGGGCCGCCCATCCCGATCGTGGTCGAGCCCGACGCCTACCCCGAGGCCCGGATCCTCTCGCCGGAGCGGGAGCTGGAGGTGGACGGCGACCGGGTGGTCCCCATCGAGTGGCAGGCGGAGGACGACTTCGGAGTGCAGGAGGTGACGCTGGTGCTGAAGCCGCCGGCCGGGGAGGAGCAGCGCCGGCCGCTCCGCCGGGAGGGGACGCTCCGCCACGACGGCGGCACGGTCGACCTCCCCCTCGCGCCCCTCGGCCTGGCCGAGGGCGAGCGGCTCTCCTACTGGATCGAGGCCCTCGACACCGACACCGTCTCCGGGCCGAAGAAGGGGGCCTCCGAGCCCCACACCATCAAGATCTACTCCGAGGCCGAGCACCGCCGGCAGGCGCTGGAGCAGGCGCGCCAGGTCTTCGAGGAGCTCCTGGCGCTCCTCGGCGACCGGCTCGAGACCTTCGCCCGGGGGCCGGTCGCCACCGCGGAGCGGCTCCCCGCCGCCCAGGCGCTCGACGCCCGGACCCGCAGCCTCCACGAGACCATGCGGGAGGTGGCCCGCCAGATCCGGCGCGACCCGGCCGGCCCGCGCGAGGTGGCGGCCGCCCTGCAGAACGTCGCCGGGAACCTCCGGGTGGCGGAGCAGCGGCTCACCGCGGCGCGGGTCCCGATCGCCCAGGCGCTGCGGGTGCGCCTGCGGCCCGACCCGGGGATCGTGCGCGCCATGGCCCACCTCGACGGCGAGCTCGACCGGCAGCTGGAGAACGGCGTGCTCTACCTGGAACAGCTCCTCGACAAGCGGCGCGCCGAGGACCTGCTCCGCCTGGCCAAGGACCTGGCCGGCCGCCGGCGCGAGCTCGCCGGCCTCCTCGAGAAGTACCGCCAGGCGCCGAGCGAGGAGGGGAAGAAGGAGCTCCTCGCGCGGATCGAGCGGATGAAGGAGCGGGTGAAGGACCTGCTCGCGAAGATGGCCGAGCTCTCGAAGGGCTTCAACGACGAGCACATGAACGCCGAGGCGCTGGCCGAGCTCTCGAGGTCCCAGGACCTGGTGTCCGGCCTCGACGAGGTGGAGCGGAAGCTCGCCCAGGGCGACCTGGAGGGGGCGATGAAGGCGCTCGACCAGATGGCGAGCGCCATGGACCGGATGCTCGCCGGCCTCCAGCGGACCGCGGGGCTCCCCGACGAGAAGGCCCGCGCCCTGATGAAGGAGATGCTGGCCTTCAAGGAGGAGCTGGAGAAGGTCGAGCAGGAGCAGCAGCGGACCGCCGACCAGACCGAGCAGGTCCGCGCCGAGTACCGGCGGCGGATCGCCGATCGGCTCAAGGGGGCCGAGAAGGAGCTGGAGCGGCTCGCCGGCCTGGCCCAGCAGGCCCGCCGGGAGGTGGAGCAGGCGCAGCCGGGCGTGACCCTCCGGGCCGAGCTCGACTACGAGCTCTCGCGTGAGGGGCTGAAGGATCTGGAGCGCGCCCTGGGGATGAAGGAGCTCGAGGGCGCGGCCGAGGCGGTCGGCCGCGCCCAGCCCTCGGTGGAGCGCCTCTCGATGGTGCTCGAGGAGGACGCCCAGCTCGCCCAGCGCACCCAGTCGCTCACCGGCAAGGACCCGCTCCAGATCGCCGAGGCGGAGCGGAGCGTGCGTGGGGCGGCCCCCAAGGTGCGGGAGATCCGGGACCGGCTCGCCCGCCTCCTGCCCGACCCGCAGTCGGTGCTGGGCAAGGGGGAGAAGGAGCGGCTCGGCGAGCTCGCCCGGAGGCAGGCGGAGCTGGAGCGAAAGGCGGCCGGGCTCCAGGGCAAGCTCCAGGAGCTGGCGCAGAAGGCGCCGGTCTTCCCGCCCCAGGCGGGCGAGGAGCTGGAGGGCTCCCGCAGCCACATGGGCCAGGCGGCGGCGGAGCTCGGGGCGCGCAACCCGCAGCGCGGCCACGGCGAGCAGCAGCTCGCCCTCGACGGCCTGGCCCGCTTCAAGAAGGGGCTGGAGGACGCGGCCCGGCGCCAGGGCGAGGGCGGCGGGGAGGGCTTCCCCTTCCCGTTCGCCGAGTCGGGCGGCGAGCAGGGCGGCGACGGCCGGGAGCCCTCCCGCGAGAAGGTGAAGATCCCGGGGGCGGAGGCGCACCGCGTGCCGGAGGAGTTCCGCAAGGACCTGCTCGAGGCGATGAAGCAGGGGGCGCCCGAGCGCTACCGCGGCGAGGTGCAGCACTACTACGAGGAGCTCGTCAAGTGAGCCCGGCGGTGCTCGCCCTCACCCTCGCCGTCGCCCGGAGCGAGCCGGCGCCGCCGCCGCCGGAGGCGGATCCCGCCCCCGAGGCGGGCGCCGCGCGCGCGGCGCTCGCCGCCCTCGAGGAGGAGGACGTCGCCCTGGCCCACCAGGCCCTCGGCCCGTTCGAGCCCCTCGACCGGGCGGGCGCGGCGGTCCGGTTCGCCGGGGGCGTCCTCCGGTTCTTCGAGGGGCGCTACCCCGAGGCGGTCGCCCTCCTCGCCTCGGCGGGGGCGACCGAGACCCCGGAGTACGGGATGGCCCAGGCGGCCCTCCGCGTCACGCTCCGCGACCAGCGGGTGGAGACCGAGCACTTCGCGGTCTGGTTCCCGCCCGACGCCGCCCCGGCGGTGCCGCCGCTCCTCGGCGCCCTCGACGCCCAGCGGCGGGCCCTGCGGCCGCTCCTGGGCGAGCTCCCGGCCGGCCGGCTGCGGGTGGAGCTGGTGGGGAAGCCGGGCGAGGTGGCCGCCCTGGCGGGGCTGGCGGAGCAGGACGTCGTCCGGAGCGGCGCCGTGGGCGCCGCCAAGTTCGGGAAGCTGGTCCTCCTCGCGCCCGAGGGCCCGCCCGGGGACGCCTGGCTCGACGCCGCCGCGCACGAGCTCACCCACACCGTGATCACCGCCCGCACCCGGAACCGCGCCCCGGTGTGGCTGCAGGAGGGCCTCGCCACCTGGCTCGAGGGGAGCTGGCGCGGGCGGGGGGGCGCGCTCTCGCCGCGCGCCGAGGCGCTGGTCGCCCGGGCGGGCGCGCGGGGACGCCTGATGGAGCTGCGCGAGATGCACCCCAGCCTGGCGAGGCTCTCCTTCGACCGGGCCGCGCTCGCCCAGGCGGAGGCGGCGCTCGCGGTCGAGTACCTGTCCCGCCGCGCCGGGGCCGCCTCGATCGCCGAGCTGCTCGAGCGCGTCGGGGCGGGCGCCGACGCGGAGGAGGTCGCGGCCGGGGAGCTGGGCCTCGGACCGGGCGGGTTCGCCGCCGGCTGGAGGCGGTACCTGGACGAGCGCGCCCTCTCGCAGGCGGGGCGGGAGACGCTCCGGCGCCTGGGCGAGGTCGACGGGGCCGACGGCCCGAGGGGAACGCCATGACCCGCGGCCCGCTCGCCGTCCCGCTGGCCGCCGCCCTCCTCGCGGTCGCGCTCCCCTGGGCCGCCCGAGCCGGGTCGGGAGTGGGCACGGCGGAGGGGGGGCGGGAGCGCCCGGAGAGCCCGGCGGCTGGCCAGGCCGCGCTCCAGGCGCTCAAGGCCCTGGCCGACGAGGACGTCACCCGCGCCCGCGCGCTGCTCGCGCCGTTCGAGCCGCTCGACGGGGCGGGCCAGTCGATCGCCTTCGCCGGCGGGGTCCTCCGCTTCTTCGAGCAGCGCTACGGCGAGGCGGTCGCGCTCATCGAGGGCTCGGGGGCGGGGAACGCCGGAGGCTACCTGGCCCTCGCCCGGGCGGCCCAGGCGGTGACCCGGGACGACGCCCGCGCCGAGGGGGAGCACTTCGCGATCTCGTACCCGAAGGGGAAGGACGAGGTCCTGGTCCCCTACCTGCTCGAGGCGCTCGAGAAGCAGCGCGAGGTGCTGGCGGCGGCGGTGGGCGAGCCGCCGCCGGGCCGGCTCACGGTGGAGGTCGTGAGCGACGTGGCCGGCCTGTCCAGGCTCTCCACCCTCACCGAGGCCGAGATCCGGACCAGCGGGACGGTGGCGGTCGCCAAGTTCGGCAAGCTGATGCTCCTCTCCCCCAAGGCGCTCCTCAAGGGCTACGACTGGCTCGACACCGCCGCCCACGAGTACGTGCACAACGTGGTGACCTTCCGGACCCGCAACCGCGCCCCCATCTGGCTGCAGGAGGGGCTGGCGAAGTGGTTCGAGGCCCGCTGGCGGGGCGGGGGGGAGCCGCTCTCCCCGTACTCCGCCGCCCTGGTCCGCGACGCCGTCGCCCGGGATCGCCTCGTCACGTTCCAGGAGATGCACCCCTCGCTGGCGAAGCTCCCCTCCCAGGAGCGCGCCGCGCTCGCCTACGCCCAGGTCGTGCTGGCGGTCGAGTTCCTGGTGAAGGAGAAGGGCCCCGGGGCGATCTCCCGGGTGGTGGAGCAGGTGGGGAAGGGGAAGAGCGCCGAGGAGGCGGTGGCGGACGCGGCCGGGGAGCCCTTCCCCCGCTTCCTCGCCGACTGGAAGCGCTACCTGGCCCTCAGGCCGCTCCCGCGCGGGGGGGACCACGAGCTCAGGAAGCTCCGGTTCCGCGACGATCCGAAGCAGGGCGGCGCCTGGGCGGAGTGGGCCGAGATCGGCGATCCGGACGCGCGCGGCTTCGCCCGGCTGGGCGAGCTCTTCCGCGAGCGCGGGCGCTGGACCTCGGCGCGGCTCGAGTACGCCAAGGCCTACGCCAAGGTGGGCGGGCGGGTCCCCATCCTCGCCGGCCAGTACGCGCTCGCCGCCCGCATGTCCGGGGCCCCGGGCGAGGCGGAGCAGGTCCTCACCGAGGCGCTCGGCTGGAACCCCGGCTACCCCGCCCTGAACGTGCAGCTGGCCCGGATCCTGGTGGAGAAGCAGGACTGGGCCGGCGCCCGCGACCGGCTCCTCGCCGCCAACCGCGAGGATCCGCTCGACCCGGAGATCCACGCCGGGCTGGCCCAGGCGCTCACCGCGCTCGGGGACCCGGGCGGCGCCTCGCGCGAGGGGCGCTTCGCGGCGATACTGGCGGGGCGCCCCGCCCCGGAGGGACACCCGTGACCGACGCCGCCCCGACCTCCCAGAGCCCCGACGCCGATCTCCACGCCGTGCAGGAGCTGCACGAGGCCCGCCGGATGCTCCTCGGCGAGATCGAGAAGCGGATCGTGGGCCAGAAGGAGGTGGTGGACGCCCTCCTGGTGGCCCTCTTCGCCCGCGGCCACTGCCTGTTCGTGGGGGTGCCCGGGCTCGCCAAGACCCTGCTCATCTCCACCGTCGCCGACGTCCTCGACCTCTCCTTCAACCGGATCCAGTTCACGCCGGACCTGATGCCCTCGGACATCACCGGCACCGACGTCCTCGAGGAGGACCACACCACCGGCCGCCGCACCTTCCGCTTCGTGCGCGGGCCGATCTTCGCGAACCTGCTCCTCGCCGACGAGATCAACCGGACCCCGCCCAAGACCCAGGCGGCGCTGCTCCAGGCGATGCAGGAGTACCGGGTGACCGCCGGCGGAGAGACCTACCCGCTCGACCTCCCCTTCCTGGTCTTCGCCACCCAGAACCCCATCGAGCAGGAGGGGACCTACCCGCTCCCCGAGGCGCAGCTCGACCGGTTCATGTTCTACGTGTCGGTGAGCTACCCGAGCGCCGCGGAGGAGGCGGAGATCGTCCGCTCCACCACGGTCGCCACCCGCGCCCCGCTCCGGCGGGTGCTCTCGCCCCACAAGATCCGGGACCTGCAGGACCTGGTGCTCCGGGTCCCGGCCGCCGACCACGTGATCCAGTACGCGGTCGAGCTGGTCCGGCGCACCCGGCCGGGCGAGCCGGGGGCGCCCGACTTCGTGAAGGAGAACGTCTCCTGGGGGGCCGGGCCGCGCGCCAGCCAGTACCTGGTCCTCGGCGCAAAGAGCCGGGCGATCCTCGACGGCCGGATGGCGGCCTCCGAGGAGGACGTCCGCGCCCTGGCCCGCAACGTCCTCGTCCATCGCGTGATCACCAACTTCCGCGCCGAGTCGGAGGGCGTGACCAGCGGCCAGATCGTGGATCGGCTGCTGGAGAAGGTGCGGGTCTAGACCTTCGATGGCCGATCCGAAGCGCCCGCTCCTCGATCCCGCCGTGCTCGCCCGGCTCGGCACGCTGAAGCTCCGCGTCCGGGCGATCACCGAGGGGGTCCTCTCCGGCCTGCACCGCTCCCCCCACCACGGCCAGTCGGTCGAGTTCGCCGAGCACAAGGAGTACACGCCCGGCGACGAGATCCGGCACATCGACTGGAAGGCGTACGGCAAGTTCGACCGCTACTACGTGAAGAAGTACGAGCAGGAGACCAACCTGCGCGCCTACCTGGTGGTCGACGCCTCCGGCTCGATGGGCTACCGAGGCGACCCCTCCCGGCTGACCAAGCTCGAGTACGCGAGCGCCCTGGCCGCCTCCCTCGCCTTCCTCCTGGTCCGGCAGCAGGACGCAGCCGGGCTGGTGGTGGTGGCCGGCCAGGTGCAGCGGGCGGTCCCACCCCGGGCGGCGGCCAGCCACCTCGGGACCCTGGTCGACGCCCTGGAGACGGTCCAGCCCGGGGGGCCGACCCGGCTGGCGGCCGCGGTCGACTGGGTGATCGAGCACGCCCCGCGCCGCTCCTCCGTCCTCGTCTTCTCCGACCTGATGGACCCCGAGGAGCGGGTGCTCCGCAAGCTCGCCCAGCTCGGGCGCCGCAAGCACGAGGTGACCCTCTTCCACGTCCTCGACCGGGCGGAGCTCGAGTTCCCCTTCGACGACCCGACCCTCTTCCTCTCCATGGAGGACGACCGGCAGGTGGAGGCGCACGGGCGCGACGTGCGGAAGGGCTACCTCGACGTGGTGACGCGCTGGCTCGACGAGGCCCGGCGGATCGCCGCCGAGGCGGACGTGGACTACGCGCTCTGCCGGACCGAGCGGCCGCTCGAGGAGGTGCTGCTGCCGTTCCTGGCGCGCCGGGAGGCGTCGGCGGCGTGAGCCTCGGCTTCGTGAACCCGGCCCTGCTCTGGGGGCTCCTGGCGGCCGCCATCCCGCTCGCCATCCACCTCTTCTTCCGCCGGCGCCCGCGCCCCATCCCCTTCCCGGCCATCGACTTCATCCTCCGGGCGCGGCGCGAGACCCAGCGGCGCCTCCGGCTCCGGAAGGTCCTGCTCTTCGCCGCCCGGACCCTGCTCCTCGCCGCCGTGGCCGCCGCCATCGCCCGCCCCCGCGCCGAGCAGCCGGGGGCGCCGGCCCTGGCGGCGGCGAGCGGGCCCCGCGCCACCGCCATCGTCCTCGACGCCTCCGGCTCGATGCGCTACCGGCTCGACGGGCGCGCCCTGTTCGAGCGCGCCCGGGCCGACGCGCTCGGGGCCCTGGCCGGCCTCACCCCCGAGGAGCCGGCCACCGCCCTGGTCTGCGGGAGCGAGCCCCCGGCGGCCGAGCCCCCCGGCTTCGACCGCGCCCAGGTGCGCCGCGTCCTCGAGCGGGCCGAGGCCACGGCCGCCCACTCCGACCTCACCGCCTGCGTGGCCGCGGCGGTCCGGGTCCTCGGCTCCGCCAAGGCGCAGGAGGGGCTCCCCAAGCGGCTGGTGGTCGCCACCGACCTCGCCGCCCACGCGTGGCGGCTGGACGTGCCGCCGCCCGCCGTCGAGGGGCCGGGGGGGGGAGCGCGCCGGCCGGAGGTCACCATCCTCGACGCGGCCCGGGGGAGCCCCCTCCCCAACCACGGGATCGTGGGGCTCGAGGCCGAGCCCGATCCGGCCGCCGGCCCGCGCGGGTTCAAGCTCACCGCCGTCCTCGCCAACCACGCCGAGGCGCCGCTCAAGGACGCCCCGCTCTCCCTGGTGGTCGGGACCGGCCCCGAGGCGAAGACCGCGATCCGGGCCTTCGCCGACCTCCCCGCCAACGGGACGGTGCGCAAGTCGCTCCTCCACGCCTTCCCCCAGGGCGGTCCGGCGGTGGTCCGGGTCGCGCTCCCCGAGGACGGCCTCGCGGACGACGACTCCCGCGCCCTCGCCCTGATCGTCCCCCGCGAGGTGCGCGCCCTGGTGGTCGACGGGGCCCCCTCGCCGGTGAAGTACCGGGACGAGGCCTACTTCGTGGACTCGGCCCTCGCCTCGCCCGCCTCGCCGGTCCACCCCCGGCTGGTGGACGCGGAGGCCTTCCCCAAGGAGGACCTCTCCAAGGTCGACGTGATCTTCCTCCTCAACGTCCGCTCGGTGGGCTCCCGGGCGGACGAGCTCCGGAAGTTCGTCGAGGACGGGGGCGGCCTCTTCATCTCGCTGGGCGACCAGGTCGATCCGGACCAGTACGCGAGGGAGCTCGGGGCGCTCCTCCCCATGCGCCTCCACGTGGAGAAGACCGCGGATGGCCACGGGAGCGCCGGGGGCGAGGGACACCCGGCGCGCTTCGCCGAGGTGGCGTTCGACCACCCCGCCCTCTCCATCTTCCAGGGCGAGGCACGCGAGGGGCTCCTCGGCGCCCGCACCTGGCGCTACGTCCTCGCCCGGCCGCTCCCCGGACCCGGCCCCGCCCCGCGGGTGCTGGCGAGCTTCGACGACGGCGCGCCCGCCCTGGTGGAGGCCCGGCGCGGCAAGGGCCGGGTCCTGCTCTTCACCTCCACCGCCGACCGGGACTGGACCGACTGGCCCATCCGGACGAGCTTCCTCCCGGCGATGCAGCGCTTCGCCGCCTTCCTCGCCGGCTCGCTGGAGGATCGCCGCGAGGCGCCGGCGCTGGTGGGGGCCCGCTGGACGCTCCACCTCGCCGAGGGGGAGGCGCTCACCGCGCTCGTGGGGCCCGACGGCCGCGAGCGAGGGCGCGCCGAGCTCGAGCGCGGCGGGCTGGTGGAGAGCGCCCCAGGGGTGATCGAGCTCACCCCGCGCGAGCCCGGGCTCTGGCAGGTGAAGGTCCAGGCGCGGGGGGAGGAGCGGCTCGAGCCGCGGCTCGCCTTCGCCGTCTCCCCCGACCCGCGCGAGTCGGACACCCGGAGGCTCGAGCCCTCCGAGCTCACCGCCTGGTTCGGCGGCGAAGGCCACGCCCGGGTGGAGGGGCAGGCCCGGGCGGGCACGGGGAAGGAGATCCCGCTCTGGTCGATCCTCCTCGTCCTCTCCCTGGGGGCGTTCCTGGCGGAGGGGTTGCTGCTCGGCTGACTCGGCCCCCGCCGCCGCCGTAGGATCCCCCCGTGCCCGATTCCCTGGATCGCGACGTCGCCGGCCTCCTCTGCGTCGGCTTCCACGGCAAGACCGCCTCGCCCGAGGTCCTCGAGCTCGTCCGGCGGGGCGTCTACGGGGTGGTGCTCTTCGCCCGGAACGTCGAGGACGCCGGGCAGGTGGCGGCGCTGGTGGCCGAGCTCAAGCGGGCGGCGGGGCGGCCGCTCCTCGTCTCGATCGACCAGGAGGGGGGACGGGTGGCGCGCCTCCGCGCGCCGCAGGGCTTCACCGAGCTCCCGCCCATGCGGGCCCTGGGAGAGCTCGGGGACGAGCGCGTTGCGGAGGCGGTCGGGGCCCTGCTCGGGCGCGAGCTGCGGGCGGTGGGGATCGACCAGGACTACGCCCCGGTGGTCGACGTGGACACCAACCCGTCCAACCCGGTGATCGGCGATCGCTCGCTCTCCCGCGATCCGGCGGTCGTGGGGCGGCTCGGCGCGGCGCTCGCCCGCGGGCTGCAGGGGGCGGGCGTGGCGGCCTGCGCCAAGCACTTCCCCGGCCACGGCGACACGAGCCAGGACTCGCACGAGGACCTGCCGCGCCTCCCCCACGCGCTCGAGCGGCTCCGCGCCGTCGAGCTCGCCCCCTTCCGCGCCCTGGCCGCCGCCGGGGTCGCGTCGGTGATGACCGCCCACGTGGTCTTCGACGCGCTCGACCGGGCCCGGCCGGCCACCCTGTCGGCTCCGGTGATGCGTCTCCTCCGGGAGGAGGTCGGGTTCGCGGGCTGCTGCATCTCCGACGACCTGGAGATGAAGGCGGTGGCCGACCACTTCCCGCTCGAGGAGGCGGTCCCGGGTGCGGTAGCGGCCGGGGTGGACGCGCTCCTCGTCTGCCATCGCGCCGAGGTCCAGCACCGCGCCATCGACCTCGTCCGCGGGGCGGTGGAGGGTGGCTGGATCCCCCGAGCGCGTGTGGCCGAGGCGCGCAGCCGGATCGGGCGGCTCCTCGCCTACGCCGGACCGCCGCCGAACCCCCGCGGGGTCCAGGGCGCGCTGCGCACGCCGGAGCACCTCGCCCTCGCGGCGCGGATCCCCGCGCTCCAGGTCGGACACGACCCGACCGCCGCCTGACCCGCCCGGCGGGGCCCGCCCGACTCCTCCCCTCCGTTGTCACGGTGCCATGGCTCGCTCGGCCATGGTCTTCTGGCCGCGGGCACAGCCGCTACGATCGCCACGTGCAGCCGGTCCACTGCCCATACTGCCAGGCATCCCTCGCGGCGAGCTCGGTCCTCGACGCCTGCACCGCCGCGATCCCCCGCAGCGCCATCGTCCGCTTCCGCTGTCCCGGCTGCGGGCGCGAGGAGTGGGCGCGGCTCGGCGGCGGGGAGCTGGCGATCGGAGCGCCCCGGGCGGACTCGGCGCTCTTCCGCCCCTTCGCGGTGGCCGACGAGCCCGACCTGTGCGTCCGCCGGGGCGACGTCTGGCTCGACTGCTGGCACGACGGGTGCCACCGGCGCTTCCCCTGGCGCTCGCTCCCGGCCAGCGCCTGACGCCCACCGGGCCGCTCAGGTGGTCCGGTCGAGGATCTTGAGCGCCACCAGACCGTAGAGGAAGCCGTACACCGCGTGCTCGGGCCGCTGGGCGAGGTGGATCAGCTCGGCCACCGTGCGCGTGCCGTCCGCCCTGGGGAGGAGCTCCGCCTCCCAGCGCTCGAGCTCGACCTCGTGCAGGGCGTAGGCCGGCTGCGGGGAGGGGATGAGCCGGTCCTCGGGGGAGAGGAGGCGGTAGAGCCGCTCCGGCTTGTAGAGCTTCTTCACCCCCCGGGCGATCAGGTTCGCGGGGTGGAGGTCGATCTTGATCGCCTCCTTGGCCGCCCGGTCGGCGAAGTGGATCCGGTACTCGCCCTCCTCCCATCCGAAGACCGAGTAGATGATCGCCTTCACCTGCTGGGCGACGTAGTAGAGCTTCTCGGTCTCCTTGAGGAGCGCCATCTCCACCAGCACGTCGCCGGTCCGGCGCCCGGTCTTGTCCGCCGCCGCCTGGCAGAGCTCGAGCTGGGCGTTGGTGATCTTCCCCACCCGGACCAGGAACGGCCCGAACCGGTCGGTGACCAGGTTGGAGATGGCGAAGCAGGGGCGCCCCTTCTCGAAGTAGATGCTCTTCTTCACCTTCCCCCGCTGGACGGTGAGCTCCCCGGTCTGCTGGGCGAGGTGGAAGGCGGTGATGAGGTCGGGGAGGTTCTCCTCCAGCTTGCCCTCGGTGCGGGAGAGGTCGTGGCGCTGGCGCCGGCCCCGCACGTCGGCGGCGCTCGGGGGCGGGGCGGGCAGGGGAGGCGGGCGCGCCGGGGCGCCCACCGGGGCGGCGGTGACCGGCTCGCCGCGGAGCACGGCCGAGACCTTCCCGTCCTCCGTCAGGGTCACCCGGCCGGTCAGCTCCATGGCGGGGACCGGCTCGTCGGTCTCGACCGCGACCTCCACGTCGAAGTCGGTGAGCGGCGCGGGCCGGGGCGGCGGGGCGGCCCGGGTCGGGGGCGACGACGGGACCAGCGCCCGGAGCGCCTCCATCAGCTTGCGGGCGTCGAAGGGCTTCTCGAAGTAGCCGGCGGCGCCGTGCTGGCTCCGGGCGTCGGCGGCGGCTCGGCCGCCCTTGAAGACGCCGGTCATGAAGACGTACGGGACCTGGGCGTTCCGCAGCGCGTGGGCGACGTCGTAGCCCATCATGTCGGGCAGGAGCACGTCGACCACCGCGGCGGTGGGGCGCTCGGAGGCCACCAGGTCGATGGCCGATCTCCCCTTCCCGGTGGGGAGGGCGATCCAGCCCTCGGACTCGATCAGCCTGGCGAGGAGCGCGAGCAGCTCCTGGTTGTCGTCGACGATCAGGATCTTCGGCGCCATGGCGCCCGCGACCATACCAACGATCCCGGCGCCGACAAAGCGTCCCTCGCCCATGTGGGATCGCCTCGGGCGACGCGGGGCGCGCTACCCTCTCCCCGATCCGGAGGACCCCATGGAGCTCCGCGAGTTGAAGGTGATCGTGACCGGCGCCGCCCAGGGGATGGGGGCGCACTTCGCCCGCCGGCTCGCCGAGGCGGGCGCGCAGGTGGCGGCGGGCGACGTGAACGAGGCGGCCCTGGGGGCGCTGCCCGCGCCCATCCACCACCGGCGCCTCGACGTGACGAGCGAGGCGGACGTGCACGGCTTCGTCGGCTGGGCGGCCGGGGCGATGGGCGGGCTGAACGCGCTCCTCAACAACGCCGGCATCCTCCGGGACGGGCTCCTGGTGCGGCGCGACCGGGTCACCGGCGAGGTGTCCACCCTCTCCGAGGCGGACTGGGACGCGGTGCTGGCGGTGAACCTGACCGGCGCCACGCGCATGGTGCGCGAGGTGGTTGCCCACCTGGCCCGGGTGGGGACGCGGCCCGGGGCGATCGTCAACATGTCCTCCATCGCCCGGCACGGGAACCGGGGCCAGTCGAACTACGTCGCCGCCAAGGCCGCCCTGGCCGCCAACACCCTCACCTGGGCGAAGGAGTTCGCGTCGCTCGGGATCCGGGTGGCCGCCATCGCGCCCGGCATGATCGAGACCCCCATGACCCAGGGGATGAACCCGAAGGCCCGCGACGCGCTGGTGGCCGCCGTCCCGGTGGGCCGGATCGGCACGCCCGAGGACGTCTGGAAGGCGGTCCGCTTCGTCCTCGAGTGCGACTACTTCGACGGCCGGACGGTGGACGTCGACGGCGGCCTCTCGATGTAGCGCCCCTCGCCCTCAGGCCGAGGGCGGCGCCGACGGCGCGCCCGCGACCGGCTCCGGGGCGAGCCGATCCGCTCCCCGGCCGGCGGCGAGGGCCGCCAGCCGCCGCCGGCGGGGCTCGGCGGTGGCGAGGTGGCCGAACGCCACGGCGAGGGAGATGCCGAGGCAGCCGAGCCAGAGGGCGCGGGCGCCGAGGCGCTGGAGCGCCTCGCCCGCCCAGAGCGGCGAGAGGGTGAAGGCCACCCCCCAGGACATCGAGAACGCGCCCTGGTAGCGGCCGCGGAGGGCGGGCGGGGCGAGATCGGCGACCAGGCTGGAGGCGACTGGGAAGCCGACCACCTCACCCACCGTCCAGAGCGAGGTGCCGAGGCCGTAGACCGCCAGGCTGCCCCCGAGGGCGTTCACCCCGTACCCGGCTCCGAAGAGCGCCGCCGAGGTGGCGAGCAGGCGGGCCGGATCGCGCCCCGCCAGCCGTGGGGAGAGGATCGGCTGGAGCACCACCACCCCGGCGCAGTTCACCGCCATGAGGATCGCATAGGACGAGGGGCCGAGCCCGTGGGCGGCCATGTCGACCGGCAGGGCGAGCTGCCACTGGGTGAAGACCACGAGAGCGAGGAGGTGGAGGCCGAGGAAGCCGACGTACGGTCCGTCGGCGAAGACGCGGAGCATACCGCGCAGGGCCGGCTCGTGGGCGTGCCCGGTCGGCCGGGTCTCCGGGACGCTGCGGACCACGATCACCGCCGCGAGCAGCGAGGTGCCGGCGTCGGCGAGGAAGAGCGCCCGGAGGCTCCGCTCCGCCACCAGGCCCCCGAGGACCAGGCCGATGGAGAGGGCGAGGTTCACCGCCCAGTAGACGAGCCCGTAGGCGCGGGGCCGGTCGCGGGGCGGCACGAGGTCGGCCACCGCCGCGCTCATCGCCGGCCGGTAGAGATCGCCGGAGGCGGAGGCGAGGAAGGCGAGGAGCGAGAGCAGGGCGGAGTCCCGGGCGAAGGCGAGCGATCCCACCGCCGCCGCGCCGAGGAGGAGGCCGGCCAGCATGGTGGCGCGCCGCCCGAAGCGGTCGGCGAGGAGCCCGCCCAGCGGCCCGGCCACGATCATCCCCAGGCCGTACAGGGCGAGGACGCGCCCGGCCTGGTCGGGGGCGAAGCCCCGCTCGCGCACCAGGTAGATGGCGAGGAAGGCCACCACGAAGCTGGCGAGCCGGTTGACGATCAGCCCCCACCAGAGCGCCCAGAAGGCGCGGGGGAGGCCGCCGGCGCGGGCGGCGAGGCTTTCCCGGAGGGGATCCACGGT
>Ga0335076_10000796_pt1 | contig 29667 bp, 21 predicted proteins | sample Lox_Sample_25_FD_206717 | JGI IMG/M metagenome (GOLD analysis project Ga0335076, IMG submission 206717) | Soil microbial communities from Loxahatchee National Wildlife Refuge, Florida, United States - Lox_Sample_2.5 | ecosystem: Environmental > Terrestrial > Soil > Wetlands | place: USA... | reverse complement strand
CCAAACGCGCGATGTCGCCGTAGGTTTCGGCGCGCGCCATCGGCGGGATGAGGTGGTCGACGAGCACGGCGTGCGCTCGCCGCTTGGCCTGCGTGCCCTCGCCGGGGTCGTTGACCAGGAACGGGTAGACCAACGGCAGATTGCCCAGCGCGGCGTCGGGTCCGCACGCCGCCGACATGCCCAGCGTCTTGCCCGGCAGCCATTCCAGGTTGCCGTGCTTGCCCAGGTGCACCACCGCGTCGGCTCTAAAACCGGTGTCCAGCCAGCGGTAGGCGGCCAGGTAGTGATGGCTGGGCGGCAGGTCCGGGTCGTGGTAGATGGCAACCGGGTTTTCCCCGAAGCCGCGGGGCGGCTGGACCATCAGGACCAGGTTGCCGGCACGCATTGCGGCGATGACGATCTCGCCGTCGGGGTTGGTGGTGCGGTCAACGAACAGGTCACCGGGCGGCGCGCCCCAATGCGCCCGCACCGCGTCGGTCAGTTCGGCGGGCAGTGTCGCGAACCAGGCCCGATAGTCCCTGGCGGACAACCGGATCGGGTTGCCGGCCAGCTGCCCGTCGGTGAGCCACTCGGGGTCTTGCCCGCCGCGTTCGATCAGCGCGTGGATCAGTGCGTCGCCGTCGTCGGCGTCGACTCCGGGCAGATCGCCCACCTGATAACCGCGCTCGCGCATCGCCCGCAGCAGCGCGACCGCGCTGGCCGGGGTGTCCAGCCCGACCGCGTTGCCGATGCGCGCGTGCTTGGTGGGATAGGCCGAAAACACCAGGGCCACGCGCTTCTCGGGCGGGGCGACATGCCGCAGCCGCGCGTGCCGGATCGCCAGCCCCGCGACCCGCGCGCAGCGCTCCGGATCGGCGACATAGGAGATCAGCCCGTCGTCGTCGATCTCCTTGAACGAGAACGGAACCGTGATGATGCGGCCGTCGAATTCGGGCACCGCCACCTGGCTGGCCACGTCGAGCGGGCTGAGGCCGTCGTCGTTGTCGCGCCATCGATCGCGGGGGCTGGTCAGGCACAAACCCTGCAGTATCGGAATGTCCAGGGCCGCCAGGTGTTCGACGTTCCAGCTGTCGTCGTCCCCGCCGGCGGACACGGTGGCCGGCTTCAGTCCCCCGGCGGCCAGCACGGTGACCACCATGGCGTCGGCGTCGCCAAGCCGTTGCAGCAGTTCGGGTTCGGCGGTCCGCAGCGAGGCGCAGTAGACGGGCAGCGGTTGCCCGCCGGCGTCCTCGATGGCCCGGCACAGCGACTCGACGTAGGCGGTGTTGCCGGCCAGCTGCTGCGCGCGGTAGTAGAGCACCGCGATCGTCGGGCCCTCCGTGTTCCTGGCGCTCGGCCGCTCCAGCTCACCCCAGGTGGGCGTCACCACCGGCGGTGCGAAGCCGAAGCCGGTCATCAGCACCGTGTCCGAGAGGAAGGCGTGCAGCTGGCGCAGGTTCTCCACGCCGCCGTGGGCAAGGTAGATGTGCGCCTGCACCGCGATGCCGGCCGCCAGGGTGGACAGGCCGGTCAGCTCGGCGTCGGCGGCCTGTTCTCCGCTGACCAGGACCGTCGGGACACCGCTGGCGACCACCGCGTCGATGCCGCTCTGCCAGGCGCGGTAACCGCCCAGGATCCGGACCACCGCGACCGCGGCGCCGGCGAGCAGGTCCGGCAGCTCGTCATCGGACAGGCGCGACGGGTTGGCCCACCGATAAGTCTTCCCGCTGGAACGGGCGCTGATCAGGTCCGTGTCGGACGTCGACAGCAGCAGGATGGTCGGCTCGGCCACCCATCATTCGTACCGCAGCGTCGCTGCGAGGCGAGCGGCGACCTCGAGTCGGGCGCCGAACGTGCAGTGGGCGCGAAAAATTTGCCGGAACCGCGCACTGAATGCACGCTCGGCGCAACACTGTGGGGATGAAACCTGCGTCTGTTGCCGGACTTGTCATCGCTGTCACGGGAGGTGCCCGCGGAATCGGCCTGGCGATCGCCACAGCCCTACACGGGTTGGGCGCCAAAGTCGCCATCGGAGACATCGACGAAGCCGCCGTCACGGAGGCGGGCGGCAGGTTGGGCCTGAAGGTCTGCCGCAGATTGGACGTGACGGATCGGCAATCCTTCACCGATTTTCTCGACGGTGTCGAGGACCAGCTGGGCCCCGTCGACGTGTTGGTCAACAACGCCGGCGTTATCGCGGTGGGCAGCGCGGTTGACGAGCCCGACGCCGTCACCCAGCGCGTGCTTGACGTCAACATTCGCGGCGTGATCATGGGCACCAAACTGGCTGGACAACGCATGTTGCCCCGGGGCCGCGGTCACATCGTCAACATCGCGTCGATCGGTAGCGTGGTGCCCGCGGCCGGTATCGCAACCTATTGCGCCACAAAGCATGCCGTGCTCGGATATACCGACTCCGTTCGCATGGAGAACCGTGGGCGCGGCATTCACTTCTCGGCGATCATGCCGGCACTGACGAATACCGAGATGATCGCCGGCGCCGGACACGCGAAGGGCTTCAAGAATGCCGAGCCGGAAGACGTCGCCCGGGCCGTCGTCGGAGTGATCGTCAAACCGAAACGGCGCGTGGCGGTTCCCCGTTCGATGGGGATTATGGCGTCGGCACAACGCCTGATGCCGCAAGGTATGTCGGAGGCGATCGGACGTGCGGTGGGTACGGACCGCGTCTTCACCAGCGACGTCCGAACCGACGAGCGCAAGGACTATGCGCGGCGGACGGGGACGTCCTGATCATCAGGCGGTGCGCACGTCGAAGTCGGCAAGCTGGGGTTCGCTCAGGAGCTCGTGGTGGGTCTCCGGTGTCCATGGGAACAGCTCGGGCAAGCCGTCCTTGCCCAGGTACCAACTGCTGCAGCCGGTGACCCAAATCGTCTGAGGCATAGCGGCTTTCATGCGCTCGTTGTATTGCTTGGTGGCCACGTCGGTCGGAGCGGCGGCGTGCACCGTGCCGTCACGAAGCTGCTTGATCCACCACATCGCATAGTTGGCCTGGTCCTCTGCGATCGGCACCAGTGATTGGTTGCCGATCGGCGAGTGCGGGCCCATAAGCATGAACAGATTGGGGAATCCCGGCACCGCGACAGACCGGTACGCCATCGGTCCGTCGGCCCATGCCTCGTCCAGGGTGAGCCCGCCCTCCCCGATCACCTCCAGCGGGCGCACGTAGGCCCGCGCGTCAAACCCGGTGGCATAGACCAGCAGGTCCAGTTCGTGCAGGGTGCCATCGGCGGTGACAACGCCGCGGGGCTCGATGTGGTCGATCGGATCGGTGATCACCTCGACGCCGGGCTGCTGGACTGAGCGGTAATAGCGGCCCGCGAAAACCAACCGCTTGCACATCGGCAGATCCTTCGGGGTGAGCTTGGCCCGCAACTCCGGGTCACGCACCGAGAGCCTCAGATTCCATCGGCACTGGAGTGTGAACATACTGCGCGCGAAGCCGGGGCGGATTGGCGCACGGCCGAACGTCGACTTCACGTACCACCCCCAGAAGCGGTAGGGCAGCCTGTTCAGCTTTGGCCAGCGGCGCAGCGCTGATCGGGTCATCGCTGAGTAGCGCGGGTTGGGCATCGGGCAGATCCACTGCGCCGTTCGCTGGAAGACCTTCAGCGCGCGCACCTCGCCGCCGAGTTCTGCCGTGATCTGCACGCCGGTCGATCCGGTGCCGATCAAGCCGATCCGCTTGTCCGGCAGGGAGACCGAATGATCCCAGCGCGCCGAATGGAACGCGGGCCCGGCAAACGTCTCCCGCCCGGGGATTTCCGGATAGCGAGGAACCCGCAGCACTCCCGTCGCAGTGACGAGCACGTCGAACGTTTCCTCGCCGTCGGCGGTCGTCAGCCGCCACTTGCCGTCGTCGTATTCCGCCCTGGTGATGTCGGAACCGAATCGGATGTGGCGACGAATGCCCCGTTCGTCGGCCACCTGGCGGAAGTACGCCTGAATCTCCGGACCCGGCGGCAGCAGGTGCGACCAGTTGGGGTTGGGCCGGAACGAGTAGGAGTAGTAGCGCGATGGGACATCGCACGTCAGACCCGGATACGTGTTGTCGCGCCAGGTGCCCCCGACCTCATCGGCCTTCTCGAAGATGGTGAACGAGTCGATGCCGGCGTCCTGCAGCTTGGCCGCCATGCATATGCCCGACATCCCGGCGCCGATGATCGCGACCTTGAGTGGACGCTGCTGTGTCATGGAATCACCCGACCTCTCGCTGGCCTGCACGCTACGCCGGTCGGCCCGGCGTAGCGACAGGTTCCGGCCAGCGACTATCCAGCCGCCACCCGCTTGCTGCCGAAGACGCGTTCCTGCATGGCGGTGTCGCCGTACGAGTGAGCTTTGACCACCTTGCCGTCGCGGAACTCGAACACGTCGGCTTCGTCGGCGGTGTCTGCTCCGACGGTGACTTTGGTCAGGACCATGACGACATCACCGTCGGCGAGGAACCGCTTCGTTTCAACCCGGGTCGCCTTCTCCGAGAGCCGCATGAATAGCTCGGTGAGTTCGTTCTTGCCGCGGTAGGTGCCACCGATCATGCTTTCACCGGTGATCGTCCACTCGGCGGAGTCGTCGAAGACGCCCAACGCCGCTTCGAGGTCACCGGCGCTGAAAGCCTCGTAGCCCTTCTTCGTCACCTCAATATTCTGGTTCGACATATGAACTCCCTTCTCTCTCTTGCGGTTATATTCCGGCCCGCGTCAGGGTGACGCCAGCTGCCACAAGTCCGCCGGACCCCTCGTCAACGGACCGCACATCCGACGGCCGGCGGCCTGTGGCGCGCGCGATGCGAAGCAAAATCGACGGACGCAACAACCGAATCGGCGGGTCGACCATCGACGTGACGCGCATGAACTGCCCGGCGACTGAGGGATCCACCTCGACGGCAGTCAGCACCCGCTCGAGGAAGGCATTGCTGATTCGCATCGAAATCGGTCGCGCCCCATCCACTTCGGGAAGGGCCAGATCGGAGCCGACGGCGGTCTGCCAGGCCACCCGGATCGTCCTGGCGGAGGCGCGGAAGAAGCGCCGTGGCAGACCACGGTCCCCGCGGAGCAGACAATCACGCAGCACCGTCGCCTCGATCGCCGCGACCGTCATGCCTTGCCCGTAGATCGGGTTGAAGCTGCAAACCGCGTCGCCGACCACCAGCAGGCCATCGGGACTGCGGCGCAGCTTGTCGTAGCGCCGCCAGCGATTCGATGGGACGCGATGGTGCACGACCGCGCCCAGCGGTTCGGCCGCTCGGAGCGCTTCCACGACATGAGCGGGAACGAAATCGGCCGCAAACGAGAGCATTTCGGCCGTCCCGCCCGGTGGCTGCAGTCCCACCATTGCGCCGACACCGAACATCCAGCTGTCGTTCTCGTTTCTGATCAAGCCGAACATCTTCGGTCGCCCCGGCTCGGGAAAAAGGGCAATCATGTGTTGCTGGATGGCGCCCGGTGCGACGCGCAACAGCTGACAGGCGTAGGCGAGCTGCACCGTCAGCTCGTCCTCCCGAGGGCGGTCATAGCCGAGTTCCTCCAGGAATAGCGGCGCGCGGGAGCCCCGTCCCGTCGCGTCGACGACGAGGTCGGCGGTCAGTGTCGTACCGCGGTCGATGCCGCGATCCACCACCCTCGCACCGGTGACACGGCGACGATCCGGTGTCGCCGTCAGGCCCAGTACGTCGTGGCCCTCGAGGATGGTCACGTTCGCAATCGCCATCACCCGGCGGCGCACAGTCCACTCGAGGAGCGGCCGGCTCGGAAACAGGATCACGGGTGGATTCGGCGCCCGGCCGCAGCGCAGCGCTTGATGCCCGCCGACCGAGATCCACACCTTCGCTAGGTCGCCGTCATCCCAGATGCCGGCGCCGTTGGCCACGAGTTCGTCCACGAACCCGGGAAACAGTTCGTCGAGGACCTGCGTGCCCCGCGCGGCGAGGGCGTGGATCAGCCTGCCTTGCGGGACGCCGCGCCGGTTCAGTGGGTCGACCGGCAAGATGTCTCGCTCCACCACCGTCACCCGGTCGTAGGAGTCGGCCAGCACGCGGGCGGCCAGGAGGCCACCCATGCTCGCACCCAGCACTACCGCGTGACCACGCCGCTTGTCCATGCGCACCCCTGACCTGCGAGAAATCGATTGCTCGTAGTGTCCGGCGCGGCATGGGCGGGCTCCTAGCGTAGGCGGCTACCCGATTTTTGTGGGAGTAGCCCTGAAGGGCCCTAACCACCAAACCGCGGGGCCGTACCGTTAGCGGATGGTCCGAGGCCGCGACGCCGACGCTTGCCCGGGTGCGCTGCAGGTGCACCAGGCCGCGGACGGCGCACTCGTGCGGGTCCGGCTGCCCGGCGGCGGGATCACCGCCGCCCAGTTGGCGACGCTGTCCGGCGTCTCGAGCGAGTTCGGCTCGGGAACGCTCGAGCTGACGGCCCGGGGCAACGTGCAATTGCGCGGGATCACCGACGCGACGACGGTTGCCGAGACGATCGTCCCCCTGCTCGCACAGGCCGGGCTGTTGCCGTCGCCGACGCACGAGCGGATCCGCAACATCGTCGCGTCGCCGCTGTCCGGCCGGACCGGCGGGCGCGTTGACGTGCGCGGGTGGGTGAGCGAGCTGGACGCGGCGATCTGCGCCGAGCCCAGGCTCGCGGAGCTGGGAGGCCGGTTCTGGTTCAGCCTCGACGACGGCCGCGCCGATGTGTCCGGGCTGGGCGCCGATGTCGGCGCGCACGCGATGGACGACGGTGTTGCGCTGCTGTTGGCGGGGCGGGACACCGGCGTCCGGCTCGGCGTCGGCGACGTCGCCGCGTCGCTGGTGGCAATCGCCGCTCGGTTCACGGAGGTCCGCGAAAAGGCCTGGCGCATAAGCGAATTGGTCGCCCTTGAGGACCTACTGCCCGGCGTGCAACCAAGCGCTACGACCTTCCCTGCGGTCACCAAGGCACCGGTGGGATGGATCGGCCAACAAGACGGCCGCGTAGCGCTGGGCGCCGGGGTGCCGCTGGGCGTGCTGCCTGCGCGGGTCGCCGAGTATCTGGCCGCGATCGAGGCCCCGCTGGTGGTCACACCGTGGCGATCGGTGCTGGTGTGCGATCTCAGCGAAGAGGTGGCGGACGTCGCGCTTCGCGTGCTGGCGCCGTTGGGCCTGATCTTCGATGAGGACTCCCCCTGGCTGACCGTCAGCGCCTGCACCGGCAGCCCCGGGTGCGCGCACTCGGCCGCCGATGTGCGCGCGGACGCCGCACTGTCGCTGGAGGCCGATTCCCCGGTGCATCGTCATTTCGTCGGCTGCGAACGCGCCTGCGGCAGCCCGCCGATCGGTCAGGTCCTGGTGGCCAGCGGACGGGGATATCGGCTGCTACGCGACCAGCCCCGTGACGACCGCCAGCGCGGTGAAACCGGGCGCAGCGGGTCGTCACGCGACCAGCCCCGTGACGACCGCCAGCGCGGTGAAACCGGGCGCAGCGGGTCGTCACGCGACCAGCCCTTAGGGTGAGCGAGTGCTCGACTACATCCGCGACGCGGCCGAGATCTATCGCCAGTCGTTCGCGGCCATCCGCGCCGAAGCGGACCTGACGAGATTCCCGGACGACGTCGCACGCGTCGTGGTCCGGTTGATCCACACCTGCGGGCAGGTTGATGTCGCCGACCAGGTCGCCTACACCGACGACGTCGTCGCGCGGGCCGGTGCCGCATTGCGCGGCGGTGCGCCGGTGCTGTGCGATTCGTCGATGGTCGCCGCCGGGATCACCACCGCGCGGCTACCCGCCGACAACCAGGTGGTGTCGCTGGTGGCCGATCCGCAAGCGGCCGAGCTGGCCGCACGCCGCCAGACGACCCGATCGGCGGCCGCGGTCGAGCTGTGGGCCGACCGTTTGGGCGGGGCCGTGCTGGCCATCGGCAACGCGCCCACCGCGCTGTTCCGGCTGCTGGAGCTGATCGACGAGGGGGCCTCCCCGCCCGTCGCGGTGCTCGGCGGGCCGGTCGGATTCGTCGGGTCGGCGCAGTCCAAGCAAGAGCTCGTCGACCGCCCGCGCGGCATGTCTTATCTGGTGGTGCGGGGCCGGCGGGGAGGCAGCGCCATGGCCGCGGCCGCGGTCAACGCGATCGCGAGCGACACCGAATGAGCGCGCGGGGCACGCTCTGGGGAGTCGGGCTGGGGCCCGGCGACCCAGAGTTGGTGACGGTCAAGGCCGCCCGAGTAATTGGGGAAGCCGACGTGGTGGCCTATCACAGCGCGCGGCACGGTCGCAGCATCGCGCGCGGCATCGCCGAACCGTATCTGCGGCCCGGTCAGATCGAGGAGCACCTGATCTACCCGGTGACCACCGAGTTGACCGACCACCCCGGCGGCTACGCCGGCGCGCTCGAAGACTTCTACGCCGATGCCACTCGGCGCATCGCCGCGCACCTCGACGCCGGTCGCGACGTGGCCCTGCTCGCCGAGGGCGACCCGCTGTTCTACAGCTCATACATGCATCTGCACACTCGGCTGACGCAGCGCTTCGACGCCGTCATCGTGCCGGGTGTCACGTCGGTGAGCGCCGCCTCGGCGGCCATCGCCACGCCGCTCGTGGCCGGCGACGAGGTGCTGTCGGTGCTGCCCGGCACCCTGCCGGTCGCCGAGCTGACGCGCCGACTCGCCGACGCCGACGCCGCCGTCGTGCTCAAGCTGGGCCGCTCCTATCGCGCTGTGCGGGAGGCGCTTTCGGCAACCGGACAGCTTGACGACGCGTTCTACGTCGAGCGGGCCAGCACTTCCGGACAACGGATACTGCCCGCCGCGCACGTCGATGAGACCAGCGTGCCGTACTTTTCGCTGGCCATGCTGCCCGGCGGCCGGCGGCCGCAAGGCCAATCCTCAACTAAGCAGCGGGTGGGGACCGTCGCGGTGGTGGGCCTGGGGCCCGGCGGCAACGACTGGATGACGCCGCAGAGCCGGCGCGAGCTGGCCGCCGCGACCGACCTGATCGGCTACAGCGGCTACCTGGACCGCGTCCCGGTCCGTGACGGCCAGCGGCGCCACCCCAGCGACAACACCGACGAACCCGCGCGGGCGCGGCTGGCCTGCGCGCTGGCCGAGCAGGGGCATAGCGTCGCGGTGGTGTCGTCGGGTGACCCGGGCGTGTTCGCGATGGCGACCGCCGTTCTGGAAGAGGCCAAACAGTGGCCGGGGGTGCGGATCCGGGTGATTCCGGCGATGACCGCGGCGCAGGCCGTCGCCAGCCGCGTCGGCGCGCCGTTGGGCCACGACTACGCGGTGATCTCGTTGTCCGACCGGCTCAAGCCGTGGGAGGTGATCTCCGCGCGGCTCGCCGCCGCGGCCGCCGCGGATCTGGTGCTGGCCATCTACAACCCGGCGTCGGCGGCGCGGACCTGGCAGGTCGGCGCGATGCGCGACGTGCTGTTGGCCCATCGCGAACCCGGCACGCCGGTGGTGATCGGCCGCAATGTGTCGGGGTCCGATGAGGAGGTCCGCGTGGTGCGGCTGGCCGATCTCAACCCCGCCGAGGTCGACATGCGCTGCCTGTTGATCGTCGGATCATCGCAAACCCAGTGGTACTCGGACGATTTCGGTGACAGGGTGTTTACGCCTCGGCGCTACCCTGCCTGAAACCCGACCCATCGACAGCGGAATGCGCCATGTTGTGGGCAACGGATTCCCGGCCGTGCATCCGCTGACGGGTTGAGCCCGCGCCAGTGGGTCCCCCGGGCTTCGCCGCGTCCGCTTCCTCACCCAGGAGGAGGGAGCGAACCAGACGACGCGGCCCGAAGGGCCGAAGCATGTAACTGGCCGGGCGCGGGCGCACCCGTTGCGGCCACCAGAACCAACGCCCAAGCAGCGCGGCGATCGACGGCGTCATCAAGGAGCGCACGACCAGAGTGTCGAAGAGCAGCCCGAGGCCAATCGTGGTGCCGGCCTGGCCGATCGAGCGGAGATCGCTGGCGGCCATCGACATCATGGTGAAGGCGAACACCAGTCCCGCCGCGGTGACGACACTGCCGGTCTCCCCCATCGAGCGGATGATGCCGGTCCTTAGTCCCGCGCCGATCTCCTCCTGGAAGCGCGAGACAAGCAACAGGTTGTAGTCGGATCCGACAGCCAGCAAAATGATCAACCCGAAAACCGGCGCGATCCAGTTCAAGTCCAGGCCGAACAGGTGCTGCCACACAAGCACCGAGAGTCCGAAAGCGGCACCCAGCGAGAGCAGCACGGTCCCGACAATCGCCAGGGAGGCGACCAGGGCCCGCGTGATGATCACCATGACGGCGAAAATTAGTGTCAGAGCCGCAATCCCGACGATCAGCAAGTCGTATTGGGAGCCCGACTGGATGTCGCGGTATAGCGCCGCCGTCCCGGTGAGGTAGAACCTGGCGCCGGTGAGAGTCGTTCCCTTCACCGCTTGATGCGCGGCGTTGAGCTCCGGCTTGACCGCAGCTATGCCTGCCGGAGTTGCCGGGTCAGTGTCGTGGGTGATGATGAAGCGCGCGGCCTTGCCGTCCGGCGACAGGAAGAGTTTCAGACCGCGCTGAAAGTCGGGATTATTGAAGGCTTCCGGCGGCAAGTAGAAGTAGTCCCCACTCCTCGAGGCGTCAAAAGCCTGGCCCATCGCGCTCGCCGTATCGGTCATCTGGGCCATTTGCGTGACCAGACCCGAGAAGCTGCTGTGCATCGTGAGCAGGGTGCCCTGCATCGACTTCGCGACAGCGATGATCGGGGGGAACTGGGCGAGCATCTGGGGCATTATCGCGTCGACATTGTTCATGTCCTTGATCAGCGTGCTCATGTTCTCGCTGAACTTGTCCACACCGTCGATCGCCTCGAACACCGACCTCGAAGCCCAGCAGACCGGGATGTTGAAACAGTGTGGTTCCCAATACAAATAGCTGCGGAACGGTCTCGCGAAATCGTCGAAGTCCGCCAGATGGTCTCGCATCTCGTCCAGCGTGGCCTTCATGTCGCCCATGTCGCCGACCAGGTGATGAGTCGTGCCACTCATCTGCCCCAGCAAACCCTGCATCCGCTCCATCGAGCCGATCATGGCGCCAAGGTCGTCGCTCATCTTGAGCATGTCGGCCGTCCGGTCCTTCATGAATTGAAGGTTCTGCTGGATCGGAATCGACTGCGCACTGATCTGAAACGGTATCGACGTGTGCTCGATCGGCCCGCCCAACGGTCGCGTGATGCTTTGCACCATCGCGATTCCCGGTGAGCGGAAGACTTCTTTGGCGAGCCTGTCGAGAATGATCATGTCGCCGGTATTCCGCATATCGTGATCGCTTTCGATCATGAGGATGTCGGGATTCATTGTGGCGGCACTGAAATGGCGCTCTGCGGCCGCGTAGCCGACATTCGATGGCAGGTTGCGGGGTATGTAGAAGCGGTCGTTATAGCTGATCTTCATGCTCGGCACGATGAGGATGCCGATGAGGGCAATGACCAGCGAGGCGGCAAACACCGGACCGGGCCAGCGCACGGTAGCGGTGCCGATGCGCCGCCAACCGTGGACTTTGACGACCCGTTTCGGGTCCAGCAGGCCAAACCGACTGGCCACGGCGACAACGGCCGGCGCAGCGGTCAACGCTCCCGCTACGACGACGATCAGTCCCAAAGCGGACGGAATGCCCAGCGCCTTGAAGTACGACAGCCGCGCCAAGTGCAGGCAGAAGGTAGCTCCGGCTATCGTCAGCCCGGAACCCAAGATGATGTGGAAGGTCCCGCGGAACATGGTGTAATAGGCAGTTTCTCGATCCTGACCGGCCTGACGGGCCTCCTGGTACCGACCGATGAGAAATATCGCGTAATCGGTTCCGGCCGCGATCGCCAACGAGGACAGCATGGCGACGACGAACGTCGAAAACCGCAATAGGCCTTGGTTTCCGAGAAGCGCAACGAGCCCTCTGGCCGTGCCCATCTCGAAACCAACCATGACGAGAATCAGGAGCACAGTGCTGATGGAGCGATAGGCGATGAAGAGCATGATCATGATGACCACGCCCGTCACGCCCATCATCTTGAACATGCTTTTGTCGGCGGCTTCGTTCATGTCCGTTGTCAGCGGTGCCGGACCGGTGACGTGTACCTTGAGTCCTCGAGGTGGCGCCGAATTGTCGACGATCTTCCGTACCGCGTCGACGGACTGGTTTCCCTCGGTGCTGCCCTGGTTGCCGGCCAGATTGAGTTGGACATAAGCCGCATTGCCGTCCCGGCTCTGGACACCGGCGGCGGTAAGTGGGTCTCCCCACACGTTCTGGACGTGCTGCACGTGCTTGGGGTCGGCCTGCAGCTTCTTCACCAAATCGTCGTAATAGCGGTGCGCCTCCTCGCCGAGTGGTGCATCGCTCTCCAGGACGACCATCGCGATGCTGTCGGAGTCAGACTCGCGGAACTTTTCGCCGATACGCTTCGCGGCGATCATCGCCGGCGCGTCCTGCGGCGACATCGTCACCGCGTGGCTTCGCGCGACCGACTCGATCGGCGGCACAAGCACGTTCAGGGCGACGGTCAGGAGCAGCCATGCCACCAGGATCGGCACGGCGAACCTGCGGATGAACCGCATGAATTTCGGGCGGGCTTCGTTGTCTGGGTTATCGGTGTTCATGCGGCCTTCACCAGGCAGGAAGTTTGGGCGTGGTGTCCGGCCGACATTCTTTCGTCCTTGACCTCGCCGTTGACGGTGATGCGGCACCCGATGTCGTCGCTATTGCCCTGCGCCACCACGTTGGCGATCACGGCAGGCACCGTCGTCGTGATCGTGAGGGTCCAGGGCAGGCTGGTGAAGTTGGCCTGTTGCGGCTGGGCGCTCTTGTCCAGGTAGCTCACGCTTCCCGTTGTGTCGCCGGGTCCGTAAACCTCGTATGTCACCCGCTTGAGGTGGGAGGGCTCGAGTGGTTCGGCGCTGCTGCCGGTCGCGGTGAAGATCTCGTCGGAGCCGAAAAGGCCGCGGAGCCGGCTGACGGCGACACCACCGAGGAAAACTGCCACCACAACGACGAGCGGTACCCAAGCCCGTTTGAGAAAGGTGGACACTACCGGTTCCTTTCACTCGTGCCTGGTCTCCTGGACAGGAGTCTCGGCCCGCGTCGCCGCAGCCAATAGAGCCATTCGGCCCGCAAGGGATAGCAAGCCGGCACAAATCACACCTCAACGCGTGACTAGATGCCCGCGAGCTGGGCCCGAATGCGCACTCCAGATATACCATACCCCCTAGGGTATTTGCCAGCCCGCATCGCGCGACCGCAACGGATGAATCGGTGGTTCCCGCCGTCTGTCATCCCGAGGCCTTTGCGCGGCGACCCGGGCATGCGCAACGATGCAGGGATGCGGTGTGACGTTGCGCGTGAGGCGCTTTCTGCGCGATTGGACGGCGAGCGTCCGCAGGTGCTCGCGCAACAGGTCGATGCCCACCTGGAATCGTGCCGCGGTTGCCGCGCCTGGCTGATCGGCGCGGCCGTGCAGACCCGCCGGCTGGCCTCGATCGAGCCCGGCGAGGGACCGGACCTCGTCGACCAAATCATGGCCACCATCGATCGGCAGTCCCCCGCCTATCACCGCTCGATGCGCTGGCTGCGGTCGCACTACCGGCGCTGGGGGCTGATCGGTGTCGGCGTGTTCCAGGTGGCGATCGCGGCCGCACAGATCACCGGGATCGATTTCGGCATGGTGTCGAGCCACATGCATGGCGCGATGTCGGGAGAGCACCTCATGCACGAGTCGACCGCGTGGTTGCTCGCGTTGGGCCTGGCCATGATCGCCGCGAGCGTATGGCCCGTCACCGCGATTGGCGTGGCGGCGATTACCGGCGTGTATTCCGTGGCGCTATTAGGTTACGTGGTAGTCGACGCCTTCGCCGGCGAGGTGACCGCGACACGCATCGCCAGTCACATGCCCCTGCTGTTAGGCCTGGCGTTCGCGTTGCTGGTGGCGCGCGAACATGTGCGGACGCAGAGGCCGCGCAGCTCGGCCGCCGACGCCGACTACCCCGCCCGGCAGTCGGAGTCACCCAGCGGTCGGCGACACCGGCACCTTTGGCCAATCAACCGCTCGGCTCCCCACCCCACAGCAACGTCTACGACGACCGGTCGTAGACTGACCACGCCCGCACAACGAAGGTGGTTGGCCATGACCGCGCCAAGCGACGACGAGGCCGTTACCGAACTCGCCTTGGCAGCCGGACGCGGGAACGCACGAGCGCTCGAGGCGTTCATCAAAGCGACGCAGCACGACGTGTGGCGGTTTGTCACGTATCTGTCCGACGCGAGCACCGCCGAAGACCTGACGCAGGAGACCTACTTGCGCGCGATCGGCGCGATCGAGCGGTTTTCCGGGCGATCCAGTGCCCGCACCTGGCTGCTATCCATCGCGCGCCGTGTCGTCGCCGATCACATCCGCCACGCGCAATCGCGGCCGCGCACCGCATCCGGCGCCGATCCCGACCACTTCCTCAGCGGCGACCGCCACGCCCGCGGATTTGAGGACCTGGTCGAGGTGACCACGATGATCGCGAGCCTGACCACCGAGCAGCGCGAAGCGCTGCTGCTCACCCAGCTGCTGGGGTTGCCGTACGCTGACGCCGCGGCGGTGTGCGGTTGCCCGGTGGGCACCATCCGTTCTCGCGTCGCCCGCGCCCGTGATGCGCTGTTGGCCGACACAGAACGCGACGCACGCGGGGACCTGACCGGCTAGGCGAGCCCCACAACCCATTCGGCGGCCTCTTCCACCGTGCCCACCGCGATCACACCGGCCGGCAACTGCGGCCGAGCGACCATCACCACCGGAATATGCAGCGCGGCGGCGGCATCCAGCTTGGCCCGGGTCATGTCGCCGCCGCTGTTCTTGGTGACCAGCGCGTCGATGTGGTGCTCGCGCAGCAGCGAAAGTTCGTCGTCGTAGCGATAGGGGCCGCGCGACAGCAGCAGCTGGTGGTGCCGCGGCAGTAAGGCGGCATCCGGCGCGGTGACCGCGCGGATCAGAAACCATGCGTCGCTGTCGGCGAAGGCTTTGACGCCCGAGCGGCCGGTGGTCAGAAAGACCCGTGAATAGCGTTGCTTCGCAACGGCTTCCGCCGCTTCGACATCCGATTCGATGACGATGGCGGCGCCGGGTTCCCAGGCCGGGCGGGCCAATACCAGATGGGGCACTTGGAGCCCGCCGCACACTTCGGCGGCGTGCGCCGTCATGGTCGCCGCGAACGGGTGGGTGGCGTCCACGACGGCGTCGATGTGTTCGTCTTGCAGCCAGCGCCGCAGTCCGTCGACGCCGCCGAAGCCGCCGACGCGTACCGGGCCGACCGGCAGCGCGGGATCCGGGACGCGGCCGGCCAGTGAGCTGACGATGTCGACGCGCGGGTGCAGCGTTTTCGCCAGCGCGCGGGCCTCGGCGGTGCCGCCGAGCAGCAGAACCCGCATCAGTGCCGGCTCCCCCGGATCCGCCCGGTCGAGTACAGATAGCTGTCGGTGAATCCCTCGGCGGCCAGCACGTCCCCGACGATGATCACGGCGGTCTTGGTGATGTTGGCGTCGCGCATCTGACCGGCGATGCCGGCCAGCGTGCCACGCAGCACGCTCTGTTGTGGCCGGCTCGCGAAAGCCACTACCGCGGCGGGTGTTTCGGGCCGGTAGCCGCCCTCGAGTAGCTGCGGGACGATGGTGTCGATCTGGGCGGCGGCCAGGTGCAGGACCAGGGTGGCACCGGACCGGGCGAGGTTGGCCAACTCTTCGCCGGGCGGCATGGGCGTCGACAGGGCGGCGACCCGGGTCAGCGTCACCGTCTGCGCAACCCCGGGGACGGTGAGCTCGCGTTTCAACTCGGCCGCGGCGGCGGCGAAAGCCGGTACGCCCGGCACGATTTCGTATTCAATGCCAAGCGCGTCGAGTCGGCGGCACTGCTCGGCCAGCGCGCTGTACAGCGACGGGTCACCGGAGTGCAGTCTCGCCACGTCGTGGCCGGCGGCATCGGCGTCGGCGAGTTCGGTGACGATCTGCTCCAGCGTTAACGGGCCGGTGTCAATGATTTTCGCGTCGGACGCGCACAGCGCCAACAGGTCGTCGGGCATGATCGATCCCGCATAGAGGCACACCGCGCATCGTTCCAGGAGCCGTTGGCCGCGGACCGTGATGAGGTCGGCGGCGCCCGGGCCCGCGCCGATGAAATACACGGTCATCGCTTGGTCACCGCCCACTGGGTGACCGGCATCTGCGGGCGCCAACTGGTGAAGCCGCCCAGCGGCAGGGCCTGATAGTGCTGGAAGCGCTGCAGGTGGCCGCCGAAGCGCGAATATGCTTGCCCCAGAACAGCTTCAGACTCGATGGTGACCGCGTTGGCGATTAGGAGTCCGCCGGAGGGTAGGTTGTCGAGGCAGGCTTCGAGTAAACCGGGCTGGGTCAGGCCGCCGCCGATGAAGATCACCGACGGTGCTTCGGCGCCGTCGAATGCGTCGGGCGCTTCGCCGCGCACATCGATTTCTAGGCCGGAGGCGGCGGCGTTGAACCCAATGTTCAGGCGGCGCCGCTCGTCGCGTTCGAACGCCACCGCACTGCAGCCTCGCCAGCGCATACACCACTCGACACTGATGCTGCCCGAGCCCGCGCCGACGTCCCACAACCGTTCCCCCGGCCGCGGTGCCAGCGCCGCCAAGGTCACCGCCCGGATCGTGTCTTTGGTGATCTGTCCGTCGTGGACGAACGCGTCGTCGGGCAATGGCGACATGCGCTCGTCGGGCAGGTAGCGGACGGCGATCACGTTCAGATCGTCGACGTCAACGGGCGCGTCGGCGATCCATTCCCGCGCGGTGCCGTCGCGACGACGTTCGCGTGGGCCACCGAGCTGTTCGAGCACGCTCAATTCGGAGTCGCCGCGGTCGTACGCGTTGAGCAGTACCGCCAGCGCCTCCGCGGTAGATCGGTCGCTCGAGAGCACAATCGCCTGCCCGCCGCGGCGCACAGCGGTCTGCGGCGGCGCCGTGACCAGGCTGATCACCTCGGTGTCGTGGACATTCCAACCCATCCGCGCGCACGCCAACGTCACAGACGACACGTGCGGCAGCACGGTGACCCGGTCGGGTCCGAACAACCGGATCAATGTGCCGCCGATGCCGTGCATCAGCGGATCGCCGCTGGCCACCACGTGGACGTCGTCGCCGCCGTGATCGTCGAGCAGCCTTTGCAGCGCCGGCAGCATGGGTGACGGCCACTCGCGGCGGGGCGCACGCACCGTGTCATCGAGCAGGTCAAGTTGTCGCTTGGACCCGTAAATTGCTGTGGCCCTGCGCAATTCGCGACGCGATGCCTCGGACAGTCCCGGCATTCCGTCGGCGCCGATACCGACAACGACGATCATCGCGGCATCCTGCGCCAGACGAACTGCGGCAATAGCCGCACCACAGTCCACGACCGCAATGCCCACGGGATCCAGACGGTGCGCCGCCCCTTGGCCAGCGCCCGCGCAGTCGCGGCCGCCACTTGCTGCGGGGTGCTGGACAGCGGCGCGGGCGTCATGCCCTCGGTCATGCGTCCGACGACGAAACCCGGGCGCGCGATCAGCAACCGCACCCCGGTGCCGTGCAGCGCGTCGGCCAACCCGCTGGCGAAGCCGTCCAGGCCGGCCTTCGCCGAGCCATAGACGTAGTTGGCACGGCGTACCCGGACCCCGGCCACGGAGGAGAACACCACCAGTGAGCCGCGGCCGGCGGTGCGCATGGCGGCGGCCAGGTGGGTGAGCATGCTGACCTGGGCGACGTAGTCGGTGTGCACGACGGCCACCGCGTGCGCGACGTCGGTCTCGGCGCGGGCCTGGTCGCCGAGGATGCCGAAGGCCAGCACCGCGACGCCGATGGGTCCGTGGTCGGCGACGATCGAGGCGACCAGCGAGCCGTGCGAGACCAGGTCGTCGGCGTCGAATTCCCGGGTGTGCACCGCCGCGGCGCCGGCGGCCTTCAGTGCGGTGACCTCGTCGTCGAGCTGATCGGCGTTGCGTGCGGCCAGCACCACCGTCGCATCGGGGGCGAGGTGCCGCGCAAGCTCGATGCCGATCTCGCTGCGGCCGCCCAGGATTAGTACCGGACCCGCGCCCGTGTCGTCCACGGGTGCGATTATCACCTGCGCTAGCGTGAGCGGTGATGGCGAATACCACTACGCGGCTGACCGACGATGCGTTGGCTTTCCTGTCCGAACGTCACCTGGCCATGCTGACCACACTGCGGGCAGACAATTCCCCGCATGTGGTGGCGGTGGGTTTCACCTTCGATCCCAAGACCCACATCGCGCGCGTCATCACCACCGGCGGCTCCCAGAAGGCCGTCAATGCCGACCGCGCCGGGATGGCGGTGCTCAGCCAGGTCGACGGCGCGCGCTGGCTCTCGCTGGAGGGTCGATCCAAGGTGAACAACGATGCCGACGCCGTGCGTGCTGCCGAATTACGCTACGCCCAGCGCTACCGCACGCCGCGGCCCAACCCGCGACGGGTGGTCATCGAGGTCCAGGTGGAGCGGGTGCTGGGGTCGTCGGATTTGCTGGACCGGGGCGAGTAGTTTTCGTTTACTCCTCAGGGGCCGCCCGTCAGGAGCGAGATGATTTACGACGATCCCTCGATTGGCCCGCGTTTTAGCGATTCACGATCGAACGCAACCCAATCATCCGCGTCGTTTACGATCTGCACGCCGTTTATTGCGGCTTCGCCCATTATCATTTCTTTGAGAGCCTCCCATTTAATGCCGCCGTATGTAATGCCTGGTCGTCTTCGCGTGAGATACGCGCGCAACACATTCGGCATACCGTGAACCGGAAAAATGTTTATGGTCGGTTGACTTTCTGCCCCGCGCCCGGCGGTCATCTCGAGATAAAGCTCTCGGTCCGCGAGTGCCGAATTTATGGATGGCGACAATTCCTCCGGTGCGGAATGGACTGCGCGGGTTATCAGATCCTCGAGAGACTCGTCGGCCTGCAGAGCAGTCGCCTTTTCCTCCGAATCCAACTCACTGAGGATGGAAGGGATGTGCTCTTTACGGACGGATACCGACTGCGAAGCGCGGTTTGAAAGGATCACCCAGTCGAGAGCTGACATCTTTTGCGCAGCTGCGAGCGCGTCTTTGAAGGCTCCCCCACCGAAGCTATCCGGCAAATCCGGATGTGACTTTGACGTGTACAACATCATGGCGTTCGTACCGTCTTGCAGCCGGAGCAAAGGAGTCGCCCTGACCTCCTTACCCTCGTCGCGTCTTATTTTCAGGGGGAAAAATAATTCGACATGGGGAAGCGCTCGAAATAGACGGTAGCGGGCGGCATGACTGTTCTCCTGCGCGGCGATCCGCACAAGTTCTTCGATTTCATTGGTATCCGGCGTCAAGGATCCTACCTTTCATAGGATTCGAATATGCCCGTCCATTCGTCAAATATCCCATCAACATGATATATCTTGCCGGTGGGAGACGTCTCGTCGTACGTACACACTGCGAGGTCGACAGGGCCCATGTTCTCGTCGATCAGCTCACTCAAACGCATTGGATAGTCGACAGTTTGGGGTGCACCCATGATGTTCAGACCGTCCGGTGGATGGATCGTGTAATCCGGCACCTGTTCGCCCGGAAGGAAGGTTTCCGAATAGACACCAGAAGTGTCCCCTCCCGTCTCGATCAGATTACCGAGAGCATTGGTAATGGTTGAGCCGTGTTCGGCATATATCGTGATGGTCGTTCCCGGCGGCACATTCATATGGCCGTGAACCGGAAGGTAGTCACCGTGGCCGCTAATCGTGTGTCTGATTTCGCCCACGCCGCCAGCGCCCTCGACGGGTGGTTCCTCTGATGGCGATCCTTGGACGCCATGATCGCCCGGCGGACCACCGTCTCCGGGTCCGTGTGGTCCGCCACCATGCGGCGGCTTTCCGAGTGACCCTTGCCCCGGCGGATCCCCCGCCGGCCCGGGCCGCGGCTCCGGTGGCGTCGGTCCTGGCGGTGTAGTCGGCACCGGAGGCGCAGCCTGCGCCCTGTCCGGCGGGTGAGGGACCGACTCGACGGGCGCCTCCAGCGGCTTCGACGCCGGCAAACCCACCGGGCGGCCGCCGAGTGGAGGATCGATCTTGGGCAGGTTTCCGGTGAGGCCTTCGAGGTTTTTGGTCAGGTCGCCGCTTGTCTTAGCGATGTCAGACAACGCACCGCGGGCGCTCGCGAGACCCGCGACCCCACCGGCCGCACTCGCACCGCCACACTCTGCCGTGCCAGCAGCATCCGCCGCCGCCTCGGCGCCACGCGCGGCCGCCCCAGCACCTTCCGCCGCCCCACCGGCCTCGCCGACTCCCGGAATGAAGAACATCCCGACGTCGAAGAGATTCTCACCGAATCCCAATCCAGGCCGAGCCGTGCTCCAATCATCAAGATGCAGTAGGGCTCTGAACTGCTGCGAGTATGCTTCCCCCGCCTCCTGCGGGTTGATGAAAGCGTTGACCAGACTCGCCTTCATCATGCCGGTCCACGTCGCCGACGCCCCCTGGGGATCGAGCAAGAACCGCCGCGGGTCGAGGTCGATCATGCCCTGCGCCGTGCCGACGGCGCCCTTAACCAGGCCCTCGTAGGTGTTGGCAAGAAAATCGAAATTCGTCGCCAGCGCGTTTCCGACCGGCTCACCCAAGAAATGGGTGAACTGGACGCGCATGAATCGCTCGAGTTTGACCACCAGGCCGTCGCCGACCCGCATCAGCAACTTGACTCCCTGTTCGAAGGCCCGGGCTTCCCGCCCCAAGTTGTGCAGAACGTCGCTGATGTCGATGGCGATTTTTTTGATCTCGTCGATGGCGTCACCGTTGACGATCACCATCACTTCGTGACCCAGGTCAGCCAGAGCGCCCAGCCGGTGCAACAGATCTCGAATTGCGTTTTGGGCCTGGTCCACCTCATTGGCGAAATCGTCGAGGGCGGTGGCCAGCTTTCCGGACGCTTCGCCGATTTCCGCCATGCAGTCGCCGATTTGCGACAATGCCTCGTCGACCTTCCCGCCTTCGGGGACCTGCTGCGCATCAAGTAGCGCCTTCGCAGCGTTGAGCGCGCGCTGCATCGCGCTCGCCGCCCCAGCGAAGCCCCGCCAACGAGCCGCGGACGCGCGCAGGCCCCCCACGTCGCCGTCGGGCCACACGTCGTCGACGAATGACTCCACCACCGCCCAAAGGAGCGGTGGGGGCTGTCCCGAACCTAAGGTTCCGGGAGGCCCAGGGTCCGAGATGTGCGCCGGCTCGGCCGGCGCCTGCAACACGCCGGCACCGCCGCCCAGCGTCGAGGCGGCTTCGGCCTTCGAATAGTTCGATGCGCCTTGCTGTATCAGGGCCCCGCTGTGCCGGCACGCGTTGATTGCTGCCGCCATAGCCTTCGACAGCGACCCCGCCGCGTCCTGGTATGCCAGGCCAAAAACCGTGCCGGCCACATCATGGCCGGTGTTGGCCGCAAAACCTGCCGTCAACACCGTCAGATTCGCGGCCAGGCTATCGCCTGCGGCCACCACGGCGCTTCCTACCGCGAACAACGCCTCCGGATCAACCACCAGCGGAGGAGCCACGCGCGGAATCCTCGCCCAGGTCTTCGCGCGCCGCTATTCACCTAACCGGGTGCCTGTTAGCCAAGGCCGGCTAGCACCACAAATCCCCCCCAACATGCAACGCGATGCGGTGACGCCCCGGCGACACCACCACGGTCGGCCCGGCAGGCTCGCCGTCGATTCGCACCTCGACTCCGGCGGGCAGCCCGCCGAGCGTGATCTGCGCCGCCGTGTCGGTGGCCACCGTGATCGTCGATGACGGCAACGCGGCCAGCCCGGCGCGCGCAACGTCGACCGTGAGGCCGGCGACCCCGGTGAGCCGCAGCGTCAGATACGGCAACGGGGCGACGGGCGCTCCAACCCGCCAGTCCAGCTCGCTGTAAACGCCCGGCGTCGGCTCGAAGTTCAAGACCAAGCCGCGATGGTGCCGAACGGTGTGCGTGGGATCCGGCCGGGCATACGACCTCGCATCGACCTCGGCCACCGCCCCACGCCGCGCGGTCAACCCCGGATCGGCGGTCAGCTCCGACAACCACCACACCTGGTGCGGCCCGATCCCCAAATCGGCCCGCACCAGCTGGGGATACCACGCGAACGTGATGTGTCCCGGATCGGCTTGGCGCAGGCCGGTTCCCATGTGCGCGATCGGATCCTCGAACTTGTCCTGAAACACCCAGGCGATGTGATCCTCGAGCGGATAGACGGTGAACCGGTGGCGGTAACCCAGCCGGTCGAGCTCGAGCACCTGCTCGGCCGCCGAGGCGAACGGCACCAGCTCGTCAACCAGCCCATGGGCGATGACGTACGGCAGCCAGCGCGCGTTGACCAGCAGCTTCCAGGTATCACCCTCCCGAGCGCACGGCGAGTCCAGGTCAAGGTCGGCCGGAATGTCGACGTCGGGAATCAGCCGCACACCGCACGCCGGCGGCCCGGCCAGCACCACCGCCTGCGAGAAGACCTGCGGGTAGCTCAACCCGAACCTGTAGGCCCCATACCCGCCCATCGAATAACCAGACACGACGGTGCGATTGGGGTCGGTGCCCAGCTGTTCGGCGACCCGAGCCCACACCTCCCAGACGTCGAGTTCCCCGGTGTCGAAGTACCAGGTCGACGGGCCCCGGGCCAACGGCGTGACCACCACCGAGTCGCGGCCCTCGCACACCTCATGCAACAGGTTCGGATCGATCGCCGCAAACTGACTTTGCCCGAGCGCAAGCGAGTGCAGCAATAGCGTCAACGGCAGCGCGCGGCCCGGCGCGTAGGTGGAGGGCAGGCATATCGAATACGGCTGGACGCGACCGAGGAACTGCGGCTTGGTGCTCAAAATATCGTCAGCGGAGATACCTTGCCCCAGCTCGACCGAGGACACGTACCAGCGGGTCGACGGGCCGGTGATTACCGGCTCGGGCTGGGTTTCGTGCGCCGCGAGCTGAGCCCACGGCAGCATCACCGCGAACTTCGAGACGTCACCGCTGCTCAGGGCCGCGGCCTGCGCGGAATCCGACCAGAAGTTCAGGTGCGGCGGCTCCTGATCGTTGGTGCGAAACGCGACGTTGTAAACGTTGGGTTGCCCGGGCAGCGCACCACGTTCGGCGGGCACGTCGGCGAACCCGTCCCCCGCCGCGTTGGCCAACCCCGCGGCCAGCCGGACCGTCCAGCTTCCGGTCGGTTCCACCAACGACCGCGGAACCTGCGCCAGAAGAGACCGCGAGGCCATGTCGACGCTGTGCTCGACCGGCGTCGTCACCTGAGCGGTCAGGTCGATCCACGCGGCCCCGCGCCCCGACACCAACAGGGCCATGTCGATGCCCTCCGAGCGCACGCCGGCCCCGGCCGGCCAGTCCGCGGCGGCCGTTCGGGCGGAGTCGGTGTCGAAGGTGAACAACGCGATGGGCACCGAGGCGTCCAACAGCGTGTTCCAGTCGACCCGCCACCACGTGTGGGTCTCGGTGAGCCCGATGGCGACGCGGAAGATGTCGGCGCCGTTGCGGGCCGCGGGCCCGTCGGGATAGACGTAGGTGCCGCGCGGCGGGGCCTGAATTTTCAGATCCCCGATCGGGCTGCCCGTCGCGCCGTGGTCGTCATAGAGGAAGTCGGTCCAAAACAGGGCACCGCCGGCCAGCCGGCCCGCACCGCAGGTGCGCGGAAATTCCTCGCCGAACGGCCAATTCGACGGCGCGGGCAGCCGCGGCTCGGGGCGCCGCGCCGCCGGCGGCACGCCCTCGGGCATCCCGTCGACGACGACGAGCTCACCTGGCGGCGCCGGTGCGGGCGCAGCGGGGTGCAGCACCGCCTCGGCGATGTGATGCGCGAGGCGAATCGGAAGCAGCGTGAGGTCCAGGATCGACACTCCGCCCAACCTACGCGGCGGGGTGTCATGCCTGTTAGGACGCGGGCACCACGATCAGTTCGTGGGGCCGGTTGTTGACGGCCAGGGCGCCGTCCTCGGTGACCACGACGATGTCCTCGATCCGGGCGCCCCATCGACCGGGAAAGTAAATGCCGGGCTCGACGGAAAAGGCCATCCCCGCCGCCAAGGGCAGGTCGTTACCGGCGACGATGTACGGCTCCTCATGCACCGACAGCCCGATGCCGTGCCCGGTGCGGTGCACGAAAAACTCCGCGAGCCCGGCCCCGGCGAGAACGTCGCGGGCGGCGGCGTCGACCTGCTCGGCGGTCACGCCGGGACGGACCGCCTCAAGGGCCGCGTGCTGGGCTTGCTGCAATACCGAATACTGTTGCGCCACATCGGCTCTGGGCTCACCGATGCAGTAGGTGCGGGTTGAGTCGGAGTGATAACCGGGCTCGTACGCGCCGCCGATGTCGACGACGACGACGTCGCCCACCTGCAGTTCCCGATCCGAATAGCCGTGATGCGGGTCGGCGGCGTGCGGGCCGGAGCCCACGATGATGAATGCCACCTCCGAATGCCCTTCGGCGACAATGGCTTCGGCGATGTCGGCGGCGACGTCCGCCTCGGTGCGGCCCGGACGCAAGAACTCCGGCACCCGGGCATGCACCCGGTCGATGGCCGCACCGGCCTTGCCCAGCGTGTCGATCTCGCATTCCTCCTTGACCATGCGCAACCCGCGCAGCACGTCGGTGGCCAGCACCGGAAGTACGCCGAGCACATCGGCCAGCGGCAGCAGGTGCAGCGCGGGCATGGAATCGGTGACGGCCGTCGCGGCCGGGGCGTCACCCAAAGCCGCGCTCACCAGCTGGTACGGGCTCTCGCCGTCGACCCAATCCCGCACCGCCAGGCCCAGCTCCGCAACGGCAGACCCCTTGAGGGAGGCCAGCTCCAGCCGGGGCACCACGACCGTCGGGTCGCCGGACGCGGGTACCACCAGCGCGGTGAGCCGCTCGAGTGTCTGGGCGCGCGATCCGACGAGGTACCGCAGGTCGTAGCCCGGGGTGATGACCAGGGCGGCGAGGCCGGCGTCCGCGGTCGCCGCGGCCGCTGCGACCAGCCGGCGCGCATACACTCCTGCGTCGAATCGGTGGGAGTCCATGAGTGAGGCTAACCCGGTGGGCTGAACGTCGACTTGTTGTGCCGATTTCCCCGGTGGTCGACATCAGGTCGACGCTGGGCGACGTGAGACCATAGCCCGCATGCCCGCACCGCTGTTGCTGCTCGACGGCGCCAGCATGTGGTTCCGCTCGTATTTCGGGGTGCCGTCGTCGATCACCGCCCCCGACGGCCGGCCCGTCAATGCCGTGCGCGGGTTCCTCGACTCGATGGCCGTTGTGATCACCCAACAGCGGCCCAGCCGGCTGGTGGTGTGCCTGGACCTGGATTGGCGGCCCCAATTCCGGGTGGACCTCATCCCGTCCTACAAGGCGCATCGAGTCGCCCAGCCCGAGCCCGCCGGCGAGCCCGACATCGAGGAAGTGCCCGACGACCTGACGCCGCAGGTCGACATGATCATGGAACTGCTCGACGCGTTCGGGATCCCGACGGCGGGCGCACCGGGTTTCGAGGCCGACGATGTGTTGGGCACGCTGGCGGCGCGGGAACGCACCGACCCGGTCGTGGTGGTCAGCGGAGACCGTGACCTGCTGCAGGTGGTCGCCGACGATCCCATCCAGGTTCGGGTGCTCTACCTGGGCCGCGGGTTGACAAAGGCCACCCTGTTCGGGCCCGTCGAAGTGGCCGAACACTATGGCGTGCCGCGGGAACGGGCGGGGCCGGCCTACGCCGAACTGGCGCTGTTGCGCGGCGATCCGTCCGACGGCCTCCCCGGTGTGCCGGGCGTCGGTGAGAAGACGGCGGCCACCCTGCTGGCCCAGCACGGTTCGCTGGAACAGATCCTGGCCGCCGCCCACGACCCAAAGTCCAAGATGGCCAAGGGTTTGCGGGCCAAACTGCTGTCGGCGACCGACTACATCGAGGCCGCCGGCGCGGTGGTGCGGGTGGCCACAGACGCGCCGGTCACCCTGTCGACGCGCACCGACGCCCTACCGCTGGCGGCCGCCCATCCGAAACGCACCGCCAAGCTGGCGACCGAGTTGGGCGTCGGGTCGCCGATCGCCCGCCTGCAGAAAGCGCTGGACGCGCTGCCCGGCTGAACGTTATTGCGGCCGGCCGACCTCGTACGTGCCCTTGTTGTCCTGGAAGGTCACCGTCACGTGCTTCTTCGCGCCGTCGATGTTGACGTCGCAGTCGAAGGTGCCGCCCTTCTTGACGACGGGGTCTTGGCCGTGGTTGCACGAGACGTCTTTGACGTTTTTGGCGCCGTAGCCGTTGGTCTCGTCGGTGAGGATCTGCTGGACACCGGACTGAGCCTTGTTGACGTCCAGTTTGGTGGTGACAAAAAACCCTGGCTGCCAGAAGCCGAGCACGAGCACGACCGCGATGAGCAGCAGGGCGATGGCGCCGGCCACGCCGCCGATTAGCGCCATCGAGCGCTTCTTCGTGGGTTGTTCATACGGCGCGTACTGCTGCGGGTATTGGCCCGGCTGACCGTACTGGCCCGGCTGACCGTACTGACCGGGCTGAGCGTACTGGCCCGGCTGCGCGTACTGGCCGGGTTGTCCGTACTGGCCGGGCTGGGCGTACTGAGGGGGCTGCGCGCCGTACTGCCCGGGTTGGCCGTAACCGGGCTGCTGGGGGTACTGCTGCGGGTACGCCTGCTCAGTTGGCTGTTGGTACTGCGGGTACTCGGCGGGCGGCGTGTACGCCGGGGCCTGCCACGTCGCGTCCTGGCCGTGCTGCTGCTGCCAGGGCGATCCCACCTGGGTGGGTTCCGAGGACTGATCGCCAGCCTGACCGGGCGGTTGCCACTGGTGGCCCGGGTCCGATCCGTGCGGTCCGCTCATTAATTCTCCTCAGTTCCCTTGTGTCCTGGCCCTGTAACGGTAGCTCCGGCCTAGCCTACCCGGCGTCAACTGCAACGACGCCGCGCCGGACATCATTGATCGCGCGCTTGGCCGTGGCCCGAAGCTCGGCGTCCGGTGCGGCGTTGCGGACTTGGTCCAACAGGTCGAGCACCTGGCGGCACCACCGCACGAAGTCCCCCGCCGACATTGCTTGTTGGAGCGAGCCCGCACCGACCGAAGGGTGGGCATCGGCGGCGGCCAACGCCGCCGCCAGATCTCCGGTCCGGGCCCACCGGTAGATGACGGTGACAAAGCCGTCGTCGGGATCGCGGCTCGGGGCGATGCGGTGCGCCTGCTCGTCGGCGCGCAGCGCGGAGGACAGCCTCGAGGTCTGCTGCAGCGCCTGCCGCAATGGCTGCGTGGGCACCTCGGCGGCCAATGCGGCACCGGGGCCGTCACCGCCGCGGGACTCGTACAGCACCGCCGAGACCACTGCCGCCAGCTCGGCCGGTTTCAATCCCGCCCAAGCGCCGCTGCGCAGGCATTCGGCGACCAACAGGTCGCTCTCGCTGTAGATGCGGGCCAGCAACCGGCCGTCGTCGGTGACGTGCGGATCGGTGGCCGGACCTTGGATGAAGCCACGCTCGGTGAGCAGCCCGACGATCCGGTCAAACGTTCGGGCCAACGAGTTGGTGGCGGCGCCCACCTTTTGGTCGAGTTGCGCATTGTCGCGTTCGATGCGCAAGTAGCGCTCGGCCTCGCGCATCTGGGCCTCGAGGCCCGGGCCGTTGTGCGCGGGATGCCGACGCAACTCCGCCCGCAACGACGCCAGCTCCGGGTCATGGAACGCACCGTCCGCGCCGTCCGTATCACCGCGACCGCCACGGCGGGTACTCGGAACCGCCAGCCCGGCGGCGGCCGATCGCAGCGCCGAGGCGAGATCGCGGCGGACCCGTGGCTGGCGATGCTCGACCCGCTTTGGCAACGACATCGAACCGACCGGCGCAGAGGCGCCCGAATAGTCCGCCGACGAAATCCGCCCCGCCCAACGGTGTTCGGTGAGCACCAGCGGCCGCGGGTCGGAGCTGTCGCGGGCCGACTCCAGGACCACCGCCAGCCCGCCACGGCGGCCGTGGGTGAGCGTGATGATGTCGCCCCGGCGCAGCGCGGCCAGCGCATCGGTGGCCGCCTGTCGCCGCTGCAGCCGCGACGCGCGGGACTGCGCGCGCTCCATCTCGGAAATCCGCGCGCGCAGCCGGGCGTATTCGAAGATCGGCGCGTCGTGGCCGCCGAGGTCGGCGGCGATCTCGTCGAGCATCCGTTTGCCCCGCTCGATGCCACGGACCAGGCCGACAACGGAGCGGTCGGTCTGGTATTGGGCGAACGACTGCTCGAGCAGCTGATGCGCCTGCTCGGGGCCCATCCGGTGCACCAAGTTGATCGTCATGTTGTACGACGGGGCGAACGAACTCCGCAGCGGGAAGGTGCGGGTGGAAGCCAGGCCGGCCACCGCGGACGGTTCGGTGGTTTCTTCGCCCGGATTCCAGAGCACCACCGCGTGACCCTCGACGTCGATGCCGCGCCTGCCGGCGCGGCCCGTCAGCTGCGTGTACTCCCCCGGCGTCAGCGGCACGTGCTGCTCCCCGTTGAACTTGACCAGCCGCTCGAGCACCACCGTGCGGGCGGGCATGTTGATGCCGAGCGCCAGGGTTTCGGTGGCGAACACGGCTTTGACGAGCCCGGCCGTGAACAGCTCCTCGACCGTGTGCCGGAACGCCGGCAACATCCCGGCGTGGTGGGCCGCCAGACCGCGCAGCAACCCCTCCCGCCACTCGTAGTAGCCGAGCACCGCCAGATCGGAGTCGGCCAGGTCACCGCAGCGGTGGTCGATCACCTCGGCGATCTGTGCGCGCTCTTCCTCGGTGGTCAGCCGCAGCGGCGACCGCAAGCACTGCTGGACCGCGGCGTCGCAACCGGCCCGGGAGAACACGAACGTGATCGCCGGCAACAGCCCCTGGGAATCCAGGATTGCGATCACCTCCGGCCGTGCGGGTGGCCGGTAGAAGCGCGGCCGGCCCGCACCGGCGCGCCCTCCGCCCCCTCTTCCCGCCTGCCGGCGGGGGCCCCGCCAGTCCGACATCCGATCCGCCTCGCGGCGATGCGCGATGTGGCGCAGCAGGTCCGGGTCGACCCGCGGCTGACGTGTGGTGGCGGGCTCGTCGGCCTCCGCGTCGCGGTAGTCGAAGAGGTCGAACAGACGCTTGCCCACTAAGACGTGCTGCCACAGCGGAACGGGCCGATGCTCGTCGACCACCACGGTCGTGTCGCCGCGGACGGTCTGGATCCAGCCACCGAATTCCTCGGCATTGCTCACCGTCGCCGAGAGGCTGACCACCCGCACCTCGTCTGGCAGGTGCAGGATCACCTCCTCCCACACCGGACCCCGCATCCGGTCGGCGAGGAAATGCACCTCGTCCATCACCACATACGAAAGCCCTTGCAGCGCAGGCGAATCGGCGTAGAGCATGTTGCGCAGCACTTCGGTGGTCATCACCACGACGGGCGCGTCGCCGTTCACCGACATGTCGCCGGTCAGCAGCCCGATCCGATCGCGGCCGTAGCGCACGGTCAGGTCGGTGTGCTTCTGGTTGCTCAGGGCCTTGAGCGGCGTGGTGTAGAAGCACTTGCCGCCGGACGCCAGCGCCAAATGCACGGCGAACTCGCCGACCACCGTTTTGCCGGCGCCGGTCGGCGCGCACACCAGCACGCCGTGGCCCCGTTCCAGCGCCGCGCAGGCCCGCTGCTGAAAGTCGTCGAGCGTAAAGCGCAGTTCCGCGGTGAACCGGG
>Ga0335076_10000795_pt1 | contig 29669 bp, 24 predicted proteins | sample Lox_Sample_25_FD_206717 | JGI IMG/M metagenome (GOLD analysis project Ga0335076, IMG submission 206717) | Soil microbial communities from Loxahatchee National Wildlife Refuge, Florida, United States - Lox_Sample_2.5 | ecosystem: Environmental > Terrestrial > Soil > Wetlands | place: USA... | reverse complement strand
GTCGTCGAGCGTCGTCGCGGCCACGCCGAGCACGCGCCCGAGCGCGGCCGGGTAGACCGGAGCGTCGGAGCCGTCGTTGCCCGCGGCGCCGACGCAGATCACGCCCCGATCGGACGCGTACTTCACAGCGCGGCGCACCTCCGGCGAGGCAGAGTCGAGATCGAAGCTCATGTTGACGACCTTGGCGCCGGCGTCCGCGGCGTAGTAGAGGGCGCGCACGATCGCTGACACGGACGTCGAGCCGTCCGCGTCGAACGCCGCGAGCGGCAGGATCCGGGCATCGGGCGCGACCGCGCGGATCAGGGCGGCCACCATCGTCCCGTGCCCGGCCAGGTCGCCGGCGTCGGTGGCCGACAGTTTGCCGGGAGGCGAGGATTGGCGATTGAGGATGGTAACCGTCGACTGCGAAAGCGTTCCCTTGTCGCCCTTGGCATCCGACTTATTCAGGATCGTCACCGTCGACTGCCTGAGTCCGATCCCGGAGCCCCCGCCCGCCTGGTCGGTCGTGAAATCGGCTCCCGGGACAATCGCGCCCTTGAGCACCGGGTGACTAGCGTCGACGGCGGTGTCGATCAGCGCGACGACCACGCCACGTCCCAGATCCTTCCGCGCGTGCGCCTGGTCGACGCCGATGAGCAGGGCGGCCGCCTGGTCGGCGAGGACCGTCCAACCCTGGCTCGAGGCCGCGGCCGGAGGCCCGCTCTTGACGGAGTATCCCGCGCTGCCGAGGCCGTGGCTCGCGCGCGGCAGCCGGGCCTTTCCGTCGCGCTCGAATCCGGCGACGCGCGGGTCGTTGGCGACGCTCGGCAAGAGGTCGGCGGCGGAGATGCCCTCCGGTCCCGCCACGAGGAAGAGATCCGGTCGGCCCAGCTCGCGGACGAGCTGGAGGCCATGGAGCCTGCAGACCTCGCCGATCGCCGCGCGGGTCGAACGGATCACGAAGCGGGCGGGCTCGCTCGGCTCCGCCGCCTGGGCGACGGCCAGGCCCAGGAGTGCTATGGAAACACCGAGCCACTTCCTCTTGGCGTTCATGGTGACAACCTCCCGTGATGCGACCGGGGCAGAGGGACCTCGATCCGCTTGTTCTCTCCGACCGGAATCTGCAGGCGAACGCGCGCGCGCGGGTCGTACTCCAGGTGGAATTCTCCCCATTCGTTGCTGACGCTCGAGGCCACCACCCGCCGCCCCTTCACGAGCAGGACGGGCAGGAGCGGCAGGCGCTTGTCGGGCTCGCCGCGATGGGCGATCTGTCCCACGAGCACCATCCGGGCGGCGGCGCTGCGCTCCCGGTCGACGCGCTCGCGGTTCAAGTGGAGGTCGAGGGAGTAGGGCCCCGCCTCGAAGCGGATCTGGCTCGGACGGTCCTCGGCGCGGAGGCCGGCGGGCAGCGGGTCGCGGAAGCTGTCGTAGACGAGCTGGGCCAGGAGCTGGATCGGGTTCGCGCGCTTCTCGGCTGCCGAGGGCACGAAGATGCGGCGCGCCCGCCGCAGCACGCTCGCCGGCACGGCGTCGCGGGCATCCGCCGCGCCGATCGTCGCGAGCCGGCCCCAGAGCTCCGACGTGCGCCCGCAATCCGCGCAGGCCGCCGCGTGAGCCTCCATCGCGGCGCGCGCTTCGGGCGCGCCGAGGCCCCTCGCGTGGTCGACCCAGCTGGCCTTGTCGTAGTGTGCCTTGACTGCCAACAGACTCTCCTTCGCACGGTGTCACGTTGCGGCTTCTTCGCGGCTCGCCAATGCCGGGGGCCTGGGGAACGCCAGCGGATGCCTGGAACCCCTTGCGCCTCCGGAACTTGCGCCCGCCTGCCCCGAGGGAAAAGCAGCTCGGCCAGCGACTTTCCGGCTCGCCTTCTTTTTCCTTCTTGCTGATTAAGGGTGCGCGGAGGGCCGAAAAGTATAGGGGGGGTCTTTTTTCAGGCGCTGCCGACCAGGACGAACGGCGCCCAATAGTAGGGATGGGGGAAGTCTTTGCGCAGATCCTGCATCGCCTCGCGCAGCGCGGCGGCCTTGCCGGGGCTCGTCAGCAAGCGCTTGTAGAAGCGCTTCATGAATTCGGCGGTGCTCTCGTCGTTGACGTCCCAGAGCGTCACGAGCGCGCTGCGCGCGCCCGCGTAGAGCAGCCCGCGCACGAGCCCCATCAGCTCGTCGCCGCCCTCCACGACGTTGAGGCCGGTCCCGCAGCCGGAGAGCGTCACGAGCTCCGCGTCGAGCTCGAGCTGGTAGACGTCGAACAGGCTGAGGCGCGCGTCCCCGAGCCGCAGCGACGAGAACATCGGGTTGTCGTAACGGAAGAGGCCGTGCGTCGCGACGTGGACGAAGCGGCTGCCGGGCGCGTGACGGCGCAGGTTCCGCTCGCTCGCGTCCGGCCCGAGCAGCAGCCGGGCCTCGGGCAGCGCCTCGGCCACCGCGCGCACCTCGTCGACGATGAACGGGATGGCGGGGTCGGGAACGCCCAGCACCAGCGAGTGGCCCTCGCGCCTCTCGCCCTTGCGTGCGCACAGGTGGTGGACGCTGGCGCTCGGCGCGTAGGAGACACCGCACTCGTCGACCAGGTAGCGCTGGCCGTCGTGGAGCGCGTGGAACGGGACGTAGTGCAGGAAGTCGTGCGGGACGATCACGAGCTCGTGCCCCCTCACCAGGCCGGACAGGGGCGCCAGCAGCTCGGCGTGAAGCTCGCCCAGGTGCCGGAGCGTGACCGCGTGCAGCGACTCGCCGAAGTTCCGCACGTAGTCGGGCCCGAGCCGGAACTTCGAGAGCTGGAATTGCAGGAGCCGCAGCAGGTGCCGGACGCGCGAGGCGACGCTCACCGGCACGATCTCGAGGCTGTTGCGCCCGAGCACGCAGGCCAGGATCGCCCCGCGCGCCTCGTAGAACTCGACGATCAGCGCGCCCGGCGGCAGCGTCGAACGCACGGCTTCGATGCCGATCGTGCCCGCGACCTGCAGCGAGGCGAACTCCTGGTCCTTCGCCATCACGTCGCGCAGCGTGCGCAAGAGCTCGTCCTCACGGTCCCGGCTGCGCCGGCGCAGCGCCTCGATGCGCTCGCTCTCGCGCCGGCCCGGGCCGAGCTCCGCGATGTCGATCTGGCGGTAGTACCAGTTGAGCTCCTGGCGCAGGCCGTGGACCTGCTCCACGAGGCCGCTCTTGGCGCCGGCCCGCGAGGGCAGCGCGTGGGCGCGGAACGCCAGCAGGTCCGCGAGGCTCCTGGACTTCGCCTGCTCGACGTAGGCGAAGGCAGTCTCGAGCTCGCTCGGCCCGCGGGCGTCGGCGAGCGTCATGCTGACCAGGCTCTCGTACACGGCGAGCTTGTCCTTGAGGAAGCCGACCTTGAGCTCGTCCTGCTCCAGGTGGCTCCTCAGGTTCTCGAGCCGCGCGTGGGAGGCGCGGTAGGCGGCGAGCGCGGCCTCGCGCTCGCCGAGCGCTTCCTCGACCTGGCCGAGCAGGAAGTGGGCGCGGTGGCTCTGCTCCGGGGTGTCGGCGTCCGACAGCCGTGCGAGAGCGCTCGCGCAGCGCTCGCGCGCCGAGACCAGCTCGCCGAGCTGGAGGTGGATGCGCGCGAGCAGCAGCTCGCATAGCGCGGCCTTGCTCTTGAGCACCGAGCCGGCGAAGAAGCCGAGCGCGGCCTCCGCGAGCCGGCGCGCCTCGAAGAGACGCCCCTCCTGCTGCAGCACGAGCGCGCGGTAGGCGTCGATCAGGGCGGGCCAGACGTCGTTGCCTTCGTGCACGAACATCCCGCGCGCCTTCTCGAAGAGGCCGAGCGCGCGGAAGGCCTCGCCTTCGCGGCCGGCCCCGATCGCGAGGCTGCTGAGCGCCTTCGCGGCCTCGTAGCCCATCCCGAGCGCCTGGAAGCCGGTGAACGCGCGGCTCGCGAGCTCCTTGCCTTCGCCGACAAGGTTCAGCTCCAGGTAGAGCTCGGCCTGGTCGAGGTCGCAGAGCGCGCGGTGGTAGGCGTCCCCCTGGGCCTCCGAGCGCTCGCGCGCCTTCCTGTAGAGCTCGATCGCCGTGGTGTACTCGCCGCGCAGGTAATGGAGGTAGGCGATGTTGTAGTCGGCGCCCACGACCAGCAGCAGCAGGCCGTGCTCCTCGCAGAACGCCCGCGCCTGCTGGTGGGTCGCGAGCGCTTCCTCGAACTGGTTCAGGCTGATGTAGCAGACCGCCATGTTCCGGAGCGCCGCCGCCACGTCGTGCACCTCGCCGAGCTCGAGGAACTGCTCGTACGCGCGGCGGTAGAGCGCGAGCGCCTCCGGGAAGCGATCCTGGCGGTAGTAGAGGTTGGCGACGTTGCTGTCGAGCCGCGCCAGGTACACCCGGTCCCCGGCCCGCTCGAAGATCTCGCGGGCCGCCGCGGCCCGCTTCACGGCTTCGTCGGCGCGGCCGAGGTACGCGAGCGCCTGCAGCGAGTTGCTGAGCGTGCGGCCGACCTCGACCGGAGCGCCCTCGGACTCGAACAGCGCCGCCGCCGCCTCCCAGAGCTCGAGCGCGCGCTCGTAGCGGGCCCGCGAGAACTGGACGTTGCCCGCCGCGCGCAGCGCGAGCGCGCGCGAGCGTGAGTCGCCCACGCGCCCGGCCAGCCAGCTGAGAGCCGCGGACAAGCGCTCGGCGCGGTCGAGGTCGACGTGGATCAGCTTCGCCACGGCGTCGCTCAGCCGCTCGACGGTCGCCGGGTGATGCAGCCCGCGGCAGCGGCGCAGCAGCGCGACGGCCCCGCGCTCGTCGCCCCGGCGCCCGAGCTCTTCGACGAGCTCGGCGATCTCCGCGCCGGTCGGGCTGCCTGACGCCACCTTCAGTACCCCAGCTCTTCGAGCAGCCGCTCCAGCCGCTTGAGGCAGCGGCCCCGCACGAAGCCGATCGAGCCGGTGCGCAGGCCGAGCTTGCGCGCCACCTGCTCGTAGCTCAGCGCCGGCTGCGCGAAGAACAGGCTCTCCACCAGCTCGCGGCAGCGCGGCGGCAGCCGCGCCACGGCCTCGCGCACGAGCTGCTCGCGCTCGAGCTCGGCGACCGCGGAGGCCGCGACCGCCGGGGCGGTTCCCGGCGCGTCCGAGCTCTCGAGCTCGTTCTTGGCCCGCCGCTGCGACTGCTTCTTCCAGTGGAACGACTGGTGGGCCGCCACCGTCGCGAGCCAGGGGCGGAGGTTGTCCACGTTGCGCAGGCGCGGCAGCTCCCGGAACAGCTCGAGACACACCGCCTGGAAGATGTCGGCCGCGTCCTCGCGCGTCCCGCCGTAGCGGAGCGGGATCGCGTAGATCAGCCGCTGGTACTTGGCGATGAGCGCGTCCCACGCCTCCTGGCTGCCGCGCAGACAGGCCTCGACCAGCTGGCGATCGCCCGTGGTCGGGTCCATCTCAGCGGCGCGGGCCTTTCCAGGCCAGCTCCTCGGCGTTCCAGAGGACGTAGGGGGCGAGGATGGCGGGACGCAGGCCGGCGAGCGCGTCCTTCCCCGCCACCACGACGTGGGGAGCGACGAGCGGGAGTACCGGCAGGTTCTCGACGACCAGCTCCTGGACGCGATCGTAGAGCTTCTTGCGCTCCTCGTGCCGCATCGTCACGACCTGCAGCCGCATCAGGCGGTCGATCTCCGCCTCCCACGGCGTGGCCGGCTTCGCCTGCCCGGGATTCCAGAGGTGGGTGGGGCCGCTCGACAGCCACACGTTCATCTCGACGTTCGGGTCGGCGTCGCCGCCGCCGCCGAGCGCGAGCAGGCAGGCGTCGTAATCCCGCGTCTGCAGCACGCGGTCGATCACGGCGCGCATCTCGAGCGGCGCGACGCTCACCTTCATGCCGAGCTCGGCGAGGTCGTCCTGCGCGATCGTGGCCATCTTCACGCGCGCCGTGTTCGACGCGTTCGTCACGATCGAGAACGCCACGGGCCGGCCAGCGGCGTCCACCAGGCTGCCGTCGTCCCGCCACGAGAAGCCGGCGCGCCGGAGCAGCGCGCGGGCGTCGTCGAGCGACCGCCGCGGCGCCGGGATCGCCTCGTTCCGCCACAGCTTGTTTCCGGGCGTGACGTGACCCGCGAGCGCCGTCGCCCGGCCGGCGAAGGCCAACCGGACCATGCCCTCGCGGTCGAGCGCCAGCGACACGGCGCGCCGGAAGAGGACGTCCTTCCACCAGGCCTGGCGCTGCTCGAGGCCGTCGGGCCGCTTCTCGGGCTCGCCGAGATTGAAGAACAGGAAGCTGTACTCGAGCCCCGGCCCGAGATCGCGCACCGAGTAGCCGCGCGCCGACGAGTCCTTTGCCAGCACCTCGAAGCTGTCCGGGCCCACGCGGCCGACGAGATCGGTCTCCCCCGCCTGGAACCGCACGAGCTGGGCGTCCTCGCTCGGCACGACGAGCAGGAGCAGCTCGTCGAGGTACGGCAGCCGGGTTCCCGCGCGATCGGCCTTGAAGTAGTACGGGTTGCGCTCGAGCACGAGCCTGTCGCCGGGGGCGTAGGACTTGACGCGGAACGGTCCGAGCCCCGCCATCTCCGCCGGAGGCGTCCCGAGACCCCACGCCTCCGCCAGCTTCCCTTCGCGGAATTTCGCCTCCAGCAGGTGGCGCGGCAGCACCGCGACGCCGTCGAAGAGCCGCTCGGCGACGGCGTACGGCTCGGCCATGTCGAAGGCGACCGTGTAGGCGTCGACGCGCGTCGCTCGGATCGGCTTGCCGCCCACGAACAGCAGGTCCCTTTGCGGCGAGTGGCTCCTCTCGTCCTGGTAGGCGGCGAAGCTGAAGACGACGTCGTCGGCGTCGAACGGGTGCCCGTCCGAGAAGCGAATCCCCTGCCGCAGCACGAGCGTGATGCGCCGGCCGCCCTCGGAGACCGCCCAGCTCTTCGCGAGCCCCGGCGTGGTGCGCTGCGTGTCGCGGTCGATGCAGACGAGACAGGCCGTCGTGCGCCCGATCACGTCCCTCGACGCGGCGTCGGAGTTGGTGACCGGGTTCAGGGTCTTGGGCTCGGCGGTCAGACCGACCACGAGGCGGCCGCCTGGCGTGCGCGGATCGCCCGGGGCGACGAGGAGCTCTTCGGCTGCGGAGGCGCCCGGTCCGGGCGCGAGCAGCGCGGCGAGGGTCACGAGGGCCCGGCTGGTCCGCGCGACGCGCCGCTCCACGGTGCCTCCTCTCGCCGCACCCCCGAGCGGCGTCCGCGAGCGGCGATTCTAGCATCCCCTCACGCGAGCACCCGCGAACGCGAGCGGAGCGCGTCGGCGAGCGCGTGGTACGCGAAGAACACGGGCACGAGCGCGAGGCCGGGCAGCCACATCCACCAGTAGGACGCCATCACGGGGTACTGCCGGAGCGCAGCCAGCATGTTCCCCCAGCTCGGCAGCGGCTCGCTTACGCCGAGGCCGAGGAACGAAAGAGTGACCTCTGCGAGCACGTATTGCGGTACCAGCACGGCGGCCTGTGTGACGAGCACCCCGAACGCCTGCGGGGCGACGTGGCGCCGGATCAGGTAGAGGTCGCTCGCACCGAAGCCGCGCGCCGCCAGAACGAAGTCGCGCTCGCGCGCGACGAGCGCCACGCCGCGCACGAGCCGCGCCGGGCGCGCCCAGTCGACGAGACCGATCACCGCGACGACCACGGCGAACGCGAGCCCCGGGGACAGGTCCAGCGGCAGGAAGGCGCGCACGGCGCAGAGCAGGTAGAGCCAGGGCAGCGCGAGGAAGAGCTCGGCGGCGCGCATCACGGCCGCGTCCACCCAGCGGCCGTAGAAGCCGGCGACGGTGCCGAGCGCCATGCCGATTCCGAGCGAGAGCGAGGCGGCGAGCAGCCCGGCGAAGAGCGAGACTCCGCCCCCGTGCAGGAAGCGCGAGAGCTGGTCCCGCCCGAGCCCGTCGCTGCCGAGCAGGAAGAGCCGTGCCGGCTCGTCCACGCCGAGCAGGTGGATCCGGGCGGGCACGAGGCCGGCGATACGGTAGCTCGCGCCGGGCGTGAAGAAGCGGACGGGAAAGGCGCGGCTGCGATCCTCGCGGTACGCGCCGAAGCTCCCCTCCTGGGCGACGAGCGCGTAGACGAACGGCCGGAGCTGCAGCCGCCCCTGGTCGTCGACGAAGCGCAGTCGGGTCGGCGGGGCGAACGGCAGCCGGCGCTCCTGCGACGTGGGCGCATAGGGAGCCAGGAAGCCGGCGCCGAGGACGGCGACGTGGATCGCGACGAGCGCCCACGCGGCGGCCGCGAACCGGCGCTCGTTCGTCACGAGAGCCCCTCGCGGCGGATGCGCGGATCGGCGGCATAGAGCAGGAGGTCGGCGACCAGGTTGCCCGCGAGCAGGAAGAGCGTCGACGCCATCACCGCGCCCACGACCACGTACACGTCGCGCGCCAGGATCGCTTCGATCAAGAGCGGCCCGAGCCCGGGCCAGCTCATCACCGCCTCGACGACCAGGGCGCCGCTCAGGAGCGACCCGAGCGAGAAGCCGACGAGCGACAGGAGCGGCGGGGCGGCGGCCCGCAGCGCGTGGCGGTACAGCAGCCGCCGGCGCGGGATGCCGTGTGCGCGCGCGGCCCGCGCGAAGGGCGAGGCGAGCGCCGCGAGCATGCTCGCGCGCACCTGTCGCACCAGCACAGGCAGCATGCCGACCACGAGCGCCGCCACGGGCAGCACGGCGTGCGCGGCGAGGTCGCGGAGCTTTCCGAAGGCCGAGAGTTCGCCGAAGCCGGGCGAGACCATCCCCCCCGTAGGGAAGGCGCCGGTGCGCAGCGCGACGAGCAGCAGGCCGAGCGCGACGAGCAAGTCGGGCGTCGCCAGGAAGCCCGAGGTGAGCGCGCCCCAGAGCCGATCCGGCCACTCGCCCTGACGGGCGGCGCTCTGAACCCCGATCGCGATCGCCAGCAGCCACGCGAGGAGCGTCGCCGAGCCCGTGAGCGCGAGCGTGTGAAGGGCCCGCGGCCACAGCAGCGGGCCGACCGGACTCGCGTAGGCGAAGGAGTAGCCCAGCTCGCCCCTCGCCACCGAACGAAGCCAGAGCGCGTAACGCGCGGGGAGCGGCCGGTCGAGCCCGTAGCGCGCACGAAGGTCCGCGACGGTGTCGCGGGAGATCTGCGGGTTGAGGCGCATCTCGTCGAAGTAGTCCCCGGGGGCGAGCTCGACGAGCGCGAACGAGAAGACCGAGACCGCGAAGAGCAGGAGCACGGCGTGCGCCGCCCGCCGCCACAGGTAGCGCATCAGGCCGGCGGCGCCGGGATCGCTGCCACGAGCGCCCGCGTCTCATCGTGCTGCGGCGCGGCGAGCACCCCCGCCACCGGCCCGCGTTCGACGATCCGGCCCTGATGCAGCACGGCCACCTCGTCGGCCACGGCCGCGACGACGCCCAGGTCGTGCGAGATCAGGAGGCAGGCGAGCGCGTGCGCGGCCTGCAGCTCCCGGAGCAGGTCGAGGATCTGTGCCTGGCTCGAGACGTCGAGACCCGTGAGCGCCTCGTCGAGGATCAGCAGCCTCGGCTCGACGGCGAGCGCCCGCGCGATCGCGAGCCTCTGGCGCTGCCCACCCGACAGCTCGAGGGGCCGCCTCGCCGCGAAGTCGCCGGACAGGCCGACGCGCTCGAAGAGCTCGAGCGCGCGCCGGCGCCGCTCGCGTCCGCTCCCGCGGCGCAGGATCACGAGCGGCTCCTCGACGATCTCGACGGCGCGGAGCCGCGGGTTGAGGGCGGTCGCCGAGTCCTGGAAGATCAACTGGCTCCCGCCCTCGAGCACGATCTCCCCTCGGTCCGGCGCTTCGAGGCCGGCGAGGCAGCGTGCCAGGGTCGACTTGCCCGAGCCCGACTCCCCCACGATCGCGAGCGTCGCGGCGGCGGCCAGCGCCAGATCGACACCGTCGAGCGCTCGGACTTCGACCGTTCCCCCCGGCCCGCCGCGGCGCAGGTAGCGCTTGAAGAGCCCGCTCGCGCGGACCACCTCCGGCGGCCTCGGCTGGCGAACGCCGTGGCCGCGCCGCGCGCCGGGCCTCGGGATCGCCGACAGCAGCTCGCGCGTGTGGGAATGGCGCGGCTGCTCGAACACTTCCCGCACCCGCCCCGCCTCGACGACTCGCCCGTCGTACAGGACGAGCAGCCTGTCGGCGTGCGCGGCGAGCGTCCCGAGGTCGTGGGAGACCAGCAGCAGCGCGAGCCCCAGCCGGTCGCGAAGCTCCGCGAGCAGCGCGAGGATCTCGGCGCGCGTGGTGGAATCGAGCCCCGACGTGGGCTCGTCGGCCACGAGCAGGACGGGCTCGCAGCAGACGGCCTGCGCGATCGTCACGCGCTGGCGCTGGCCGTGGCTGAGCTCGTGCGGGAAGGCCGCGTAGAGGCGCTCGTGCAGGCCGACGCGCGACATCGAGGCCACGGCCTGTTCTCGGCAGCGCGCCTCGTCCCAGCCGCGGTGCGCGCGAACGACCTCGGCGACCTGCTCGCCGACCGGCAGCACCGGGTTGAGCGCGAGGCCGGGCTCCTGGAACACCATCGCGAGCTCGGCCCCGCGCAGCGGCTGGAGCGCCGACTCGGGGAGCTCCAGCAGCTCACGGCCGCGGAAGCGGACGCGTCCCCCGAGCACGCGCGCAGCGCCAGGCAGCAGGCCCGCGAGCGCCAGCACGAGCGTGGTCTTGCCCGAGCCCGACGCGCCGGCGACGCCGAGCACCTGGCCCGCCGCGAGGTCGAAGCTGACGCCGTCGACGGCTGCAGGCGCCGGTTCGCCGCCGATGGCGTAGGCGACCGTGAGATCGCGCACCTCCAGCACTCGCTCGGCCTCGACCACGGGGCGCTCGGGGCTCAACCCGCCGGATTGTAGCGGCGCTCGGCTGCGTTAAGATCGCCCGATGCTCGAGATGCCGCCGGACGCGCGCGTCTTCGTGGCAGGGCACGGCGGCCTGGTCGGCTCCGCGATCCTGAGGCGACTGCAGAGCGAAGGCGCGACCCGCATCCTGACCGCGACGCGCGAGCAGCTCGACCTGCGCGACCAGGCGGCGGTCAACTACTGGTTCCGCGCCAACCGCCCCGAGTACGTGTTCCTGGTGGCGGGAACGGTCGGCGGGATCCTGGCGAACTCGACGCGCCCTGCCGAGTTCATCTACGACAACATGATGATCCACGCGACCGTGGTGCACGCCTCGCATCTCTTCCCGGTGAAGCGGCTCCTCTACCTCGGCAGCTCCTGCATCTACCCGCGCCAGGCGCCGCAGCCGATGAAGGAGGAGCACCTGCTCTCGGGCCTGCTCGAGCCCACGAACGAGCCCTACGCCGTCGCCAAGATCGCGGGCATCAAGCTGTGCCAGGCCTACCGGCAGCAGTACGGCTCCGACTTCATCTCGGCGATGCCGACGAACCTCTACGGCCCGAACGACAACTTCGACCTCACGAGCTCGCACGTGCTGCCGGCGCTCATCCGCAAGTTCCACGACGCGAAGCAGGAAGGGCGCAGCGAGGTCCCGATCTGGGGCACCGGATCGCCGCGGCGCGAGTTCCTCCACGTCGACGACCTCGCCGACGCCTGCGTGTTCCTGATGCGGCGCTACGACGCGGCCGAGCACGTCAACGTCGGCACCGGCGAGGACCTGACGATCCGCGAGCTCGCGGAGCTGGTGAAGGACGTCGTGCACCCGCAGGCGACGCTCGCGTTCGACGCCTCGAAGCCCGACGGCGCGCCGCGCAAGCTGCTCGACGTCTCGCGGCTCCACGCGCTCGGCTGGCGCCACAAGATCGAGCTCCGCGAGGGGATCGCGTCGTCCTACCGCTGGTTCCTCGAGAACCACGCCAAGGCGCGCGGAGCCGAGAAGGGCGCGGCCGCCTGAGCGTCCTGGTCACGGGCGGAGCCGGCTACATCGGCAGCGCCTTCGTCGAGGCGCTGGTCGCCGCCGGCGAGCGCGTCGTGGTGCTCGACGACCTCTCGCGCGGGCACCGCAAGGCGGTGCACCCGCAAGCCGTCTTCTGCGAAGGCCGCACGGGCGACCGCGCGCTCGTGGCACGGATCGCGCGCGAGCAGGAGCTGTCGGCCTGCGTGCACTTCGCGGCGTTCGCCTACGTGGGCGAGTCGGTCTCCGACCCGGCGCGCTACTTCGACAACAACTTCACGCAGGCGCAGGCGCTCTTCGACACGCTGCTCGAGGCCGGCGTGAAGTGCTTTGTGTTCTCCTCGACCTGCGCCACCTACGGCGAGCCGAGGACGCTGCCGATCCCGGAGGGTCACCCGCAGTGGCCGATCAACCCGTACGGGTGGTCGAAGCTGTTCGTGGAGCGCCTGCTCGACAGCTACGACCGCGCCCACGGCCTGCGCTTCGCGGCGCTACGCTACTTCAACGCCGCCGGCGCCACGGCGCGCGCGGGCGAGCACCACGAGCCGGAGACGCATCTCGTGCCGCTGGCGCTGCGTGCGGCCGCGGGGCGCGGCGCGCCGCTCACCGTCTTCGGGTCGGACTACGACACGCCCGACGGCACGGCGGTCCGCGACTACGTTCACGTCGCCGACCTCGCCGAGGCGCACCTGCTCTCGCTCGCCCACCTGCGCCGCGGCGGCGAGTCCCTGTTCCTGAACCTCGGGACGGGCACCGGCTACTCGGTGCTCGAGGTGATCGAGACGGTGCGGCGGGTGACCGGCCGCGACGTGCCCCACTCGGTCGGGCCGCGCCGGTCGGGCGACCCGCCGAGGCTCGTCGCGGACGCCGCGCGCGCCCGAGCGGTGCTCGGCTGGGGCCCGAAGCAGCCCTCGCTCGAAGCGATCGTGCGCTCCGCCTGGGACTGGATGGAGGCCCATCCGAACGGCTACGGCGCCTAGGCCGGGGGCCTGAGCCTCACGACCGTCGCGCCGTAGCCGCCGCGGTCGGGAGTCGCCTCCTCGAAGTGCAGGACGTGCTCGCTCCGCCCGAGCAGCTGGCGCACGCGCTCCTTCTGGACTCCCTTGCCGCGGCCGTGGATCACGCGGACCTCGCGAAAGCCGGCCGCGCGCGCGGCCTCGAGGTAGGACTCGACGACGGACGGGATGTCCTTCGGAGCGAAGGCGTGGAGGTCGATCGAGTCCTCGATCGGGAGCACCACGGGTTCGTCGGGCTCGTCCGGGCTCGCGTCGCGGCGCCGCATCGGCCGCATGATACGGCCACTCGCGGCGGTCAGCCGGCCGACGAGAGCAGGCGCGCCGCCTCGCGATCCACGATCCAGGTTCCGGCGCGCGCGAGCTGGGCGGGCACCGCTCCGGGATCGGACGGCCCCTCGAGCGCGCGCGCGACGGCCTCTGCCTTGCCCGCGCCGCTCGCGAGCACGAGGATCTCGCGCGCCCGCTCGATCACCTGCGGCGTCACGGTCATTCGCGGGTTCGGCGGCTTCGGGCCGCTCACCACCACGACGCGGCGCGTGCGCTCGGCGAGCGCCGCCCCGCCCGGAAACAGCGACGCCGTGTGGCCGTCCTCTCCGATACCCAGCAGCACGAGGTCGATCGGATCCGGCAGCCGCTCCGCGTACTCGCGCGCCGCCGCCTCCAGGTCGGGCGCGTCGGCCCGCATCGGGTGGACGCGCGCGATGAGCGCGGGCCGTCCGGCGAACAGCGTCTCGCTCGCCGCGCGATAGTTGCTCTCGGGATGGTCGGGCGGGACGGCGCGCTCGTCCCCGAAGTACCAGGAGATCGCCCCCCAGGGCAGCGCCGCCGCGAGCGCCGAGCTGGCGAGCACCTCGTAGGTCGCGCGCGGCGTCGATCCGCCGGCGAGCGCCACCGAGCAGGATCCGCGCTCGGCCACCGAAGCGCGCGCCAGGTCCACGATCCGCTCGGCCGCGCGGCGCGCGAGCGCGCGGGCGTCCGCGACGACGACGAGCCCGCCGCTCACCGCGGCGCGGCGGCGAGCGGCCGCCAGCGATTCCCGTCGCGGGCGAGGAGCGCGTCGGCTTCGCGCGGGCCGTTGCCGCCCGGCGCGTACTCGTAGGCCGCCTGTCGCGAGGCGTCCCAGGCTTCGAGCACGGGGGTGATCAGCGTCCACGCGCGCTCGTCGCCGTCGCGCCGCGCGAACAGCGTCGCGTCGCCGCGCATGGCGTCGAGCAGCAGCTTCTCGTAGGCCTCGCCGGGCGCGCGGCCGAAGGCGCCGGAATAGGAGAAGTCGAGCGTCACGGCGCCGAGCGCGAGGTCGTCGCCCGGCACCTTGCTCGCCACCTTGAGGGCGATGCCTTCGTCGGGCTGGATCCGCAACACGAGCACGTTCGGCTCGATCCGCTCGCAGACGTCCTTGCCGAAGAGGCTGAACGGGATCTGCTGGAAGTGAACCGAGACCTCGGTGGTCCGGCGCGCGAGGCGCTTGCCGGCGCGGATGTAGAAAGGCACCCCCTGCCAGCGCCAGTTGTCGACGAAGAGGCGCAGCGCCGCATAGGTGGGCGTGCGCGAGTCGGGCGCGACCCCCGGTTCCTGCCGGTAGCCCGCGTACTGGGCGTGCACCGCGTCCTCGGGGGCGAGCGTGCGGACCGAGCGCAGCAGCTTCAGCTTCTCGTCGCGCACGTCGTCGGCGCCGAAGGTCGCCGGCAGCTCCATGCCGACGAGCGCGAGCACCTGCAGCAGGTGGTTCTGGATCACGTCGCGCACGACGCCGGTCGCGTCGTAGAACTTGCCGCGGCGCTCGACGCCGATGTCCTCGGCCATCGTGATCTGCACCTGGTCGATGTACTTGCGGTTCCAGAGCGGCTCGAAGATCGAGTTGCCGAAGCGGAACACCAGGATGTTCTGGACCGTCTCCTTGCCCAGGTAGTGGTCGATGCGGAAGGTCTGGCGCTCGTCGAGAACGCTCGCGACCAGCCGGTTCAGCTCCTGCGCTGACGCGAGATCTCGCCCGAACGGCTTCTCGATCACGACCCGCGACCACGGCGTGCCGTTCGCGGGGTGCAGCAGCCCGGCCTGCTTCAGCCCCGTCACGATGGCGGGGAACTGCGCCGGCGGCACGGCGAGGTAGAAGAGCCGGTTGCCCCGCGCCGGCTTGACTCGCTCGGCCGCCTCGACGGCCGCCCGCAGCGCGGCGAAGGCCTCGGGCTTGCCGTAGTCCCCCGCCACGGTGTCGATGCGGCTCGCGAACGGCCCCCAGGCCGCCGCGTCGAACGGCTTCCCGCCCGAGAAGCGCTCGAACGACTGCTTCAGTTCGTCGCGGTAGCTCGCGGAATCCTTGACCGACGTGCTGGTCCCGATCACGCCAAAAGGCTCGGGCAGCTCGCGGCCGCGCGCGAGCGCATAGAGCGCGGGCACGATCTTGCGGTGAGCGAGGTCTCCGGTGGCGCCGAACAGCACCAGCAGGCACGGGTCGGGCGGCCGCGCCGGGACGCTCGCGGGCGAGGGCGAGGCTTTGACATGGAGCGGAGGGGACATGGAGGCCTATCCTGCCACGGCTCGCGGCAGGCCAGATGCCGGCGGCGTGACGAAGCTTCGACGAGGGGGCGCGAGGCTCAGAACACCCCCTGCATGGAGCGGGCGTAGCCCGTGAGCTCGACGTAGCCGCGGCCTGACAGCGGTCGCCCTCTCAGCGTGCCGGAGACCCGGACCGCGCCTTCCCAGTACGTGAACGAGGTCTGCAGCTCCTGGTCGGCGACGAGCGGCTCGATCTCGACGTCCAGATCCTCAGTGGGGATGCGCAGGCGCCAACGCGCGGGATAGCGCGCGCCCGAGCGCGGGCTCGTCCAGCTCCCCGTCGCGACGGCTTCGACGTCCGCCGCGGCGAGCCGCTTCGTCCGGCCGTCGACGGCCACGAGCGTCCCGCTCGACGCGGGGTCGCGGCCGCCGTCCTGGCGCCGGATCTCGAAGAACATCAGCTCGCGGCCGTCGTCGAGCTGCAGGCTCCACCAGTCCCAGCCCACGGCCCGCGCGCCGAGCGCGCTCGTGCTCCACTCGTGGTCGAACCACGCCTCGCCCGCGGCCTCCGCCCCCTGGCCGTCCGCGCCGATCCGTCCGCGTGCGGCCATCCGCGTGTAGCCGACGTAAAAGGAGGCGTTGCCCGGCTCGCCGCTCTTCGCAGAGAGCCCCCGGTCGCCATGGAGCACGAGCGGCTTCGTGGCTCGGAGTTCGAGGTCGAGCACGAGCCCCTGATCCTGCGCCGTCAGGTGAACGCTCGATCCGTCGGCGCCGGCGCTCCCGGCCGACCAGTCCTCGACGAAGACGCGGAACGGGTCCCCCGACGAGCCCGCGAGGCCCGCGGCTCCGCGGCTCACGCGCTCGGCCGACGAATGAGCCTGGGCCTCGACGTCCGTGATCGCGAAGTGCGCGAAGTAGACCTGGTTCGTGGCGAGGCCCGCGACAGGCGGCGGGCCCGGCGAAAGGCCGCGCCGGAAGAACGTGAGCTGGAAACCGAAGCGTCGTCCGTCGCGCGCGGCGAGCTGTCCGGTGTAGTACCACCACTCGGTCTGGAACTCGAAGTGCGGACCGTGGTCGCGCGGCAGGCGGATCTCGCGCGGCGCGGTCGCGCGGGCGAAGGCGAGCGGCGCCGCGGGCGCGAGCCGCAGGCGCGCTCGCGGCGACGCGGAGGCCTGGGGCTGCGCGGCGGGGCCTGGGCCGCACGACGCGAGCGAAGGCCCGACCACGAGCGGCAGCAGAGCGGCCACCCGCCAGCGCACGCTCACTCCTGCCGGAGCGCCGCGGCGACGCTCAGGCGCTGTAGCCGCCGCACCGGGTAGACCGCCGCCAGCAGCGCACCCAGCACGCTGATCGCGAGCGCCTGCGCCAGCACCAGCGGCGGCAGCTCGAGCGTCATCGTCCATCCGAACGAGCGCACGTTGATGACGCGGACGAGGATGGCGGCGAGAGCGAGGCCGGTGGGCAGCGAGAGCAGGCCTGCGGCCAGGCCGACGAGCCCGGTCTCGAGCAGTGTCAGGCCCCAGAGCTGGCTCGGCAGCAGGCCCAGTGCCACGAGCGTCCCGAGCTCGCGAGTGCGCTCGACCTGCAGGGACAGGAGCGCGCTCCAGACGCCGATGAACGCGACCACGACGGCCAGCACGCGCAGCGCCTGCGTCACCGCGAAGGTCCGGTCGAAGACGCGGAGCGCCTCCCGCCGCAGCGCGCCGTTCTCGACCACGCGCAGCGCGCGGCCGCCGAGCGCGCGGCGCACGGCCTCCGCGACGGCCGTCGGGTCGTGGCCCGGCGCGACGTACGCCGCGACCGACGTGCGGCCCCGATCGTCCCAGTGGCGCTCGTAGACCTCGCGCGCCATCAGCACGATGCCCGCTTCGGTCGCGTAGTCGTAGTAGATCCCGGCCACCGGAAAGCTCGCGGCTCCGTGGTCGGTGTCGAGCGTCACGGACGCGCCGTGCGCCGGCAGCCGGTGGCGGAACGCGAAGGGTTCGCTCACGATCACCGCGCCTTCGCGCACGCGCCTCCAGACGGCTCCCGGGTCGCCGTCGGCGAACCGGTAGAGCCCGGCGCTCCGCACTCGCGTCGCATCCGTCACCGCGAGCTGTACCTCGCCGAGCGGGCTTCCTACCCGGGCGACCCGCAGCGTCTCGATCGCCGCGACTCCCGGCACGCCGGCGACGAGCCCTGGGACTTCCTCGGAGAGCGAGCTGCCGCTCCGCGCGCTGCCCGGCGCCGTGGCCGAGACGTAGAGGTCGGCGACGAGCGTGAGCCCGAGCCAGTTCTCCACGGTCGAACGGAAGCTCGCGATCATCACGCTCACGCTGATCGTCACGGACACCGCGACCGTGAGCGCCGCCGTCGCAACGCCCGTTCGGCTCACGCCGCGCGCCACGCTGCCGGCGGCCAGGCGCCCGATCGGACCGGCGAGCCGGGCGGCCGTGCGACGGACGAGCGCCATCAACAGCACCGTGAAGGCCGGAGCCACGAGCGCCAGGCCGAGCACGACGCCGCCGAGGCCCGCGAAGCTCAGCAGCAGGGACCGTGACGCAAACGCGAGGACCACGAGGCCGAGAATCGCCAGCAGCACGCCGAGCGCCGCGAGGCCCGGCACGAGCCGGCGTGCGCGCACCTCGAACGTGCTCGGGCGAAGCGCCAGCACCGGCTCGACGCTCGCGGCCTCGAGCGCCGGCGCGATCGCGGCGATCGCAGCGGCCGCGAGGCCCATCGCGACGCCCTCGAGCGCGGTCGCCCCGGTGAGCGACGCTCCGCTCACGGCGACGACGTAGTAGAGGTCGTTGATGGTGCGCGTGACGAGCCGCACCGCGGATTGCCCGAGCAGGCAGCCGAGCCCGAGGCCGAGCGCGCTGCCGAGCGCGGCGGTCACGAGCGTCTCCGCGAGGATCAGTCCGAACAGCTGTCCCGGGGTGGCGCCCAGCGTGCGCAGCGTGCCGAAGATGGCGCGCCGCTGGAGCACGCCGAAGAGCACGGTGTTGTAGACGAGGAACATCCCGACCACGAGCGCGAGCAGGCTGAGCGCCTGGAGGTTCAGCTCGAAAGCCGCCGTCAGCTGCGCGACGGTGTCCGCCTGCTCGCTGGCGCTCACGACGCGCGCCGAGGGCGGCAGCCAGCGCCGAAGGGCCTCGGCGTCGCGCAGCGGGTCCTGCAGGACGAGGTCCACGTAGCTGAGGCGCCCCTGCATCGCGAGCAGGCGTTGCGCGGCGCCGACGTCGAGCAGCAGCAGGCCGTCGAGCAGCTCGCGGCTCTCCGGCCCGGACGGGTCGACCACGCCGAGCACGCGCAGCGTCTCCACGCGATCCCCCGCCCGCACGCGCAACGGCGAGCCGGGCGCGAGCCCGTGGCGCTCCGCGAACGCGGCGCCCACGAGAACGGCGGCCGGATCGGTCATGAAGGGCGCGAAGGCGGCGTCCGCCGCGGCCGCGCCGCCCAGGTGCCCGCGGAAGGGCGCCTCGGCGAGCGGGTCGATGCCCAGGACGCGCAGCGGCTGATGGTCGAGGTCGATCGCCGTCACCACTCCTTCGACGACCGGCGCGCTCGGCCGGACGCCGTGCTCGACCCGCAGCCGCCGGTAGACGTCCTCGGGCAGCCCGCCGGGCCCCCCGCGCAGCTGGTGCGTCGCGCGTCCGACGACGGCCTCGGTGCTGCGCGCGAAGCCGCGGCGCGCGGCGGTGTTCGCGAGGTCGATCGCGACGACCAGAGCCACCCCGAGCGCCACGCCGAGCACCATCAGCGCGGTCAGCAGCGGCCGGCGCACGAGGTCGCGCAGGCCGGTGCGCAGCAGCGCGCGCGGGATCACACGAGCCGCCCGTCCTCGATCGCGACCGCGCGGTCGGCGAGCGCCGCGAGCTCGCGGCTGTGCGTCGCCAGCAGGAGCGTCTTGCCGGCGCGGCGCGTGAGCGCGTCGAGCAGCCCCATGACCGCGGCGCCGGTCGCGTCGTCGAGGTTGCCGGTGGGCTCGTCGGCCAGCACGAGGCGCGGGTCGCGGACGAGCGCGCGCGCGATCGCCACCCGCTGCTGCTCGCCTCCCGAGAGCCGGTCGGGGAAGCTCGCGGCGCGGTCGGCCAGTCCCACGCGCTCCAGCAGCTCGAGTGCTCGCGGCGAGGCGTCCTGGCCGGCCAGCTCCGCCGGCAGCCGCACGTTCTCGAGCACGCTGAGCGTCGGAATCAGGTTGAAGAACTGGAACACGAAGCCCATCTGATCGCGGCGCAGGAGCGTGCGCTCGCGCGCGCCGAGCCGTGACAGCGGCGTGCCGGCGATGTAGACCTCGCCGGAGCTCGGCGCGTCGATCCCCGCCACCAGGTTGAGCACGGTGCTCTTGCCGCTGCCGCTCCTGCCCCGGATCGCCACGAGCTCGCCCTCGCGCACCTCGAGCGAGGCCTCCTTCAGCACGTGGCGCAGCTCGCGCCCCTCCGAGTAGTCCTTGGTGACGCGGTCGAGCCGCACGAGCGCGGTCATTCGGATGAGTTACTCTAGCCCATGACCCCGTTGGGCCTCGGGCTCGTCGCCCTGGTGGCCGCCCAGGCCGCCGCGCAGCCGGCCGCGACCCCCGCCGCACGCAAGCCCGCGAGCGTGATCTCGCCCGCGGGCGCGTCGTGGCTCGAGCGTGAGGGCCGCGAGGACGAGCAGCGGCCCGCCGAGATCTTTCGCGCGATGGGCCTCAAGGACGGCGACGTCGTCGCGGATCTCGGCTGTGGCACCGGCTGGTTCGCCCGCCGCATGGCGCGCGTGATCGCACCTCGCGGAACCGTCTACGCGGTCGACATCCAACCCGAGATGCTGGACCTGCTGCGCGGATACGTCGCGGCCGAGGGCGTGAAGGGCATCGTGCCCGTGCTGGGCACCGAGACCGACCCGAGGCTGCCGGCGGGCGGACTCGACTGGATCCTCATGGTCGACGTGTACCACGAGTTCCAGAAGCCCGAGCCGATGCTCGCCGCCATCCGGCGCAGCCTCAAGCCCACCGGGAGGGTGGCGCTCGTCGAGTACCGCCTCGAAGGCGCGAGCGCCTCGCACATCCGCAGCGAGCACCGCATGTCGCTCGAGCAGGTGCTCGCGGAGTGGCAGCCGGCGGGCTTCCGGCTCGTGACGCAGCTCGAGTTCCTCCCCACGCAGCACTTCTTCGTCCTCGAGCCCGGCCGCTGAGCCGGCGTCAGGGCGTACGTGTGCCGTGCGCGACGAGCGCTTCGAGCCGCGAGCGCAGGCTCCCCTTCTCCGAGAGCCGCTGCGGTGAGGCCGCGACGTTCTCCGAGGACGGAGTGCAGGGACAGAGGTAGAGCTCCTCGCTGCCGTCGGGCCAGAGCGTGTAGCGCGCGCGCTCGGTCCGGATCGACCAGGCCTTCTCGGGCGGACGCACCCGCCGATACGAAACCGCTGCGCCGCGGCCGGGGCCGTCCGGGTTCTCGAGCAGCGGCGCCAGGCTCTGGCCGTCGAGGCCCGAGGGCGGCTCGAGCCCCGCGAGCTCCACGATCGTCGGGTAGACGTCGAGCATCTCGACCGGCGCGCGCACGACGGCCCCCGGGTGCGCCAGGCCGGGCGCCGCCACGATCAGCGGCACGCGCAGCGCCTCCTCGAAGAGCGTGTCCTTCCGCAGCATCCCGCCGTGCTCGCCCAGATGGAAGCCGTTGTCGCCCAGGAGCACGACGACGGTGTCCTTCCAGCCGTCGGCGCGCCCGAGCGCGTCGAGCACGACGCCCACCTGCGCGTCGGCGAACGACACGCACGCGCGGTACGCCGCGATCGCCTGGCGCCTGAAGGACGGGTCGGGCACGAGGCCCGGCGGCTCGCGGCCGAGCAGCGGCAGGCCTGGTAGCGGCTGCGCCTGCGTCTTCACGGCGATCGCAGGAACGTCGGCCAGGTCGTCCGCCGGGAAGGGCACGGGAGCGATCGACTCGGGCGGGTAGAGGCCGAAGTAGCGCGCGGGCGCGATCCAGCGCACGTGCGGGCGGACGAATCCGACCGCGAGGAAGGACGGCCGCGGCGGCCGCTCGCGCAGGAGCTGCGCCGCGCGGCGCGCGCGGCGGCCGTCGGGCTGGTCGAGATCGCCGCCCGGCGCCTCGACCCAGAGCCCGGTCAGCTCGTCGCCGGCCGCGCCGGGCTCGCGCTCCTCGACGATCTCCGGGTGCTCCTCGCGCACGTCCCAACGGAAGTCGGCCGGCGAGTGGTAGATCTTCCCGATCGACACGGTCCGAGCGCCGTGCGCGGAAAAGAGCTCCTGGAGCGGGATCGCCCCCGGCGGCCGCGGCGGGTCCTCGTTCTGCCAGACCCCGGTCCGCTGCGGCCGCCAGCCGGTCAGCATCGAGGCGCGCGACGGGCTGCACATCGACACCTGCACGTAGGCGCGGTCGAAGCGCACGCCGCGTGCGGCGAGCGCGTCGATCGCCGGGGTCTGGACGGGCGCGCCCCAGGCGCCGACCTCCGCGTTGAGGTCGTCGACGACGATGAGCAGCACGTTGCGCGGGCGCTGGGACGCGGTCCCCCGCGGGGTCGCGGTGCGAGCCGGTTCGGCCGCTCCATCGACGGCACGCGGCTCCGATCGGACGGCCAGCAACGCGCCCAGCTCGTCGAGGGTCTTCTGCTGGTCGGCCTTCCCCGCCAGGTTCGTGATCTCGCTGCCATCGCCGTCGTGGTCGTAGAGCTCGCGGCTGCCGTCGGGCCATTCCGTGTAGCGATAGCGCGGCGTGCGCAGGCTCTTGCCGATGCGACCGGCCTTCCGAGGGACCGAGGACAGGGTCTCCTTCGGTGCGTCGGCCCTGGGATCGGCGAGCAGCGGCAGCAGGCTCCGCGCCTCGAGGCCGCGGTCGGCGGGCAGCGCCAGCAGGGCGAGAAGCGTCGGGACGACGTCGAGCGTCGAGACCGGCCGCGGCGACGAGCGGCCCGGGCGCGAGAGCCCGGGGGCGGAGACGACGAGCGCCGAGCGCAGCGTGTCGTCGAAGAGCGCGTCCGGGCGCTGGAGCACGCCGTGCGCGCCGCGGTCGCTGGCGGGGTCGCCGACGACCACCAGGGCCGTGCCCGGAGCCGCCCGCGCGAGGAGCGCGACCAGCCGTGCGAGGTCGGCGTCCGAGGCGAGCGCCCGCTCGAGCTCGTCGGCCTGCGCACGCTGGCGCGCCGGCTCCGACCAGACCGCCGGCTCGATCGTCCCGCCAGGCCGATCCGCGAAGCCGAGATCGGCGGTGGCGATCCTCGGCAGCCTCGGCGCCCTCGCCCCCGCCAGAGTCGCGGGCGGCGGCTGACCGCCGGCCGAGAGCGGCGCGTCGCCGAGCGCCGCGAGGACCACGAAGCGGTCCCGCCGCGCGGCCATCCACGCCTCGAGACGCGCGGCCACCGCGGAATCGGCCAGGCGGCCCGTGAGCGACAAGTCGAGCGCGGCCGGATCCGCCGGCAGCGCCGCGGCATCCCCCACACCGGCGAGCGCCACGCCGCGTGCGTGAAGCGTCTGGGTGACCGTGGCCGCCCCAGCGCCGACGAGCGCCTCGCGAGCCCGCATCGGGTCCGGGTCCGGGGCAAAGGCGAGGTCGAAGCTTCGGCCGCCGGCGCGAAGCGCCGCGAGCGCCGGCGTGCGCGCGGCCGCTCCGTCGCCCGAGAGGCCGGCGGCCAGCACCAGGACCACGCCGCGAACGGGCGGCGGCGGCGCGTGCCGGCACGCGGCAGAACCGCTGAGAGCCAGAACAACGCCAGCCAGTCCGAGAGCCCGCTTCACGCGCCCGTAATCATATGCGCGCGGGCACACACGGCCTCGAGCCAAGCGGCGAGCGGAGCCGGATTCACTCCGGCGGAGCGAGCGGGGGTTCCAGGGGGTGCGGCTCAGCACCCCCTGGACAAGACTAAGCCGCGTCGGTCGAGACCTGGTTGCGGCCGCGCGCCTTCGACTGGTAGCAGGCCTTGTCGGCGGCCGCGAGCAGCGCGTCCGGGTCGACGGGCCACGTCGAGCTGTAGGCGACGCCGACGCTCACCGTCACCGCCACCTCGGCGTGCGCTCCGCTCGCGACGAACGGCCGGTCGGACACGGCGATCCGGATCCGCTCCCCGAGCAGCGGCGCCTCGCCGGGCCCGGTGTGGGGCAGCAGCACCACGAACTCCTCGCCGCCCCAGCGGAACAAGAGGTCGGTCTCGCGGATGATGCCGCGCAGGCGGGCGGAGAGCTGCTGCAGCACGCGGTCGCCCGCCTCGTGGCCGTGGCGGTCGTTGATCGCCTTGAAGTGGTCGATGTCGAGGAAGACGATCGCGACGCCCTGGCCGAGCCGCCGCGCGCGCTCGACCTCGCGCGGGAAGAGCTCGTAGAACGCGCGCCGGTTGAAGCAGCCGGTCAGGCTCTCGCGCCGCGACAGGCTGCGCTGGCGCTCGCCCATGCGCGCGAGCACGGTCGAGAAGACGCCCGCCGCGATGCTGAGCGCGGCGACCAGCATGCCGAGGTAGAGCTGCATTTCGCCGATCCGTTCGACCAGCAGCTGGCCGCTGCGCGTGCGCGCGCCGGGGTCGAGGTCGAGCGACTGCTGCAGCTCCCCGATGCCCACGAACACCAGCAAGGCGATGATCCCGAAGGTGAGCACCGCCAGGAGCGCCGTGCGCGTGTAGGTGACCTCGTAGCGCGGCGGCGCCGCGAACTGGCGGTCGATCCAGGAGCGCACGCGCGGCCCGACGACGCGCAAGAGCGGCGCCACCACCAGCAGCGCCTGCAACAGGTCGCCGATCACCCAGCCCCGCCAGACGCGCAGGCCTTCCGTCGTGTCGAGCCCGCGCGCGTTGTTCCAGAGCAGGATCGCGAGCGAGGCCGTGATCGGGGCGATCAGGCACACCAGGCAGAAGCGCCGCACGTCCCGCCAGCGCTTGAGATCCGGGCTGATGTCGAGCGTGACCATCGAGCCCCAGAAGATCAGGATCTCGAGCGCTCCCGCGAGGGCGAAGAAGAGCGCGGTCCAGGGCCTGAGCCCGCTCACCAGAGCGCCCGCGAGGTTGGCCGCGTAGGCGGGAACCACGCCCCAGGTTGGACCGATCCAGATCGCGACGAGCAGGCTCAGCACGAAGGCGGGGTAGACCGTCACCGGCACCACGAACGGCCCGAGCCGCAGCGGCAGCCCGTTCCAGTCCCAGGTGACGTTCAGGATGCCGGTGAGGGTGGCGACGCCCAGTACCGCGAGCATCGCGAGCGCGATGCGGCGCATGCCCGGGCTCGTCGGCACGTCGGCGAGCCGCGACAGGTGCCACCAGGACGGCCCCTGGTGCTCGTCGTCGAGCGGGCGAGGCCCGCGGGCGCGCTGTTCGGCCATGAGGGAACCGCAGCTCCGGGCCCACGCTACGTGTGCGGACGCACTCGCGTCAAGGCCGCGCTTGCGCCGGCTCTTCCGCCGGCTCTCCTGGGAGGCGCGGGATTGACAAGGGGTGTGCGGGTCCTTACCTTTCGCCTCGGATGACCGTCCGCGAGACCGTCGACTCGGTGGTGAAGGTGCTCGGTCCCTACATCGGCGAGACGATGGCGCGCTCGGCCGCCGAGGCGCACTGCCAGAAGCTCGGAATGAACGACGGCGCGGGCGTGGGCCCGGAGCAGCTCGAGAGCCTGCTCGGCAAGCTCGGCAACGGGCTCAACATCTTCCTCGGGCGCGAGCGGTCGAAGGCCGCGATCGGCGAGGTGCGTGCGGCGCTCGACGCGCGGGCGGCCGTGCGGTGAGCGCCTCGAAGCTCGTGTGGCTCGCGGTCGCGATCAGCGTGCTCGTCTACGTGGGCTGGGCCGTGGCGCCCGCGAGCGCGCTCTACTCCACCACGCTCACGCCGCATCGGCTGCTGGCCCTCGCGGCGCTCCTGAAGCTCGCTGCGCTGCTCCTCGGGGCGGTCTGGGCCTTCGCCTGCCGCGACCGCCTGGACGTGGACAACCCCGCGCGGCCCGCATGGCTCCTGCTCTCGCTCGGCCTGCTCTCGACCTTCGCGGGCCAGGTCTGCCTCGCGCCCTTCCAGCTCGTGTTCGGCGAGACGCCGTTCCCGACGCCTGGCGACATCTTCTACGTGCTCGCCTACCCGTTCCTGATCGCGGCGCTGCTCGTGTTCCTGAACGCGTACCGCGAGGCCGGGCTGCCGCTCGGCTCGTTCGCGGGGCGCGTGGCGCTGCTGCTGGGGATCGCCGTGAGCGCGGTCGTGATCCTGCGGCCGGTCGCGGCGACGCCCGGGCCGCTGCTCGACCGCGTCCTCACGATCGCCTACCCGGCGCTCGACCTGGTGCTGCTCGTGCCGCTGGTGCTGCTGTTGCGGATGGCGCTGCGGCTGCGGCGCAGCGAGGCGGGCGAGGTCTGGCTGCTGCTGCTCTCCGGCTTCGTGTGCCTGTGCGCCGGCGACATCTGCTTCGCCTACTTCCAGTCGCTGGGCGAGGAGCACCTCGACCCGTTCGTGCATGCGACCTTCATCCTCGCCTACGCCCTCGTCGCCGGCGGCGCCCGCCGCCAGCTCCGCATCCTCACCGCCTGAGGCGATCCGCGTGCCGGAGCCGCACGACGAACGCGTCGCCGTCTTCGACGCCAGAGGACGCGCCGTCGGGGCGATGCCGCGCGACCAGGCGAAGCGCTCGGGGCTGGCGGTCGGCGCGGTCAACCTGCTGCTCGTGAACGCGCGCGGCGAAGTGCTGCTGCAGCGGCGCCCCGACGACAAGGAGAACGGCGGCCGCTGGGACAAGTCGGTCGGCGGCCACGTCGACGAAGGCGAGGGCTTCGACGCGGCCGTGGTGCGAGAGGCGGGCGAGGAGCTGTTCTCGGACGGCGCGTCGCCGCACGTGCACCTCGCGCCCGACGCGAGCGTGCTGGCACGGCGGATGCGCGAGCGAGTGCTCTCGCGGGACGTCGTGTTCCGGCCCGCGGCGCTCCAGCTCGGGCTGCGCGACGTGCGGCTCGTTCCGGGCGGCGGCGTGCGCAACGTCGTCTACCACGTGGCGAGCTACCTCGGGCGCACCGACGTGCCGCTCGCAGCCTTTCGGCCGCCGAAAGGCGAGATCGCGGGCCTGCGCTACGCCGCGCCGTCGGAGGTCGACGCGCTGCTGCTCTCGGGCGGCCTCGCTCCGAACATGGCGTTCTTGTGGCTGACCCACGCGCGGGCGCTGCTCGAGCTCGCGGCCGGGAGCCCATGATCAGCTGGCGCAAGCTCGCCGCGGCGCTCGACGCGCATGCCCCGGGATCGGTGGCCGGAATCGCGACGCGCGCCGCTGTGGCGCTCGTCTTCCGCGACGGACCGGGCGGGACCGGCCTGGAGCTGCTCTTCATCCGACGCGCGGAGCACGAGAAGGACCCGTGGTCGGGCCAGATCGGATTCCCGGGCGGCCGCGCGGAGCCGGCCGACGCCTCGATCGACCAGACGGCCGTGCGCGAGACGCTCGAGGAGACCGGGCTCGACCTCGCGCGCGACGGCGAGCGGCTCGGCGCGCTCGACGACGTGCAGGCGATGGCGCGCGGGCGCGCCGTGGATCTCGTGATCTCGCCGCGCGTCTTCCGGCTGCAGGGGCCGTTCGGCGGCGCGCCCAGCCACGAGGTGGTGAGCCTGCACTGGCTGCCCTTCGAGCGCCTGCTCGCGCCCGAGACGCGGTCGACGTTCGCCTATGTCCACGAGCGAACGACGCTCGAGCTGCCCTGCCTGCGCATCGAGGGCCTGGTGATCTGGGGCTTGACCTACCGGATGTTCCAGGGCCTCGCCGGCCTGCTCTGAGGAAGCGGCCCAATCATCCGCCAGCGCGCGGCGGCGGCCCTTCCCCCGCGCCCCCCCAGGCCGCGAGCGGGGAGAAGGCGCCGCAGTCGACGCAGCGCGCCCCGCCGGGCTCGTCCCCGCACCAGGGACAGCGCGTTTCGAAGGGATCGAAGGGCCGCTTGCACTGTGCGCAGCCCCAGACCGCGCCCGCAGGAGGCGCGACCCCGCACGAGGGACAGCGCAGCCCGCTGCGCCGCGGCAGCCGCGCGAGCTCCAGCAAGGCGCGAGCCTGCTTGAAGCCGTTCCAGCAGTTGAGCGCGACGAACACGGTCAGGATGCCGAGCCAGCCCGACTCGAGCCTGAAGGCGAGCCAGCCGAGCCCCAACACTCCCAGGAAGCCGACGAGCGTCGCCGCCAGCAGGCTGCGCGCCTTGCCGATCGCGAACCACAGCAGCGAGCGCAGGATCTTTCCGCCGTCGAGCGGATAGACCGGCAGCAGGTTGAAGATCAGGATCACGACGTTCACGAAGAAGACGGCGTGCACCAGGCCGAGAAGGTCCGGGTGGGTCCGGCTCCAGCCCAGCCGTGCGCCCGCCCAGCCGAGCCCGAGCAGGATCGGCACGAGCGCCACGTTCACGAGCGGCCCGGCCGCCAGGCTCCAGAGCGTCGCCCCCGGACGCTGCGGCGGGTTGACGTAGGCGACGCCGCCGAGCGGCCACAGCACGATGTGCTCGGCGCTGCCGCCCGTCTGGCGGCACGCGAGCGAGTGGCCGAACTCGTGGAGCAGCACGATCAGGAAGAGAGCCAGGTACTCGAGCACGTTCCAGACCGGCGAGGCGTACTCGCCGCTGCGGGACTGCAGCTCGAGCACGGCCACCACGAACCAGGACCAGTGCAGGAACACGTCGATCCCCAGCAGTCGGAAGAGTCGGATCGCCCCCTGTTGGCCCGGCATCGCGGCCCCTTGGGTATCACACCCGCGGCCCCCGATCCAGGAGCGCTTGAAGGCCTCGGCGCGCGGGTGCTAGCGTCCTGCCGATGCCCGACGACGTCCGGCTCGTGAGGGAGCCGATCGAGCTCGCAGCCCTCCAGCAGACGACGCCCGCAGACGGAGCGCTCTGTCTCTTCGTGGGGGTGGTGCGCAACCAGAACCGCGGGCGTGCGGTGGTGCGCCTCGAGTACGAGGCCTACGAGGAGATGGCGCTGCCGCTCATGCGCGAGATCGCGGCCGAGACGCACCGGCGCTTCCCCGTCACGCTGATCCGTCTCGTGCACCGCCTGGGCCGGCTCGAGATCGGCGAGCCGAGCGTCGCGGTCGCCATCAGCTCGCCCCACCGGGACGAGGCCTTCGCGGCCTGTCGCTTCGCGATCGACACGCTCAAGGCTCGGGTGCCGATCTGGAAGAAGGAGCTCTACGCCGACGGCTCGGCCTGGCTCGACGAGGCGACGCCGCAGCCCTGAAGGCGGACCTCAACGCTTGGACCGGCCTTTCGCGCCGCGACTGCGGCGGGTGGTCGGCGCGGCACGCCGCGGCGGCACCGGGGCCGGAAGCACGCCCTGCGCCAGCAGCCGCTCGCACTGCGCGGGCGGCACCGGCGGGCTCCACAGGAAGCCCTGGACCTCGTCGCAGCCGAGCGAGCGCAGCAGCGTGACCTGGGCCTCGCTCTCGACTCCCTGCGCCACCACCCGCAGGCCGAGGCTGTGCGCGACCGCGATCACCGCGGTGACGACCGAGGCGTCGTCGGCGTCCGTCGTCGCCCCGCGCACGAACGAGAGGTCGATCTTGAGCGCGTCGACCGGCAGCTGACGCAGGTGGGCGAGCGAGCTGAAGCCGGCGCCGAAGCCGTCGATCGCCAGGTGCACCCCCACCGAGCGCAGCTCGCGCAGGGTCTCGACCGTGCGCGCGAGGTCCTGCATCGCGTAGCCCTCGGGGATCTCGAGGTGCAGCGAGTCGGGCGGCAGCCCGCTCGCGGCGAGCGCCTTCTCGACGTGCACCACGAAGCCTTCCTGCTGCAGCTCGTGGGCCGAGAGGTTGACCATGAGCCGCAGCTTCGAGGAGCCGCGCCGCTGCCACTCGCGGGCCTGTCGGCAGGCGGTCTCGAGCACCCACGGCCCGACCGAGAGCATCACGCCGGTGAAGTCGGCGAGCGCCATGAAGTCCTTGGGCGGCATCACGCCGAGCGCGGGCCGCAGCCAGCGCAAGAGCGCCTCGACCCCGACCACGCGGCCGGTCGCGAGCTCGAGGCACGGCTGGTAGTGCAGAGTCAGCTCCTGCCTCTCGAGCGCCGAACGCAGGTCGTCCTCGAGCGAGCGGCGCTCGAGCGCCTTCTCGACCATCGCCGGCGAATAGAGCTGGAAGTTGTCGCGGCCCCGCTCTTTCGCGCGGTACATCGCGGTGTCGGCGCTGCGCAGCAGCGCGTCCGGCTCCTGGCCGTCCTCGGGGTAGAGGCTGATCCCGGCGCTCGCGGTCACGCGCACGTCGCGGCCCTCGAGGCGGAACGGCTCGCGCAGCGACTCGATCAGCTTGCGCGAGATCGCCGCGAGGTCCTCGGCGTAGTGGATGCCGGGCAGCAGCAGCGCGAACTCGTCGCCGCCCAGCCGCGCCACGGTGTCGCCCTCGCGCACGCTCGAGGCGAGCCGCTCCGCGACGCCGCGCAGGAGCTCGTCGCCGGCGGAGTGGCCGAAGCTGTCGTTCACCGGCTTGAAGCGGTCGAGATCGAGGAAGATCAGCGCCACGCGGTGCCGGTAGCGGTGG
>Ga0335076_10000794_pt1 | contig 29671 bp, 23 predicted proteins | sample Lox_Sample_25_FD_206717 | JGI IMG/M metagenome (GOLD analysis project Ga0335076, IMG submission 206717) | Soil microbial communities from Loxahatchee National Wildlife Refuge, Florida, United States - Lox_Sample_2.5 | ecosystem: Environmental > Terrestrial > Soil > Wetlands | place: USA... | reverse complement strand
TCTACGGCGCGCTGTCCCGAGCCGCCTGCGCGTCCCCGGGAGGTGCCGACCGGCAAGAGCACCTGGATGCTCTTGCTGCGCACCACGAGAGTCTCGAATCCTGGGCAATGAACTGCCCGGAAAATTTTGAAGGTCGCGTCGCGCTGGTCGCCGCAGAGCTGGCGCGGATCGAGAGTCGCGAGCTCGATGCGATGCGACTCTACGAACAGGCCATCGAGTCAGCCCGCGCCAATAATTTTGCCCATGTCGAGGCGATCGCAAACGAGCTCGCCGGGCAGTTCTACGCAGCGCGTGGCTTCGAGAAGATTGCCCGCGTGTATCTGAGGGATGCCCGCCACGCCTATCTTCGCTGGGGCGCCGATGGCAAGGTGTGGCAACTCGATCGATTGCATCCCCATCTCCGGGAGGATGAGTCAGCTCCCGATCCAACGAGCACGATCGGCGCACCGATCGAACAGCTCGACCTCGCGACCGTGGTCAAGGTGCTGCAGGCCGCCTCGAGCGAGATCGTGCTGGCAAACCTGCTCGAGGCGATCATGCGAATGGCCATTGAACAGGCCGGCGCTGAGCGCGGCGTGTTGATCCTCTCACGCGAGGGTGAGCTGCGGATCGCGGCGGAAGCCAGGACGGCCGGCGATGCGATCGTTGTCGATCTGCTCGACGACGCCATGAGTGCAGCGGCGCTGCCGGAGTCGGTTCTCCGCTACGTCACGCGCGCCCAGGAGGATGTGATCCTGGACGACGCCATGACGCGGTCGCCTTTTGCCGGGGACGCCTACGTCCTCGAGCGCCGTGCCCGCTCGATTCTCTGTCTCCCGTTGCTCAACAAAAACAAGCTCACTGGCGTGCTCTATCTCGAGAACAATTTGGCCGCAAAGGCCTTCGCTCCGACCCGGATCGCGGTGCTGAAGCTGCTCGCCTCGCAGGCCGCGATCTCGCTGGAGAAAACGCATCTCTACCGCGATCTGGCAGAACGCGAAGCAAAGATTCGCCGCCTGGTCGAAGCGGACATCGTCGGAATCGTCACCTGGGAATTCGCTGACCCCATTCTTGAGGCCAACGACGCCTTTCTCCGCATGTTCGGATACGACCGCGAGGATCTCGTGTCCGGTCGCATCGGATGGTCGAACCTGCGGCCGCCGGAAGTACGCGACCCACGGCGCATCGTGGAGTTGAGGACTACCGGAAAGATGACGCCGTTCGAAACTGCGTTGCGCCGGAAGGACGGCAGCCGAGTGCCCGTTCTGATGGGGGCGGCAAGCTTCGAACACGGTGGGAACCAAGGGATCGCCTTCGTGTTGGACTTGACCGAGCGCAGGGCGGCTGAGGAGGCGCTTCGCGACAGCGAGGAGCAGTGGAAGGCGGTCTTCGAGAACAACCCGACCATGTACTTCATGCTGGATCCGAGGGGCACGATCCTGTCCGTGAATCTCTTCGGCGCCCGGCAGCTTGGCTATACGACGGACGAGCTGATCGGCCAGTCCGTCGGGATCCTCTCTCAAGAAGTCGACGGTGAGACCGTGGCCAGGAATCTCGCCCTCTGCCTCGAACGCCTCGGCCAGACCATGACTTGGGAGCTGCGCAAACTCCGCAAGGATGGCGAGGTCCTGTGGGTTCGTGAGACGGCCAGAGCCATGTTGATCAAGCGGCAACCTGTCGTGTTGATCGCCTGCGAGGATGTCACCGAGCGCAGACGTACCGCCGAGGCCTTGTATGAAGTGCAGATCGAGCTGACCTACGCCAACCGCGTCGCAACGATGGGCCAGCTGACGGCATCGATCGCGCATGAAGTGAATCAGCCAATCGGTGCGACGGTCGCCAACGCCGAGGCTGCGCTGCGCTGGCTGGGAGGCGCGGCACCGGATCTGGAGGAGGCGCGCCGGGCGCTCGCTCGTATCGTCCGGGACGGCCATCGGGCGGGCGAAATCATCGGCAGAATCCGCGGTCTGGTCAAGAGAGCGCCGCCACAGAGCGGTCAGCTAGACATCCATGAAGCAATTCGCGAGGTGGTCGAGCTCACCCGTAGCGAGGCCGCGAAGAACGGCGTCTCGATGCTGACGGACCTCGGCGACGGATCCGCGTTCATTCACGGAGACCGGGTCCAGCTGCAGCAGGTGATCCTGAACTTGATCATCAACGCGGTCGAAGCGATGAGCGGGACCAGCGAGGGGCCGCGAGAGCTGCGAATCAGCACTCAGAAGGACGAGTTGGGGGGCGTAGTGGTCGCGGTGCGGGACTCTGGTCCAGGACTCGAGGCAGCGACGCTCGAGCGCCTCTTCGAGCCCTTCTACACGACCAAGCCAGGCGGCTTGGGGATGGGCCTGTCGATCTGCCGTTCGATCGTCGAAGCCCAGGGCGGACGTTTGTGGGCGACCGCGAACACCCCGCGAGGTGCCATCTTCCAATTTGCCCTGTCTTCGCATCCCGAGGGCCGCTGAAGCGCTCACCGGCCTCACCGGGAAGCCCGTTGATCAACATCGTGCGGACGCCGTTCCGCCGAGGCTTCTTTCTCCTCGGTCGGCTACGGCGAGCCGCTGGCGACCTGCCAGCCGCCGCCGAGCGCCTTGTAGAGCGCGATCAGCTCGACCAGCACCGTCAAGAAGTCGGTGAGCCCCTGCGCGTAGAGGTTGCGCGCGAGCTCGCTGGCTCGCTTGTTCGCGGTCACCGCGTCGGCGAGCCGATCGCGCGCGGCCTGCTGCCGCGAGAACGCGACCAACGCGTCTTCTGCGTCCTGGAACGTTACGAGCACCGCCTCACGCGCAAGCCCGGCCTCGCCGAAAGTCGCCGGCTCGCCGTCTCGGGGCTCACGTGTTCGATCACCGCTGCGCTCATTCGGTGGGCGCTCTCGGTCTTGGGTCGATCTCCACGGTTGCCGTCATTCCTGCGACGAGCACGATCTCAGGCGGAACCTCGTCGATCTCTATGCGCACGGGAATGCGCTGGGCCAGCCGCACCCAGGTGAAGATCGGGTTGACCGTCGCGACCCCTTGGGGGTTGGGCTCCGCGTTTGCGACGTTGATCGCGCGTGCGAGGCTGCCAACCCGACCCCGGATGATCTCTGGATGTCCCATCAGCTTGATCCGGGCGAGGTCGCCTTCGCGGATTCCGCGGAGCTTCGTCTCCTCGAAGTACGCATCGACCCAGAATGAATCTGAGTCGACGACTGCGATGACGGAGCGCCCGACGTTCGCGTAGTCGCCAAGGCGAACCTGGAGGTTGGTCACCCAGCCGTTCACCGGCGAGCGAATTCGGGTGCGCTCGAGGTTGACGCGCGCCTGATCGAGGCTGGCGAGCGATTGCTGATGCCGCGCGTGCGCGGCGATCGCCCTGGTGTCGTATACCTGCTGCTGCTCCACGCTGATCGCCGATCCGGCCAGCGGCCGCCGGCGCCTCGCCTCGTGCTCGGCGTTTTGCCAGTCGATCTGCGTTTGCGCCACCGCCGCCTCGGCGAGGGAGACGGCGATCCGGTAGTCGGTCGGGTCGATCTCGAGCAGCGGATCGCCCCGACGCACGAGCTGGTTGTCCACGACCGGGAGCGCGACCACCCGTCCGGCGATCTCGGGGGCGATCGTCACGACGTAGACGCGGACGGTCCCGTCGCGCGTCCAGGGGGCGTCGAAGTAGGTCCGCCACATCGCCCAACCCAGCGCCGCTGCAACGGCCACGATCGCCGATGTAACGAGGACGGGGACGATGCGAAGGGTCGGGCTCGCCTCGGACTGGTGTTCCGGCTCCGAGAGAGGCGGGGTAGGATCGACCTCCGGCTCGTGGTGCTTTGTTCTGTGCTTCTGCATCACTGGCCTTGCGCCCAGCCCGCGGCGATGAGCGTCATCGACGCGAGGACGATCACGTACACGGCGAAGACGACGAGCGCCGGATGCCAGACGTGCCGCAGCCAGCCGAGCTGGACGGCCGCGCGGCGGAGCACGGTGGTCACGAGCCAGGCCGCGACGAGGAGGAGCGAGATCGGAGCCACGAAGACTCCGAAGAGATCGACCTCCGAGAATCTCATGCGGTCGCTCCTCCGCAGAAGTAGCTGGCGTGCTGAGCGAGTGCCTCGCTGACGGCGAGCAGGCTGCTGCGCGCCCGGAGAGCGGCCGAGGACCCGAGCTCGCTGCCGTGCGCAGCGGCCAGCCGGTCGCCGAGCGCGTCGAGTCGCGCCACTGCGGTAGCGCTGCTCCCCTCCACAAGCGCTTCGAGTGCGCTGCCGAGCTCGCGGCCGACGCCCAGCCGGGCGCCGGAGCGGCGCAGGCGGGCGACCTCGGTCCCCACCGACAAGGCCGCGAGCAGGCGGGCGCGCTGCAGCGGCTCCGCCTCGTCCGGCAACGCCCAGAGCCGGGCGTACATCCTCTGCTCCACGTCGTCGGGGGTCTCGTCCATCGGGCCGGTCGCGACCGCGTGGACATCGCGCAACGCCAGGGCAAGCAGCCGGCGAGTCCGGAACGCGGGCGACAGTGGAGGGATCAGGCTGATCGCGAGGGCCGCGGCTCCGTTGCCTGCGAGGATCGCGAGCGCGGTGTTGTAGAACTGCTGGGTGTCGTAGCTCATCAGGTTCTTGGGGCCGAGGAGCGGCACCAGGTTCCCTGCCATCGCGGCGAACATCGGCGCCTGTCTCGATTGGGCAAAGACCGACTGGGCGAGGAACGCACCGACGGGAACGAGATACAAACCGATGGCGATCGCGAAGCCGGGAAAGCTCGAGAGGCCCGGCAGCACAGCGAATGCGAGGACCGCGGCGGAGACTGCGGCGAGCGCGTTTCCCACCATGAAACCCAAGGTGGCACTGTACGCCTGACCCGCCCGGGGCGCGAAGAGAATCACGGGGATCGCCGCCCAGGTCATCGCCAGAGCGCCGCCCGGCCAGGCCGTCGCGATCCAGCAGCACGCAACCGCAGCGATCGTGACGAACGCGCGCACCGCGTTGACGAGGGAGGGCAGCCAGTCCGCAACGACCGGCCGCAGGCGGCGACGGCGGTCCGACAGCGGTCGAACCGGGTCGTCGACGAGCAGCGCCAGCCCGTCGAGGACGCGGGAGAAGCCGCTGAGGACCTCGGCCGTTTGGTCGGCCAGCAGCCGCAGAGAAGGCGTTTGAGCTGGGAGCGAGAACAGCGTTTGCGCCCCGATCTCGCACAGCCGGCGCAAGCGGACCGGGTTGCGCAACCAACGAGTCGACTGCCGGAGCCCTGAGGCCACGCGCAGCTCCACCGGAACGACCTGGAGGACGGTGCCGACCTCGTGTTGGGACCCCTGTTCGAGAAGCCCCTCGAGATGCGCCGACGCAGTCCGCCAGGAGGCGAGAGCGCCGAACAGACCGTCGAGCGCGCTCTGCAAGACCGAGGAACGAGTGCGCACCTCCACGGACTCTCCGATTGCTTCCTCGATGACCGGGTCGAGCGCGATCACCCGCTTGACGAGCGCGCGCCGAACCGCTTGTACCTCTCGCTGCTTGCTGCCCACGAGCGCCAGGCTGTCGGTGAAGCTGCCGGCGATCTCCGCTGACACCGCCGCGAGTGACTCGGCCAGCCGGTGCTTGGCATCGCCGAGATCGGTCCCGGCGAGGACCAGGCCCGCGGCGATGATGCCGATGCAGATCTCCGTACCGCGCGTGATCGCAAGCATGAACGCGTCGCCGTTCGGGCCGCCGGTGACGCCGAGCTGGTCGTACGCGATGATCGCAGCGGTGTAGCCGGCCAGCGCCGCCGCGTACCCTGCGAAGTTGCGCAGCAGCGTAGCAGCGGCGGCGCACGCCGCGCCCCACAGCGCAAGCCCCGCGAGGAAAGGGACGCGCTGCTGCGGGAAGCACGCCGTCAGCGCCACGATCGCGACCGCGCCGACCAGGGTGCCGATCATCCGGAACCACCCCTTGCGCAGCGAAGCGCCCAGCCGCGGCTGACACACGATCGCGGCCGACGTCCCGGCCCAGAAGGCGTTGTCGAGCTGGAGCCAGAAGGCGACGAAGAGAGCGAGACTGACCGACGCCCAGAGCCGGAACCCGAAGAGCAGCGGCGGCCCTGCGACTCTCGCGGCAGCTCCCGCACGCGCCGCCCAGCCCGAGGGTCGCTTCCCCTGGAGCCATTTCGGCTTGCCGGCGTGCGCATCCGACATCGGGTCGGTCGCCCTCCGACCTAGCGGAACAAGTTGATCTTCGCGAGATCGACGAGCTCGCTGCCGCGCCCGCTCAGCACCGCCCTGAGCATGAACAGGCTGAAGCCTTTCACCTGCTCGGCGGTGATCGTCGGGGGCATGGAGAGCTCCTGCCGGCTCACGACGACCTCGACCAGCGCAGGGCCGTCGTACGCGAGGGCCTGGGCGATCATCGGGCGCACCTGCGCCGGCATCTCGGCTCTGAGTCCCAGCATGCCGGCAGCCTCGGCCATCTTGGAGAAGTCGGGATTCTCGAGATCGGTTCCGAAGTCGAGAACTCCGGCGGCCTTCATCTCGAGCTCGACGAACGCCAGCGAATCGTTCCTGAACACGATCAGCTTCACCGGAGCACGGAGCTGGCGGAGCGAGAGCAGCTCGCCCATCAGCATCGCCAGGCCGCCGTCGCCCGAGAGTGACACGACCTGGCGGCCCGGATGGCTTACCTGCGCCCCGATGGCCTGGGGAAGGGCGTTCGCCATCGAGCCGTGGTTGAACGAGCCGATGAGGCGCCGCCGGCCGTTCATGCTGAGGTAGCGCGCGGCCCAGATCGTTGGCGTGCCGACGTCGCAGGTGAAGACGGCGTCCGGTGCGGCGAGCCCGTCGAGGACGCGCACGACGTACTGGGGATGGATCGGTCTCTTGTCCAATCCTTCCCTGGCCAGCTCGTCGAGCTCCAGGCGCGCCTTCCGGTAGTGCGCGAGGGAGGCGCTGAGGTGCGCGTCGTCCTGCGTCTGCTCCAGATTCGGCAAGAGGGCGCGCAGCGTCGTCTTCGCATCTCCCACGAAGCCGTGGTCGAGCTTCGCGCGGCGCCCCAGCTGCTCGCCCCGGACGTCGATCTGGACGATCGTGGCGTCCTTCGGGAAGAACTGCTGGTACGGGAAGTCGGTCCCGATCATCAGCAAGAGATCGGCGTTCATCATCGCGTGATAACCGGAGGAGAAGCCGAGCAGCCCGGTCATTCCCACGTCGAACGGGTTGTCGTACTCGACGAACTCCTTCCCGCGCATCGCGTGCACGATCGGCGCCTTCAGCATATTCGCCAGCTCCATCAGCTCCGCGTGCGCGCCCGCACAGCCGGCTCCGCAAAGGAGCGTGATCTTGCGCGCCTCGTTGAGGAGTCGCGCGAGGGTCGCGATCTCCTCGTCGGAAGGGCACACGTTCGGCTGAGCCTGCGGGTAGTGAACGCGTGGTCCGCGTTCGACGGCTTCGCGCAGCGCGACGTCGCCGGGGAGGGCGATCACCGAGACGCCGCGTCGAAAGAGCGCGCTCTGGATCGCGATCTCCAGCACCCGGGGCATCTGCTCCGTCTGCGAGATCAGCTCGCAGTAGTGGCTGCACTGCGCGAAGAGCTGCTCGGGGTGGGTCTCCTGGAAGTACCCGCTGCCGATCTCGTTGCTGGGAATCTGCGCGGCAATCGCGAGCACCGGAACGCGGCTGCGGTGGCAATCGTAGAGCCCGTTGATCAGATGCAGATTGCCGGGACCGCAGCTCCCCGCGCAGACCGCCAGTTTCCCGGTGAGGTGCGCTTCCGCGCCGGCCGCGAACGCCGCCGCCTCTTCGTTGCGCATGTGAATCCAGCGGAGGCGCGTCTGTCGGCGGATCGAGTCTGTGATCCCGTTGAGCGAGTCCCCCGAGACACCGTAGATCCGCTCGACGCCAGCTGCCTCAAGAGTCTCGACCAGAAGATCCGCCACGCTCTTCGTCAGCACATCGCTGCCCTTCTTCGTCGCTTGGTGTGGTCTTGGACCGCAGATGATTGCACCGGGCGTGCCCGCAAATCCGGTGGTGTCGGGCGCGCTCCTGCGGCGCACCGCCGACTTCGAGGAGCGGCTGCCGGTAGTTCGGCGGACGCGCCGCAATCTCGGCAGCGGCTCGCCGTTTCCGGGCTTCCTGGGGCCGCTCCCGGGAGGCACGGCGATTCCCAAGCACCCCGAGGGGTCTCGTCCCAGCCGCTGCGGTACGCGGATTGCCCGAGACACGGCAGGAGGTTCTCACGATGAGCGTCCCGTGATCGCTGCTCTCAGACATCAAGGAGATCCGCCGCCGGGCCCGCGAGCACCTGGTCGACGGCGCCGTCACCCGGAACTACGGGGCTCGAGAGGTAGGCCGGCGCCGCGGAGCGACCTCGACACTGGATGCCGTAAGCTTCGCGCCCGGGAGACCCGATGCTGGAAGGGATCGTCTTCGTCGTGGACGACGACGACTCGGTGCGCGCGGCGCTGCGCAGCCTGATCCAGTCGGCAGGGCTGGAGGTGGAGACGTTCGCCTCGGCCCGGGAATTCCTGGCGCGGCCGCCCGCGGAGCGGGCGAGCTGCCTCGTGCTCGACGTGCGCATGCCGGGCGTGTCTGGGCTGGAACTCCAAGAGCAGATGGCGGCGAGTGGCGTCGAAATGCCGATCATCTTCATTACGGGCCATGGCGACGTCCCGACGAGCGTGCGCGCGATGAAGGCGGGCGCAACCGAGTTCCTGACCAAGCCCTTCTCCGATCTCGAGCTGTTGCAGGCAGTCGAATCGGCACTCAGGAGGGACCGCTCACTGCGAAAGCACCGGGGGGAAGTCGCGAAGCTGCGCGAGCGCTACGAGACCCTGACTCCGCGTGAGCGCGAGGTGATGGCTCACGTGGTCGCGGGATTGGCGAACAAGCAGGTCGCCTCCGAGCTGGGGACGAGTGAGATCACGGTGAAGGTCCACCGCGGCCATGTCATGCGGAAGATGAAGGCGGGCTCATTGGCCGAGCTGGTGCGCATGGCGGAGCGGCTCGCGGCGCGCGTTCCAAGAGGCGCGAGCTAGCCTCGCGCTGCCGCTTCGATCCGATACGAACGTATAATGGTAGTGGCGCCGTCCGCGGCGCACTCTCCCGGTCATGGCGCGCATCCCGCTGATCTCGGTCGTCGACGACGACGATTCGTTTCGCGAGTCCCTCCTGGGGTACTTCCGATCCGTGGGCTTCGCGGCCCGGGGATTCGCCTCCGCGGCGGCGTTCCTGGATTCGGGCGAGCTCGAGCTGGCCGACTGCGTCACCCTCGACGTCCGCATGCCCGGAATGAGCGGACCGGCGCTCCAGTCGCAGCTGCGCAGACTGCGTCCGGACCTGCCGATCGTCTTCATCACCGCCCACGGCGACGAGACGACTCGCGCGCGAGTCCTACAGGAGGGCGCGATCGCGTGCCTTCCCAAGCCGTTCGACGGCAGGGAGTTGCTGACTGCCATCCACACAGCTGTGGGAGAACGCGATGATTGACAGTGCCGTACCGGTCTACGTCGTCGACGACGATCCCTCGATGCGAGAAGCGTTGGAGAGTCTACTGCGCTCCGCCGGCGCGCGAGTGTGCACGTTCGCGACGGCGCACGAGTTTCTCGAGACCCCGCGTCCCGACGAGCCGAGCTGTCTGATTCTGGACGTAGAGCTCCCGGGTCTCTCCGGGCTGGACCTGCAGCGCGAGCTCGTGAAGTCGAACTGCGCCCTCCCGATCGTCTTCCTGTCGGGTCACGCCGACATCCCGATTTCGGTACAGGCCATGAAGGCGGGCGCGGTCGAGTTCCTCACCAAGCCGTTCCGCGGCGTGGAGCTCCTCGACGCGGTGCAGCAGGCGGTCCAGCGCTATCGCCCCGGAAGCGGTCGCTCACCAGGCTCCGGGTCGATCATCGGCGCGGACAGCTCGCTCATGCACGTGCTCGAGCTGGTGAAGTCGGTCGCGCCGACCGGCTCGACGGTTCTCCTGCGCGGCGAGACGGGCACCGGCAAGGAAGTGATCGCGCGCGCGATCCACGAGGGGAGCACGCGCAGCCGGCGCGACTTCGTCAAGGTGAACTGCGCCGCGATCCCCACGGGGCTCCTGGAGAGCGAGCTCTTCGGCCACGAGCGCGGCGCCTTCACGGGAGCGGTCGCGCAGCGCATCGGCCGCTTCGAGCGAGCCAGCGGCGGGACGCTCTTCCTCGACGAGATCGGCGACATTCCGCGCGAGCTCCAGCCGAAGCTTCTGCGAGTGCTGCAGGAGCAAGAGTTCGAGCGGCTGGGCGCCACGCGCACGATCCAAGCGGATGTGCGGCTGGTCGCGGCCACGAACTGCGACCTCGAGGCCATGGTCGCGGACGGGGGATTCCGCAGAGATCTGTACTACCGGCTGAACGTCTTCCCGATCACCCTCCCGCCGCTGCGCGAGCGGCGCCGCGACATCCCCGCGCTCGCCTGGCACTTCACGGAGCGGATCGCGCGCTCGATGCAGAAGCGCATCGACACGATCCCCGAGAGCACCATGGACGCGCTCTGCGCCCACGATTGGCCCGGGAACGTGCGAGAGCTGGAGAACACGATCGAGCGCGCGGTGATCCTTTCGTCCGGGCCGGCGCTGGAGGTCGCGCCGGCCGAGCTCGCGCCGAAGAGCGCGGTTCGGCCGCAGGCCCCGGCGACCCTCGTAGAGGCCGAGCGCGAAGCCATCCGCCGGGCCCTCGACGAAACGCACTGGAGGATCGGCGGCATGAACGGTGCCGCCGACCGGCTGGGCATGAAGCGCACCACGCTGCAGTCACGTATCCGCAAGCTCGGGCTCGAGCGCCCGAGCGCCTGAGGTCGAGGGTCCCCGATCTTCGCCATCGCGAACTCGCGGGCAGCGACCATCCGGGGGATCGAACGCTCGGCACCTTCAATCCGCTCTTCCTCAACGGCGATTTCTTCACGCTCGGCGGCTACACGGGCTACACCAATCTCATTCACCTGAAGCCGCCTTGACTCTGAAGCCGATCGCCAGCTCTCCTCGCCGGCGCGGGACTGCTCTGGCGCGAGACCGTCGCCGACACCGTCTACGTACAGCCGAACATTCCCGTCGCCACGCGATCCAGCGCGCCGGCGGCCACGATTCGGACTATCTCAACGTCGAGCTCAAGCTCGGCTTCCAAATCCGCATGCCGGTGCGGCATGAGCTTCGTGCCGCGCTCGAAGGAGTCGAGCCTCCAATCATCAAGGTGTCCACGGAACCCGGTCAGACCAGACCCGAGCGACATCGGCGATGGGCACCACGACGCGACCTGTTCGCGAGACGACTATCGTGGGACGATCAAAGGATGCGGGTCGATCGCAAAGAAGATCGGGGTCTCGCCGTCCTCCGGGTACCGTGTGATGAATCCTCGAGCCTCGGCGATACTTCGGCGCAAGAATGCCTCACTAGTCTCGCCCGCGTTTTGATCGCAGTACCACGCATCCCGAGTGGAACGCATGCGGCCGCCGACTTCAGCGAATACAGCGCCGCCGGAGACTGCTATGTGCTCCGCATCGAGCTCTGCGAGAGCTACTAGAGCCTCGGACCTGGTCAACGCCCAGTTCCTAACTCCTTCTGACCCGAGAAAACGCCCTACGCCCAGGATGCTGTCAATCCGGGTCGAAAATGCTCGCATTGTGCTGCCTACTTCATCGTGTGCTTCATCTGACTCGCTGCAAGTCTGGCCTTCCCGCGATCTGTTACATCGGTGTAGAAGACCTGCGCCGTCGTGACGGCTTGTCTCCACAGGCTTGAGTGTGTCGCACGAGATCTTCGGCGCGAGCCGCGACCTGGTCGAAGAGGTGCGCGAGATCGGCACTCGCTCCGCGACAGCGCGCAACGACGGCGCGGCTCCAATCCAGATATTCGAGGCGGCGCTTGCGGCTCCAATCCTCCGGCGGTGAGTCCGCGACGTCGCGGACATTGCAGATCCTGTCACCGAGCTTGATGAGCTTTGCGCCATGCGAGAGTGTCCCCGCATGCAGGACCTGCAGGCGCTTGCGCTCGGCCTTCGGCAGCGTCTTGTCGTCGCTGACCTCGGCGACGAGGCTCGCGACCCTCAGGCCGAATCTCGATGCGAGCTCGAGGCGCGTGGTGGCCGTGTCCTCGATGGTGTCGTGGAGAATGGCCGCGAGCAGCACCTCGCGATCCGTGACGCCGACGCGCGCGAGAGTCCCCGCGACCTCGATCGGGTGGTTGACGTACGGAGATGCGTCGGCGTCCTTTCGCCTCTGAAGGCGATGCTTCTCCGCCGCGAACTGGACCGCGGCGAGCAGCTCCCGAGACTCAGCTCTGGCCGACACGATGCGATGGTACCGGGCACCGTGGAGCCACGCTCAAGACTCGCGACGCATCGCTTCGACCGCCGCTCTCCTCGCGAGAGGTTTCATCACCAGCGGCAAGGCATTCCGGCGGCGCAGTGGAGGCCGGAGCTGAAGAGCACTGGACATGCGCCGAAGATCGGATCAGGGTGCATGGACCCTTCCTCCTCGACCAACGTCAAGAGGGGATGGGGCGCCGTCGGGACCTGACACCGGCGGCGTTACGCAGGACCCTCGCGAAGCACTTCGCAAGCGGCCAAGCACTTCGGGTCGTCCTTGGCTGAGCCCAACCCGTGGGTGTTGGCTGACATGAGTGCGCCGTGCCGCGCAGCGCACCGCCGAGACGTACAGCTCCCGCCAATCGCTTGCAAGAAGTCGCATAGGTGAGGTTGTTGGCCGTGAACGCGAACTCGTCCACGGTCAGCAGCACCTCCTTGGTAGCGAGTGGAGTGTCGTCGGCGACGGCGTCCCGAATGCACTTGTGCTCGCCAAGCCGGCCGCGGCGCAAGAGAAAGTCGAGCGAGCGACTCACGATCGATCCTCCACCCTGCTCCGATGCCGGGTATGCGGCGCGCTGGCGGCGAGGCGGTGGCGGACGGGTGACGAGTCGATCCCTGCGCGCGAAGGCGCGAGATACTCCATTTGCAGGATTCTCATGCCGGGGCGCGTTGGTATCGTGGCGGCCAGCGGAGGTTCGAAGATGAGGAAGCTGCTGGATCGCGCTGGGGTCGGAACTGGGATCGGGTCGGGCTTGCCGGTCGCGCTCTGCGCAGCGCTGCTCCTCGTCGCGAGCCGCGGCGACGCCTCGACCCTCACTCTGGGCGCGGAATTCGGCCCGGACCAGTTCAGCAACGCGATGACCAGCGCGTTCTCGGTCACCGAAGGGCCGGACACGATGAATTTCGCCGAGGCCACCGGCGACCCGCTGGCGGGCACTGTCGGGGTCACGATCGTGGACCAGGCGACCTTCAACGAGACTTTGAATGCCCGGGCCCTTCTCGAGGAGCAGTGGCAGGCGATCTGCCTGACCACCTGCGGGACGACGTTGCCGCCGCCGACGGTGGCGGCAAATCTACTGGTTCACCTGCACGGCGCGCTGAGCCCGAACTGGAACGACGCCAACAACCCGGACACTACCGGCGGTGTCTCCGAGGAGATCGACGTCGGTGCCGACCGCTTCATCTTCTCGATCTTCCCGGGCGCGGGCGCGCAGGTCTTCGTCCGAGCCTGCACCCCCGGACCCTGCGTCGATTTTGCGCCCGGCTCGGCGGGGCCGATCAACCCCGATGGATCGATTACGGTCGACTTCACCCAGACCTTCCCCGTCGTGGTGGGACCCCAGTTCCTCACCAAGATGGCGCTGAGCGTGGGCTGGGAGGCGGGCGTGACGAGCCCGACCTTCGCGAACATGCTCGACACCGCCACGTTCACGATCACGTCGGCGGATCCCAACTTTTCGTTCTCGAGCGACGGCCGGGCCGTCCCGGAGCCGGCGGCGCTGGGATCGCTCGCGCTCGGCCTGGCGAGCTTCGGACTCGCGCGCGCCGCAGCGCGTCCGCGTCCGTAGCCCGGATCGGCCGAGCTACGCGCGCATCCCTCCCGCCTTCGCGATCGGGTGCAGGCTCGCTTCCGCGCTCGGGCGCTTGCCGACGCGCTCGAACCAGGCGGCGACGTTCTTGAGCGACGGGTCGCGCGGCTGGCCGACGCCCGCGAGGAAGTCGAGCCCGCAGTAGAGGAACACGTCGGCGAGCGTGAAGCGGTTCCCGCAGACGAACTGCTTCGAGCCGAGGAGCTGGTCGAACTTCTTCAAGTAGTACTGCGACATCGCCTTCAGGCCGGGCGCGGCCTCGGGCACGGTGTGCAGGCGGTCCTTGAACATGGCGAGGCCTTCGGCGAAGCGGAAGCCGTTCGCGCCGGGCTCGGTGATGCCGAGCTCCAGGCGGCGCAGCCACATGCGCGTCTCGGCGCGCTCTTCCGGTGTCGCGCCGATCAGCGCCGGCTTCGGGTTCTTCTCTTCGAGGTACTCGCAGATCGCGATCGTCTCGCCGAGCACGGAGCCGTTGTCGAGCTCGAGCGCCGGCATCTGGCCGGCGGGATTCTTGTCGGTGTACGGCGGCTTGCGGTTCGCGCCGGCCATGATGTCGACCTGCTCGGTCGGAAGGGTGATCCCCTTCTCGAGCATGAACATGCGGACCAGACGGGGATTCGGACCGAGCGAGTCGTAGAGCTTCACGGATTCCTCCTAGCGCCGACGTGATCGGGCGGCAGCGCGCCCTATCATACGCGGGCGGAGCGGCGCGCGTCGGCGTGGCATACTCGCTCCGGGAGGCCCGGCATGAAACGCTTCCTTCCGCCCCAGGAGCTCGCGCGCGATTCGCGGTTCAAGCGCGCCGGCACGCGCAACCAGCTCGTGCCGTCGCTGCCCGACGACGTGGACGAGATCGTGGCCGTGCTCGAGGCGATCGGGCCGAAGCTCCGCGAGCGCGTCGCCGGCACGGCGCTCGAGCAGATGTACGACGAGCTCGGGCCCGGCTTCTCGTTCCTCTTGAACGCGGTGCAGCCGAAGCCCGGCTCGCCCGACGCCGAGCGCCAGCTGCGGCTGCGCCTGCACGGGATCTTCGTCGGCGAGCTGCAGGCGCTCGAGGCCGCGGGGCGGACGCTCTGGGACTTCCCCGAGGCGCCGTGGGAGTTCAAGCTGAACATGGCGCGCCAGTGCTGGGACGAGACGCGGCACGTGCAGATCTACGAGAAGCTGCTCGACCGCGCGGGCGGTGCGATCGGCGAGTACCCCGAGAACACCTTCCTGTACGAGGCGTCGTGTCACGACGACCCGGTGCTGCGCGTGACCGGCGTGAACCGCTGCCTCGAAGGTCTCGCGTGCGACGTGTTCCGCCAGCTCATCGACTTCGGCAAGACGACGGGCGACGAGGTGCTCGCACAGGCCGTCGACTTCGTGCTCGCGGACGAGCTCACGCACGTGCGCTTCGGCAGTGATTGGGTGCGCGAGTGGACGCGCGGCGATCCAGAGCGCGCGCGGCGCGCGCACGACTTCCAGCGCGAGGTCGACCAGCGCTTCACGTTCGGCGGCGCGCGCAACATCGCGCGCGAGGAGCGGCTCGAAGCGGGCTTCACCGAGGCCGAGCTCGAAGAGCTGCAGTCGATGAAGGGCGGCGGGCCCAAACGCGAGACGCTGATCCGCGCCGCCGAGATCGCGCGCGAACGGCACCTCGCGAAGCGGGCGGCCGAAGCCTGAGCCCGCGCGCGCTGCGCTGCCTCGCCGCGCTCGCGGTGGCGCTCGCGGCCTGCGCGGGTCCGTCTCCGGGAGGCGGCGGCGGCCGCAAGGTCGTGCTCGACACGGCCGCCGACGACGCGGAGCTCGGCGCCCAGGCGAGCCGCGCCGTCGAGGCGCAGGACGGCGTGGTGCGCGACCCGGCGCTGTCGGCCTATCTGCAGCAGCTCGGGGAGAAGCTGGTGCGCTACGCGCCCGCCACGCCGTTTCGGTACCAGTTCCAGATCGTCGACCAGTGGAGCCCGAACGCGTTCGCGCTGCCGGGCGGGCACATCTTCGTGTCGCGCGGGCTGCTCGTGCTGACGAACACCGAGGACGAGCTCGCGTGCGTGCTCGGGCACGAGATCATCCACGCGGCGGAGCGCCACGCCGCGAGCCGCCAAGCCTACACAGAAGCGTTGTCAGCATTCTCCCTCGGCCTGCCGCGGCAGATCCAGATGGCCGCGTACGCCCGCGACCAGGAGCGCATGGCCGACACCGGCGGACAGCGCATCTGCTCGGCGGCGGGCTACGACCCGCGCGGGCTCGGCGTGTTCCTGGGCTCGCTCGACGCGATCCTGCGCCTGCAGATGGGCAGCTCGCGCATCCCCACGTTCAGGGACACGCACCCGGGCGCGAGCGAACGCATCGGCTCGTCGTCGCTCTTCGCGGCGACCTTGCCGCCGCCGCCGCCGCGCGACCCCGTCGCGTGGCGCGAGAGCTACCTGCAGCGCTTCGAGGGGCTCGTGCTCGGCAGCGACCCGCGCGAAGGGGTGATCCAGGGCACGCGCTTCCTGCACGCCGACATGGGCTTCGCGATCGCGTTCCCGCAGGGCTGGCACGTGGTCAACACGCCGTCGGCCGTGCTCGCGATTTCGCCGAAGCACGACGCGCGCTTCGCGCTCGAAGACGCCGGTCGCGGCGACGACCCGAAGGCCGTCGCGGAGGCGGACATCGCGAAGCGGCTGAAGCAGGTCCGCGCGACCATCGACTTCCAGGGCGAGCAGAAGACGCGCTGCTGCAAGGCGTACGTGGTGCGCGGCTCGATCGAGTCGGCGAAGGGCACGATCGCCGGACAGCTCGCGTGGGTCGCGCTGGGCGGCCGCGTGTTCGAGCTGTCGTCGGCGTACGTGCCGATCGCCCGCGAGAAGTATGCCGACCGCGCGCGCCAGTTCGTGCGCAGCTTCCATCCGCTCAGCGACGAGGAGCGCGCGCAGGTCCAGATCGACAAGCTGCACCTGGTGCGCGCGCAGGGCGGCGAGACCTGGGCCGCGCTCAACGCACGCACCGGGAACGTCTACCCCGTCCATACGACGGCGCTCGTGAACGGCCTCGACGTCGGCGCGGTCCTCTCCGAGGGCGAGCTCTTGAAGATCGGCGTGCGCAGCGTCTACGTGCCGGAGCAGTGAGCGCCGCTAGCCGTGCCGCGATTCGCGCGCGAGCGCGACGAACACGTCGCGTGCCTCGCGGGCGTCGACGTCGCGGCCGAAGGGGACGTAGTGGAGCGCCGCGGGCGATTCGGTGCGCAAGAGGAAGCCCGCGGTCTCGACCGCGGTGATGCGCGCGCGCTCCGGGCGCGCGCCGGTGCGCCCGGCCACGATGTCGCGCAGCGCGGCCTCGTGGTCGTCGTTCATATGCTCGATCACGCGCGGCGCGCCTTCGCGCCAGCCACGCCCGCCGGGGTCACACAGAATGGCGTCGGGCGGCAGCCAGCGAATGGCGCCGAAGCCCCCGATCGCGCGCACTTTCAGCGGCGGCAGGGACCAGAACGCGAAGTCGTGCGCGCTGCCGTAGCCGGGCGCGTCGGGCACGCGCGCGGCGTAGCGCGCGTGGAGCTCTTCGAGTGCTTCGCCCGCTGCGTCGAGCCGCTCCGCGCGCGCCACCACCGTGACGCGCCACGTCGCCTGCGCGTCGCCGCCCGCTTCGGCCGCCGGATCGCGCACGAACAGCGAGCAGCGCGGGTCGCGCAACAGGTTCCGCGTGTGCTGCGCGATCGCGGAGATCAGCACGAATGGCGTGCCGTCGGCGCGCAGCGCGAACGGCGTGAGCGAGCCGAACGGGAATCCCTCGATCTCGCGCTCGGCCGCGAGCGTACACAGAGTTGCGTTGGTCGCCGAGAGCAACCACTGGCGCGGGTCGCTCATGCGAGCCCCAGCCGTGCGAGCTGGTCGCCCGGCGCCTCGACGGCGAGCAGCGCCTCGCGCAGCAACTCCTCGGCGCGCTTCTCCGCGGGCGTGCCGGCCAGGTTCCGCGCCTCGCCGGGGTCCTCGCGCAGGTCGTACAGGTGGTTGCCGCGGAACGGGCCGAGCGCCCAGAAGGGCAGGCGGTCGCCGGGACCGAACGGCTGGCGGAGCACGGGCACGGTCGAGCCGGGCATGCGGTCGAGCCACGCGCGGGCGTCCGGCTTCGGCAGGCGCAGGTCGGGCAGCCGGTGCACCGGCATCGTCGACCAGCGGTTCGAGAACACCGACAGCGGCGCGTTCGCGCCCGCGGGCGCGCGCGCGTACTTCGTGCGCCCGTCGACCACGTGCACCTCGCGGCCCCAGTAGCCGCACAGCGCCCATTCGCGGATCGCGCGCGCCTCGCCGCGCAGGAGCGGCGCGAGCGAACGCCCGTGCGTGCGGTGCTCGGCGCGCGCGCCGAACAGCTCGAGCAGGGTCGCGTGCACGTCGACGTTGGTGGTGAGCGAGTCGCAAGCACCCGCCGCTGCGCCCGGCCAGGCGACGAGCAGAGGAATGTGCCCCATGGGCTCGAACACCGGCAGCGCGGGCTTGCCGAACGCGTCGCGCTCGCCCAGGTAGTGGCCGTGGTCGGTGCACACGAACACCGCGGTGGAGTCCCACAAACCGCCCCGGTCGAGCGCGTCGAGCACTCGGCCCAGCCAGCGGTCGATCATGGTCAGCTTGCCCCCATAGCAGGCGCGCAGCTGGCGGGCCTGGCGCTCGCTGAGCACGCCGCTTCCGACACCAGACGGTGTATAAGGCGGCCAGATCAGGTGCGGGCCTTCCCACTCCGGATCGTACATCGCTGCGTACGGCTCGGGCGTGTCGAAGGGCTCGTGCGGGTCGAACTCGTCCACGAACAGCAGGAACCGCTCGTGCGCGGGCGCTTCCTCTTCGAGCCAGCGCGCCGCCTTCGCCAGCGTGCGCGGGCCGGGGAAATCCTCCTCGCCGCGGAACCAGCCGCGCGAGTCGTCGTAGGGCGTGTGCCCGCGCCCGAACGACGGCGCGCCGATCCAGCTCGGGTCGGGCCGCGTGCGCCACGGATCGCTCTCGTGTCCGCGCTGGTAGTCCCACGCCGTGAAGTCGCAGTGGTAGTTCTCGCCGCCCACTTCGAAGAGGTGCGGGTGATCGGACACGAGCATGGTCACGACGCCAACACGGCGCAGCGCTACAGTCAACGGCTCTTCCCATAGCTCGATCGAGCCCCACGGCTTCCACAGGAAGTCGAGCGCGCCGCAGAGCAGGTCGTGGCGCGCGGGCATGCACGGCAGGGAGCCGGCGAAATGCGCGTCGAATCGCACGGCGCGGCGCGCGAATCGGTCGAGGTTCGGCGTCGCGAACTCGCGCGCTCCATACGGGCCGACGAGATGCCGATTCAAGCTGTCCAGGAGCACGACGACGGCATTGCGCGGCCCGAGCGGCGTCGAACTCATCGCCGTCATTCTACGTGACCGGAGGCAGAAGCATGAAGCGAACCTCGATCTCCGCGGCGGCGCTGGCCGCGCTGCTGGCCTTCCCGTACGCGCCCGCGCGCGCCGACGTCTCGCCCGGCGACGTGATCACCGCCGCGAACAAGGAGAAGGTCCGCGGGCTCGTGCCCGACGAGTTCTACACGTATGCGATCGAGAACTTCCCCGACCTGGAGATGAAGATCGTCGCGAGCGCGGACTACCCGGTCCACCCGAAGTACGTGGAGGCGACCCAGCAGTTCGCGTGTCAGGCGTCGATCGACGCAAGCGGGCGGCTCGTGAACTACACGGCGGGCCAGCCGTTCCCGTTCTCGGAGTGGGCGAAGACGGCGACGGGCCACAAGTGCGACCTCACGCCCGACGACCCGCAGTTCGCGCTGAAGCTGGCCTGGGACGTGAACTACCGCTGGCAAGGCGGCTCGGGCTTCAACCTGCCGCACTGGGGCTTCGCGAACATGCGCAACATGGGCCACGAGGAGTGGCGCCTGTCTCAGGGCGAGTACCGGCGCACGTATTTCAGCGCGCGCGCGGATCTCCTGCCCGACACGACGGAACTCGAGAAGGGCACGAACGTGGAGTGGGCGGAGTACTTCGACGTGAAGTCGCCGTTCGATCTGCGCGGCACCATGTTCCTCCTGTACCGCTACCGCGACAACAAGGAGGACGACACCTGGGCGTACATCCCGGCGCTGCGCCGCGTGCGCCGCATCGCAGCTACACAGAAGAGTGACTCATTGCTCGGCACGGAGTTCACGCTCGAGGACTTCTACCTGTTCTCCGGCTACGTGTGGAACCACTCGTGGGAGTTCAAGGGCGAGAAGACGTTCCTCTCGGTGCCCGACAGCGGGCGCACGTGCTTTCCGAAGGCGTCGGGGGCGACGAACGCGCGCAGCATGGTGCGGCTCGGCACGGACGAGGAGTGGCGCGCGTGCCGCTTCGACCCGTACGGCGCGCTGCCCATGGTCGGTGAGAGCTGGCAGAAGCGCACCTCGTTCGAGCTCGACGACATCCCGAAGCAGGAAGGCCACCCGTACAGCCGCAAGAAGATCTGGTACGACAAGGAGACCATGTCACCGGGCCTCGCGGTGGCGTACGACCGCGGCGGTAAGCCGTTCAAGCTGATCGGCGGCGTCGGCCGCTGGAGCGAGACGAGCGGCATCACCGAGAACAAGGGCCATTTCGTGCTGCTGGGCTCGTCGGTCATGATCGTGAACCTGCAGAGCGGGAACTCGAATCTGGGCCAGTTCGACGGCATGAACGCGATGGAGTTCTCCATCGCCGAGAGCCGCAAGTACTACGACACGACGAAGCTGAAGACCGAGGGTCACTAGCTCGCGCCCATCGCGGCGCTCGTCTCGGGTAGACTCGGGCCATGGAAATTCGCACGAGCCAGGCCCAGGTGAAGACGCCCGATGGAAGCATGCCCGTGTACGTCGCGGAGCCGACGGCCGCGGGGCGACACCCCGCGGTGATCGTCGTGATGGAGGCGTTCGGACTGAACGGCCACATCCAGGACGTGGCGAAGCGCATCGCCGCCGAAGGCTACGTGGCGCTCGCCCCCGACGTGTACTGGCGCATGCTGCCCGACAACAAGGTCGGCTACGCGGAGCTGCCGAAGGCGATCGGGCTCATGCAGAAGGTGAAGGACGCGGAGGTCGTCGCCGACTTCCGCGCGGCGCTCGACTTCCTGGCCGCGAAGCCGAACGTGAACGGCGCGAAGATCGGCATCACCGGCTTCTGCATGGGCGGGCGCCTGGCGTTCCTCGTCGCAGAAGAGCTGCCCGACCGGATCGCCGCCGCGGCGCCGTTCTACGGCGGCGGCATCGCGGGCCTGCTCGGGAAGGCGGACCGGATCAAGGCTCCGCTCTTGCTCTTCTTCGGCGACAAGGACGCGTTCATCCCGCAGGACCAGGTGAAGGCGATCGACGCGAAGCTCCGGGAGCTGAAGAAGAGCTACCAGCTCGAGAACTACGCGGGCGCCGACCACGGCTTCTTCTGCAACGATCGGCCGTCGTATCACGAGAAGGCCGCCGGCGACGCGTGGACGAAGCTCAAGGCTTTCTTCAAGCAACACCTTTCAGCGTAGGGGGAAGCGATGTCGCGCCCGTTCCCGAAGGACGACCCGTTCCTCGCCGGCAACTTCGCGCCGCTCGGCTTCGAGGCCGACGCGCACGACCTGGTGATCCGTGGCGAGCTGCCGCGCGGCCTCGAGGGCGCGCTGTACCGCAACGGCGCCAACCCGCAGTTCGCTCCGCGCGGCCGCTATCACTGGTTCGACGGCGACGGCATGATCCACGGCTTCTTCTTCGAGAACGGCCGCGTGTCGTACCGCAACCGCTGGGTGCGCACCGAGAAGTGGCAGCGCGAGCGCGTCGCGGGCGAGTCGCTCTTCGGCGGGCTTTCGGACATGACGGCGACACACGAAAGTGTCAGCGGCGTATCGGGCAACACGGCGAACACGAACATCGTGTGGCACGCCGGCCGGCTCCTCGCGCTGTGGGAGGGCGGCCTGCCCACCGAGCTCGATCCCGTGACGCTCGAGACGCGCGGCACGTGGGACTTCGCCGGCCGCTTCGGCCGCCGCAACCACGAGACCGGCATCATGACCGCGCACCCGAAGCTCGACCCACAGACGGGCGAGATGCTGATGTTCGGCTACAGCGCGATCGACCCGTTCCTCGTCTACAACGTGGTCGACGCGAACGGCGCGCTCGTGAAGAGCGTCGAGATCGAAGTGCCCTGGGCGAGCATGATGCACGACTTCATCACGACCTCGGAGCACGTGATCTTCCCGGTGTTCCCGGTGGTGTTCGACCTGGCTGCGATCGCGAACGGCGGCTCGGTGCTGTCGTGGCAGCCCGAGCGCGGCACGAAGCTCGGCGTCATGCCGCGCCACGGGACATCGCGCGACGTGCGCTGGTTCGACACCGAGCCGTGTTTCGTCTTCCACGCCATGAACGCGCACACCGACGGTGCGCGCGTCATCTGCGACGTCGCGCAGACCGACGTCGTGCCGCTCTTCGCGGAGGGCGGCGGGCCGCCGAACCTCACGCGCTGGACGATCGACCTGGCGCGCGGCGACGTCCGGCAGGAGCGGCTCGACGACGTGCCCATCGAGTTCCCGCGGCTCGACGAGCGCTACACGGGACTGCGTTACGCGCACGGCTATGCCGGCGGCGTGACGCGCGAGCGCAAGGGCGCGGTGATGTTCGACTCGATCCTCCACTACAACGTGCAGACCGGCAGCCGCAGCGCCCACGTGCTGCCCGAGCACACCTACACCGGCGAGCCGGTGTTCGTGCCGCTGCGCGCGAATGCGCCGGAAGGCGAGGGCGTGCTGCTCGCCACGATCTACCGCGAGCCCGAGCGCACGAGCGCGCTCCTCGTGCTGGACGCCGAGAACGTGGAGAAGGAGCCGCTCGCCACCATCGAGCTCGACACGCGCGTGCCGTTCGGCTTCCACGGCAACTGGCGCTCCGCGCGCTCCTAGGGACGCGCCGCCAGCACCTGCTTCGCGGTCTCGAGCGGGTCGAGCCAGGCCTGCGCGATCGCGTCGGGCGCGACGTCGATCGTGCGGTCCGGCTTCGCGGCATCGAGCTGCTCCTTGCGGATGGTGATCACCACGCCGTCGTCGTGCACGAACACGTTCTGCGCGCCCGCGCTGGCGAGGAGCCGCGACAGGAACGCGTCGCCCGTCACCACCCGCAGCGGACTGCGCGACACCACCAGCGCCACACTCTGCTTGGCACCCGGCTTGGCCAGCGCCTCGAGCGCGCGAGTCACCTTCTCGATGAACGCGGCCGCCGCGCGCGGCTTCCCGAGCACGGTCGCGATCTCGGTGTAGGCCGTGAGGGCGTCGTTCGTCGAAGTCGGCGAGAACACGCGCACGGGGATGCCGCGCGACGAGAACGCGGTGCGAATGGACGCGGTCGCCGGGCTCGCGTCCGAGATCACCAGGTTCGCGCGGCTGGTCAGCGCGTGCTCGAGCGCCTTGGGGTCCGCCGGATCGAACATCTGGATGCGGTCGCCGAGCCCCATCGCGCGCGCCACGTGCGTGGTCGCTTCCGACACCGACGCCACGCGCCGAGGCGGCTGCCCGAAGCACGCGAGCGCCAGCGCGCACGCGCACACCGCGGCCAGCGATTTCCGGATTCCCCCCACGCGCGGGAGAGTACCCTCGCGCTCCCGGGTACACTAGACGGGTGAAGCAGGCGACCCTCCGCACCGACCTCTCCGGCGGCGTCTTCACGATCACGCTGACGCGCGCGAAGCAGTACAACACGATCACGCCGCAGCTCCGCGACGAGCTCGCGGCGGCGATCGACGAAGGCGACGCGGAGCGCGGCGCGCACGTGATCCTGTTGCGCGCGGAAGGGCCGGCGTTCTGCGCGGGCTACGAGCTCGAGCAGTCGACCGCCAATCAGGCGCGCGAGAGCGCCAAGGCGGAGCAGGAACGAGTCTGGGACTCCGTCGCCGACCTGCGCATGATGTCGCGCTACGTCGCGACGTACATGAAGCTCTGGTATTCGGCGAAGCCGACGCTCGCGGCGGTGCAGGGCTGGTGCATCGGCGGCGGCACCGACATGGTGCTCTGCGCGGATCTCATCGTCGCGGGCGAGAGCGCGCGCTTCGGCTATCCACCGTCGCGTGTCTGGGGCACGCCGACGACGGCGATGTGGGTCTACCGCATGGGCCTCGAGCGCGCGAAGCGATACATGCTGACGGGCGACGAGATTCCCGCGAAGAAGGCGGCGGAGATCGGGCTCATCCTCGAGGCCGTGCCCGACGCCGAGCTCGACGCGCACGCGCGGGCGCTCGCCGAGCGCATGGCTCGCGTGCCGACCACGCAGCTCGTCATGCTGAAGCTGCTCGCCAACCAGACGGCCGAGCACATGGGCTTCTCGGCGAGCCGCACGCTCGGCACGCTGTTCGACGGCATCGCGCGGCACACGCAGGAAGGGCTCGACTTCGTGGCGCGCGCGCGCGACGTCGGCTTCCGCCAGGCCGTGCGCGAGCGCGACGATCCCTTCGGCGACTACGGCAGCCGCAAGCGCGAGGAGAAGAAGACGTGAGCACCGTTCGCTACGAGACCGATGGCCCGATCGCGATCGTCTCCATCGACCGACCCGCCGTGCGGAACTGCGTCGACGGGCCGACCGCCGCGGAGCTCGCCGCTGCGTTCCGCAAGTTCGACGCGGACGAGTCACTCGCGGTGGCCATCCTCACCGGCGTGGGTGGCTATTTCTGCGCGGGGGCGGACTTGAAGGGCGTGTCGCAGGGGCGGGGCAACCAGGTGCGGCTCGACGGCGACGGCCCGATGGGGCCGTCGCGCATGCTCTTGTCGAAGCCGGTCATCGCGGCGGTCGAAGGCTTCGCCGTCGCCGGCGGGCTCGAGCTCTCACTCTGGTGCGACATGCGCGTGGCGGCTGAAGACGCCGTCTTCGGCGTGTTCTGCCGCCGCTGGGGCGTGCCGCTCATCGACGGCGGCACGATTCGACTCACTCGCCTCATCGGCCACTCGCACGCGCTCGACCTGATCCTCACCGGCCGCGGCGTGTCGGGCGACGAGGCGCGGCAGATGGGCCTCGCGAACCGGCTCGTGCCCAAGGGCAAGGCGCTCGAAGAGGCCCTCGTGCTCGCCAAGCAGATTGCCGCGTTCCCGCAGCGCTGCCTGCGCGGCGACCGGCTGTCTTCGTACAAGCAGTGGGAGCTCTCGCTGGAAGACGCGCTGCGGCTCGAGACCAAGATCGGAGTCGACGTGATCCGCTCGGGCGAGACACTCGAAGGCGCCACGCGTTTTGCGAAGGGCGCAGGCCGCCACGGCTCGTTCGAGCGCTAGACGGACGGCGTGCTCCGGGCCTGGAACGTCGAGCAAGGCAGGCGACGAGCGTATCGGCTGCGGGTATGTGTCTCGGGTTTGCACCTCAGCGCGGGCACGGCGGGGAGCGGCGGGCCGTGAGTCAGTCTGCCGACTCGAGCTGCTTCAACAATTCGATCTTCGTCGCCACACCGAGCTTGGTGTACACCATCCGGAGCTGGCTCCGCACCGTCGCGGGCGACGTACCGAGCAAGGCCGCGATGGCCTTGTGACTCTTCCCCGCGGAGAACTCGCGGCCGACCTCGAGCTCGCGGGGCGCAAGGGCGTCGACGGCAGCGCGCGGGCGCACGCAGATCAAGAACGTGCGGTCGTCGAGCGCGCGCATGAGCGAAGCGACGATCGCCTTCCCCGTCCAGGTCGCCGCGCCGCCTGTCGTGAGCGCGAGGACCTCGGACGGAACCGAGGGCCCCCGCCAACACGGAAACTCCGAACGCAGGAGCGCGGGGAGCTCCGCCTCGGCGTTGTGGACCACGCCGTGCCCGTCGATGAGTGCCCGGGCGCGCAGGTGCGCGCCAGCGGGGGCCGCGGTCGAGTCCAGGAAGTGGAGCGCGTTCATGTGCCACGCCGCGACGAGGTGCGGCATGGCGGCTTGGACGAAGCGGCGCTGTGACTCGGAAAACGGCTGGTCGCGGTTCTCGCGGTAGAGCGAGAGCAGCGTGAAGAGCTCGAGCGCCGACTCGTGCACCGTCGTCGCGAGGGTGTGCTCCATGCCCCAACGACGTGCGTGCGCGAGCATCGCCGGGTGCACGCGCTTCCCGGTGCGCGTGAGCGAGATGTTCACGGTGCGCCCGGGCTTCGCCACGACGTCGCGGTTGAGCGTGTCGTGGTGCTTGATGGGCTCGTACTCCTCGAGCATCTGCGGGTCCACGCGGTGCAGGCGACCCTGGTGCAGGATCGGACCTGCCGCGCCGCGCGCGAACGTGCCCCAGATCGCGGAATCGAACGGCACGTGCCCCTTCAGGTGCTCCAGCGCTGCGTCGCAGAAGTCCGCACGAGCCGTAGCAGCGAACAGCCGGTACAGGCCGATCAAGAACTCGTCGCGATCGAGCGGCACGGTCACATCCAGACCCGCACGCAGTGTAGCTCGAACGAAAAGTGCGCGACGTGCCCGCTGCCCTGCACGGCGGGAACCGCCGCGAGCTGCACGGGGCACTAACGCGCTGCCTCCATCTGCCGCAGCAGCTCGACCTTCGTGCTCACGCCCAGCTTCGCGTACACCGCGCGCAGCTGGCTGCGCACCGTCGTGGGCGAGGTGCCGCACAGCGCCGCGATCTCCTTGTGACTCTTGCCGGACGCGAATTCGCGCGCGACCTCGAGCTCGCGCGCGGACAGCTCGTCGAGCGCATTGCGGCGGCGCACGCCGATCACCGCAGAGCCGTCGTCGAGCCGGCGCACGAGCGACGCCACGATCGCCGTGCCTCGAAACACTTCGGTGTTGCCGCGCGCGAGCGGAAGCAGGGCGTCGGGGAGCTGCGGGCCGCGCCAGCCTCGCACCTCTTCTCGCATGAGCTCCACGAGCTCGGGGTCCGCGACCGAGAGCTCCCCCTGCGGCGCGACGAGCGCGCGAATGCCAAGGCGGCGCGCGGTCTGCGCGGGCCCGTCCACGAACTGGATCGTGTTGATGCGCCAGGCGGCGACGAGATGCGGGGTGATGCCCTGTTTGTAGCGGCGCTCGCGCTCGCTGAACGGATGGCGCGACTCATTGCGGTGCAGGGTGAGGATGGTGAACAGGTTGAGCGCGGGCTCCTCGATCACCGTGGCCAACGCGTGGAGCAGGCCCAACCGCCTTCCGACCGCGATCGCTGCGGGAGCTACGGAATGCTGCACGCGCTCGAGCGAGGTGTTCGTGGTGCGCCCCGGATTCGCCGCGGTTCGCTCGTAGACGACGTTGTAGGGCTGGATCGAGATGAGCTCTGCGAGCATCTCCATCGCCAGTCCGAACAGGTGCACCGTGTGCTGGTGCGGACCTTCCGGCGTCAGCGCGAAGCGGCCCCAGAGCGCGCTGTCGAAGGGAAGATGAGACGCGACTAATCGCAGTGCCGCGTCGCTGAAGTCCGCGGGCGGCACGCCGCGAGAGAGTCGATACAAGTCGATCAAGAGCGCGTCACGCGCGAACGGCACTGGACCCGACCCGAGTGATCCGGGAGTGAGTCTAGCGCGTTCGCATCCTCCATTTGAACGATTTCAAGCGCGCGCCCGGGCTACACCATGGGGCCATTGAGGAGGCCCGGAGTGTCCCAGGCGCGGCGACCGAGGTCCCTGGCTCGCGAAATCGTCCTCACCGGCGGTCGGCTATTGCTGAGCGCGGGGATCGCCGCAGCGGCGCAGGCGGGTCCGGTGAATTCGTCTCACGGCTTCGCGCCCACGGAGGACGGTGCGCTCCGAGCTTGGAGCGCCGAGCAGGGGATCGAAGCGGAGATCTCCCCCGGAAGGGTTCGGCTGAACGCGTGTCGTGGGACGCCCGGGTCGGCCGTGGAGCTCCGATTCGCCGGGGTCCGTCGGGCGGGGGCCTCGCGCCCGCCTGGCGCCGGCGCGCTGCGTGGGAGCGGGGCACGGGCCGAGATCCGCTACGACTCACTCGCAGTCACGGAGTGGTACGAGAACGGCGCGCGCGGGGTGGAGCAGGGCTTCACGCTCGACCGCCGACCCTCGGGAGGTGCGGCGCCGCTCGAGCTCACGCTCGCGCTGGGTCAGGGCAGCTCGGTCGCACGTGGGGCAGGCCTTCTTCTGTCGGCGGCGGGCTGTGCCCAGCGCATCGCGTTCGGCGAGCTCGCCGCATGGGACGCGCGCGGCACGACGCTCCCGAGCCGCTTCGAGATCTCCGGCGACCGCGTCGCCCTCGTCGTCGACGACCGAGACGCGACCTATCCGATCACCGTCGATCCGCTCGCATCCGCGCCGAGCGAGACGACGGCGGCCTCTGCAACCCCCTTTTCGACGATGAGCACGGCAGGGGACCTGAACGGTGACGGCTACAGTGACCTCGTCGTTGCGGAGCCGAATGCCGTGCAGGTCTTTCTCGGCTCCGCCTCGGGAACCCACACCTCGCCCGATTGGCAGATCACCGGAGCACTGGGCGGGCCGGTGGTCTCCACCGCCGGAGATCTGAACGGGGACGGCATCGACGACCTGGTCATCGGGGTTGCCGGCATTCCGGTTGGTGGTGGAAGCGTGTTCGTCTACTTCGGAGGCACCAACCTCGCCTCGCGGCCGACGGGGACGCTCGCGACCGCAGACTGGCTGGCCTCGTCTTCGACCGGCTTCTTCGGGAGCTCCGTCGCGACAGCCGGGGACCTGAACGGGGACGGCATCGACGACCTGGTCGTCGGAGATGTCTCGGACGGCACGGCGAGTGGTGTCTACGTGTGGCTCGGCGCGACGAACCTCGCCTCGACCGCGCATGGAGCCAAGGGCAATCAGGCGTGGTTCGCGAATCTCACGGGTGGCGGAGTGTCGCTTCCCGTCTCGACGGCGGGAGACGTGAACGGCGACGGCTTCGCCGATCTGTTGGTCGGCAACCCGTTCGTCGGCGCCTCGGGGCAGGGGGACGTCGTGGTGTTCTACGGCTCCGCGACGTTCTCGGGCGTAGGCACGATCGCGGATCAGATCTTCGTGGGGGACCCCAACCAAGCGCTCGGCTCCAGCGTCGGCGTGGCCGGTGACGTGAACGGCGACGGCTACTCCGACGTGATCGCGGCGGGCGCGGACGGGACCGTCAAGATCTTCGCCGGCGCCGCGTCGGGGACGATGCCGATGATCTGGACCGTGAACAGCGGGACGACCGGGGAGGGGAAGACGCTTGCCGCGACTGCCGGCGACGTGAATGGAGACGGGATCGCCGATGTGATGGTCGCCACGCCGACGAGCGCCAGCATCTACTTCGGAAGGCGCGGCAGCCCGCCGAGTACGACTGCGGACGAGGTCCGGGCGATCGACGCGTCGGGGCTCGGACCCTTCCCGTTCGCGTACGCACGTTGGGCCACGACCGTGGGCGACGTGAACGGCGACGGCTTCTCCGACGTTGCGTTTCCCGCGTCCACGACCACGGTCGCGGTGTACCACGGCGGCGGCTACCCGCCGAACCCTGCGGCCGTGAGCCTCCTGAAGATTCCGACCAAGCTTCAGGCCGGCTCGAATTACGGCACCGGCTTGTCGGCAGCCGGAGACATCAACGGAGACGGCTACTCCGACTACGTCGTCGGCCAGCCCTACTACTACGGCGGTCAGACCAACGAGGGCCGCTTCGAGCCCGTGTACGGCGGCTCGTGCGGGCCGCCGTGCGGGCCGTCGATCCCGACGTCGCCCGCCGATCTGTGGGAGAGCAATCAAGCCGGCGCGAACGAAGGCTGGAGCGTCGGCGGGGGCGGCGACGTGAACGGCGACGGCTACAGCGACGTGATCGTCGGCGCGCCCCTCTGGGACACCGCCACCACGACCGACGCCGGCCGCTTCCAGGTCTATCTCGGCAGCGCGAGCGGGCTCGCCGCGACCCCGAGCTTCACGTTCGAGGGCACGGACGGCGCGGGCGCGTACCTCGGCTGGTGGGTCGCCAACGCGGGCGACGTGAACGGCGACGGCCTCAGCGACGTGCTGGTCTCCGCTCCGTACGCGA
>Ga0335076_10000793_pt1 | contig 29701 bp, 26 predicted proteins | sample Lox_Sample_25_FD_206717 | JGI IMG/M metagenome (GOLD analysis project Ga0335076, IMG submission 206717) | Soil microbial communities from Loxahatchee National Wildlife Refuge, Florida, United States - Lox_Sample_2.5 | ecosystem: Environmental > Terrestrial > Soil > Wetlands | place: USA... | reverse complement strand
TGGTTGTCGCCACGGGAGGACTCTCGATTCCAAAAATGGGCGCCACCGCCTTCGGTTATGAACTCGCCCGCCAGTTCGGCCATCGCATCGTCCCTACGCGCCCGGCGCTGGTGCCGCTTCTGTTCGATTTCCCGGATCGCAAGCGTTACGCGGAGCTCGCCGGCGTGTCCGCGGAAGTCATTGTTTCCTGCGACTCGCATAAGTTCCGCGAGAAAATGTTGTTTACCCATCGCGGGCTCAGCGGCCCGGCGATTCTGCAGATCTCTTCCTACTGGAAAGAAGGCGAAGCCCTTTCGCTGGACCTCGCACCCGGAAGAGACGCGCTTGGGCCGCTGCGCGCCTCGTCGATACGCAGTCTCGAATCTGCGCGCAAAACGCTGCAGTCGTTCCTGCCCAACCGTTTCGCTTCACTGTGGCTGGAAGTTCATGCTCCCACGACTTTCACCAACGCCTCGCTGGACTCGTTGCAGCGGCGGCTTCATCGCTGGCAGATCACCCCGAGCGGCTCGGAAGGCTATGCGAAGGCCGAAGTGACCGCGGGCGGCGTCGATACACGCGAGCTTTCCAGCAAGACCATGGAATCGCAAATCGTCCCTGGCCTGTACTTCATCGGCGAAGTGGTCGACGTGACCGGGCAACTCGGCGGGTTCAACTTCCAATGGGCCTGGGCATCGGGCGCTGCCGCCGGACGCTCGCTGTAATCCCCGCCTTGTCGCTCGTGGCGGGGGCTGCCAGAATAACGGCATGTCCGTTCCTCAATGGCTCGCCTGGGCGCGCCGTCTGCAGGCCATCGCGCAGTCCGGCCTCACTTACTGCCAAGATCAAATCGATATTGAGCGCTATCACCAAATCCGCGAAATCGCCGCGGAAATGATGACCACCGGAACTCCTCTCCCCGCCGGCGCGCCGATCGAACAGCTTTTCACCGGGCAAGCCGGCTACGCTACTCCTAAGGTTGACGTGCGCTTGGCGGCCTTCCGCGATGGAAAGATTCTCTTGGTACGCGAGCTATCCGACCACTGTTGGACCTTGCCGGGTGGCTGGGCGGATGTCGGAGAAGCGCCCGCCGTCGCCGCCGCCCGCGAAACCCGCGAGGAATCCGGCTTCGAAGTGCGAATTACGAAAGTGGCCGCCTTGTACGATCGGGATCTCCACGGGCATCCTCCATTCGCGTTTCATTCCTACAAGATTTTCTTTCTCGGTGAAGTCGTTGCAGGTTCGGCCCAGCCCAGCAACGAAACTTCCGACGCGCAGTTCTTCGCGGAGAACCAGTTGCCGCCACTCTCGCTCTCCCGCGTAACTCCTGCCCAAATCGCGCATATGTTCGAACACTTTCGCAATCCCGCGCTCCCCACTTCGTTCGATTAGCTCCTCCCTAGTATTTTCAGGTTATTTCCTGGTGACTCCTCCGCGTATAGAGTGTCGCGAATTCGCATCCTTTTGCCCGCGCCTCGGGCGGGCTCGCTCCAGAGGAGGCAGCATGTCCGCACAGGTCTCTGCACTGAATTTGAGTCCGGTTGCTTCCGCCACGGCCACATGGCGTAGCCGCACTCTGGCAGTCGCCTTGATGGTGCTCATCGCCGGCATTTTCTGGGGGGATTCGCGCTATCCGGCGTTGATGAAGCGTTACCGCGCCGGCACGCAAGTGAAAGCTGCCGGATCGCTTACCTTCGGGCAAGTTTATTCCGTAGACCCCTCCATGCCGCTCACCACGCGCGCGTGGAGAACAACGGTGAACTGGCTGGACGCGAATCGCGTCGGCATGACCTTCTCGTTTCTGTTCGGTCCAGCTGCGCTGACGTTTCTGGCCACGCTCCGGCGCCGCCGCACGCAATCTCGTTATCTCAATACGCTTCTAGGCGCCTTGGCCGGGGTCCCGCTCGGGGTATGTACGAATTGCGTGGCCCCCATCGCACGCGGGTTGTTGGCCTCGGGCATGAGTAGCGAGTCGGTGCTGGCCACCATGTTTGCCTCGCCCGCCCTGAACGTAGTTGTGCTGGCGATGACTTTCGCGTTGTTCCCGATGTCCGTCGCGCTGCTGAAACTCGCAACCGTCCTCTTCCTGATCTTCGTGTTCGCCCCCATGGCGGCAACCCGTGCGTCGGCCGACGCGGCAACAATCGCCTGCCCGATCGAAATTCCGGTATCCGAAACGTGGTCGCTAGCGTTTGTCGGCATCGCGCGATCCTACGCCAAAAGCTTTTGGTACGTCTTCCGGATCGCGCTCCCGTTGATGCTCCTGGCAGCAGTCCTGGGAGCGTTTGTGGTGGAATTGCTGCCGCAACAGGCACTATTCGCTCCGGTCACCGTCATAGGCATCGTCGCGGTTGCCTTGGTGGCCGCGCTCTTGCCGGTCCCCATGGCGTTCGACGTGGCCGTCGCCTACATCGCCATGGCCAAGGGAGTACCTCTCCCCTACGTAGTGACCATCCTCTGTACCCTCGGGATCATCAGCGTTTACTCCTTGTCGATTGTGGGTAAGTCCATTTCCTGGCGGCTGGCAGCGGCTGCCTATGCCACCGTGGTCGCCCTCGGAACCGTGGCTGGTCTGATTGCCCGGACTCTATCTTAACGTCCGCATCCGGCTAGCTCTGCAACCCGCAGGTATGTTGGAAACATTGACGGGGTCCGCTGCGTATTATCATCAAACCTCAGAAGACTGCCCGTGGAGGTGAGTTATGTTCTGCGACCACTGTGGCAAACCACTCAACGCCGAGGCCCAATTCTGCACCGCGTGCGGCACACGGGTCTTGCCGGGGGCCGGCTTCGCGGCCGCGGTTCCCGTGGCTCTCGCCCCTGGCGACCGAGTCCGCCGCAATATCCGGCTGCTGGCCGTTCTTTGGACCATCAACGGCGTGCTTCGCTTGTTGGAAACCTTCGCATTTGCGTTCATTGGGCCCCTGTTGTTGCCGCGGATTTTCGCAGCTCACGCCTGGGCCGGCTGGGATTTTCCGTTTCGCTGGAGCATGTGGCCCTTCTCCATGGGTCTGGTGTGGCTCTCGGTGTTGTTCGGCGCTTTCGGAATTGTTCATCTGGTGCTGGCGTGGGGATTGTCGGAACGCAAAACCTGGGCACGCCCGCTGGGATTGGTCATCGGTTTCCTGGCGCTGTTCCGCTTCCCGCTGGGCACTGCTTTGGGCATCTACACCTTGTGGGTTCTGCTCCCTGAGCCCAGCCGCCGCGAATACGACCAGTTTGCGGTAGCCTGAGTCGGCGCAGGCAGCCGGCAGCAGTCCGCCGCCCACGTTCAGTCAGACGTCATTTCGCGGACTCGCTTCTGCAAAAAGCGCTTCTCGCTTTCGTTGGTGGCCAGCGCGAGTGCCCTCTCGTAATCCTTTGCAGCTTCGGTTTTCCTCCCCAAGCGGCGATGCATGTCCGCGCGAGCCGCATGAAACAAGTGATAGTTCTGCAGGTCATTTCCGCTGCTTAACGCGTCGATCAGTTCCAATCCCCGCTGCGGTCCTTGCGTCATCGCCACGGCTACGGCGCGGTTCAGCGATACCACTGGCGAAGGCTGCAGTTGCTCCAGCTCACTGTAGAGTTCCACGATCCTGCCCCAGTTGGTTTCTTCAGCCCGTCGAGCTCGGCAGTGCTCCGCCGAAATCGCCGCCTGGATGGCGAAGCGGCCCAGCTGGCCTTCCTCGGCGATAGCGCCGGAAATAGCCAATCCTTCGCGGATTTGTTGGTCCTGCCATCTTGTGCGGTCCTGCTCTTCGAGCACCACGATCTCGCCCGCCTCATCAAGCCGCGCATCCTTGCGCGCATCGTGCAGCAGCATCAACGCCAAAAGCGCCCGCGCCTCGGACGGCGGATACGGCGCCATCAACCCGACAATCAGCCGCGCCAGGCGTATCGCCTCCGCGCAAAGATCCGTTCGCAACAACGTGCCCTTGGTGGCCGCGTATCCTTCGTTGAATACCAGATAGATCACCGTCAAAACGGCTTCCAGCCGCTCGGCCATGTTTTTTGTTTCCGGCACGACGTACGGAATGCCGGCGTCGCGAATCTTGCGCTTGGCGCGCACCAGCCGTTGCGCCATGGTGGTTTCCGAGACCAGAAAGGCCCTGGCGATTTCGTCGGTTTGCAGTCCGCATAGCGTTCGCAGCGTCAGCGCCACCTGCGATTCCAGCGCCAACGCCGGGTGGCAGCACGTGAAGATCAGCCGCAACCGGTCGTCGGGAATTTCTCCCGTGTCGTAGTCGGGAACCGGGCTTGCCTCGGGCACTTCGGAACTGCTATACAATGCCAGCTTTTCCGCGTAGCGCTGTTGCCTGCGGATGCGGTCGATGGCCTTATGCTTCGCGGTTTGGATGATCCAGGCTCGCGGCGAATCCGGCACGCCGCTTTCTTCCCACTGATTCACCGCCGCGGCGAAGGCTTCCTGGGCGCACTCTTCCGCCAGGTCGAAATCGCCCACGATGGAGATCAGCGTGGCGACGATCCGGCCCCATTCGGCTCGGTATAGCTGATCGACAGCGCTAGCGGCCTTGGTCGTCATTGGACGGCACCTATTCTACAAAACCTGTCGATTTGGCGGATGCCCGTTCGACATACCGGTAGAAAGGGATTCAGAAACGGTAGTGTGCTACGTAGGATGAACGGGCCAGAAAGGAATCGCCGGTGAAGAAATACATGCTTCTGATGTACTTCGAAGAAAATACAGCGCTTACCGAAGAGCAACGCCAGAACTGCTACCGGGAGTCTGCCTCATTTGCCCAGAAGTTGACGGAAACAGGGCAGTTCCTTGGTGCCGCACCCTTGCAAACCACCTCCACGGCGACCAGTCTCCGACTCGAAAACGGGCAGCGCTTGATTACCGATGGCCCATTTGCCGAAACCCGCGAGCAATTGGGAGGCTTTTTCATGGTGGCCGCCAGGGACCTCGATGAAGCCATCGATATCGCCTCGCGCGTACCTGCCGGACGATGGGGCACCGTGGAAATCCGGCCGATCGTCGAAGTGCCCGAGTTGCCCAAAGTTTAGTTGCTTTGCCTGTCGATTCTTCCGTTTCTCATTCGTCTTACTGTCAGACGGCCGCACAAGCTGTGCGATTAAGGAGGCAATAAAATTAAGATGGAGCAGAAGATCACACCGTTTCTCTGGTACATGGATCAGGCGGAAGAAGCCGCGAAGTTTTACACGTCGATCTTCAAGAATTCGATGATCCAAACGACGACTCGGTATGGTGAAGGTGGTCCCGGGCCCAAGGGTTCGGTGACGACCGTGGCGTTCCAGATTGAGGGACAGGAGTTCGTGGCTCTCAACGGCGGGCCCGTCTACAAGTTCACCCCGGCGGTTTCATTCGTCGTCAATTGCGAAACGCAGGAAGAAGTCGACAGCTTCTGGGAAAAACTCTCAGCCGGCGGGAAAACCGACCACTGCGGCTGGCTCACCGACAAGTTTGGTCTGTCCTGGCAGGTTGTCCCGAAACAATTGATCGAATTGCTGCGCGATCCCGACCCTGCTAAGTCAAAACGGGTCATGGCAGCCATGATGCAAATGACCAAGATCGACATTCCAACGCTTAAGAAAGCAGCCGGCGCGTAACCACGCCCTGAATTTGTTTCTGACAGCCAGAGGTCTCAAGTAGGGGAGTATTTTTGTCGCAAATTTCGCTAAGGAGAGGACCATGCATCTCAATACCTATCTGTTTTTCACCGGACAGTGTAAAGAAGCCTTCGAGTTCTACGCCAAGGTTCTCGGCGGGAAAATCGAAATGATGATGCCGCACACCGGCTCACCCGCTGAGCAACACGTCCCCTCGGAATGGCGCGACAAGATTCTCCATGCGCGCCTTCTCATCGGCGACAACGTGCTGATGGCCAGCGACGCGCCTCCAGGCCGCCAGAGCAAAACCGGCGGATTTGCCGTCAACATCAGCCTGAAGGATCCGGCGGAAGGCGAACGCATCTTCCGCGCACTCGAGGAATCCGGCACCGTCATCATGCCATACGGCGAGACCTTCTGGGCCGTGCGCTACGGAATGCTCACCGACCGCTTCGGAATCACGTGGATGGTGAACGTTGAGAAGCCGGTCGAGCGCGCCGCGTCGCGCTAGTTCGCGCACCAGCATCCTTTGATCAATCGCACCGGATGGCAAAGGTTTGTCTCGACTTTTGCGCCGCATCGTACCAATCTATCGGGGTTTAATTCGGCGCGAGTGCTCCGCTGGTAGGTGAATTTGCACTGATTTTCGTAGCACAAACCCTCAAGGAGACAGAGATGAGCAAGGTTCGAGTTCTCGTCGGAACGCGCAAAGGCGCTTTCCTTCTCACTGCCGACGGTAAGCGCCAGGACTGGGAGGTCAGCGGACCACACTTCGCGGGCTGGGAAATGTACCATCTGAAGGGCTCGCCCGTTGATCCGAATCGCATCTATGCCTCGCAAACCAGCGGCTGGTTTGGACAAATTATCCAGCGCTCCGATGACGGCGGGAAGACATGGTTCCAGCCAGGTACGCCTCCGGGCGAACCGACCACCGGGCCAGAGGGAATGCCCAAAGGTGAAAGCAATAAATTTGTGTACGACACTTCCGCGGAGTCGGGCAAGCCTCTTACCACGCATTTGTGGTACGACGGCACGCAGCATCCGTGGGAGTTCAAGCGCGTGTGGCACCTCGAACCCTCGCATCACGACCCGGACACCGTGTATGCCGGCGTGGAAGACGCCGCGTTGTTCAAGTCAGCCGATGGCGGCGTGACCTGGCGCGAACTTCCCGGCCTGCGCGGACACGGAACCGGCCCCCAATGGCAGCCGGGCGCGGGTGGTATGTGTCTGCACACGGTAATTATCGACAAGAAGAATCCCCAGCGCATTTATATTGCGATTTCGGCGGCCGGCGCCTTCCGCACTGATGATGGCGGCCAGACCTGGAAGCCGATCAATCGCGGCTTGCGCTCGCAATTCATTCCCGATCCCAACGCCGAGATTGGCCACTGCGTTCATCATGTGGCGTTGCATCCTTCGCGGCCGGATGTGCTCTTTATGCAGAAGCACTGGGACGTGATGCGCAGCGACAACGCCGGTGACCAGTGGCACGAAGTCAGCGGCAATCTGCCGACCGATTTCGGCTTCGTGATTGACGTGCACGCGCATGATCCAGAAACCATCTACGTGGTGCCGATCAAGAGCGATGGCGAACACTTTCCGCTCGATGGCAAATTGCGCGTCTATCGCAGCAAATCCGGCGGCAATGAGTGGCAGGAGCTGGCGAAGGGCTTGCCGGAGAAAGATTGCTACGTGAACGTGCTGCGCGACGCCATGGCCGTCGACCAGTTGGACAAGTGCGGCGTCTACTTTGGCACGACCGGCGGGCAGGTGTATTGTTCCCCGGATGCCGGAGATTCCTGGGCGCCGATTGTGCGCGATCTTCCCGCGGTGCTGTCGGTTGAAGTGCAGACCTTGCCATGATTCGCGTGGTCTTACCACCGCATTTGCGAACCCTGTCGCGGGCTGGCAGCGAAGTGCAACTCGACGTCGTAGGGCCGGTGACGCAGCGGTCCGTACTCGATGCCCTCGAAGCGCGCTATCCCATGTTGCGGGGAACCATCCGCGATCACGTCTCGCTGCAGCGCCGTCCGTTCTTGCGTTTCTTCGCGTGCGCGGAAGATTGGTCCAACGAGCCGCTGGATACGCCATATCCCGCGGCAATTGCCAGCGGCGAAGAACCGCTTCTCATTGTCGGCGCCATCGCTGGCGGCTGACCGCTTTTTCGGCTGGATCGCGTCAGGTGAAGGACCAGCCGACCAGGGTGAGCGCCAGGAAGGCCGTCAGGCACCCGAGGCTCAGAAGCGATAACACTTTGCCGCGACCGAGGACGAGGTCGCGCGTGTCGGCTTTCACGCACAGCGCCACGGACACAATCAGAATCGCGCTCCACGACACCGCGCACGGCAAACCGGGATAACTTGCCATCGCCGCCAGCGTCTTGTCAGACGGCTGGCCGATGGGAATCCACCACGGCAGCATCGGCGCGAAACCCGCCGCCAGAACAAACGACAAGACTTTGCGGCTGACCCAACCTTTGATCTTCGGCACGGTCTGCCGCTTCTTGCGGACCTTGCGCCACACGAACCATTCCCACGCAAGAAGCGCCGCGGCCAGCGGCATCCAGCCGTATTGCGCGCTCTTTACATCCGTCCAGAGCCAGGCGCGGAAAAAGAAGTGCTGGGGATGATTTGCCGCCAGCTTGGGAAGCAACAACCAACCCGCCAGGGAATTCCCAATGAACGTCAGCAGCAAAACAGCCAGGGCGATCAACTGGACAAACTGCTGCGCCGGCGCCGCGCCACAACGCGTGCATCGCGGCTTTTCCGGGAAAATCTGCAGGCCACAATTTTCACAATACATACCTGCCTCACTTCTCCCCGTGAGGACAACCCACCCGGTGAAGAAGAATAATCGGTGGGGCGCAGCGTGCCAACTGGCCGGAGGTGCAGCGGGAAGAACAGTCGGCGATGAACAGGTGTGAATGCGGGGAAACACGACCTGCATGGCTTGCCGACTGAGAAAGCAAGGGTTGGATTTCCTTCCAACTTCGCCCATAAATTAAGAATCCGTCATTCCGAACGCAGTGAGGAATCTCTCTTTCTTGGGTTTGCTTTGGCACCCTGACGGCAAGTCGCGGCCAGTACTGCTAGGGCTTGGGGCTACGGTTCTGGGCCAACGGTACGGGTCGGGAGAACTTTTTTGGGGTGTTGGCGGGCGGGTGGTTTCGGTTATACTGCGCACTCCAGAGGTTGCTCAGAGGATTTGGGGATGAAACGCGCGCGTACCTTCGTATTGCTGCTTGGTTTGGGCGCTGTGGCCTTGCCGGCCGGAGCGCAAAGGCTGAGCGTCGATCCCAATCATCCCTACTCGGCCAGCGAACAGAAGCAGGCCGAAAAGCTGTACAACAAGCAGATGAAGGCGCAGGAAAAGGCGAAGAAGAGGAACGAGAAGGCCCAGCAGAAAGCCTATAAGAAGCAGCAGAAGCAGATGAAGAAAGACAACGCAGCGCGCCAGAAGCAGATCGACGCAGCGAATCACCACTAGGCGCCCTAAAACCTCAACGAGAGCAATGATTCTCCTCATAACGAAGGGACAGCATATCCACGTTTCCGTGTGCGGGTGCTGCTGGGCCTGAGGCGCTATTATGGGAAGCGGGACCTGCACCATGCGCGCGGTGTGTTTGTGCTGAAAGCGCTGCCATGGCGTGCGGCCGACATAAACTTCGGATCCCTAACAAAACGGAGAAGTACGTGTAGCGCTTGCCCCTTTACGCCAGCGCTACAACCAGCGTGCCGCGGCGGCGGGTTGCTTGCTGCGCTCAGCTTTCCAGAGCGCGATGTAGGGTTGCAGGTCGTCCATCAAGCGGGCGAACTGGCCGAGTTCCAGGGATTGCGCGCCGTCGGAGATCGCTTTTTCCGGGGCGGGATGGGCTTCGATGATGAGGCCATCGGCGCCAATAGCTACACCGGCCTTCGAAACAGCGGGGACCAGGCTGCGTTTGCCCGTGGCGTGGCTAGGATCGAGAATGACGGGCAAGTGGGTGAGCTCGTCGAGCACGGGAATCGCGGAAATGTCGCAGGTGTTGCGCGTGGCGGTTTCAAAGGTACGGATGCCGCGTTCGCAGAGGATCACCTCGGGATTGCCGTGCGCGGTGATGTATTCCGCGGACATCAGCAGTTCCTTGATGGAGCTGCTGAGGCCGCGCTTGAGCAGAACGGGGCGGCCGCACTTGCCGAGGGCTTTCAGGAGCATGAAGTTCTGCATGTTGCGCGCGCCAACTTGCATGACGTCGGCATATTGCGCGACTAGATCGACGTCGCGGTCGCCCATAACTTCCGTGACGATGGCGAGGCCGGTGGCTTTCTTGGCTTTCTGCAGCAGCTTCAGGCCTTCCTCTTCCATGCCCTGAAAATCGTAAGGAGATGTGCGGGGCTTGAAAGCACCGCCGCGCAGGAGTTTGGCGCCGGCCTTAGCGACGGCTTCGGCGGAGCGCATGATCTGCTCTTCACTTTCGACGGAACAGGGACCGGCAATGACGATAAATTCGTCGCCGCCGATTTCCGTGCCGTTGACGCGGATGCGCGTTTTGCCCTTGCGGAATTCCTTGGACACGAATTTGTAGGGAGCGGAAATGCGGACGACATTATCGACCTGCGGAAGCGATTCGACGGATTCGAGGCAGGCGGTGACGTCGCCTACGCCGACGACGCCGATGACCACGCGCTCTTCGCCTTCAATGGAGTGGACCTTGTAGCCGAAGTGCTTGACAATGGCGGTGACCTCGTCGATTTCCTCGCGGGTGGCGTGGAGCTTCATGGAAATGATCATTTTTCGTTTTCCTCGTTTCGTTGCCGCGCAGGCCAAAGCCTTTGCTACAAGCGGTGCTTGAAGCTGACGTGGAGATCCTTGGTCGCAAAAAGCGCTCCTCAGGTTGAAACCTAAAATATCGAACCGCCGCTATAACAAAAAGCGTGACCGAAAATAAAAAAGCCCACTCTCTGCGAGTGGGCCGAAATCCTTGCGATTCACTCTAGCTAGACGCTGGCCCCTCGCTCCGATTTCACGCGGTAAGTAAATCGCCAGTAATAGCAGTGGGCCGTGAATCGCATGCTGCAGAGTTTACCGGGATTGCCAGAAAAGGCAAGGCGGAATTGGTTATTCGGGCTATTAGCGGAGCGAATGGAGTTGGAACGCAAGATTACGGGATTCCTGGAGTGCGGCGATTTATCGCCGCTTTCCGCTCGACAAGTGCGGTCCGCCCCAGAGGATGGACCCTACATATGCTGCCCCTAGTAAAGCAGGATGGCGATGCGGTAGCGGGCGAAGGTGGAGGCGGGCGCGGCGTCGCAGGCGCCGATGGCGGCAGCATGCACCGGGCCGCCGGTGAGCCGGCGGTCGATGTCGTCGGGGAGCTGGCGCAGGTCGGCGGTTTCGTAGCGCATTACCGTCGAGGGGCGCTGGCCCGAATAGCCGCGTTCGAGTTCGCAGGTGCGGCGCGCGTCGGCGGTGGTGGCCACGTAGCGGAGTCCGCGCGCGGCGAGTTGCGAGGCGACTTGCTGCTCCTGCTCCTCCAGGCTGGCCGAAGGAACTGAGGTGGAGAAATCTTCGACCGCGAAATACATGTTGCCGGATTGCACGACGGAGATGCCGATGGAATTTAGCTCGCGGTCAAGTAGATTGGCGCGGTGCGGCGCGGAGTTCATCCACTGCGTGTGAAGGCCGGGAATACTCGGGCCTTCGGCAACATTTTCGGCGATCAGGCTGAAGCGCGCGCCGGCGTGACGAGCGCGGTCCTGCACCGGCGGTTCGCCAGGGAATTGATGAGAGAGCGCGTTGCGCTGAGCCATGAGAAGAGCGTGTTGACGCGCGGCGGCGGCCAGGTTCGCGTCCCACTGCAGGGGAGCAAGGCCGGCGGCGGCGCGATCCCGATTGGCGGCGTTGAGGAGCGTGAGGTCGGCGGTGCTCTGTGGCGTAGCGGGCGCGGCGTGGAGCGTCGGCGTAAGCAGAAGTGCGGCCAGAACGATGGCCGCGATAATTGTGAGACAACGCACAGCGGTGGCCATAAGTACTCCTGCTTCCATTGAACACGGGAGTTTGCAGAAATTCGCGGGGATCGAGGGACAGTTCTACGCGCAAAAGGAAGCTGGCCGGATGGACAGGAGGGAGAAGTCGGTCCAAGCCTTAAGTTGTTAGCAGTAAGGCAGAGCCCAGCGCACGCCGGGCAACTTGTCATTCCGGGGGCAAATACCGCCTTCGGAATGACATTATCGAGGACGTGTTCCGCGAACTGAAACGGCTAAACCGCGTAGCAGCGAAGACCGAACTTATGACTTACAACTTAGAACGAATGACTTCCGCACTAGCCGCGGACGTGAATGGCGCTGAAGCTGAGGACCACGTGGCCGCCGGCCGTGGGACGGCCGAAGCTCAGCATCGGGCGGAAACGCGAGAAAATGAGCATCTGGTCGAGTTGATGACGCAGAGTCGGCGTGTCGGTTCCGGAGATGATGTCATAGTTCATCATCTGGCCTTGCGCATCGACGGTGACATCCACAAGAAGGTCGTGCTGCAACTCGACGTCGGGATGCTGCACTTCAGCCAGCATGGCTTCCGGATAATCGGCCAGTGAAATGAGCTCAGCGGGACGCAGCAGGCCAAGCGGAATGTCGTTGGGATCGGCTTGCACGGTGATGCCGGGAAGAATCATGTGCAGCACGAAGACGAAGATGATGAAGGCCGAGAACAGCCCGCCGGTTGCCGGGATGGTGATGGGGCGGAACACGTTGTCCACCAGAATTTCGGCGCGGTCTTTCACGCGCTGCCAGCGCTGGCCCCAATCGCGGTTTTCCTGGTCCTTGGCGGCGGCAATCTTGATTCGCAGAGCGAGATCGGCAGGCGGCACCGCGCGCGGCATGCGGGACAATAGCACGGCCAGCTTGCGGTAGCGCTGCAATTCCTCGCGGCAATCTGCGCAACTATCCAGATGCACTCCGATTTCGCGGCGCTCCGTGGGATCAGGAGCTCCCACAACGGCATCATCGAGATAGCCGGCGAGCCGGGCAGTAACCTTTGCGCACTTCATGATTGATCCTCTCGCGTCGCACCGGGACGCTCATTGCCCTCGCCCCCCACGTTGGCGGCGCGGACATACGCCACCTGTAAGCCAATTTGCGAACCGAACCCCAGCGGCGAGCCGGGGACTTCGCGCCTGCTTGCACCGGAATTATTGGAAGCCGCGGCGCGTTCGTGATGTTCGCCGAGCAGCGGTTCCAGAATTTCTTTCAGAGCGCGGCGCCCGCGAAGAATGCGAGACTTGACGGTGCCCACGCTGACGTCGAGCACTTCTGCGACTTCCTCGTAACTGAGGCCCTCGAGGTCACGGAGGATCACCGCGCCGCGGAAAATTTCGGGCACCTGCAGGAGCGCGCCCTGCACCGCGATCTGGATTTCCTGCGCCGCGAGCTGATCGAAGGGCGTGGCGCTCAGGTCCTCGACGTCGATGGGCGCGTAGCCTTCTTCGGGTTCCGCGTCGATAGAAACGTTCTTCTGCAAGTGGCGCTTGAACCAGCGGCGGCTGTTGAGCGCCTCGCGAATCGCAATGCGATAGATCCAGGTCTTAAGAGAGCTGCCTCGCCGAAAATGACGAATTCCTTTGAATGCTTTCAAGAAAACTTCCTGAGCGGCGTCGGCGGCGTCTGCGGTATCGCCGAGCATGCCGAGGATCAGGTTATAGACTGGGCCGTGGTAGTGGGTAACCAGCCAGTCGAAGGCCGTTTCCGAGCCCGCTTGCAGCTCGGTGACGAGCTCGGCTTCATCCTGGCCCCACGAGAGAGCGCTGGCCCAATCGGACACGGTGTGCCTCGCATTGAATGTTGGGCGACCCGGCCGAAATCGGGCAAGGACCCCAACCTTTGTCCGCTCATGTTATTAGACACCGGAGCGAACGGAAGAGTTTCCGGCGTGCGGCAAGAGAAACAGCCGCAAAAACCAATGATGTCACTGTGTTGGGCGGAGCGCAATGGGCCGAGAGTAAGGGCAGGCTCGACGAATCAGACTCGGGAGAACGGTTGGCATAACCCAGCACTGGCGTAACTGCTTGGAAATAAGAGCAATGGACCGCCTAGAAACGGAACGTCAATTCACCCTGCACCGTGCGCGGAGTGACAAAGTGCGTGCCGGAGAAGCTTGATAGGAAATTATACAGAGCGACCTTGTCGAACAGATTGACAACCGTAACCTTGGTGCCGAGCGAGAAATCGTCGTGGCGCCAGAGATTGTCTGCTCCGAGTGCCAGATCGAAAAGGTTGCGCGGGCGAATGCGCGAGGGATTTGTATCCGGATTGTAAGTGCCAGGAGCGACGATGTGAATCAGAGTGGCACCGTAATTCGGTGCGGCGCAGGTGCGAAGAGGCTGCGCGACGGTGGCGAAAACGTCGCCACAATACAAGCCGATCTGCTGTTGTTCGTCGCCGGTGAGAGCGAGAGCCGAAGCGTAGTCTGGCACGCTAACAACGACAAGGCCGCTATCGAACCGCCAGGTTAGTCCAAGCCACAGTCCGCGCAAGGCGCGTGGAGAGAATTGATACTGCAGATTCGTAGTTTGCTCGAACGCCTGGTCGTGGTCCGGGCGTGCCACGGGTGCATACGCGGTGCCGAAATTGATGCCGCCAATCTCCGGGCTGAACAGACGCGAGCGCGTATGGCCAAGAACGGTGAAGGCACTAAAGCCATGAACATTGTTGAGCGTGGCTCGAACCATGGCGCCGTCGATCTTTGATTTGCGGAACTGAATAGGAAAGTTCAGTGGCGTGTTGAGGATGGTGTTGAAGTCATACGCACCGCTGGTGTACTTCCAGAAGTACTCCGCCTGAATATTGAATTTGCTTCCCGCCTGTTGCTCCAAACCCACGTTGTATTGATTGCGGCGCGCCGGGGTGAGCGGTTGGACGGTGGAGGCTCCCAGAGAGCCGTTGCCGAGACCGCCGGCGCCGGTAGAACTCGAGAGAATCAGGTTTTCGTTATACGGGGTGAGGAAAATATGGGCATAGGAGCCGTGCAAGACGGTGTGTGTGGGATTGAATTGGTACGCGAGGCCGGCGCGCGGCTCAAGCGCGGATCCGGTGCTGAGGCCGTGATAGTGGTCATAACGCAGGCCGAGATTCACATTGAGCGGCCCGTGCCTGATGCTGTCCTGAACATAGGCGCTCTCTTCGAAAATTGTGGCGCTGCCGTGGAATTGAAAAAGAGTGCCGCCGCGAGTCAGATCGTAGGGCAGGAGCGCCGGTTGAAAAGAAGTGTTGGGCGTGGCGCCCGCGGATGCGCACTGCTCCGGCGATGTGATCGAGGGATCGGCGATGGGCGCGCCGTTCGCGTCGACGCACGGGGAGTTGAAGGCCGGATCGGTGAGGCCGGTGGCAAAGGTCTCGGAGAGGGGAGTGACTTGAAGCTGCACCCCGGCCTTGGCGGTGTGCCGCTTGTGCGAATAGGCGACATCGGTGCGGAAACCGGTGCTGGTCAGGCGGCGCGACTGCGAGAGAGTAGCGGGTTGATCGGAGAAAAGGTCGGCGGAAGGGTAGTAATTGACGCGATCCTGGCGCGCCCATGTGTTGGCGGTTAGAAGCAGGGAAGAAGATAGGACGTGAGAGAAACCAAGCGCGGCATTGAAACTGGTCATGTGTTGGCGCTGGTCCTGGTTGGCGGATTGTTGATCGTAAGTATTGGGCACCCGGAACCATGAGTGGGCCGCGGAAAGATTTAGGTGAAACGCGGTTGCCTCACTCGGCTGCCAGTCGAAACGGTCAAAGAAATTTTCCGCGTTGCCGTCGCCGTGAAGAGGCCGGAACTCGGGAGCGTCGAGAAAACGGTGGCTGTTGATGCCATCAACGGAAAGGAAGTTTCCAAGGGTGCTGGACCCCGCGGAGAGCGTAACCCCCGCGGACGGAGTGCCGAACGCGCCGTAGCCCAGGGAAAGGCTGCCGCGCAATTTCCCGGCGCCGAGGCCGGAGCGCGTGGTGGCCTCGACGATGAGGCTGGTCTTGTCGCCGTATTCCGCGGGGGGCGCTCCCTGGAGGGTGCGCATTTCCTGAATCGTGGAGGCGGAAATCTGGTTGGAGAAGATCCGGCTTTGCTGGTCGGAGATGGGTTGACTATCGACGCTGAAAGAGGTTTCGGCGTGCTCACCGAGCGGGTGAAAGACTCCGTTGGAATCAGCGGCAACGCCGGGGGTGGTGAGGGTGAGGATGGAACTCATGGCGGCGTTTACGCTCTCGCTGGGCAGATTGCGAAGCAGGCCTGAGGATAATTGCGTCTGCGCGACGTTGAGGGACGCCAGATCGGCGGGCCCCTCGGCGACGGTGACTTGCTGGGCCACGGTTTCAAGCGCGAGAGTGAATTTCAAGTGCAGGGAGTCGCCAGGTGCGACAGCGACGGCGGAACTTTGCCCACGGAAGCCGCTGGCGGCCAGGTTCAGTTTGTAAGAACCGGCCTCAAGATGCGGGAAGCAGAATCCTCCGGCGAGGTCGGTTTTTGTGGCCAGGTGAAGGCCGGCGGCGCCGGTGAGATCGGCGGAGGCAACCGGCAGGGGCGCACCAGTCTGGTCCAGCACCGTGCCGCAGAGCGATTGCGCCGGTGGAGGCGGTTCCTGCGTGAACAGAAACGCCAACCACAGGGCCGCGAGGATAGCGTGGCCCATCGTACCTTCCCCTGAAAAGAATATTAATCGTAGTGAATACAGTCTGTAAAGCACGATTAAATAAGAAAGTGAAGGCAGCTTTACGGCATCGCGACGCTGGGGGCGTTCTGGGCAGGACTTCGCTCAGCCAGTCGCAAAAACAACGCGCTTGCGGATACGCGCCCCGTTGCGCGGTCACCCATCCGAATCGATACGCGCCAGGCAACTAGGAAATCGCGTCAACTTGACCGCGCTGCGGGGGCAACATATTATCGTCCGGCGATGGCGGAGACTGCATCTCTCGTAGGACAAACGGTATCCCATTACAACGTAACAAAAAAGCTCGGCAGCGGCGGCATGGGTGTGGTGTATGAAGCCGAGGACACGCGCCTGGGGCGCAAAGTGGCCCTGAAATTTCTGCCGCCGGAAATGGCGCAGGACACCCAGCTGATCGAACGATTCCAGCGCGAAGCGCGGGCCGCTTCGTCGCTGAACCACCCGAATATCTGCACCATTCACTCCATCGAGCAATACGAGCGCACGCACTTCATCGTGATGGAACTGCTCGAGGGACAGACACTGTCGCAGATGATGGGCCGCCAGCCGTTTGCCATTGAGAAGTTGCTGCCCTTGGCGATTCAGATCGCCGACGCCCTCGAGTCCGCGCATTCGAAAGGAATTGTGCACCGCGACATCAAGCCGGCGAACTTGTGGGTCACTGACCGCGGGCAGATCAAGATTCTGGATTTCGGCCTGGCCAAGATCGAGAAGCCCCAGATGCCGGATGTGGCAAAAGGCGCGTCGCAACTGGAGACCATGGCCGGGGAACTGACCTCGCCGGGATCGACCATCGGCACAGTCTCGTACATGTCGCCGGAACAGGCACGCGGTCAGTTGGTGGATGCGCGGACGGATTTGTTTTCCGTGGGCACCGTTTTGTATCAGATGGCGACCGGGCTGCTGCCGTTTACCGGAGACACCTCGGCGGTGGTGTTCGATTCGATTCTGAATCGCGACCCGAAACCGCTGGAGCAGGTGAATCCGGCATTTGCCCCGGAATTCGGGCGGATTCTTTCGAAATTGCTGGAAAAAGACCGCATCTTGCGCTGCCAGACGGCGACGGAATTGAAAACCGACCTGTACCGCCTGAAACGCGATCTGGATTCCGGCAGCAAGCGCGCGGCCGAAATGACGGAATCTAAGCCGGGAGGGACGCCAAAGCCCACCACGAAGTCGGTGGCGGTGCTGTATTTCGAGAATTTAAGCGGCGTGAAAGAGGATGAGTACCTGCGCGACGGGATTACAGAGGACATCATCACGGAGCTGTCGAAGATCCGCGGACTGAATACGTTTTCGCGGCCCACAGTGCTGGCTTATCGCGACAAGCAAGTCACTCCCACGCAGATCGGGCAACAACTGAAGGCCGCGTACGTGTTGACGGGAACGCTGCGCCGCTCGGGGTCGCGCCTGCGGATCACCACGCAATTGGTGGACACGGCTACGGATTTTCCGTTGTGGTCGGAGCGATACGATCGCGAGATGAAAGACGTCTTCGAGGTGCAGGACGAGATCGCCCAGAAGATCGCGGAAGCGCTGCGCGTGACGCTGTCGCCGCAGGAACTGGAAGCGCTGGCGGTGAAGCCGACCGAGAATCTACAGGCCTACGATCTTTATTTGCGCGGCAAGCGCTATGCGCGGCGGCAGACGCGGCAGGATCTGGAGTTTGCCCTGCAGATGTTCGAGAGCGCGGTGGCCATGGACCCGAGTTTTGCGCTGGCGTATGCGGCCTGTGCGAACGCTTGCGCCATGTTTTTCTGCAACTTCAGCCGGGACACGGTGTGGGTAGATCGCGCGCGTACGGCTTCCGGGCATGCTGTGGCGCTACGTTGGGATTTGCCGGAAGTGCAGGTGAGCCAGGCGTGGGTGTTGTACGCCACCGATCTGCACGATGAAGCGGTACGCATGGTGCGCAAGGCCGTGGAGCGCAAACGCGATTGTGAGGGCGCGTACTATTTGCTGTGCCGTGCTCTGTTCTCGGCCGGGCGGTTCCAGGAAGTCGTGGACGTCATGGAAACGGCCCTGGAAGCGAGCGGCGAAGACTACAACGTGTACATTCCGATCGCCAATTCACTGGGAGCGCTGGGCAAACGCGATATGTACCAGAATCTGCTTCAGCGGCGGATGAGCGCACTGCAGAATCACCTGAAGCACGTGCCGGAAGACGCGCGGGCGCGCATTCTGTTGGGAACGGATTATGCGGAGATCGGGCGGGAAGAGGACGCGCTGAAGGAACTGCACCTGGCCATGACCATGCGCGCGAATGAGGCATCGATTTTGTACAACGCCGCTTGCCTGTTCGCGCTGCTTAAGCGGAAGCCCGAGGCGATGGAAGCGCTACGCAAGGCTTGGGAAGCCGGGTTCCGGGACGTGAGCCACGTGAGGCGTGACCCGGATTTGTCGTCGTTGCACGATGAACCGGATTTCGACAAGATGTATCCGCCCTCGGGAATGGCAGCGGCGGGACTCAAGCCACCGATGCAGGGGACGCCCGCGGGGTAGTACCTGAATGGGAAACTGTTCCATTTTGTTACAAGCTAGTAATCTGTTGACAAGCTCATACACAGGCGTTACTTTCGCCTTGTGAACTACGACGCGCGGAGACGCATCGGCGTTTGCCGGTCCCTCCATCGCTCGCGCGGAAATCCAAATGTAACGGTCCCTTCCACCGGAAAGGACGGCCATGGGCAGTAAAACACCACTCGTAGCGGCAGCGACGTTTGCGCCGGCAAAAACGGCTGTGAAAGCAACAACGGTTCCCGTCACGCCAGCACCCGAACCCACGCAGGAGGAGATCGCGGCGAAGGCCTACGAACTCTTCCAGCAAGACGGTTCGACGGATGGCCGCGATCTGGAGCACTGGTTGCGCGCAGAAGAAGAACTGAAGCGGCGCAAGACCACCTAAGAAGGGGCGGGCGCAAGGCATATCGAGCTGGAGTGGCTGCATTGCCTCGCGTCACCCGCGAAAATCACCGCAGCCACCATCCAGTATCGCGCCGAGGTGCGCCGTGAAACCGATCGCCACGCTGAACGTACGTCCCTATTTGCCGGAACCGCTTCGGCCGCTGTTGAAAATCGCCTACAACCTGAGATGGAGCTGGGATCATGCGGCCATTGATCTATTTCGAAGATTCGACCGCCACCTCTGGGAGAAGGCAGGGCGGAATCCGGTGCGCTTGCTGGGGATCATTGACCAGTCGCTGCTGGATAAGGCGGCGAACGACGAATCGTTCATGGCCCATCTGAAAGGCGTGTCTGAACATGTGGACCGCTATCTCTCCGGCAAGGGGGCCTGGTACGGCCGCGAACATGCGGAAGCCGACGGAATGCTGGTGGCCTATTTCTCAGCGGAATTTGGCGTCACGGAATGCCTTCCGATTTTCGCGGGCGGGCTGGGGGTCCTGGCGGGTGACCACCTGAAAGCGTCGAGCGATCTGGGATTGCCGCTGGTGGGAGTGGGGCTGCTCTATCAGGAAGGATATTTCCGGCAGTACTTGAACGCGGCGGGCTGGCAACAGGAAGCCTTCGAAGAGAACGATTTTCACACGCTGCCCATCGAACCCGTGCCTGGCATCAAGATTGGCATTCTGATGCCCGAAGGCGAAGCGAAAGCTCAGGTGTGGCGGGCCATGGTGGGACGGATTCCGCTGTACCTGCTGGATACCAACATTCCGGAGAACCGCCCGGAGCACCGGCGGATTACCGGGCAACTGTATGGCGGCGACCTGGATATGCGCATACGGCAGGAAATTCTGCTGGGCGTCGGGGGAATGCGGGCGCTGGAGGCGATGGGGATCAAGCCGACGGTGTACCACATGAACGAAGGGCACTCCGCGTTTCTGGCGGTGGAGCGCGTGGCGCGGTTGATGGAAGACGAGAAATTGTCGCTCCAGGAAGCGCGGATTCTGGCGTCGTCGGGGCTGGTGTTCACCACCCACACGCCGGTGCCCGCAGGCCACGATTATTTTCCGCCCAGCCTGATTGAGCGATATTTTGCGCCGGCATGGAAGAGGCTGGGAATCAGCCGGACAGATTTCCTGGGACTGGGGCGCAAGAATCCTGCCGACGAGCGCGAGGATTTCTGCATGACGGTGCTGGCGCTGCGGCTGGCGGCGTTCAGCAACGGCGTGAGCAAGCTGCATGGCGAAGTCAGCCGGAAGATGTGGAGCAGCCTGTGGCCCAGTGTGCCGCAGAATGAAATTCCCATCGGCCACGTGACCAACGGCGTGCACTTCCGCAGCTGGGTCTCGCTCGAGATGAATCAACTGTATGACCGCTATCTCGGGCCCAAATGGCGCGAAGAACCCGCGGACCCGAAATTGTGGGAAGGCATGAATTCGATCCCGGCGGCTGAACTTTGGCGCACCCACGAAAGGCGCCGGGAGCGTCTGGTGGCTTTTGCACGGTTGCGCTTGCAGGAACAGCTGGCGCAGCGCGGGGCACCGCAGTCGGAAATCGATCAGGCGGAAGAGGTCTTGGACGCGGACGCGTTGACGATCGGATTCGGGCGGCGGTTTGCCACCTACAAGCGGGCGACCCTATTACTGCGCGACCCCGAGCGGCTTTCGCGGATTCTGAACAACGCGCAGCGGCCCGTGCAGATCATCTATGCCGGGAAGGCTCATCCGCACGACCAGTTCGGCAAACAGCTGATTCAGACCATCATCGAACTGGCCAAGCTGCCGGATTTCCGCCGCCGCATCGTCTTCCTGGAGAATTACGACATGGCCACGGCGCGCTACATGGTGCAAGGCTGCGACGTGTGGCTGAATACGCCCCTGCGGCCCCAGGAAGCCAGCGGCACCAGCGGCATGAAAGCGCTGGCCAATGGCGCGTTGAACCTGAGCACGCTGGACGGTTGGTGGGACGAGGCGTGGGAAGAGGGCCGCGAAACCGCGCGCCAGGTCGGCTGGGCCATTGGCAAGGGCGAAACCTACGAGGATTCCGGATATCAGGATCGCGTGGAAGCCGAAGCGTTGTACGACCTGCTGGAGCACGACATTGTGCCCAAGTTCTACGAGCGGCGGGCGGATGGACTACCACGCAAGTGGGTTGAGTTGATGAAGTCGTCGATGGGGCTGCTATGCCCGCAGTTTAATATGCACCGCATGGTGATGCAGTACGCGGACGAATACTACCTGGTGACGCACCTGCATTACCGGGATCTGCACGCCGACAACGCGCAGCGGGCTCGCGCACTGGCCGCGTGGAAGAAGCGAGTCGAAACGGCGTGGCCGCGGGTTCAAGTGCGGCCCGCCGCGCCGGATTCCTCGGAAGTGGAACTGGGGAAAGACGTGGAAATCAGGGCGGAACTCTCCCTGGATGCGCTGACGCCGGAAGATGTGTCCGTGCAATTGGTGACGGGGCGCGTGGACCCACGAGGAGAATTACAGGAGCGCTCGTTGTTTCCCATGGACTGCAAGGGGCGCCAGCCCTCGGGCGCGTACTTGTTCCGTACCCTGTGGCGACCGGCGAAGAGCGGCCTGTGCGGCTACGCGATTCGCGTGTTGCCCAAGAATGCGGACGCGGTCGGGCCATTCTGGCCGCCGCTGATTACCTGGGCGGGAGAAATTCCGGTGAATCCGCCGGAGGTTGTGCACACCTAAAAGCCGCAAGAAATTCCCAATTCGCATGGCAGTACCCCTCCACAAAGAGAAAAGCCCGGGTCGAAACCCGGGCTTCTCTCTGGTTCAGGGTCCGATGATGGCGACAGGGATGAATCGCCACCTTCGGTGGTGGGTAAGTCAGGTGTGGTCTACGAGGTTAGGTGCTGCGTGGTTTGTTACGGGGAACTCATAGGTGGCGCCGGTGAGGGCGGCTCGCTTCAATAGCTTTTTCAAGAACGCGCGCTGGGAAGGCGGGCGCTGGCGCATTTCCGACAACATCTTGCGGTAGTCCGTGGTACGAACCGCGGCTCGTTTAACTCTGCCAGGCAAGCCGCTCCGGTCAGGGGCGAAGCGGCTTGCATCGGTGATGGAAACTAGCTTGTTCATCATTCTTTGGCCGCGCTGGGTAGCTGCGGTTCCCTTCGCTTTCGATCCGATTTGCCTAGTGACAGGGAGCACTTTGCGCCAAGCCGCGAAAAACGACAATGCACGGGGCGTGAACTGCGGGTGGACTCGAGGTGAACTGGAGACGCTCCACATGTCGCTGAAAACATTACTGTTATCCGCATTTATTTTCAGGCGCGCCCAACTCTGATATAGTCCCTGCCCAAGTCAGGGGCCATGACCGCTTCGGGGAACGCAGTCAAAACAAGAAAATTCGGCGGGTTTGTTGCCGACGTGCGCGCCGCGGAGCTTTACCGGCGCGGCAAGAAAATCAAGGTCCAACACCAGCCCATGCAAGTGCTGCTGGCGCTGCTGGAGCGACCCGGCGACGTGGTGACGCGCGACGAACTGCGCGAAAGAATTTGGTCCGCGGACACCTTCGTCGATTTTGAGCACAGCCTCAACACCGCGATAAAAAAATTACGGCAGGCACTCGGGGACCGCGCGACGAAATCGAAATACATTGAAACTCTGCCGCGGCGAGGTTACCGCTTTTTGGCGGAAGTGGAAACGAGCGAGACGCCGCAAGTGTTGAAACTCGAAACAGCCGGAGGCCTCGAGGGGAAAGTGTTTGCGCTGGTTGCCGAGTCTGGCACGGAGTGCGTGCTGGCGCCGGTGGAGGGGAAAGCTTTTGGGGAATGGCGGAAGCTGGCAAGCCTGAGCGACGACGTGGGAATTTCGATGATGATCACGCAGCACCGCTTGCTGCTGCTGGAGGCGGGGAAGACAGTCCGCATGCTGGCGAAGGATTCGGCGACAGGCTGGTACGAAGTGCGCATTCTCGAAGGCGAGCATTACGGGAAAACAGCGCTGGTAGATCGCAAGACGCTGGTGGCGGTGAAGTCGACGGGATCGTCTAAATCGAGCCAGCGGATTGATTGAGATCTTTCGTCGCGAACTTCGCGTTCCTCACGATGACCAGTGAATCGAGTTGGAAGTGCGGAGACGTTTTGAGAACCGGCGTTGGGCGTATCAGCGCCCGGGCACGGCACAGCCTGAAGTCGATGCTTCGACTCAGTGCGTGGATGCGGTGGAGGTTTTGTCACCCTTGGCGAGTTTGAGGACCAGCACCTGACCGTTCGAATGAAACGAGCCGCCGGTCGCGGTCTTGGCTTCCTTCAAGGGATTGTTGGGAGTGAAAAGAGTGACTTCCGCGACCATGCCAGTGCTGCTGAGAGTTTTCTGAACGTAATCGCGCTCCAGATCGATGTCCGGGTCGATCTTATGAGTGATGCTGTTGTTGCGCTGGTCCTTTTCGAAACCGATATCGTGCGTGGCGGCGCCCACCCAGAGCATCTGGCCGTTCACGGTGAACGGCGCCTTCCAGATGCGCAGGTGATTGCGCGAGGCGACCACGCTGATCGGCTCGGCATGAGCCCAGCCATAATCCTGCGGACGGCCGAAGAGATAAAGAATGCTCATGGGCATGGTCAGGTAGGACTCTTTGGAGAAACTGGCAAGCGCGCCGGCAAGGATGGTGGCTTTGACGTCCGCATCGACATGCACCCAGCCCGCCATGGTGAACGCTTTTTTCATCTGCTCTTCATCGCCCAGAATCAGAAAGTTGACCATGTCGCCGGGGTTGCCGTCTTTATCGCTGATGCGGCGGGGAATTTTGGCGAACAGGGAATTATCGATACCCGGAAAAAACGGCACGACCTTGGCGACTTCGGCGGTAAATGGCTTGTCGGGCGCGAACACTTCAATTGTTACGGAGTAAGAGCCGTCGCCTGTATCACTGCTGGCCTGGTTGATGCCAACCGCAAGTTTACCGGAGACGGGAGCCACGACTTCTTTTTCCCCGCCGATGAGGAACGGTTGCGCGACATCCGCGTCGCCGATGCGGCCGATGACCGCGCCCCGCCCGGCCTCATTGAACGGCAGGATGCGAATCAGATCTTTGAAGTTGCGCGTCAAGCCTTCAGGGCCGTTGTCGGCTTTGGCATCGGTATAGCGCAATTTGCCTTGCGCATGAATGACCGCGCGCTGGCCCGGCTCGAGTGCGATGCCCGTATCGCTCCAGATGTTCTTGCCTTCGAGCGTGATGGATTTGGAAGACAGTTGCTTGGGCTGCGCGGCGGAGGGAGTCGGCGCCGCCGTGGACTGCTGGGCGGCTTCCACGCCGGCGGGAGCGGAAGGAGTGCCGGGATTGTACTGAGCGGAGAGGATTCCGGGAGAAACCATCGGGATTAGAACAAACAGGAAAAAGGAAATGGGCGGAAACTTCCCCAAACGGTTCATGATCGACATTCCTTAGCTGAGCGGCAGCTTAATTGGTAACAAATAGCGGCGGCGGAGGCAAGGTGGGCCGAATTCACCCCTGAATTGACGACTGGCCGAGGCGGCGGACAACGGCTAAGCGGCTGGCATCATCCCTTATGAATGGGATTGACTGGCCGGCAACGACGGACGAGCTCGCGGCCTTCCTTGACTCGCGCTAGGGGCGGCGGTACATTGGCTGAGGGCCGCGGCAGCGTGATTCCTGTATGGTTGTATCCGCGTCCGATACAGCCATCCAAGCCTCATGAGCCTGCCTCGCAGAGCTGTGCGGCGCATCCCGCCAGTTCGCCCGACAAGAAACCGATGGTTCGTGAAACTTACAAAGCCCTAAGTGTGGTGTTGCTGATGCTGATGGCGTGCGGGCCAATCGCGCGCGCGCAGACCAGCACGGTCCCCGCGCCGCGGCAGAGATCGGCGGCACCGGCGACCTCGGCAGCCATCGACACGAACGAGGCGATGTTCGCGACAATGTGCGCTTTGTATGCGTCTGGCTACGAGAGCAATGTCAGCGCCGACAACTGGAGTTCGTTCCGGACGCAGACACGCAAACAACTGTTGGCGCAAAAGGGGCCGGCGGTGGATGCGATCCGGGAGTTTTACAAGGAACATCAGTTCCGCGACCCAGCATCGATGCTGTCGCGCTACGTGTGGTTTGCGCTGGTAGCGGGGCCCGCGCCAAAGTTCCAGCCGGTATTGCGGCGCGACCAGCTTCCGCCGGAAGTGCTGGACCTCGAAGGTTTCTCCGACCTGCTCGCCAACTACTTCACGGAGCAGAAAATCCACACCCTTTGGCGGCAAGTGCAGCCGCTCTACGACAAGGAAATCGAGAGGCTGCACGACCCGGTCTCCAATGTCCTGTTTGTGGCCTCCACCTATTTGAGAGAAGTGGTCGATCCGACGAAGCCGCGGACGTTCACGATTATCGTGGAGCCGCTGGTCGGGCGGATCACGAACGTACGCAGTTTCGGCGACCGCTACTCGATTGTCTTAAGCGGCAGCGACGAGATTCCGCTCGATGTGGTGCGCCACGCGTATCTCCATTTTCTGCTGGATCAGGTGCCGATGATGTATCCGCACGTGATCGCGGTGAAGCGTCCGCTATTCGAATTGGCCAGCAAGGCGCCGGCGTTGCCGGAGGGCTTGAGGGGCGATTTTCCAGCGTGGTTTGCGGAGTGCACGGTGCGCGCGGTGGAGATCAAACTGGAAAAGATGTCGCCTGGCGAGCGTGAGGCCAAGCTGCAGAACGCGGATGTGGACGGATTGGTGCTGGTGCGGCCGGTCTTTCAGGGACTGGCGGGATACGAGCAGTCTGAGCCCACGTTCACGCAGTACTTCCCGGACCTGGTGCGCGCCATTGATTTGAAGACGGAACAGGCGCGCGTGGCTGCTATCCACTTTGAGCCGCCCCAGGCCAGCACCGAAGCGAAGGAATTGACCAAGGAAGACCTGGCGAAGCGACGAGCCCGCGCTGTGACCACTATCCCCGGCGAGGAAGACTTAATCGCGGCGCTAACTCAAGGCGAGAAGGAAATTGCGGCCAAGGATCCGCGAGGCGCGGAAGCGGCGTTCCAGTCGGTGCTGGTGAAGTATCCGAATCAGCCGCGAGCCTGGTGGGGCCTGGGGCTGGTGGCGTTGATGGACCACGATGCGGACCGCGCAAAACAGATTTTCGGCAGATTAACCACCGGAGAACACGCCGCCAAGAACGATCCGATGGTTCTGGCGTGGTCGCATGTGTATCTGGCACGAATCTACGAGGACGACGGACAGCTGGATCAGGCCAGGAACGAGTATCAGGCCGCCATCGATGTTCAGGGAGCGCCGGCACAAGCTCAGCAAGCCGCACAAAAAGGCTTAGGCGATCTGGCGTTGAGAAAAGGGTCCGAGCGGCCCTGAGGACGAGGATAAGGAGAAGTAAATGATGCGAGGAATGGGTCAGTTAGCACGGGCGGGTTTCATCATCGCGATATTATTGGCGAGCGCGGCCGGGATTTTGGCACAGACGCCCAGTCCGCAGCAGCAACAACCGCAGCAGCCCGCACCCGGCGCACCGGCATCGGACAAACCAGCCGCTCCGCAAGCCGCACCGTTGACCTTGGAGCCCGCGGCGCCTCCCGTGAACGCCGAGGAAGACGCGGCGCTCAAGGCCTTCCGCGAAATGAAGAACGACGACCTAGCCAAGAAGGAGCAAGCCGCAGAGGACTTCCTGGCGAAATACCCGCACAGCCGCTACCGGCCGGAGTTTTATGCCTGGCAAGTGCAGTATTTCCGCAGCAAGGGCGAGACGGACAAAATGGAAGCCGCGGCGGATAAGCAACTGGCGCTGTATCCCAGCGACCCGCAAACTCTGGCCGTCGTGGGCGCAACGCTGCCGCGGGCGATGAATGCCAATACACCAGACCCGGCCAAGCGCCTGGCGAAAGCGGAAGAATATTGCCAGAAGGCGCTGGAACTACTGCCGACGATTGTGAAGCCCGAGGGTATATCGGACCAGGTCTTCCAGAACGCCAAGGACCAGACGGCGGCGATGGCGTACAGCGGCCTGGGGACTGTGGATTTTCGGCGCGGCAAGTATGCCGACGCGATTCCGAATTTTGAGAAGGCCGTGCGCATCGATCCAGAGCCGGACCCGGTGAACTACTACCTGCTGGGATATTGCAACCAGAAGGCCGCCCACTTTGACGATGCCGTAGCGGCTTACACGAAATGCGCGGCGATTCCCAGCGGAATGCAGGCCACCTGCTCGCAGGGAGCGGAGGAAGCCAAGAAGCTTGCGGCAACACAGCTGAGCGCGCCGAAATAAACTGACTGTGCCGCGGCACGGCAGGAGCGAAGGCAATGACCCGCGATGACGATGAACGATTGATGGAAAAGCTGGGTTACGTGTTTCGCGACCCGAACCTGCTGGACCGGGCCTTGACTCACAGTTCCGCCGTGCCCGAACTGCGCGCGGCGCGCGGAGAAGACATCGCGTTTGCGGGTTCCGAAGTGCAGGACAATGAGCGGCTGGAATTTCTGGGAGATGCCGTGCTGGAACTCTTGACCAGCGAATTTCTGCTGAAGAATTTTCCGGAATGGACGGAAGGGCAGCTGTCGAAGAGCCGCGCGCGCATCGTCAACGCCCATTCGCTGGAAAATGCGGCGCGGAATCTGGACCTGGGCACGCACTTGCGCTTAGGTCGGGGTGAAGAGAAAACCGGTGGGCGGGAGAAGCCGGCGCTGCTGGCGGACGCATTCGAAGCGGTGGTGGCGGCGATGTATCTCGACGGCGGGCTGGATCCGGCGCGGGTACTGCTGACGAACACGGTATTTTTGCAGGCGCGCGAGAACGGCGATCGCATGGCGGAGTCTGACCGCAAGAGCGCTTTGCAGGAATTCCTGCAGGGCAAGGGCGGACAACTGGCTGAATATCGACTGGCCGGCGAAAGCGGCCCGGACCATCAGAAGACCTTCCTGGTGGAAGTGTGGGTGCGCGGCGAAAAGATGTCGAGCGCCGAGGGTAGCACCAAAAAGGAAGCGGAACAGAAAGCGGCCCGAAGCGCGTTAGAGAAGCTGCAGCTGAACGACACAAAGGGCAAAGAGAAGGAAGAGGTCGGACCGAATGCCGGATGAGACGCTCGCACCGGGATCCGTGACACCGCTGGAGCCGCAAAACAGTGAAGCCGTCGCCCAACCCAGAGAGGCCGAAGGGGAGGAGCACGCGCAGGCGGGGCAGACAACACTGTCCGAGTATCTGGAATCGTTGCTGGTGACGGTGATCCTGGCGCTGTTTGGCACAAGCTTTGTGGTGCAAGCCTTCAAGATTCCCTCACAATCGATGGAGCGGACGCTGCTGGTGGGCGATCACCTGTTGGTGAACAAATTCATTTTTGGCGGGCGCGGGGCATGGTACGACAAGTTGCTACCGTACCGTGCGCTGCAGCGCGGCGACATCATCGTTTTCAAGTTTCCCTATCAGGACCACCCGCACTTTGTGAAGCGCGTGATCGGCTTGCCCGGCGACCATTTGAAGATTGTGGACCAGCAGGTGTACGTGAACGGCAAGGCCCTGGACGAACCGTACGTGGTGCATGATGCGGCCTCGGGCTACGATCCACTCAACTATTCATTTCCGCCGGTAGGGAACCAGATGTACTTGTCGCTGGTACAGCCGGAATGGGCGCACGATATCCGCAAGTACATTCAGGGAGACGAGTTGGTGGTGCCCGAAGGAAAATACTTCGCGATGGGAGACAACCGCGATCACAGCCTGGATAGCCGCTACTGGGGATTTGTGGATCGCGACGCCATCATGGGGCGGCCGTTCCTGATTTATTGGTCCATCGACGCAAACAGCAACGACTACAGCGACAACACCTTTGGCCAGAGATTGATCGGGATTTTTGATACGCTGACGCATCTGCCGGCGCGGACGCGCTGGGGCCGCATGCTGCATACCGTGCACTGATTTGATTGCGGGCGGCGGCGTACTACACTCTTCATCACAGTCAGGGAGACTCTCAGACGCCGGGCGAAAGCCGAGGCGCCACAGATCCGAATGAGTCGCGCTCGAAAATATAGCGTCATCGTGGTGTTGGCAATCGCGGCGCTGTTGGCTGTGCAGGCCGGCGTGAGCCTTCTGGTGCGGACACACCGGATGCGCGGATACCTGACCGCGCGATTGGAGGCGGCGTTCGGGCGGCCGGCAGAAGTGGGGCAATTTTCGTTCTCGATTTTTCCGTTTCCGGAATTAACGCTGGAAGGCGTGACCATCGGCGAAGACCCGGCGTTTGGGCACGAATATTTCCTGCGCGCTGAGCGGATGGCGGCGAGCCTCAGTTGGGCAGGTATACTGCGCGGGCATTTCGAATTCGGGACCATGTCGCTAACGCGGCCGAGCCTGATCCTGGTGCGCAGTGCGCAGGGGCGATGGAATCTGGAGGGTTGGTTGCCTCCGGCGCGCGAGAAAGCGAAGGGAGAAGAGGGAGCTTCCACAGGCGCGGGTGGAAACGTGACAGCGCAGGCGCAGGCGACGCGTCTGCTGCAGAAGCTGGAATTCGACGACGGCAGAGTCAATTTTAAATTTGGCGACGAGAAGAGGCCCTTTGCGTTCACGGAGGTATCGGGAAGCGTGGAGCAAGTTTCGGCGGGCCGCTGGCGCTTGAGCCTGGAAGCA
>Ga0335076_10000792_pt1 | contig 29709 bp, 20 predicted proteins | sample Lox_Sample_25_FD_206717 | JGI IMG/M metagenome (GOLD analysis project Ga0335076, IMG submission 206717) | Soil microbial communities from Loxahatchee National Wildlife Refuge, Florida, United States - Lox_Sample_2.5 | ecosystem: Environmental > Terrestrial > Soil > Wetlands | place: USA... | reverse complement strand
AAGTCATTCTTGGTCACGAACCGGGTAAGCTTCATGAGTGAACTCCAGAAGAAATCGGACGCTGGGGACAACGGGCGAGCACTCCCCGTTGCCACCAGCATAGACGAAGCCGATCAGACTCCACAACAGAACACAGAACGATTTTGTGATCGCGCCTCGTGCCGGAGTTCCCTGAAACCGATGACATCTCTTTCACAGTTCCTATGCTTCCGCAACCAGCGGCTGATCACAAGTGGAGATCGTCATCCGGGCCGAATGACAATTGTCACCACCCAGGTAGTGGTTCAGTTTGATTTCCGACGGGCGGCCCGTTTTCGGATGGCGTCATCCTGAGCGGACCCGCACCTCAGGCGGAGCGAAGAGCCTGCCCTGAGCGAAGTCGAAGGGATCTCCCTCTACGACGAAGTGTGCCACGGGAGATCCCTCGGCCCGCTGGTAAAAACGCGGGCGCTTCGGGATGACGCCCTCGAGAGCGGAAATCTAAACTGAGCCACTGCGAACCCCACATATCCACAACGCATTCGAACAACAGAAAGTTACGCCGACCCGCTGAACGATTCCAAGCTGACTGACAATAACAAGTGTTGTGATTCTAGGCGGCGTCGAAGCGGCCTTCGTCCGCGGACGGACCATAAATGGCCGGCACCGACGCCTCATTCAAACGCAAATAGACCGTCAACTGACCGCGATGATGAGCCAGATGATTGAGCACCGAATCACGAATCGCGATATGCCTCGGACTTTCGCTGACCACATGGCCGCCCACCACGAATCTCCACGGTTCCAGCAACTGTTCATCTGACGCCTTCGCCAGGGCTGCGCGCGCTTTCGCCATGCTGGCGTCGAACATGTCAGCAAGCTCCTGCCGCCTGCGCCACTCCTTCGGTTTGAAGTTTTCCGCGGCAGGCGACTTCATGTCAAACTCATCCTCGTTCACCATCGATTCGATCCACGACGGCATGGTCGCGACCAGCGAGGGCCAGGGAGCCCAGCGCCATCGACTTGGGATGCGGTTTCCAGTCATTGTGACCCTCAGGGACGCGGGCCAGGGCGTTGCGCGTGCCGGCGGCCTCGCGCTCCAGTTCAGCCAGAAACAATTCAGCAAGCTGCATAGTCTTTCTCCATTTTTGAAACTGTCGAACGATCTGAAAACGAACTCCCACACCCTAGCATCGATTGAGGACAGTTTCGGTCCTAAATCTCTGGCACAATATCGGGCATGCTGCAGACCTCTGCCAGGCTGCTCCGGCTGCTGTCTCTTTTTCAGTTGCAACGCTATTGGTCGGGCGCCGATTTGTCGGAGCGCCTCGAAGTAACCGCGCGAACTCTGCGGCGCGACGTGGATCGCCTGCGCAGCCTCGGCTATCCCGTTCACTCGACTTCCGGGACGGCCGGCGGATACCAGTTGGGCGCGGGCGCGAACCTGCCGCCGCTGTTGCTCGATGATGACGAAGCCGTTGCCGTCGCCTTGGGCCTGCGTACTGCCGCGACAGGAAGCGTCAAGGGAATCGAAGAGGCGTCCGTACGCGCACTCCTGAAGCTTGAGCAAGTGCTGCCGCCGCGGCTACGGCATCGGGTTGCCGCGTTGCACTCGTTCATCGTGCCCCTGAAAGAGCGCTCGCCGCGCGGGCCTTTCGTCGATGCCGAGCGACTGTCGGCGATTGCAGGCGCCTGCCGCGATCACGAGGGCATCCGTTTCAGCTACCAGGACCGCGCGGGAGCACCGAGCCTGCGCCACGTGGAACCGCACCGGCTGGTCTTCACCGGATATCGATGGTATCTGGTCGCATGGGACGCCGGCCGCGTGGACTGGCGCACCTTTCGCGTGGACCGCATCGAGGGCAAGCTTAAGACTTCAACCCGATTTCAGCCACGCAAGCCGCCCGAGGGCGATTTCGCGGTTTTCGTTTCCAAGTCTCTGGCGCAGGCGCCCTATCCGCACCGCGTGCGAGTCACGCTGCACGCGCCAGTGGATGAGATCGCAAAACGCATCCCGCCTGCCGCCGGCGTGCTCGAAGCGATCAACGAACATTCCTGCCTGCTCAACGCCGGTGCACATTCCCTGGAAGGAATCTCATTTCACCTCTCGATGCTGGGCGTGGACTTCGAAGTCCATGAACCGGCAGAACTGCTGGAGTACATGCGGCGGCTGTCGGAGCGGCTGGGTCGGGCCGTTGCTGGCCCGCCAGATATTTTGAAGACGTCATCCTGAGCGCAGCCGTTTTCAGGCGGAGCGAAGGATCTCCCAGTACTGCACTTTCAGGATGACGAATCTGCCCGAGCTGGCCACTCCAGACCTGCTTACTTCGGTAACTCGAAGCCAAAACGAAGCGGCTATATCCTAGCCGTAACCATCCACGCACTCTTCACTGGCGAGCCTCGCGCGAGCCAGAGGGTCTGGCGACGGAATGGAGCACTCGAGAAAATGTCTACAACAATCGGCCACTTCGAAATCATCAGTGAACTGGCGAAATCGGCTACGGGCACGGTTTACAAGGCGAACGACCTGGAAAGCGGGCAGACGATCGCGCTCAAGGCGATCCAGTTGAGCGCCTTCGGCGACAGTGCGAAGGCACTTGAACAGGCTCTGCTGGCAGAGGCCGAGGAGACCAAAGCTCTCAGCAGTCCAAACATTACGACGGTTTATGGCGCCGGGGAAATTGAAGGGCAATTCTGCGCCGCGATGGAATACGTGCAGGGCAACAGCATCGCCACGATGCTCGCGCGCAAAGAAGGATTTTCCATCTGGGATCTGCTCGACATCGGGCGTCAGCTTTGCGGGGGACTTGATCACGCCAGCTCGAAGAACCTGGTTCACTACAGCCTGGAGCCGGCCAAGATCATGTGCGGGTGGGATGGCACGGTCAAGATCCTGAGCTTCGGCATCTCCCGCGTGGGCAGCTTCGCGCACCTCGTGAGCGAGGGCCTTCCGATGACCCTGCACTACATGTCTCCGGAGCAGGTCCAGGGACAACCGATGGATGGGCGCTCCAATATTTTCAGCCTGGGCGCGATGCTCTACGAGATGGTCACGGAGCGCAAGGCATTCGACCGCGACGATATCGAATCGCTGCGCCAGAGCATTGCAGAAAACACGCCCGTGCCGCCGATTCATGTGAGTCCGAAGGTGCATCCGCTGCTCAGCGATCTGATCATGAAAGCGCTGGCCAAGGATCCGGCGGAGCGCTACCAGAATGGCAGAGCGCTGCTCGACGATCTGGAAAAATGCAAAGAGTCGAAGAGCGCGGCCAAGAAGCCGGAAGCAAAAGGCACGATGGCTCCGCAAGCCGCCAAGTCAGCGGCGCAATCGAAATTTGTGGGCGCAAAAACACCAACGGCCTCCGCGCCGGAACGAACCGCGCCAAAGCCTGCTGCTCCCGCGCCCTCCGGCCTGGCACGGTCTTCAACGTTAGCGACTCCGTCGCCGCGTGCCGCCGAGCCGAAGCCTGGGCTGGCCAAACCTGCGGTTGCCAAGTCGGGGCTCGCGGTTCCGAAAGCAGCAGCGGCTGCGGCGGGCGCAGGCAGCATCTCTGATTCTTCTTCCTTGCCGGCCCATGAGCCGGTGCAGGAGATCGACCTTTCCGATCACGTGATCAATTCTCCGGCGAATCCGGAACGCCACAGCCCGTCGTCATACATGTCGGCGGCGGCGAGCGCTGTGGAACCTGAGGTGGAAACTTTCGAACCTGCGGCAACATCGCCGAAGATCGCAGTCGATCCCATGATGGCGGGAGGTGGATCGGGCGCAGGTGCGGGAACAAGCTTCTCGGAGATTTCGGAATTGCCTCCGCTCAAGGAAGAGTATGTTCCGCCTCCGCCGCCTCCAACTACGCCTGCCGCGACTCACGCGGAAGTGAAAGAGCCACCGAAGGCCACGATGTTCGATGGCACTCTGCCGAAGAAGGCGGACGAAAAACCCAAGGTGCAGCCGCGCGAGGTCGCGGAAAAAGCGATCAAGGAAATCAAGAGTGTTCCGGCGCGGTTGATGCTGTATGCCCTGGGAGCTGCTGGAATCATCATCCTCGTCATCGCGATCGGAGTCACGATCTACATTCACAATCTGGGCAGCGATGACGACGGAGGCGGCCGCCGGTCAGTTCCCGCGGCTGAAAACACTCCGACGCCGCAGGAGACGACACGCTCTGCTCCGGCGCCCGTGGCTGAAGCTCCTAAACCGGTCGAACGTGAGCCATCGGTTGCGCAGCCGGCGGTTGCATCGCGAGTCAAGAACAACAGGAAGAAAGCGACTCCCGAACCCGTGGCCGTGATTCCGGGACAGCTGTCGATTGATTCCACACCGCAGGGAGCGCAAGTGCAGATTGATGGGCGAGGCGATCCGAGTTGGATCACGCCATCGAACTTGACCAACCTTCAACCCGGACAGCACACGCTTACAATCAGCAAGGCGGGTTACGCGACCGACACGCGAACCGTGGCAGTGACCTCCGGATACCGCAGCACCACCGTGGTTCACCTGAATCAATTGATGGCGACTCTCATCGTGAAGAGCGATCCGGCGGGAGCGAACATTTACGTCGATGGGCGAGACGTCGGGGCCAAGACGCCGGCGCAGGTGAGCGTCGATAAAGGACAGCACGTCGTGCTGGTGCGCATGATGGGCTACATCGACGAAACCATGAACGCGCAGTTTGTTCTGGGGCAGACCTTCAACTTCGCGCCTTCGCTACGGCCGCTGGGAAATGCAGACAACATCAGGACCGTGGGCAAGATGTCGAAGCTCTTTGGTGGCAAAGGCGTGCAGCCGGGACAAGCGACGCTGAGCATCCGCACACAGCCGAAAGGCGCGCAGGTCGCGGTGAATCAGCATCTGGTCGAAAAGATGTCACCGGTGGATGTGGCGCTTGATCCGGGGAATTACGTGATCGACATCACGATGACGGGATTCGCGCCGGTGCACAAGGTCATCACTGCGGATAAGGGTGGGAAGGTTGTGGTGGACGAGGTTTTACAGAAGCAGTAGGCCTTCACACTTTTAGCTTCGGGAGTCAAAGTCCCCGCCCTGTCGCATACGGCGCGACAAGGACGGGGCACCCTCGGGATTGAGGTACTCCTCTTAACGTTTTTCGGACTTGGGCTTTCGGCTTCGGCTGCCCGGTATTAAACCTTCACACTTTTAGCTTCGGGAGTCAAAGTCCCCGCCCTGTCGCATACGGCGCGACAAGGACGGGGCACCCTCGGGTATTGAGGTACTCCTCTTAACGTTTTTCGGACTTGGGCTTTCGGCTTCGGCTGCCCGGTATTAAACCTTCACACTTTCAACTTTGGGAAGTCAAAGTCCCCGCCCTGTCGCACAATACGCGACAAGGACGGGGCACCCCGGGATCGGGCTACCCTTTCGACATTCGGATTCGGGATTTCGGATTCGGCTGCCGGTTTCGGATTTGGGCTTTTTTTCTTGTCTCTTGCTGCGCTTTCGTTTGTGTCCACGTTGCTGCTTTGTTTCAGCTTAGGAGTGATCACTCCCACATCGGGCGCCAGCTCCGAGCTATTCGGAGTAGCTTACCTAACGCCCTGGCTCGGATGTCCGACTGTTCCTCACTCGCATGGGGAGGTTGCGCGGGCCGCGAGTTTCCTAGGACTTGCGCTGCGCCACATCCGGTACCTACGTTACTCACAATAAACAACACAGAATTTGGAAGGCTAGGACATCCGTCACAAGGTCCAAGAAAAATCTGTGGAAAAGTGTCCGGCGGAGACAAATCCTCAACATTCTTTTCATCTGGGGTTCATCTTCTGGAAACAGAGGCGAAACGTTCTGCGGCTATGGTTGGTCCCCTCTACCCTGTGGCCTGAAACCAGTTCAAAGCACGTCCGGGGGCGTACGTGTCCTGTAGGGCTGGTTCATTCCGGGTAAGGGAGGACACGATGAAAGAGACACTCGATTCGCTAGCACCCAGAAAGACGTTGGCTACGCTGTTGACGCTTGTCATTGCTCTGGGACCCACCGCCACACCCGCATTTGCCGCTGGAGCAGCGAAACCTGCAACCGCCACTGCCAGCGCTGTACAGACCGCCACGCCAATCCAGCACCTGGTTGTGATCTTCGATGAAAACGTATCATTCGATCACTATTTCGGAACCTATCCTGTGGCCACGAATCCCAAGGGTGAGCCGAAATTTACGGCAGTGGCCGCAACGCCGACGGTGAACGGCCTCACATTCGGTCTGCAGAACAACAATCCGAATTTGAATCCCTTGAACACAACGGGCGCGTCGAATCCTTTCCGCCTCGATCCATCGCAGGCCGTGACCGCCGACCAGGATCACTCCTACACTCCGGAGCAACAGGCAGTCGACTTGGGCCTGATGGATCTGTTCCCGCTGTATACCGGAACGGCTGGACCGCCGCCACCGGGATCGGGCGTGACGCAGACCAATGGCTTGGTCATGGGCTATTACGACGGCAACACCGTCACCGGGTTGTGGAACTACGCGCAGTTCTATGCCATGAGCGACAACTCGTATGGCACGACGTTTGGTCCGTCGACACCGGGACTCATCAACCTGGTCTCAGGACAGACGAACGGGGTCGTCGCGACCATGAACGGCACGGGCGATGAAGTGAGCGGCGGACCGGACGGTTCGCTGACCATGACAGGCGATGCGGATCCGATTGGCGACGTCTGCTCTTCGTCGACGCGGGCGCAAGGCACTATGGGCAGCAAGAACATCGGCGACCTGCTGACGGCGGCCGGTGTGACCTGGGGCGGATTTATGGGCGGATTCAATTTGCAGATCGTGAATTCCAACGGTACGAGCGGATGCCAGCGGAGTTCGACCGGTCTGGCCGGAACCACCGCTGATTACATCGCCCATCACTCGCTCTTCAATTACTGGACGTCGACGGCGAACCCGGCCCATACGCGTCCAGCCTCGCTGAGCGAGGTCGGTAACATGGGTCCGGCGAATCACCAGTATGACTTGCTGGATTTCTACGCCGCCGCGGCCTCGGGGAATTTGCCCGCAGTGAGCTTCCTGAAGGCACCAGCCTATCAGGATGGTCACGCTGGATACTCGGATCCGCTGGACGAGCAGACGTTCATTGTGGACACCATAAACCTGTTGCAGGCGCTGCCAACGTGGAACAGCACGGCAGTGGTGATCATGTATGACGATTCCGATGGCTGGTACGACCACCAGATGGGACCAATCATGAACACCTCGGTAGGGCCGCAGGACGCGCTGACTGGGCCGGGAACTTGCGGAACAGCGTCGACGGCGCTGCCGGGCTTAAACGCGGCGATGAATCCACACGCCCTCGGCCGTTGCGGATACGGACCGCGCCTGCCGATGCTGGTGATCTCACCATGGGCGAGACAAAACTTCGTCGATCACACGGTGACCGATCAAACATCAGTCATCCGCTTCATCGAAGACAACTGGCTGGGTGGACAGCGCATTGGCCAGGGATCGTTTGATGGGATCGCGAACTCGATCTCCCAGATGTTCAACTTCACCAAGATGCGTGCGAACGGAGTGCTGTTCCTGAATCCGAGCAATGGATTGAAGGAGCGGTAGTCGAAGCCGTTTGATCGCGAATCGTATGCGGACATGCAGCCGATCGGCCGCATGTCCGCATCTCGCTTTTGTGGCAATGATTCTGAGATGATGTCTCGGGCATCAGACCACACCTCTCCGAGGAGATATTTCCAGATTGCGCCTTACACGCCGCGCCTTTCTTCACAACAGCGGAATGCTGACGCTAGCGGCCGCAATGCCGCAAGCGATGCATCACCGGCGCCCGTCCGCGCCTAAATTCCGCACCCAACTGAACTCCGGTGCACTGCCGCAATTTGTGGACGCGCTGCCGATTCCTGCGATTGCGCAGCCGACCGGTTCCCGCCCAAGCCCGGTGGACGCGTCGGTGAAGCTGCCTTATTACCGCATTCAAATGCGACCGCTGGAAAGCAAGGTACATCGCGACCTGAAGCCGACACGCATGTGGGGATACGCGGCGCCGGGGGCGGATGCTGCTTCCGTGGCAGCGACTTCACCCGGCCCGACATTCGATATCCGGAGCGGCCAGGGAGTGCTGGTGGAATGGGTCAACGAGTTGCCGCAGTCGCATTTTCTACCGATCGACCACAGCATTCATGGGGCGGAGGCGGATAAACCGGAGGTGCGCTCGGTGGTGCATTTGCACGGTGGCAAGGTTCCACCGGAGAGCGATGGTTATCCGGAGAACTGGTTTGTTCCGGGGAAATCAGCGGTCTGCCATTATCCGAACAGGCAGGACGCCATGATGCTGTGGTATCACGACCACGCGCTGGGGATTAACCGGCTCAACGTTTTTGCCGGATTGCTGGGCGCCTATATTGTCCGCGACGATTTTGAAGATGCGCTCAATCTGCCGCAAGGCAAGTATGAAATTCCGCTGATTGTTTATGACCGGGTTTTTGACCTGGAGTCGCAGCTGAATTATCCGGTGTCGGGGGACGAGAAGAATCCGTGGACTCCGGAAGTATTCGGCGATGCGATCCTGGTGAACGGGAAACTTTTTCCGTATCTCGAAGTGGAGCCGCGGAAGTATCGTTTTCGCGTGCTGAATGGATCGAACGCGCGATTCTTTCACTTGTCGCTTTCGAACGGCGTTGCCTTCCATCAAATCGGTACCGATCAGGGGCTGCTACCGGCGCCAGTGCAAGTGGAACGAGTCTCGATTGCGCCGGGCGAACGCGCCGATCTGGTGGTGGATTTTGCGGGGCAGAGCGGGAACAGCATCGTGATGAAAAACGATGTCGCCTTGACGGTGATGCAGTTTCGCGTGGGGCAGAGTGGAGCGCGCGACGCGAGCGCGTTGCCAGCCGCTTTGCGGCCGGTGCCGAAAACGCCAGAATCGGCAGCCGTGAAGACGCGCAAGCTTGCTCTGGTGGAGATCGACGATCAAAAGCAGAGGCCGATGACGATGCTGCTCAACAACACGCATTGGAACATGCCGGTGACGGAGGATCCCACGCTCGACTCGACTGAGATCTGGGAGTTGATCAATACGACGGACGATTCGCATCCCATTCACCTGCACCTGGTGCGTTTTCAGATTCTGGATCGGCGAAGCTTCGACGTGGCCGAGTACTGGACGAACAATAACCATGTGAAGTTCATGGGGCCGGCGATGGCTCCAGAGCCGGGGGAGGCGGGATGGAAAGATACGGTGCGCGCGGATCCCGCGATGGTCACGCGAATCATTGTGAAGTTCGAAGGATACGTGGGAAGGTACGTGTGGCATTGCCACATCCTGGAACACGAGGACAACGAAATGATGCGGCCGTTTGATGTGGTCGCGGCAAAATAGCGGAAGAGGTTGAGGCGTGTTTTCGCCCAGCTTGCGCGAGCAGGTTAGTGCGGCAGCTTGAAGTTGATTGTGATCTGGGTCTGAATCTCGACCGGCTGGCCGTTGAGAAGATACGGCTTGTACTTCCATTGCTTGACGGCTTCGGTGGCGGCGCGGACAAGGATGGGCTCTCCACTCACAACTTTCACCGCGGTGATGCTGCCAGCCCTGGAGATGGTGGCGAGTAACTCCACCGAACCCTCCACGTGCATCGATAACGCGCCCTGCGGATACTGAGGCTGCACCTTCTTGATCAGCAGTCCTTGAGAAACTCCCTGCGAGACATTCAGAGTTTGAAGTATGGGCTTGGCGGCGTTTCCGGTAACGAAGCTCGGCGGCGGGGCAGAACCCGCAGCGGTCAGACCGATGATGCTGGGAGCCGGGGCATCGACCGCGGCTGGTTTGGTGTGAACCACAGGCGCTGCTCCGCCTTTGACGACAAGAGGCGCTTCGGCCGGCTTTTCAGGAGCCGATGACTTGCTGGAAGCTGGCGGCTTTGCCGAAGACGGAGTCGTGATGGTGACGTCGTCGTTGTCAGTTTCCTCTTTCACGTTCTGCTTCGCGGGAACGCTGCTGGCAGCAGGCTGTGAAACTGGCTGAGATGGCGAAACGGCATTGGCGCCCGAAGGAGTGGTTGGGGCCGGAGCGGTGTTCGAAGGCTTGGCTGCCGGAGTTACGGCGGCAGGAGCTGTCGCTGCGGGCGTTTCTGCTGGCGAGCTTTTGAAATGTGCCCATCCGAAGTAGGCGGCTGCCAGAATCACGACGGCGGCGATGATTCCGATGACGATCTTCTTGCTTCCACCACTCGACTCAGCGGGCTCGTTGGCTCCGCCAAAGGTGAATGTGGGCGCAGCCGGTTGGGGTGCCAAAGCTTGAGAGTGAGGAGCCTCTGCCGGCGCTTCGAGGAGATCTTCGGCCGGATGCCTTTCTGCCGGCTTCGGTTGAACGTCGGGTTGAACTTCCCTTGCGGGAGCCGGGGCACTCGCGGCCCCTGCGCCAAAAGAGGCTGAAACTGGTTTTGGAGGAAGCTTGGATGCGGCTGGAGCAGGCGGAATCGCCGGCGGCAGTATCGGCTTTATTGCCGAGAAGCCCTGGGGCTTCGGCGCATCCACGTTAAGTTCGAGGAGATCATCATCGCTGGCTGGCCCGGGATTCGCTTTTGCCACGGGCGCTGGCGGAGCGACCTTGGGTAGCGGCTTTGGAACCGGGGGAATGGCAGCGGGAGGCTTGGGCGCGGGCGCGTTGGAAACCAGCGGCGGTCTTGACACCGGAGGCTTGGGAGCAGCGGGCTTGACCTGCGCCGCGGGAGCAGGAGTGGGTGGCGCCGGCGCAGAGACTGGCGCCTTGCCGGGCTCTCCTTTGCGCAACAATCCGCGCGCAACGCGGAGAGTGCCTTTGGCCTGCTCGACGTTGATGGGTTTGGTCAGGACGAGATTGGCCCCAATGCGGAATGCCTTGGCCACTCCCGCCTGACCCTCGACGACTGCGACCGCAAGCGACGCCTGGTTCGACGTGGAATTGCGGGCGCTTTTGAACAATAGTGTGGCGTTCTGCTCGTTATCGCAGTCGACCACGACAGCATCGAAATGCTCGCCCATCAGCTTCTTGACCGCAATAAAGGGCTCGGCGCAGGTCTCAACGGAGAACTCGAGCTCACTGAGGACCTGCGTTACCGTACGAGCAGTTCTTTCATCGGGGCAGAAGAGAAGAGCTTGGTAACCCATACCAAAACCATCGTAGGTACAGGGGTAAGGGAGCGGCAAGTTACGCTGGTAATTTGAGGGCGGCGGGGGGAAAAGCAGGTTCCTCACCGACGCTTCGCGGCGGTTCGGAATGACATCCGCTGGGGGCGGCGCCTGAAGGCGCGCTTGCGGCGCTGTTTTGCGGCATCGTTGAAGCGATGCCCTGATACGAAGCGGCGCATTTTGGTGTGAGGGCATTCTGGTACGACGCGGCGGGATGATATGAGGTCGGCGGGCTCTGCAGCGGGGGCATCTGCCTCGGTGCGTGGGCATTTGAGTTTTCGCTGCTTAGCAACTCGTTGGGTCAGACGTGGTTGTCGGGCGGGGCGAAAAGCAGGTTCCTCACCGCTGCTTCGCGGCGGTTCGGAATGACATCCCGCTGTAGTGGGGCTTTGCATTCGGGGGGCGGCATACAATTGCGAACCATGAGCGGGCGGGTGCCGTTGTGGCTGAAGATTGTGTGGACGGGTTGGCTGGCCGTGTGGGCGCCGCTCTACTTACGGCAATACGGGGCACAGAATTTTCTTTTTTTCTGCGATATCGGAAATATCTTGATCGGGATCGGGCTGTGGCTGGAGAGCGCGCTGATTTTTTCCTGGGTCGCTTGCGGACTGTTGTTGTTTCAGACCCTGTACACGATCGATCTTGTCGGTGCGTTGTTCTTGGGGCCGCATATTATCGGCGGGACCGAGTACATGTTCGATCCGAATCTGCCGTTGCTGATTCGCATCCTGAGTTTGTTTCATGTAGTAACGCCGCCGCTGGTGCTGTGGGCGATCTGGCGACTGGGCTACGATCCGCGTGGATGGAAGTTGCAGACGCTGACGGCGTGGATCGTGGTGCCGGTTAATTTTTGGTGGCGTCCGCAGATGGATGTGAATTGGGCGCGCGGGCTGTTTTTTCATGAACAGCACTTGATGGCGGGGTGGATGTACCTGGCGACGTATCTGATCGTTGTGCCGTTGTGCATTTACTGCCCTACGCATTTGGTTCTGCGATGGATTACGCGGCGGCTTGGGTGGCGACGGATATGATGGCCGGCTTTTGGGACGAGGGTAGGGGTCCTTCGACTGCGGTTGATCTCTGCGCTTAACGCGCAGAGATCAATCCTCGCTCAGGATGACAAGTCTGTGGCAGGATGACAAATCCGTTTGCAGGACGACAAGTCTGTTGGCAGGATGACAACACTTTGGCTTGGTCTAGCGAGGCTTTCCTGCCTGGTCGTTGTTTACGGCCGACTCTGGTTGGGGATATTGGATTGTGCCTTTGAACGAAGAAATGTCGGTTTCGTGGAAGTCGGGAAAGGGCAACTGCCGGGTGTCGCGCATGTCTGAAATTTTCTTGGCGGCGGCTTCGGCTTTTTCTTTTTCCAGGCCCGTGTCGCGGCCGAGGTAGAGCGTTTGCGCGGGGACTGCCAGGGCGCTGCCGGAGTCGTCGACGAGATCCATCATGCGCAGCAATACATCTTCGCGAACGGCGGCGAACTCGTTGAAGTCCTGCGTCAAGATATAGGCGAAGATTTCGACCGTGTGCGAGGCACCGGAAATGTCAGTGAGTCGCACGCGGACTGTGCTGGTCTCGATCTTGGGATGGCTGTACAGAAGGCGGCGTAATTCAGCCAGCACGAATCGAAGATGATCGGATTTGGTGCCGGCATGAATCGACAGGTTCGTATTGAACAGGATCTTGTCGCGGCGGTTGAAGTTCTCAACATTGATGGTGGCCACGGTGCCGTTGGGAATCGCGACCAGCGTGCGTTCGGGAGTGCGGATGCGGGTGGAGCGAAGTCCGATATCCTCAACGGTTCCGGCCTTGTCGCCGAAGCGGCAGTAGTCGCCGACGCGGATGACTTCGTCGCCGAGGACGGAGACTCCACCAAAAAGATTCTCGATCGTCTTCTGCGCGCCGAAGCCGATGGCGAGAGTGCCAATACCAACTCCGGCGAGCGCGGTGGTCATGTTGACGCCCAGACTCCCGAGCACCGCAAAGGCACCGACAATGATGATGCAGGCTTTTACCAGGCGCTCGCCGAGAAGGATGAGCGAGCCTGTGCCGACGTGCCCGCGAGCCAGCGAGCGATTGCGGACGCGCCGCAGAGACCAACGGACGATGCGCCAGAAAATCCAGGTGGCGCCGATGATGACGGCGACGGATGTGACCTGGAAGTAGTAGTGACGACTGAGCAGAGGCAGGCCGAGGTAGTGAATCAGAATGCGGTCGACGAAGGTCGTGGTCAGAAGCCAGGCCGGCCCGGAGACGGAACGCCAGTTGGTGAGTTCCAGATGCCCGCGGCGGCGCGCCCAGATATGAAGCGGAATTTCGAGGATGACGAGCAGGAGCCAGCCGACGGGAATGGCAACGAGGATGGCTAACAGCAGGCCGATCCACTGCCAGAGCGGCATCCCCAGCATTTCGTGTTTGACGAGGATGTCGGGGAGCTTGTGCTCAACCTGGCGGGCCTCGGCCTGCTCGTAGATTTCTGGGACCTTGGCGAGAGTCTCGCTGGAGAAGAGCCAGATTTTTCCGGCTGAGGGATCGCTGACGTGCACGAGTTCGATGTCGCCTTCGACATCGCCTGCGGCCATCGCGCCCAGCTTCTGACGTCCGAGAGGGACGCCTTCTTGCGGCGTGCCCTCGGGTTGAGTGCTGAGTCCTTTCAGGCTTCCGGCGAAGGCATGGTCCATCACGTACTTGAGCTTGACGGCCGTCTGCTCGCCTTCGGATTGGCGCCGCGATGCGGTCATCTGCAGATATTGAGCGGCGATGCTGTTATCGCCGTTTTGCGCCGCCTGCAGAAAACCGAGGACGGTGCCGGCGGGCGTTTTCCGATTGAGAGGATCTGACGGTGTGTTCGCCGGAGCGGAGGCGGGTGACGTGAGGGGCGTGATCGGAAGTTGCGCCCGGCATGGCAGGCATAACAGAAAAGTGACGAGAAAAATGGAAAGTGATTTAGACCAGGGGAGCATGATTGTTTTGATCATTGTAGCGGAGGGGATCTGCCGCGTGGCGAAGCGACGGAGTTTCGAGGATGGGTTGCGGATCTTCGCGGTAGGTGGCGGGGATAGGCTCACGCTTCTTTCGTCCCTACGGGACTGGTTGCCCTTCGTTGGCTTCACCCACGCCTTGCGGCGTGGGCTGCACTCTTACGCCGCTTTGCGGCTGGGCTCTCGGGAGGTGAGGCGGCAGCCGAGCATCCTAAGACTTGCTCCGTGTCTCGGTGGCTCTGTGGTGCAACTCGTCTCACGCGCGCTTCGGACGGTAGAGGTCTGTACTGGTGCCGAAGAAGACTTCGGCGGACTGCATGATTGTCTCCGAGAGCGTGGGATGCGGGTGAATTGTGGCAGCGACATCGTGGGCGACGGCTGCCATTTCGATGGCGAGTACGCCTTCGGCAATCAGTTCTCCGGCGCCCGCACCGACGATGCCGACTCCGAGCACGCGCTCGGTCTTCGGGTCGAAAAGGATCTTCGTCATGCCTTCGGGACGGTCGATGGTGATGGCGCGGCCCGATGCGGCCCAGGGGAACTTCGCGACCTTGACTTCGCGATTCTCTTTCTGCGCCTGCGTTTCGGTCAGGCCCGCCCAGGCGACTTCGGGATCGGTAAAGACGACTGCGGGAATGGCGTTGGGCTCGAACGCGACCTTGTGTCCGGCGATGGCTTCGACGGCGGTGCGTCCTTCATGCGAGGCCTTGTGCGCAAGCATGGGCTCGCCGACGACGTCGCCGATGGCGTAGATCGCGGGATCATCGGTTTGGAGTTGCTTGTTGACCTGAATGAATCCGCGCTCGCCAACTTGCACACGGGTCTTGTCGAGGCCGGAAATTTCAGAGTTGGGCTTGCGTCCAACGGAAACGAGCACGCGATCGAATACTTTTTCCTGAGTGCTGCCGTCTTGCGCTTTCAGCGTGGCACGAATCGCAGAGCCCTCGTCTTTGACCGCAGCGACGGTCGTGTTCAGAAGGATCGCTTCGAACATTTTTTCGAGACGCTTGTGCAGCGGGAGAACGAGATCGCGGTCGGCGCCGGGCAGAAGGCCGGAAAGCATTTCGACGGCTGTCACACGAGTGCCGAGTGCGGCGTAAACGGAGCCGAGTTCGAGGCCGATGTAGCCTCCGCCAATCACGAGCAAGGTGCCGGGAATGTCTTCGAGGTTTAGCGCGCCGGTGGAATCCATCATGCGAGGGGAGTCGAGCTTCAGCGCGGGAACGATGGCGGGGCGGGAGCCGGTGGCGATGATGATGCGGTCGAAAGTCAGTGACTCTTCCGAACCGTCAGATTTGGTGACCCGGAGACTGGTGGAATTTTCGAATGCTGCTTTGCCCTGGAGGTAACGAACTTTGCGCTGCTTGGAGAGAATGCCGAGTCCGCTGGTGAGTTTTTTTACGACGCCCTCTTTCCACGAGCGCAGGCGGGAGAGATCGACTTTGGGTTTGGTGAATTCGATGCCCCAGTTTTTGGCTTGCTCGGATTCCTCGATCAACTTGGCGACGTGCAGCAACGCTTTTGACGGGATGCATCCGCGGTAGAGGCAGACGCCGCCGGGGTTCACTTCCGGATCGATGAGGGTAACGGTCATGCCGAGATCGGCGGCAAGGAAGGCAGCGGCGTATCCGCCGGGACCGGCGCCGACGACGGCGATGCTTAGAGAGGATTGATCAGGCATGGGTATGATTTGAAGACTTCACAAACGCCTTGTCATCCTGAGCGGCGCATTTTGCCGCGAAGGACCTATGTAAATTGTCGGCAGCATGGGCGCTACAGGCAAGTTGCATAGGTCCTTCGCTTCGCTCAGGATGACAACACAATGTGTTTGAAACTTTGAAACCCTGAAACCTTGAAACTTTGCTTTACCCCTGCACGCTCAGCAGGAACGGTTGTTCAAACGCTTCGGCGATCCAGCGGAGGAAGCGGGCGGCGTCGGCGCCGTCGATCAACCGGTGATCATACGAGAGCGATAGCGGCAGAATCAGCCGTGGTTCGAATTTGCCGTTTTCCTTCGACCCAATCCATTCCGGCTCCATGCGCGAGCGGGAGATGCCGAGGATCGCGACCTCGGGATAATTCACGATCGGAGTAAAGCCGATGCCTCCGATGCCTCCGAGATTGGTGATGGTGAAGGTTCCACCTTCCATGTCGGCGGGCGTGAGCTTTTTGTCGCGAGCTTTCTTCGAGAACTGTGAAAGTTCGACAGCGAGTTCGACGATGTTCTTTTTGTCGACGTCGCGGATGACGGGTACGAGCAGGCCGCGATCGGTGTCGGCGGCGACTCCGATGCTGATGTACTGCTTGTAGATGATTTCTTCTTTGTCGACGTCGATGCTGGCGTTGAACTGCGGGAAGACTTTCAGCGCCGCGGCGCAAACCTTGAGCGCAATCGCGGTGACGGTCATTTTGCCGCCGGCTTCTTCGGCTTTCGGAGCGAAGCGGGCGCGAAGCTGTTCGAGTTCGGTGATGTCGGCGCGATCGTGCTGGGTGACGTGAGGAATTGTGTTCCACGACTCGGCGAGATGCTCGGCGGTTTTGCGCCGGACGCCGCGCATCGAGACGCGTTCGATCTTGCCCCACTTGGCGAAATCGGGAAGCTGCGGCTGGGCAAAGTGTCCGGCACGCGGCGGAGCCTGAACCGCGGCCGTGGCGGCTTGCAGAAGAGACTTGGCGAAGAGCTTGACGTCGTCTTCGCTGATCCGGCCACCGGGACCGGTGCCTTTCACTTCGTAGATGTCGACGCCGATTTCCCTGGCGAGACGGCGCACGTGGGGAGCGGCAGGAATCGGCTGGCGATGCTCGGTTCCGGCAACTTTGCCAAGCTGAGCGGGCATGCTGAACGACGGAACGCCTTGTTGAGGCTGATCGGGGGGAAGAGCCTGCTCTTCGGTTTTGCCCTCTGCGCGGATCGCGGCCTGGAAAGCGAGGCGGGCGCCGTGTTGTCCGGAAACGTGCTCGACCGGGCCCGTTGCGGGGCGCGGCGCAGGCGTGGGCGCGGGCCAAGCGCCTTCGATGGTGAAGATCACCTGTCCAACTTTCACCTTCTCGCCTTCTTTGACCTTGATGTCTTTGACGACGCCGCTGATCGACGATGGCACTTCGACGACAGCCTTGTCGGTTTCCAATTCCATGACGGGCTGGCCTTCGGAAACACGAGTTCCCGGAGAAATCATGAGGCGCACGAGATCGCCTTGGGAGATGTTTTCGCCGAGTTCGGGGAGTTTGAATTCGGTGGCGCCGGTGCGCGGCGCGGCAGGCGCAGGCTGGGGAGATGGCGCGGGTGCCGCTGCAGGTGGCGGAGTTTGCTCCTGTTGAGTCGGCGCGGGCTTCGGTGGAGCTTGGGCGTCAGGTTGTGAAGCTTGCGGCTTGTTGTCGGCGCCGTCGACGGTGAAGATGACCTGGCCAACTTTGATCTTGTCGCCTTCTTTGACTTTGATGTCGTGAATCGTGCCACTCACCGAGGATGGGACTTCGACGACGGCCTTGTCGGTTTCGAGTTCCATGACGGATTGGCCAGCGCTGACGGTGGCTCCGGGCGCGACCATGAGACGGACGAGGTCGCCTTGCTCGATGTTTTCTCCCAGCTCGGGAAGTTTGAATTCAATCACCGCGTGAGTTCCTTCGTCTTTCGCCCCTCCGGGGCTTTTTGGTTTGGTTTCGGGTGTTCCCACGGCTTGCGCCGTGGGCTGTGTTGTGTCGCCGCTTTGCGGCTGGCGGCGGGCAGCGCCTAAAGGCGCCGATCTTTACGCGAGCCGTGCGGTGTGCCTAAAGGCACGCCCTGATACGAATCCTCAAGTGCCTTAAGACACGCCTTGATACGAACCCTCAAGCGCCTGAAGGCGCATATCCAAGTGCGACTCCTGCGGTGTGCCTAACGGCAGGCCCTGATACGATTCTTCGGCACACCCTGATACGAACCGTTGCCGCGCTCTTATACGAGACATCAGCTTATGGCGGGATTCGGTTTGTCGGGGTTGATTCCGGACTCGCGAATCGCGCGCTTCACTACTTCGTTGCTGATCTTGTTTTCGCGCGCCAGGGCGCCTAGCGTAGCGATCACGATGTGCTTCGCGTCGACTTCGAAAAAATTGCGCAAGGCCTCGCGATTTTCGCTGCGGCCGAAGCCGTCGGTACCGAGCGAGACCAGTTGTCCCGGCACCCACTTCGACAGGCTCTCGGGCAGCACTTTCATGTAATCGGACGCCGCGATGAACGGCCCCGACGCATCTTTCAAAGTCTCGGTGACGTACGGGACTTTCGGCGTCTCACCCGGATGCAGCATGTTCCAGCGCTCACAATCGTTGGCGTTACGATAGAGCTCTTTGTAGCTGGTCACGCTCCAGACGTCGGCGGCGATATCGAATTTCTGTTCGAGGATGCGCTGCGCCTCGAGCACTTCGAACATGATCGTCCCGCTGCCGAGCAGTTGGGCGCGCAGCTTGGCATCTTTCTTCTCCGAGGAGTTGAACTTGTACAGGCCTTTCAGGATACCTTCTCTCACGTTCTCGCCCGCGGGCATACCGGGCATGGGCAGAGGTTCGTTGGTGACGGTCAAATAATAGAAGATGGATTCCTGGTTGACGTACATCCGCCGGATGCCTTCCTGAATGATGATGGCGATCTCGTAGGCGAATGCCGGATCGTAGGCGAGCAGGTTGGGCACGGGAAGTGCGAGCACGTGGCTGTGTCCATCCTGATGCTGCAGGCCTTCGCCAGCGAGCGTGGTGCGGCCGGCCGTTCCCCCGATCAGGAAGCCGCGGCAGCGCATATCGGCGGCGAGCCAGATGAGGTCGCCGATCCGCTGGAATCCGAACATCGAGTAATAAATAAAGAAGGGAATCGTATTGATGCCGTGGTTGGAATAGGCGGTTCCGGCGGCGATCAGCGAACACATCGAGCCCGCTTCGGTGATGCCTTCTTCGAGAATCTGGCCGTTTTTCGCCTCCTTGTAATAAAGGAGGGTGTCCATATCGACGGGCTCGTAGTTCTGGCCGACGCTGGAATAGATTCCGACCTGGCGGAAGAGCGCCTCCATGCCGAAGGTGCGGGCTTCGTCGGGAACGATGGGCACGATGAACTTGCCCTGCTCGGGATCGCGCAGGAGCTTGGCCAGCAAGCGAACGAAGACCATGGTGGTAGAGACTTCGCGGCCTTCGGTGCCTTTGTGGAATTCCTCAAAGTGCGATTCGGGGAAGGGCTTGAGCGGCGTCGCGCGAACCTTGCGTTGCGGCATGTATCCGCCGAGTTGCTGGCGGCGCGCCTGCATGTACTTGATCTCGGTGCTTTCGTCGGACGGGCGATAGAAGGGCGCCTGATGGAGTTCGTCGTCGGGGATGGGAATACCGAAGCGCGAGCGGAACAGCTGCAGCTCGTCGTCGTTGAGCTTCTTCTGCTGGTGGGTGATGTTCTTGCCTTCGCCAGCTTCGCCGAGTCCATAGCCTTTGATGGTTTTGGCGAGAATGATGGTCGGAGATCCGGTGTGATCGACCGCCGCGCGGTAAGCGGCATGAACCTTGATGGGATCGTGTCCGCCGAGGCGCAAACGGGCCAGTTGCTCGTCGGAGAGATGCTCGACCATCTTCAGCAGGCGGGGATCGGTGCCGAAAAGGTTCTGGCGGAAGTAAGCACCGCTCTCGACGAAATATTTCTGATATTGTCCGTCGCTGACTTCGCCGAGGCGCTTCACCAGCAGGCCGTCGCGATCATTTTGAATGAGGCTGTCCCAATCGGAGCCCCAAATCACTTTGATGACGTTCCATCCGGCGCCACGGAAAATGGCTTCGAGTTCCTGAATGATTTTGCCGTTGCCGCGAACTGGGCCGTCGAGGCGCTGCAAGTTGCAGTTGACGACGAAGATCAGGTTGTCGAGCTTCTCGCGCGATGCGAGCGTGATCGAGCCGAGAGATTCGGGCTCATCCATTTCGCCGTCCCCGAGGAACGCCCAGACCTTGCCTCCGGTGGACTGCTTGAGACCGCGGTTCTCGAGATACTTGATGAAGCGGGCGTGGTAGATCGCCTGAATCGGGCCGAGGCCCATGGAGACAGTGGGAAATTCCCAGAAGTCGGGCATGAGCCAAGGGTGCGGATAGGAACTTAGACCACCGCCGGGCTTCAGCTCGCGACGAAAATTTTGCAGCTTCTCGATGGACAGGCGCCCTTCGAGAAAAGCGCGGGAATAAATTCCAGGGGCGGCATGGCCCTGGAAGTAGACGACGTCGCGATCGCCGTTTTCGGTTTGGGCGCGGAAGAAATGATTGAAGGCGACCTCGTAGAGCGTGGCGGCCGAGGCAAAGGTGGAGATGTGCCCGCCGATGCCTTCCTGAACTTTATTGGCGCGGACCACCATGGCGAGAGCATTCCAGCGAACCAGGCTCTTGATGCGGCGTTCCATCTCCTGGCTGCCGGGAAACGGCGGCTGTTGGAGAGAAGGAATCGTATTTTGATAGGGAGTTGTGGCGGAAAATGGCAGGTTGACGCCAGCTTCGCGGCGGGCGTGCAAAGCCAGTTGCTGCAGCAGGCGTCCGGCCCGGTTGGGGCCACCTTTTTCAAGGACATAATCCAGGGAATCGACCCACTCCCTGGTTTCCAACACTTCTAGGCCGTCAGTTTCCGTCTGAGCCACGTCTGGGTTCTCCGTCGCTGGAAGCGCAATACTCCATCATATTCAATCGCGCGAATTTTTGCAGTGAGGGCGGGGGCTCAAATTGAACTCTATGAGGACGTCATCCTGAGCGGAGCCGTCTTTCAGGCGGAGCGAAGGATCTCGCGTGCTGGTGCCACTGAACTCGGTTCCACGCGAGATTCCTCGCCCCGCTGGTGAAGGCGCGGGGCTTCGGAATGACGCCCTCAAGCAGGTTCCTCAGCGGCGCTGGGCGCCGGTTCGGAATGACAGGGAGGCTTTTTAACCCTGACCTCTTTGCATTGACCTCTTCGTCCTGACCTCTTTGCCTTGACCTCTTAACTCTGACCCCTTCGCCCTGACTTCTTATCGTTCAGATCCGGGCGGGTTTCGGACGAGGATCCAGTTGAGGAAGGCTACCGCTACTGCTGCTACCAGGATGATCGATTTTTGATATTCGATTTGGGTTAGAAGGGCCAGGCAGATTAGGACTCCTGCGATTGAGATTGAAGTTCCTGCGGGGATTTGGAACAGGGCTGGGCGTTCCTGCTTTCTTCTGAGGATGGGTAAAGCGGCACAGACGATGCCGTAGTAGAAGAGGCGGGATCCGGCGGAGAGAGTGGCATTGCCGGCGAAACTGCCGAACAGGGCGAAGAGCCAGACTAGAACCGAAAAGACGACGATCGAAACATATGGAGTGTGGAAGCGGGGATGCACTTTCGCGAAGAAGGATGGGAAGTCACAGCGCTCGGCCAACGCGAAGGTGATGCGCGGCGTGGCGAGGACATTTCCGCTCAGGTAACCATAAATCGAAACCAGAGCACCGACGGCGACGAGTGCCGCGCCGGAGTTTCCCATGGCAATGCGGGCGACATCGGCAAGGGGACGAGTGCTGTGCCCAGGATCGGGCAATAGGCCGACGACGACCCATTGAATCAGGCTGTAGACGATGGCGCAGGTGATCAGCGCCGCGACCAGGCCGAAAGGCATATCGCGGCGAGGATCCCTGGCTTCGCCGGCGGAGATGAGTGCGGCTTCGAATCCTCCGTAGGCGAAGATCAGGAGGACCATGGCGTGCGCCCAATTTTTTGGTCCGGGCGAAACGATGGTTGCTGGAACAACATGGTGGCCGGAGATCAGATAGAAACTTCCGGCTGCAACTACCAGGGCGAGGGCGGACAGCTTGGCCACTGTGAATGAATTGCTGACAGCCGTGCCTGCGCGTACGCCAAGAAGATTGATCGCGGCGAGCAGACCGAGCAGGAGGGTCAAGATCAGGATCTTCATCGCGGGATCGGTCGCGCGCGGCCAAAATTCGCCGAGGTAAGTAACAAATAGATTCGCATTGGCGGCGCAGGCGGTGAGCCGGACAAACCAGACGAGCCACGCCACCTGAATGCCCATGAAGCGTCCGAAGGCCCGTTGCGCGTAGAGATAAGGACCGCCGGTTTCGGAAAAACGAGATGCGACCTCGGCGGTGCAGGCCATGATGATGGCCATTCCAGCTGCGGCCACGAGCACCGCGGCAATGCTGGCTCGGCCGATTAATCCAGCCAGGACCGCGGGTAAACCGAAAACGCCACTGCCGATGATGCAGTTAACGACGAGAGCAGCCATGCTCCAGCGGCCGATGGCGCGGACCAGTCCTTCGCGGGTCGTGGTGGACTGGGGGGTTTGCATCACGGCGCGTTTGTATCACAAACGAACGAGTGGATGTGAGGCAGGGTTTTGGCTAGAATTCCGGCCAATCCGCAGGGGCGGCAATTTCCGTAAGCTTACTGGCGCACAAAGGCGCAGAGAACTGACTATGAACGAGCAGCGTTGTGTCTTCATCACTGGCGGAACCGGGTACATGGGGCAGAGGTTGATTCCGGCTTTGTTAGAGCATGGATACCGTGTGCGAGCGCTGGTACGGCCGGGATCGGAAAAGAAGCTTCCGGCTGGATGCACCCCGATTTCCGGAGACGCACTGGATGGGGCCAGTTATGCGGACCAGATCGCTCCGGCCGACACGTTCGTACAACTCGTGGGAGTGGCGCATCCGAGCCCGGCAAAGGCTGCACAGTTCCGATCGATCGACTTGCCCTCGGGATTGGGAGCAGTGGCGGCTGCGAAAGCAGCGGGAATCCGGCATTTTGTTTATCTGAGCGTGGCGCATCCGGCACCGGCCATGCATGCCTATATCGCGGTGCGGTCGGAGTGCGAAGCAGCGATTGAGGCAGCAGGACTGAATGCGACGATTCTGCGTCCCTGGTATGTGCTGGGGCCGGGGCATTGGTGGCCTTACTTTCTGGTTCCGATGTACAAGATTGCGGAGTTGCTGCCGAAGACGCGGGAAGGAGCGCAAAGGCTCGGGCTGGTGACGTTGGAACAGATGACGAATGCACTAAGGTTCGCGGTAGGGCATCCGGTGGAGGGACGGCGAGTGATTTCGGTACCCGAGATTCGCAAGCTACAGGCATGAAAGCCCGCCTGGGACAAGGCTTTGCGCGTGGTGACCTTTTCCTGCTCCAAAGTAATCCGAGAATTACGAAAGCGCATGCCCGTGGGACATCTACAAGCTGAGTTTTGCCGATGAGATGTTGGGACGGCGAAATAGCATGCTTAGAGACGAAATGGACGATCTTCACCTCCGCATCGCACGCGTGACGGACGACCTGCGGACGATCCAGCAGGAACTCAACTGCGCGGCCATGGAGGCTGCCAGCGATCCGGAATTGATGGAAGCGCTGAACTCTCTCTCTGAAACCGAACCTCTTGACACGCTACGCACTGCGCTCGACCAGATGCGCCACTTCCTGTGGTTCTATTCGCAGGTGATGGAGAACAATGCCGAAGTTGGAGAAAAACTGCGGCAGAGCGTGGTGGGGAAAAGCGGCGAGTCTGCGAAATTAGAGAAGTCTTTTCTGGATCAATTGTCGCGGGCAGATGAGTTGGTGTTGTTGCATCATCTGGCTCTGGCGAAGCAGCGGAAGCCGAATTAGCAGGGGCTGAAGCCGGTTTCTATTGGGCTCTCGGCGGCGCGGCTGAAGTGCTGCGGCACTGATATCGCGCCCTGTCATCAATTACGACTTGCATAGCGCTCTCTCGCCCGTTGTGTGGTTGCAGGGGAGATCCTTCGCTCCGCCTGAAAAGCGGCTCCGCTCAGGATGACGGCGGAAGAGCGATATCTACGTAGTTTGGCCGCCGCGAATCACCGTCTTGATCACTTCGCCGGATGGCGTTAGTACTACGAAATTGGCTTCGGAGCCGGTTTGCAGGAGGCCGCTTGCGCCATCGATGCGGGCGGCGCGAGCCGGATTGACTGTCGCAGCTTGCACTGCCTGACGCAAGGTCCATCCGCCAAACTTCGTAACATTTCGAACCGCGCGATCCATGGTGAGGACGCTTCCGGCAAGGCTGCCGTTCGCTGTGCACTTTCCTTCCTTGACTTCAACCGTGATGGGACCGAGTTGGTATTGGCCGTCGGGCATGCCAGTGGCGGAGATTGCGTCTGTGATCAGTACGGCGCGTTCGTGACCTTTCGCCTGCAGAAAGAGCTTCACGACTTCAGGCGCGACGTGAATTCCGTCGGCGATCAGGTCGGCGGTCAGGCCGTCGTCGGAGAGGACTTCGCCGATGATGCCGGGTTCGCGATGGTCCAGAGGCCGCATGGCGTTGAAGGTGTGGGTGGCGTGGCGCGCTCCAGCTTTCACGCCTTCGCGGGCAGCGGGCAGATCGGCGTCGGAATGTCCGATGCTCACGCATACATTGCGGCGAGATGCTTCGCCGATGACTTCGATTGCTCCGGGAATCTCGGGGGCAATGGTAATCATGCGAACGTGCCCGCGAGCAGCCTGCCACAGGCGATCGAAGACGTCGGGCGTTGGCGTAACGAGATATTCCGGCGGATGCACGCCGCGACGTTTGTGGCTGAGGAAAGGTCCTTCGAGATGAATGCCGAGAGGGCGGGCCTGGACGGGACCGTCTGCCGCGGATTGCGAAATCTCGATGACATCCGCCAAGCGATCGAGTGCCGCAAAGGTCGCGTCCAGCGGGGCAGCGACCGTGGTCGGGAAATATCCGGTGACACCGTGGGTTGCCAGAAACTGTCCGAGCCGCGGAAGCTCGGCCTGAGATGCGCGCATGACATCGAGTCCGGCACCGCCGTGAATGTGGATATCGAGGAAACCTGGCGCAAGAAGGGCGTCGCCGAAATTGACAAGCTCTGTGTTCGCAGGGATTGCCGAGCCCTCGCGAGAGGAGATGCTGGTGATGCGACCATCCTCGACGAGCAGGAGGGGGTGGGGAATTTCCTCGGTCGGAGTAAAGAGACGGTTGGCGGTGAATGCGACTTTCATAATGAGACTTTCATGATGGCTAGCGGAAGAACTATCGTAGCACTCGCTTGAAGCGCATTCTCTCCGAAGAAAAAATTGTGAAGAGCCGGTTCTGGAGGGTGCTTTCGCTGGCGTGGAAGCGCTGTTCTGCAACGCGGGCGCTTACTGCTGAATGCTATAATTGATGATCGCAGCACGTAGTGCGGGCGCGGCGAATTTCCTTTCGCGCCTTTCGCATATGTCGGGGAGTGGCTCAGCCTGGTAGAGCACCTGGTTCGGGACCAGGGGGTCGGAGGTTCAAATCCTCTCTCCCCGACCATTTCAAATCAACTACTTACAATTTCGCCGGGAATGCGAGGACTTCCAAAAGGACTTACATTCGCGTCGCCGGCACGGGTTGCGCCAAAAACTCGCGCCACACCGTAGCGGCAGCCATACTCACAGCTTCAACTCTCTCTTCCCACCACGTGCGGTTGTAAACATTCTGGGTCACGTCAATGTTCGCGTGTCCCATGTTGTCCCGCGTCACTTCCGGCCGGACTCCAATGCTGCTCATCAGGCTGGAGTGCATGGTGCGGAAGCTCCGGAAATCAACCGAAGCGGGTAATCCAAGCTTCTTGATCGTAGGCTTGAGTTGCCGCCGCAGCAGATTCCGCCGGTTCACCGGACCTCCTTTGACGTTGGTGAGGACCAGATCACCCGGATTTCGATGCTTGGACCGCTGCCATGCCGCATCGAGAACACTCCGCAAGATTCCATGCGAATCAAGCGGAATGCTCCTGCGTCCAGCATCGGTTTTCGTGTCGTCGAATTCGCCTTCGTAGAAACGCTCCACGATTTCGATCCGATCCGGGTGAATTTTCTCCCAGCGCAAAGCCGCAACCTCTCCGACCCGCAACGAACCAACGACCATCAATGTGACAATGGATTTCGTCGGCTCCGGCAGATTGTCGATGACACGGCGGATGTCCTGTTTTGCGAGCACCACGGGGGGCTTTCGTGCCTTCTTGCGCGGCAATCGAACGCCTTGTGCAGGATTGGTTCGTACCAATTCCCACGCTTTCCCCTGATTGAGCATCGCGCGTAGACAGCCGTGCATGTTGCGAATCGTTTTCGAAGCCAGCCGCGGAGAAAAAGAGTTGAAGAAATCCTGAAGTTCGATCGTTCTCATCTTTGTGAGCTTCGTCGAACCCCACTTTGGCAAAATGTAGGTATCGAGATTGTAGTCGTAGCTGATACGCGTCGAATTCTTCAGCAGCGGCCACATCTTTTCCCGACAAATCGCCACCAGACCTGCGAGAGATTCTTCCCCACCAGGAAAAAGTTGAGGTTCATTGTTTCGAGTGTTTACCGTCTCCATGAACCCATCGGCCAAACGCTGTGCTTCGGTTCTGGTGGGAACCAAATTTTTTGCCCAGCTCTTCGTTCGACCACTGCGTTTTCTGGAACGGTAATCCCAATAGCAGATTCTCCATTTGACCCCGCAGTCCTGTACCCGGGGCCGTTGGTGTCGCTCTCGCACCACGATTTCCTTTCCGTGATGCTTCGACCGTGATCTAGGACTAACACCAACGGAAATCATTGGCAAGGCCCACGATTTTCTAGAAATCGCTCCACCTCAGAACGCTTGAAACGCACGTAGCGGCCTAGGCGAATGGTGGGAAGCTGGCTCAGATGGGAATAGACCCAACTCTTCGGAACACGCAGGATTTCCGCAACCTCATCGGCTGTCAGAAGGCAGCCGTCTGCTGATTCCACCCGTGCGAAATCGATAGGCGGGTGTGATTGTTGGCTGGTTGACATGGCATACTCCATGACTGCCGCAGATCGGGATCTTCGGCGTCTGTTTGCGAGGTTTTATCCTGCTTTTCGCCTGCCGTCAAAAATGTTCTCGCTCCCACGCCGAGAAACCGACGGCCGATTCCGATTGAAAATCTCAGGGCTTGGTTTGGAAGGTCTTTCCGTTGCTGGGCGTACGGAAGGCGGGCGGGCTTCTTGGCGGAGAGAATACGTCCTGTTGCGGTGGGCTCACCGATTCCGGTTTAGCTGAACCAGGTGTGACAGCGTGACCCCGAAGTTCGAAGGCGTGCCAGCATCGTCAAGAACTGTTCGAGGCTTCCCGAGTGATTGCTTTCTTCCTCATGATGTCTGCAATTTCGTCGTAGTGCCATGGGCGGAAGTTATGGGTGTCAACGCCAACATCCATGGAGAGTGCGTTCGGTGCTTCCGGAAGACGTCCATGGGAATGACCGTACAGGTGCCATGATCCGCGATTGGAACGGTTCCAGGTGCGCAGCGCGTAGTGACAGAGCACGATAAGCTGGCTGTGACTCGAAACTTCCGCCAGACTGTCGAGCCAGTAGAATTCTTCTTTTAGCTTACGCGCCTGCTTGTCGTGATTTCCGGGCACCGCGAAGATCTTGTTGCAGTGAATTCGTCGCCGATAAGCAAGAACCTGCATGTGGCTTCCCATACAAAAATCACCCCAGAAATAGAGAACATCATTGTGTTTCACGGACGTATTCAATTGTTCGAGAATTGCCTGGTCCATCTCTTCTGCCGTCGCGAACGGACGACTGCAATAGCGGATGATATTCGCGTGTCCGAGATGGAAATCGGCGGTAAACCAGGTGTTTGGCATAGTCTGAAATTTGAAGAGAATGTCCACTTTTCAGTTCTGTCCATCAGTAATGGACAACCAGGAAAAGTGGACAGATGCGTTCGAAACCTGGCAGACGCTGCACTGTCGAATCGGACTCACTCTGCCCACCAGTATTTGCTCTCCGGACGCACGATCTCCTCGATGGCCTCTGGCAGATCGCATAGCGGATCCAGCGAGTCGGCGTACTCCCTGGTCCAGTCGGCGACCTGCTGAATGTCGTTTCTCTCCGCTTCCGAGAAATCCGAACGGACTTTCTCGTCTTGGATGGCTTTGACAAATCGCCGAAGGCTCGCCGCCAGTTCCCAGTTGCCAATCAGTTCGGTGACAAGTTCAGCCTTCCGTTTCTGCTCCTCCGCGATGCAACGTTCCTCTTCTTCTCTCTTCCGCTCCTCCTCTCTCTGGCGATGCCTTTCTTCAGTTTCTTGCCTGTTCTTCCTGATGGCCGCGGCGGCTACGGTGAGCCCAACCATGAAGTCACCAATGCAATCTTCGATTCGTTGCTGTTTGCCGTCGGCCCAGGTTCGTCGAATTGGTCCCATGTAGAGTGGCAGGTTGGAGATCTGTAACTGAAGCCTGCCGGTGAGCTTGTAGTCGTACTTTGGCGCCGACCATGGATGTTGCACTTCCGTTGGAGTCAGGACATGCGGAGCGCTATCGGTAAGTTCGGACAGTGAGAACCTGACAGGCTCGCCATCAATACTCACGGCGAGCAATGCGTTTTCTTGCTTTGGCCAGGAAGCCGGCTGATTCCGTTCCTCAAGCGCAAGAAGCAGAGCGTTCAGGACTTTGAGCGCGCGCGACAGTTGGTCTCTTGAAACAAGCATGTGCGCCAATGGGCCGTTCTTGGAGATGACAAGACCTCGCTGATTGAGTTTCCCCCGGTCGAGGAGTTTCTGGGACCTCGAAGCCAGGGGATGGGAGATCTCGGGAGCAATTGCGATCCTCGGCGCAACCTGTCGCGCGAGTTCGTCAAATTCCGGACGGAGTTTCTCTCTGATAAAGATGTTCAGATGTTCGGGACCGTCTCTTGCGGGATGCAACGGAGGGCGATTGACCTTGTGCCCAGTTTCCTTCCTGCGCCAATATCCCACCGGCGGAACGGGGATTTTATGCTTGCGGCAGATTTTTGCTAGACCAACGTCAGACAAACCGAATTCCTTTGCGAGAGTCCGCATGGGAGTCGCCCAAACTTTTTCGTAGAGTTCGGTGCGAGTCAGCCGGATTCTTGTCTGGCTCATCGGTTGTTCTTATTGCAGGATGAATCGTGGTTTCTATTGCAGGACACGCGCGAACTTTCGCAACTCTTTGCGATCAAAGAAAGGCCCCGTGACCCCCTCAGCCACCCGTGCCGCGGGGAACCTAGCACGGGGTCTCCGAGGCCTTCTTCAATTATTCGCACGGGAGGTTGGTTTTGTATCGTTCGAATTCGCTTAGACATTTCCTAACTGGAATGGTGGCGTCGGATAGTCAAAGCATACCGGTGTCAGGCGAAGAAGGAGTAACGGTCTTCGAATGCGTGGGCGCGATCAGATGAGCGAAGCCTACGACTCGACCTACGACGTCGGCATCTTGCGGATATCGAAATTGGCGGATGTGCACCGGAGATTTGGGGGAAGGGACCAGAAGCAAATAGTTCCCCTCAAGCTCACACCAACTGCAGGCGTAGCGGTTGTCGCGCAATTCCACGAAATAGACCGGACGATCGTGTTCGCTCGGCCAAACACCTCGGATTACCTTGTTTTGCTCCGGGTCGATTTGCACGAAGGCAAGCGGCTTGTGGAGACTCTTGAAGACGCGGTTGGTGCGGCGCGGATGTTTCGGGTGGCTAGTCATAGGCAACTTAAACGATGGTTTCTACACACCCCAAAGCCAACTCAGAACGTTGACTGCGAGGACGGCGATTCCGGTTCCGGCGGCAACGCCGGCGAGCGCTTTCTTGGCGCCGGGCTCGCCGTGCGCGAAGCCGTACCCACCGATCACGATTGCAATCAGGCTTGCGACTTTGGCAATCGTTCCGGTAAAGAGTGT
>Ga0335076_10000791_pt1 | contig 29722 bp, 29 predicted proteins | sample Lox_Sample_25_FD_206717 | JGI IMG/M metagenome (GOLD analysis project Ga0335076, IMG submission 206717) | Soil microbial communities from Loxahatchee National Wildlife Refuge, Florida, United States - Lox_Sample_2.5 | ecosystem: Environmental > Terrestrial > Soil > Wetlands | place: USA... | reverse complement strand
GCCCTGCTGCATGAGCGTTTTGTGCTGCCCGTGATCGGGAACATCGCCGACGGGATGTAGAGTTATGGCACGGTGAGTCGCCGACCCGACGGGGAAAACTTGGTCTTCGGGAGGACTACTCAATACGCCAGCGATGGTTGCGATTTCGTTTGCGTTGCCGCGCCGATTCTGCTAAGTTGCGCGCATTCGTCTCTGTAGAACTCTGGGTTGCACCTCAGGGACCCATGCTCGGGAGCAAACTATGGCATTTTGCAGCACGTGTGGAGCGCAGATACCCGCCGGATCAACCGCCTGTCCAAATTGCCGCGCCGCAGCTGCGGGCGCAGGACCTGGAGTCGCAGCCGCGCCTGCCGTTCAGCCAGGAGCCAGCGGCCTCACCGACAACGTGGCCGGGATGCTGGCTTATGTGACCATCATTCCGGCGATCATCTTTTTGGTGCTGGAACCTTACAATAAGAATCGGTTCATCCGCTTTCACTCGTTTCAATGCATCTTCTTCTGTGTGGCGATGGTTGCCATATCCATCGCGTTGTCCATCTTCAGTCTCATCCCTTTCATTGGGCTGATTCTCTTGCCGGTTCACCTCCTGATCGGAATCGGCGCCTTTGCACTGTGGATTGTCCTGTTGCTCAAGGCGAACCAGGGTCAGATGTTCAAACTGCCCATCATTGGGGATATGGCAGAAAAACAGGCCAACGCCTAAGACGAATAGTCTTCGCAACTTCGTCGCCAAATCCATATGTCGCGCTGCGCTCCGTCAGAGGGTTCTGTGGACGCCGTTGTCTGCTTACCCCTTGCCCTCGTGCCAGAAGTTTGTCCGGATTGGCTTTTCGTTCTGAGCGATTTCCGGTAGTCTGGTGGACTTGGTCTCCGGGGGAACAGGGTGAAAGTTCGGGTTTTTTATCACGACAAGTGTTTTGACGGCGCATCGTCGGCTGCGCTTTTCTCCCGCTTCTACCGCGAGCGCATCCGCGGCGATGTGCAGTTCGTTTTCTCCGGGTTGCTGCACCGCGCCGGTTCTCTATTCAATGAGAAGGACTTCGATGGCGACGAGAACGCAATCGTAGACTTCAAGTACTCCAGTTCTCCCCGCATCACCTGGTGGTTTGACCACCATGAGAGCGCGTTTTTGAGCCCCTCCGACGCCGATCACTTTGAGCAGGACCAGAGCAACCGCAAGTTCTATGATCCCGACTTCAAGTCTTGTACCAGCTTCATCTCAACCATTGCAGAACAACGTTTCGGCTTCAATCCGGCGCCAGTCGCCGACCTCATCAAGTGGACCGATATCATCGACGGCGCGCTATACCCCGATGCCCGGACGGCGGTCGAGATGGCGGAGCCCGCGATGAAGCTGACCATGGTGATCGAGTCCACACAGACCCACGATTTCGTGCCCCGCATCATTCCCCTGCTGGCGACCAAGCCGCTGGGGGAGATTCTGGAAGAGCCTTTTGTAGCAACCCTCTTGCCGCCTCTGCTGGCGCGGCATCAACGCTCGATTGCCATCCTCGGCGAGCGCATTGAACTGAAAGATGGAACTCTGTTTTTTGACGTCACCGATCAAGAACTAGAAGGCTACAACAAATTTGTCCCGTACTATCTTCAACCCGGCACGATCTATAGCGTGGGCCTGAGCAAGAGCAGCTTTCGGGTGAAGGTTTCGGTAGGCTCGAATCCCTGGGCGCCGTCGGAACCGGTGATCAACCTGGCGAAGATATGCGAGCGTTACGGCGGCGGTGGACACGCCCGGGTTGGCGCGATTTCGTTTGACGTCAGCCAGCAGGAGGCGGCACGAAAAGCGGCGCAGGAAATCGTTCAGGAACTGCGCGCCAGCGTGCGCGCCTAGGCGAATGCATCTGCCATGTATGCCAGTCCAGCAGAGGATTCTACCGCCATCCGAAGTGACCGTCTCGGACGAGTCGTCGGCGGCAAGGTGCTGGTTGAGGATGCAACCTTTGAAGTGAGCGGCGGCGAAACCCTGGCCATTGTTGGCCCAAGTGGCTCGGGGAAGACTTCGCTGTTGCGATTGCTGAACCGTCTGGACGAGCCGACCAGCGGCACGGTTTTCGTGGAAGGCGTCGATTACCGGGAAATTGCGCCCCGAGAAGTGCGCAGGAAATTGGGCATGGTGATGCAGCGCCCGTACCTGTTTCCCGGAACGGTGGAAGAAAACTTGCGCTTCGGTCCGCTGCAGCGCGGCCAAGTCTTATCGGCTGCGGAAATCGAGAACTTGCTGGATCGAGTTGGGCTGAGCGGGTACGCTGCGCGCAATGTGGCTAATCTCTCCGGCGGCGAAGCCCAGCGGGTTTCGCTGGCTCGTACCCTGGCAAACTCGCCGCTGGCCGTGCTGTTAGACGAGCCCACCTCGGCTTTGGATGAGTCATCCAAGCTGGAAGCAGAAACGCTGATCAAGGAAGTTGTGCAAAAACAGAGGCTGACGTGCATAATAGTCACCCACGACACGGCGCAGGCCAGGCGGTTGGCGGGGCGGGCCTTGCTGCTGCAATCCGGCCGCATTGTGCGTGCCGGCCCGGTGAATCAGGTGTTGGATGCTTAAGGCTCTCTTCGGAAATCAGCTGCAGCTTGGGCTGGCGCAGGCTGCGGTAGCGGCGCTGGCCGCGATGCTGGTGGTGCTGCTGGCGCGCAAGCGGGGCATTCATCTGGAAACAGAGACCCTCATTGCGCTCGTCCGAGGCCTGGTTCAGATTATTGCGGTTGGGTCGATCCTGGTGCTGTTGCTGCGTGGACCTCGCTGGACAAGCGGGATCCTCCTGGCTGCGATGATGGTAGCAGCAGGAGCGACTTCGGCGCGGCGAGCCAAAGGGATGCCCGGCGCATTTTCAGTTTCCACCTGGGCGATTGCTTGTGGTGCGGGTTCAGTCATTGCGGTGATGACGTGGCTGGGGGTCATCGGTACAGCTATCACGTCTCTGGTGCCGGTGGGAAGCATGTTGATCGCGAATGCCATGAACACAAACGGGCTGGCGTTGAACCGCTTCCGGTCGGACGTGATGGCGCATGTGGGCGAAATTGAAACTGCGTTGGCTCTGGGTGCGCCTGCCACTGGTAGCGTGGCGCCTTATGTGCAGGCTTCGTTCGAGGCCAGCCTGATTCCGGCCATCGATTCTTTGCGCTCCCTGGGAATTGTCTGGATCCCCGGGTTGATGGCGGGAATGTTGCTTTCCGGAGCGCGCCCGGTATATGCGGCCATTTACCAGTTTGTTGTCCTGGCCATGATTCTTGCCGCTTCCGGCTTGACTTCCCTGGTCAGTACCTTGCTGATTCGGGAACGAATATTTACAGTCCAAGAGCAATTAATGCTGCAGCCGGGAAGATAATAAAAATGGGCTCGATTGTGCAAAGCAGATTCGAATCCGTTCCGGGGGAGCACAAGCATGCTCTGCAGGTGCTGCGAGGAATTGCGTCGCTCGAAATGATCAAGGGCCTGGTCGTCCTGTTGGCTGCTTTCGGGTTGCTTTGCCTGATGGGCCGCGATCCCTGGGACTTGGCTGACGGCCTGCTCCGTATTCTTCACATCAGTCCCGACCATCACTTCGCCCAGGCGTTTCTGGATTGGGCGGACACCTTAACCGCAGCCAAATTATGGGCGGTGGCAGCGGCAGCCGGCGCCTACTCCATTCTCCGCTTTGTGGAAGCTTATGGCCTCTGGTATGCCAGAGCATGGGCGGAGTGGATTGCTCTGATTTCCGGTTCTTTGTATTTGCCTTATGAGATCTACAAACTGATTCACCGCCAAAATGCCTTCCACATCACGATTCTGATCATCAATCTGGCCATCGTAGTCTACATGGCCTACCTCTTGTGGTCTGGCAAAGGCCCCCACCGAATCGTACGTTCAAGGTAGCTCCCTGCACATTACTGCAAGGGCTGGCCCGCGCTTAGGCACGAAGCCGGGTTGGGATCACTCGAAGAGCGGATTACGCCGGATTGATCGCTGCAAAACGTTCGCATCCCCACGCCGCTTTGCAAGGGAACGGCGGTCACGCTGAATCGGGAAGCGGGAGTTCCATCGCAGCCGGAGAGCGCAAACCGGTAGTCGTTCTTCTTTCCACTGGCCAGCCGGGGATCGATCAGCATGGCCTGATGCTCATTGCGGTCCGCGCCGCCCATGCCGCCCAAATCCGAGAGAGTACAGGTGTAGCCTCGCGATGGGTAGAGCGTCGCATAGCTGGTTTGGGCGATCATGAGCGTGCGCAAAGCGCTTACCGCGGAGGCCTCATTGCCTGCACGAGTCGCGCTCCAATTCGTGATCGGTGCCGCCTGAGTGGCATCGCTCGCGAGCGCCGGCCGCACCGGCGTAGTAATCGCCTTGAGCAAAGCGGGGTCGGTGAGGGAGACATTCAGCGTAACTGTAATCTGGTTGAGCCGCCACACTCCATCTTCTTGTTTCATTGTGAAGACGAGACGAGGCTGCATACCGGCAGTCTGACTTTCGCCGTCTTTGGAGGCGCGGAATGAGATTTCGATCTGGTCCTCGTCCGCCTGCAGATCATCGCGCTCTACGATTACTTCCAACTTGGTGTGCTGCCGAGTATCTTCAAACGACACCAGAGTTGACCCGGTATCAAAGGCCTGCAATTGCTGGCCGCGAGCTTGCATAGTACTCGTTAGGACGGCGAACGAGGTCAGCATGCCGGCGGTTGATCCGTTCTGCGCCTTCCTGATAGCCGCGCGCGTCACCTCAGGCAGATGCTTCTCCAGGGTTCCGGGAGTCGGGCTCAGGAACATTTCGATAAGCGCCTGGCGGGCAGTTTGGGGTGCGGCAGCGTCAGCCGCCCACAAGTACGGCACCATGCCAATCAGAAGGAGTTCCAACAGGCAGTGCCTGCGAATCATCAGATTGCGGGTCATAGCGGCTCTCCATGCTGGCGAGATCAGTGCTCGGAAGATGATGGCAGCGCTTCCACCCACGCGCCAGTTACCGCAGTGGAAGGGCGGCTGCGCGAGAGGTAATCGCCCGAGTGGTGACCAGAGTCACCTAAACCGCCCAAAGGGGCCATTGCCGGTTGGCAGGAGACGATGCACTCTAGTGTCATCCACAAAGATTGTGAAGAAGGACCGGAGAAAGAATGACCTACTTACGCAAGACGAAATTGAAAAGTATGCTGGAAACCGTGACCGAGTGCCTGGCCATGGCGATGATCGCGCTGATGACGCTCTTGAGCACGCTGCGGCTGCTGGGGATCGTTTCGTAGGGGAGGCTTTGGTTCAGAGCCTGCAAAAAGAACTCTGACGGTCTCGAGGTTTTGAAAGGGCATGGCTTCAACCATGCCCTAAGTTTTTTGGCGAGAGCGATGGCGCACCTGGAACCGTGCGCCCTATGAAAAATTCTAGCCCGCGATTCTGGAGGGACCGGGCGGAATTGAACCGCCAACCTAGAGTTTAGGAAACTCTCGCTCTATCCAATTGAGCTACGGCCCCTTCGACGATAGGTTAGCACGGGGTAAGGCGGGGATCGCAACCCGGACCTAGGGCTGCAAAGTATTGGAGTTCGCGCCGGCTGGGGCAGGAAGATTGCCGGGGGCAAAAGGATCGAGGATCTCGCGCACTTTATCGGTCAGGCCACTCAGAGAAAATGGCTTTTGGAGAATCGGGGTCTGGGAACTGGCGAGCTTATGGTTGGTTCCGGCATCCTCGGGGTAGCCGGATGTGAATAGAACTTTTGTGCTGGGCCGCAGTTTATTGAAATGTTGCGCCAGTTCATAGCCGCTGACGTGAGGCATCACGACATCGGTGACCAGCAAGTGAATCGGGCCTTTATAGCTTTGGGCCACGCTCTGTGCCTGACGGCCGTTCGTAGCCTGCAGGACGGTATAGCCATTTCTCTCCAGATACTGCGTGACCAGATCGCGGATTTCGTCCTCGTCCTCGACTACCAAGATGGTCTCGGTACCTTTCGCCGTGGCTGCGGGTTGGGCTTCCTTCTCCGACGGCGCCGATATTTGACTCGCCTGGGGAAGATAGATGCTGAAAGTTGTACCATGGCCTACACGACTGCGGAAAGAGATCCATCCCCCGCTCTGCTCGACGATGCCATAAACGCTGGCCAATCCCAAACCGGTTCCTTTTCCCAGGCCCTTGGTGCTGAAGAAGGGCTCAAAGACATGAGTCTGAGTTTCAGCGTCCATGCCGACCCCGGTATCGCTCACTTCAAGCACGACATAATTCCCTGGCTGGGGAGAATCTTTGCGGGAGCGCGTGGAGTCGACCTCCTCATTCCTGGTGGCGATGGTCAGCTTGCCGCCGTTGGGCATGGCATCGCGGGCGTTCAGAGCCAGGTTGAGAAGAACCTGTTCCATCTGGTTCTGATCCACTTTCACCGTCCACAGCTCGGGAGCGGTGTTGATTTGAACTGCGATGTCTTCGCCGATGACACGATGAAGCATTTTGCCGAGCTCGGTGACTACCTCGTTCATATCGAGCGCCGAGGGCTGTAAGACCTGTTTGCGGCTGAAGGCCAAAAGTTGACGGGTCAGGGATGCGGCGCGGCTGGCGGCCTTCTTGATCTCCGCTGCGTGGGTATGTCCGGCATCGTTCCGCGGCAGCCGACTCAACAATTGTTCGTTGTGGCCCTGAATGATCATCAGGAGATTATTGAAGTCGTGGGCTACGCCGCCCGCGAGTTTCCCGACGGCTTCCATTTTTTGCGAATGCCGGAACTGATCTTCGAGTTGCTTGCGCTCGGTAATGTCGTACAGGACACCCTGCATTAAAGGCTGGCGGTGATCGCCGGCACGCACATAAGTGGCGTCGTCGCGAAACCACAGAACGCGGCCATCGCTGGCCAACATGCGGTATTCGGCATGGAATGTCCCTCCACGCTCGGCAAAACGCGTCTCTTCGGCAAAGACCAGTTCTCGATCCTCCGGGTGAATATGGTTTACCCAGTTGGACGAGTCGGCCATCCAGTCTTCGGGAGCGAATCCCAGAATCGATTGGATTTGAGGGCTGACGAAGTGCCAGCGGCCGAGAACTCCCACCTCGGCGATGTAGGTGATAGCGGGAAGGCGCTCGACCAGAGCTCGGTAACGAGCCTCGACGGCATGGAGTTCATCTTCTGCCAGTTCGCGTTCCACCGCGATGCCAGCCAGATGAGTGGCGCAGTCCACGAGTTGCAAGTGCGCTGGATCAGGAGCGCGAGGCTCACGGTAATAGACAGCGAAAGTCCCCAGCACTTTGCCGGTCCGCGAGAGGATTGGAGTCGACCAGCAGGCTTTAAGACCTGCCGGCAGGGCCAACTGGCGGTAGTCATTCCACAGCGGATCGGTTGCGATATCGGTGACCACCACTGCTTCCGCGCGATACGCGGCTGTTCCGCACGAACCCACACTGGGCCCGATCCTGGCTCCATCGATGGCGCGCTTGTAGCTCTCCGGAAGCGAGGGTGCCGCAGCGTGCCGCAAGGTTACACCGTCGGAATCGAGCAGCAGCACAGAACAGGCCAAACCGTCGAACTGTTGCTCCATGAAGTCGCACAAACATGTAAGTACTTCGGCGAGGGAAGCCTGGGTGCTGATCAACTCCAGGACAGTCTTGTAGAGCAGCGGCAGGGTGGCGGGAAGGTTGCGCTCGTCACCGGATTTCGCTCGCTTGGCTCCAGTAATCATTGCATCAACAATGTGTGAATAAGAGACTATCGGTGCGCCAGTCATTATTTAACAGGCATGATGGTTACCGCACATTACTGGAGTAACGGGAGTTGAGCCCTTGTGCCTGCCGCTTCGATGCCGGATACTGCTGTGACGCTTCCCGGAGAGGCAAGAATGAAAGTCAATGCAGTACCGGCAACGGTTCTCACCGCAATCGACGAGTCGATCGGCACCATCACCCTTAACCATGGCAGGGTGAATCCGCTCAGTAAGCAGCTGATCGACGACATTTGCTCAGCCTTGCAGTACATGCGGTCGGAGTCCGTGCATGTAGTCATCCTGCGGGCTCCGAAAGGCGCCAAGGTATTCTCCGCCGGCCACGATGTTAAAGAACTCCCGACCAACGGTCGTGATCCTCTGACGTATGGAGATCCGCTCCGGCACGCGGTGCGAACCATTGAGACACACCCGGCGCCGATCATCGCCATGGTTGAGGGATCGGTCTGGGGTGGTGCGTGCGAACTGGTAATGGGGTGCGACCTGGTGGTAGCGGCAAGTGATGCCACCTTTGCCCTTACGCCGGCTAAGCTCGGAATTCCCTACAACCTCTCCGGCATGCTGAATTTTCTCAAGGTTGGCGGTATTCACCTGATTAAAGAAATGCTTTTTACCGCTCAGCCGGTCGCCGCCGGCCGTCTGGCTGCTGCTGGAGTGATCAACCATGTGGTCCCGGGCGAAGAGCTCGAATCCTTCACCATGACGCTGGCCAAGCGAATTACTGAAACGTCACCTTTGGTACACCGCATCCTGAAAGAAGAACTGCGGGTGTTGGCCAACGCTCATCCTCTCAATCCGGAAGCCTACGAACGCATCCAGTCGTTGCGCCGCGAGGTTTATGACAGCGACGACTATCAGGAGGGCATTCGCGCCTTTTTCGAGAAGCGGAAACCGGCGTTTCGGGGACGGTAAGAGCGGGTTACAGCTTGTTCAGAAAATCCAAAATCTCAGGCTGGCTCCAGTCGACTGCGCCAATGAACTTGCGCCGGACGACTCCGTTCCGGTCGATGATGTAAGTCTCAGGAAATTTGAACGTGCCGTACAGATTATTGGCCTTCTGATCGGGATCGCGGACGGTCAGCAAGTCAATTCGGTGATCCTTGAGGAAATTGTGATAGGCGTCGTTGTCCACATCCACGCTCACTGCGACGACGGTCACACCTTTGTCTTTCATGCGCTGCTGCAGTTGGACTAGAGAGGGCATTTCTTCTACACAGGGAGCGCACCATGTAGCCCAGAAATTCAGAAGCACAATTTTTCCGCGGAAGGCGCGGATTTCGACCTTGCGGTCGGCATCCTGCACGATAAAGTCGGGCGCGGCAGTCCCGATCCGGGGCGGACGCGAACCGCCGTAGCAGCCGCTGAGAACGATCGCAAGGACGATTGGAGCGAGGACGGGGAGAACGAAGCCATGTCGCACACAGATATAATAAAGGATTGCTGCTATGGCAACCCCCGAATTCATTGGCAAGGCACCACAGGTGTCGGTGATTGTTCCGGCACGCGATGAAGAGGCTTGCCTGGGGAGATGCTTGCAGTCTTTGGTCAGGCAGAAGGGCGTCGAGTTCGAAATTATCGTCGTGGATGATGCGTCGACCGACCACACTCGCGAAATTACCCAATCCTTTCCGGAAATTAAAGTCGTGGATGCTGGAGCTGTACCGCCAGGCTGGACTGGCAAGAACAATGCCGTCTCGACAGGCGCGAAACAGGCGCGTGGAACATGGCTGTTATTTACCGATGCCGACACGGTTCACCTGCCTGGTTCGCTGGCTCGGAGCCTGGCAGAGGCGCAACAGCGCGGCGCCGCTTTGCTTTCCTATTCTCCGGAACAGGAAGTTGGCGGGTTCTGGGAGAAGGCGGTGATGCCGGCGATCTTCGCAGAACTGGCTGTGACCTACAGGCCCTCGCAGGTAAGCGACCCGACGTCTCCCGTTGCCGCGGCGAACGGACAATATATCTTGATCTCGCGAGACGCCTACGATGCAGTAGGCGGACACGCGGCTGTGGCTGCAAGCCTGCTCGAGGATGTGGCGCTGGCGCGCCGGGTGAAGGCCTCGGGCCGCAGAATATTCTTTCGCTATGGTGCGGACGCAGTCCGCACCCGCATGTATCGGAGCTTTGCGCAGTTGCGGGAGGGTTGGACGAAGAACCTGGCGCTGCTCTTTCCAGCAACGTCGCGTTTGGCAACGCTTCGCCAGCTGGAGTTTGTGCTGATCGTAGCCAGTGCGGTATTGACTTTGATTTGGGGAATAAGACGACATACCGGGATGTCGGTCGCAAGCGGCGTGCTTGCCGTCGTTCTGATCGCGATGCAGCAGAAGCGAATTCGCAGGGCTAACTTTGCGTGGGATGCCAACCTTTTTTCGCTCGTGGGGCTTCCGGTTTTCTCGTATCTGCTATGGCGCTCGCAAAGATTTCACAGGTTAGGGAGAGTGACGTGGAAGGGGCGGACGCAGCCGAGAATAGCGCCTTCAGATGCGGAGTCAAGCGCGCTACCCGAACGCCTGAGTGCCTGAGGAACGAATGGTTTATCTGACGCGTAAAGCCGAGTTCTCCGCTTCGCACTATTACCACAATCCAGCATTCAGCGACGAGGAGAATCAGAGAATCTTCGGCAAGTGCAATAACCCGAACGGGCACGGGCACAACTACACCCTGGAAGTGACGGTGAAAGGGGAAGTCGACCCACGCTCCGGATTCGTCGTGGACCTGAAACAGTTGAAAGACATCCTCAACCGCGAAGTTCTGGAAGCGATGGATCACCGTTTCTTGAACAAGGAAGTTCCCGAGTTTCTCACCCGCATTCCTACAACAGAGAATCTGACGATTTCTATCTGGCAACGCCTGGCGCCGAAGTTGAAGGCCGCGCAGCTGTATCGTGTGCGGGTGTACGAAACCCCGGACTTATTCGTCGATTTTTATGGGGAATCATGAAAGCCTACCTGACGCGGCGCTACATGTTTTCTGCCTCCCACCGGCTGCACAGTGAGAAGCTGACTGCCGAGGAAAATCGAGCAACTTACGGCAAGTGCAATAACCCTTACGGGCACGGCCACAACTACGCTCTCGAAGTGACGGTCAGTGGGCCCGTCGACCAGCGCACTGGAATGATCTGCAACCTGGTGGATCTGGATGGTTTTGTGCAGCGGGAGATACTGGAGCACTTTGATCTGCAGAATTTGAACTCCCTCGCAGAATTCGCCAATGTGGTGCCCACCACGGAAAATCTCTGCGTCGTTATCTACGATATTTTGCAGCGGGGGTTCCATTTCGCTCATCTGGAAAAGGTGCGATTTGAAGAGACCCTGATGAATTCGTTTGAATACGCGGGGAACGGCAAGCCTCCGGGATAGCCTGCAGCAACGAGAAGGGAAACACGATGAGTCCATCGGTGGAAACACCTACATTGACCAGCGCAACTTACGAAGACTTGGTGCGCGAGATGATCGTGCGCCTGGGCGAGGATCCGGCCCGCGAGGGTCTGGTGCGTACCCCCAGTCGCGTGCATCGCGCCTACGAATATCTCATGAAGGGTTATAAAGAAGATCCGGAAGCGTTGCTCAAGAACGCGCTGTTCACCGTCACCTATGACGAGATGGTCATTGTAAAAGACGTCGAAATGTTCAGTCTGTGCGAGCACCATATGCTGCCCTTTTTCGGCAAGGTGCACGTCGCCTACATTCCGAATGGCAAGGTGATCGGATTGAGCAAGATTCCGCGGCTGATCGAGATTTTCTCGCGGCGGTTGCAGATTCAGGAGCGCTTAACCACGCAAATTGCGGAGACGATTCAGAAAGCCATCGAGCCGCAAGGCGTGGGCGTGGTAATCGAAGCGCGGCATCTGTGCATGATGATGCGCGGAGTGGAGAAACAGCATTCGGCGGCAGTGACCTCGTCGATGCTGGGCTGCTTCCGCGATGAACAGGAAACTCGAACGGAATTCCTGTCGCTGATTCGCAACCGGGCAAACGGGCTGTGAATCCGGATCAGTGCGCGTCTACCGCCTCCTGGCTGTAGACAAGATTCATTCGCAAAGAAAGTGTTTTGGCGTTCCAATCGGCGGGCATTGCCTTCAGCGGGCTGGCTTTGGCGATGGCGTCGCGCGCACTTTGATCGAGTGCGGCATCTCCCGAGCTGGATACGATCTTGATGTTGTAGACCGTGCCATCCTTCATAATGGTGAATTCGATAGAAACATCGCGTGGTTCCTTCACCGCCTCCATCGCCGTTGGGTTCAGGAAGCCGTTTTGCAGGCTTCCCAACACATCGCCGATATACGACCTCAAGCCGGATACCTGCGGGCCGTTAAGGACCACGACATTCATCTGCAGGTGGACGGCGCTGACGGGGACAGGAGACAGGCCCGCGTTCCCTGTCGTCGGCTGAGGCGTAGCGCTGGTTTGCGGTTGCGCCGAATCATCGACCACCGAGCGGGGCTGAGCCATGCTTTGGAATTGCCGGACCTGCTGCACGTAGGAACTAAAGCTTTCCGCGTTGGCTTTTTCCTGCGGGTTGCGTGCCCACGCACTGGCCCGAGCCAGAGCTGTGCCGACTTCGGAGTACTTATTCATGCGCAGCAACACCTGAGCCAGGCTTAGCTGATAGCTGGAGCTGCCGGGTTGCAATGATATCGCTTTTCGCGCGTAGCCCAATGCTTCCTCAAGGTTCTCGTTCTGAAACGCCAGGTATACGGCGAGCAGGGCATAGGGAGGCGAAAACTCCGGTTCGAGGGCGATCGCCTGCCGCAGATCTTCCTCAGCGTCCGGATCACGCGACATCATTCCCGACGCGCCGGTGGCGAGAAAAGCCCGCAGATAGCGCGCGTAGTAATTCTTGGGATCGAGTGTGACTGCTTGCGACGCAGACTCTACCGCTATTTTCCGTTGCCCACTCTGGAATTCGGTCATGGCCAGATACAGGTGGGTAAGGGCAAAGTTTGGGTCGAGCTGTAATGCCTCCTGCAGGATCGCGCCGGCATCTTGAGGCCGGCCCCGGACCGTCGCGAAGCCGCCGCGATAAGCGTCAGCCTCGGCTTCCGAGAGAGTGCGAACTTTCAATTCCTCCTCGGAGATTTTTGGCGGGTCCATCTTCAGAAAAAAGTAAGATGCCTGACGTATATAAACTTGCAAAGTGTTTTGCAGCTTTTTGAGATCGCCGAACGCTGCAACCGCGGCTTCGTCCTGGGTCTTCCCCTTCTCAAGAGCGTCGAGGTATGCAGCCAGAAGTGGTTTGTGCCCCTGCTTGTCGCCGACCATTAGATAGTGCGTCAGCGCCCAAGACTCCGCGTAGAAGATGGAGGTTCGGTTGGATTCGTTGTAGTAGGGCGAAGACTGGTCGACATTGAATAGAACGTTGAGCGGAATGAGTGCTTGCTGGTTAAGTTCCCGCAACAGGTCGTTGTCCGCCTGCCCCATGCCCACATACTTCTCTTCGATCTGGGTATGTCCGAAAAATTCTGCCAGCCCTTCTGCTAGCCATACCGGGAGATCGGGGAAAAACGGCATGGTGATCGAGTGGTAATACTCGTGATAGAAGGTCTCGTACGGATTCGAACCTTGTGCATCGAGCTGCACCGCAGCCTGATAATTATTCAGGCGAGAGCTGAAAAGCCCCGCCGGATGCACATGCCCTTTCACCCAGTATTCCGGGAGCAGTTCACGCATCGTACTTTCGTCCTTGGCGGCGATGACGGTTACGAAAGGGCTGGGATACTCTTTCGCGACGGCAAGCGACTGCCGAAAGACGGCGCGAATCTGCTCAAATTGAAGGGCCGATTTCCGTGCCTGCTTCTCTCCCGCATTCGTGACCACCACGAAATTGGTACTGCGGACCTCGATCCAGGTTTCGTGTTTGGCTTCGGCGAGGGAGGAGACAACAAGGATAGCGACAGCAACGGCCACGACTCTGCGGCACGGATACATAAGACAAACTGGCCGGTCAGAATATCCCAGGAATTTGAGTTTGGCGAGAGAAAGTTAGCCCGGGCTGGATTATTTCCTAGAAGAAGATGTCCGGCGATACGTGGAATCGGCGGGTCAGCTTGCGAATGTGCTCAACCGTGAGTTTACGCTTGCCGTTGAGAACTTCGGAGACGATGCTCGGCGTGCCGAAGATATCCAGCAGGTCTTTCTGCTTCAGTTCATTGGCCGCCATAAGTTCTTCCAACGCAGCGATTGGAGTGGCTCGCCTCAAAGAATAGTGGCGGGCTTCGAAGTCTTCAATCAATAGAGTAAGAAGCTCAGCCAGACTTTGCTCGGCAGAAGTCAACTTTGACCCCTTGTGGTGAAGTTCCTCGAGCAGGGAGGTGTAATGCTCGTTTTCCTTCTCCTGGCGGATAATTGCAGGCAGAGTTTTGGCGAGAAGAGTTGCGTACTAGGGTCTGCTGGTTGCGACACTCACTGCTTCCACTTCTCCTGATCGTAAATTCAAAACGCATCCACCCCAGTCACACTCTGCCCGATGATTAAAGTATGAATGTCGTGGGTGCCCTCGTAGGTCTTGACCGACTCCAGATTCATCATGTGGCGCATGAGGGGGTATTCGTCAGCGACACCGTTCGCGCCCAAGATGTCGCGGGACAGGCGCGCACACTCCAGTGCCATCCAGACGTTATTCCGCTTGGCCATGGAGATGTGCTGAGCGCCAGCTTTGTCTTGATCCTTCAGGCGTCCGACTTGCAGGACTAAAAGCTGGCCCTTGGTGATCTCGTTGATCATCCAGGTGAGCTTTTCCTGAACGAGTTGGTGCGAGGCAATTGGCTTATCATGAAACTGCTTGCGAAGCAGGGAATATTGCAGGGCGCAGTCGTAGCAAGCCATAGCGGCGCCGAGCGCACCCCAGGCGATTCCATAGCGCGCCTGATTGAGACACATGAGGGGAGATTTGAGTCCGCCGCTTTCGGGCAGCAGGTTTGATTCAGGGATTCGAACGTCCTGCATCGATAGCCCCGACGTGACGGACGCGCGCAACGACCACTTGCCGTGAATATCCTCGGCACGGAATCCCGGCCGGTCGGTTTCGACCAGGAAGCCGCGGATGCGGTTGTCTTCGTCTTCGGCCTTGGCCCAAATGACAGCCACGTCGGCGATGGTCCCGGAGGTGATCCACATCTTCTCGCCGTTCAAAACATATTCCTTGCCGGACTTGCGCGCCCGGGTGCGCATACCTCCTGGATTGGAGCCGAAATCGGGTTCGGTCAGGCCGAAGCAGCCGAGTTTTTCGCCCTTTTGCAGGGCTGGCAGCCAGGTTTGTTTTTGTTCCTCGCTGCCAAATTTGTAGATGGGATACATCACCAGGGCGGACTGCACGCTCACGAAGGAACGCACTCCAGAGTCGCCGCGCTCCAATTCCTGGGTAACCAGGCCGTATTCCACATTCGACATGCCGGCACACCCGTAACCCTGCAGGCTGGCGCCGAAGAATCCCAGGTCGGCCATCGGTTTCACCAGTTCGCGGGGAAAACGGCCGGCGCGATTGCATTCTTCGATGATAGGGATGAGGTTATCTTCAATGAACTGGCGGGCGGTATCGCGCACCAGCCGCTCATCGTCGCTCAGCAAGCTGTCGAATTGGATGAAGTCAACGCCGCGAAACTTGAGGGCCATAGAAGACTCTCTTTCTGATAGAGCAAACCCTCAACGCTAACAAAGTGGCGGGGAAGCGTCAACGACCGCCGTCACCTACAAATTCTTCGCGATTCGTCGTACACTTCCGCATGTCTCCGGCCATGGCCGCAGAGCGGAAGGAGGGGCGTGACCGGCCTCAGCGCATTTGGACTGTTCGCCGTGACCGTCATGATGGTGTGTTACGCCTTAGAGAAGCGCAGCCAGTGGTTTGTGCTGGGCTTTGCCTTGGCTTGCGTGCTCGGATCGATTTATGGCTTTTTGCAGGGAGCGTGGCCGTTCGGTCTGGTGGAGGGAGTATGGTCTCTGATAGCGGTCAGGAAATGGTGGGCAGGGTCATAGGCGGCGTTGTAGCATATTCTGCCTTCCCTAGGGTGACACGGTTTTAACAATCTTTTTGCAAGATGGTGGTAAGCAATTGGCTGTTTAGCATCTAAACTGTGCAGGTGGATGTGGGATCACATGACTTTTCTGTTGCGCCATAAGATCGGGGTTGCGCTGCTTGCGGGCATGGGTTTGAGCCTGATGGGAAGCGCCAGGGCGGCAGATATCCCTTCCGGTGCACCCTCTCTCGACAGTGGGTTTCGCCTGCTTTACGACCTGGAGTTCGACCGTGCCCATCAAGTCTTTGTTTCCTGGCAGAATAACCACCCTGACGACCCGATGGGCCCGGTGAGCGACGCCGCAGGCTTGCTTTTCTCCGAATTCAGCCGGCTGGGTGTTCTGGAGTCGCAATTCTACGAGAACGATCATGCCTTCGACTCCCGCCAGAAGTTCACTCCTGATCCTGCCGTAAGAGATCGCTTCGAGGCCGCGCTGAGTCAGGCGGAAAGCCGCGCTCAGGCGCGACTGGTGAAAATACCGAAGGATCGGGATTCGCTCTTTGCTTTAACCCTGGCCTCCGGGTTGCGAGCCGACTATGCCGCGCTCATCGAGAAACGGAACCTGGCTTCGCTGCACTTCACCAAGGAAGCGACGGGTTGGGCAACCCAGCTGCTCGCGGTCGATCCGGAATGTTATGACGCCCACCTGGCTACTGGCGTAAGCCAATACATCATTGGCAGCCTGTCCGCGCCGGTGCGGTGGCTCGTCCGGTTGGGAGGCGTTTCGGGTGACAAAGCGGCAGGCATCAGCGAACTGCAGCTCACCGCTGGGCACGGCAGGTATCTCGCTCCCTTCGCTCGCATCCTGCTGGCCATCGCCTACCTCCGCGAAAAAGACAGGCCGCGGGCCCGGGATCTACTGGTTTCGCTGCGCGATGATTTTCCCGAAAACCCGCTTTTCGCACGCGAGATCGGCCGATTGGATGCCCGGCGCTAGGATTTCTTCCGCCGCTAAGTGCAAGCACTGCTTGGCGATTCACCAGAAATTTACCCGGCTGTAACCAATCTGTAACATTCCGAACGTAAAACAACCCTACGAAAAAAATCCAAGGAGGATTCATCGCGTGCTGAGACGCATGGCATTGTTGTGTCTGGTTTTTGTCCTGCCGGCTTTTGCCCAGACCACATTGAACGGGGCGGGCGCAACGTTTCCTTATCCCATGTACTCAAAATGGTTCAGTGAATACCACAAAGCTCATCCCGAGATTGAAATCAATTACCAATCCATCGGAAGCGGTGGTGGAATCCGTCAGGTTCTAGCCGGGACCGTCGATTTCGGAGCCAGCGACGGGCCCATGAGCGACGAGCAACTCGCGCAATCCAAGACCAAGATTCTCCATGTCCCAACCGTATTAGGCGCGGTGGTTCCTGCCTACAACATTCCCGGGGTCAGCGGCGACATTAAGTTTACAGGCGATGCGCTGGCCGGCATTTTCCTGGGCAAGATCACGACCTGGAACGATCCCGCCATCGCCGGTGTGAATCCTGGCATCAACCTGCCCAACCAGCCGATCATTGTGATCCATCGCTCCGACGGGAGCGGCACCACCTATATCTTTACGGATTACCTCTCCAAAGTCAGCCCGGACTGGCAGGGCCAGGTGGGCAAGGGCACGTCGGTAAAGTGGCCGGTTGGCCTTGGCGGAAAGGGGAACGAAGGAGTGGCAGGAATGATCCGTCAGATGCAAGGCGGAATTGGATACATCGAACTCATCTATGCCGTGCAGAACAAAATTCCCTATGGCGTGATGAAAAACGCGGCGGGAAATTTTGTGAAAGCCAGTCTGGACAGCGTGACCGCTGCGGCCGCGTCGGCGAAGAGCATGCCCGCGGACTTTCGGGTTTCGATCACGAACGCTCCGGGGAAGGATGCCTATCCGATCTCCAGCTTTACCTGGCTGCTGATTCCCGCCCAGTCCAAGGATGCTGCCAAGGGCAAGATTCTCGCCGACTTTCTGAACTGGATGGTCGACGACGGCCAAAAGATGACGGCGGACCTGACCTATGCGCCGTTGCCGGAAAATGTGGCGGAGAAAGTCAAGGCCGAGATCAAACAAGTCCGGTAGTTAACCATTAGATCAGTTGGAATTCATAGATCGCCTCCATCCCCCGCGAGGCAAAAAGGAGAGAAGATGAAGTTCGTTCTCACGTGGTGCCTAGTTCTGTTTTCTGCCGCGACTTTGTTGGCGCAAACTGCGGCTCCAACGGCCACAAAGAAAAAGACAGCCAAGACAGCAGTTACCGCCGAGGAGGTGCAGGAGCTGAAGAGCGCGCTGGCCGCGCAACAAGAGCAGATTCAACAACTGCGCGAGGAAATGCGGAAACGCGATGCAGCCCTGCAGCAGGCCGAGCAGCAAATGCAGCAGGCCCAAACCGCAGCCTCCGAGGCGCAGGCTAAAGCCGATCAGGCCGCGTCGCAAGCCAGCCAGCAACAGCAGGCGGTCTCCGATCTCAAGACAGACGTTTCGGACATCAAACAGAATGCAACTAATGCCGCTCTGAGTTTGCAGGAAACTCAGAAGAATATCCAATCGAGTCTGGAAAGCCCATTGGCGATTCATTACAAAGGAATAAACATTACGCCCATAGGCTTTCTGGCAGCTGAAACCGTGTGGCGACAGCATGCGATGGGATCGGATGTGAACACTCCCTTCAACTCGATTCCATTCGACGGAGCAGCGCAGAGTCATATGAGTGAGTTTTTCGGCTCGGGACGGCAGTCGCGTATCGGGATGTTCGCGGAGGGCAAAATAAGCAGCGCAGCTCTGCGGGGTTACGTGGAAGCTGACTTTCTTTCGGCCGGAGTAACCTCCAACAACAATCAGAGCAACAGCTATACCCTAAGGCAGCGGCAGATGTGGGGTCAGGCCGCCCTGAACGATGGCTGGACTTTCACCGGCGGCCAGATGTGGAGCCTGGTAACCGAGACCAAAAAAGGTATGGATAACCGAACGGAAGCACTTCCTATGACGATTGACGCACAATATAGCGTTGGTTTCAGCTGGATGCGCCAATACGGCTTCCGCGTCACCAAAAACTTCAACAACAAGGCATGGGCAGGTTTTTCGGTGGAAAATGCCCAGACCATCCTCGGCGGGCATGGGGCAAGCAACAATTTCCTGGTTGGGGCCCAAGGCACCGGCGGCGGACTCTACAACGGCACTGCAAATTATTCCTTCAACGCGACCCCCGATTTCATCGGCAAATTTGTCTTTGAACCTGGATTCGGACACTACGAAGTGTTCGGAATCCTACGGGATTTTCGTGACCGCATTTACCCGGGCGCGACCCTCGTGAGCTCGACCGGAGCGCCGGCTCCATCGGTCCAGGGTGCATTCAACAATTCTGGACTCGGCGGAGGCGCTGGTGCCAACGCCCGTTGGACATTGGCTAAAACGGTTGATGTCGGTATCCACTTCTTGGGCGGCGTGGGGGTCGGACGCTACGGATCATCCCAGCTTCCCGATGTCGTCGCACGACCCGACGGAGTGCTGACACCGGTCAAGAATTTCCAGATGCTGGGTACTCTGGAGTATCACGGAAAGAAACTGGATATTTATAGCAACTATGGCGCCGAATACGAAGATAGAGTTGCCTACATCAATTCGGCTGGGAAGGGGGTTGGCTACGGATCCACACTCTTCAACAACTCGGGTTGTGACACCGAAACCGTGCCCGCCTCTACGACGACAACGGTGATTACCGGCATCACGCAGGATCCGATCACCGGCATCGTCACACCTACCACCGGCACAGTCCCCGCTCCTGGTTCGTTAGGCACTCCCTTGAGCGGCGGCTACAACCCCGGCGGACTCAAAAATTGCAACGGCGATACCCGCGTCATCATGGAAGGCACGCTCGGGTTCTGGTATCGCTTCTACAAAGGACCGAAAGGCACACTGCAGTGGGGACCCCAGTACTCGTATCTCGATAAGAATATCTGGGCCGGCACGGGAGGTAACCCGAACGCGACGGAGAACATATTCCTCACCTCTTTCCGCTATTACTTGCCCTAGAGCGGGCGGGAAATCGCGTTTCAGCCTGGGCGCCGGCCAACCCGCCGGCGCCTCTTTTTGTCTCTGCGTCGGCTTGCCGGTTACCGTCCCAGTATCCCCCGAACCGGGCGGGGTGCTTTATACTGGATATCTTCGTAGGGTTCCGTCGACGGATTCTCTTATTCACTTTTGACCTGACAGCGCCGTAGAGCGGGAAGACACAGCGGAGCCAGCGGTGGCTGCCTGGCAGGGAATATGGTTCGTAATTCGCTGGAAAATTCGGCTTACTACATCAACCGCGAGCTGTCCTGGCTGGCCTTCAACCGCCGCGTGCTCGAAGAAGCCCAGGATGCGACCAACCCGGTTCTGGAGCGGGTAAAGTTTCTCTCCATCTCCGCCAGCAATCTGGATGAGTTCTTTGAAGTGCGAGTTGCGGGACTGGTACAGCAGATCGAGGATGGCTATACCGAAGCGGGAGCCGACGGATTGACCCTGCTGCAGGAGCGCGATGCCGTGGCGCGCGAAACTCATGAGTTTGTGGATGAGCAGTATCAGTGCTGGAATGACCAGCTTCGCCCTTTACTGGCGGAGAGCGGTATCCGGGTTCTGGGATTGCATGAACTCGATGCCCGGGCGCGCAGCTTTGTCGACCAGTATTGCGAACGGGAACTCGATCTTTTGCTGACCCCGGTTACGGTCGATCCGGCGCATCCGTTTCCGCGAGTGATCAACAAGGCGCTCTGCGTAGCCTTTCTGTTGCGGCGCCGACGGCGGTCGTCGATGACCTATACGGGCGTGGTTACAGTGCCCAGAGCTTTGCCCCGCCTGGTGCGTTTGCCTTCGGAGGGGACGGTAGATTTTATTTTCCTGGCCGACCTGGTCGCGCACCACGCGGCGCGCATGTATCACGGCTATGACATTGTTTCCTCAGCGCCTTTTCGTGTTACCCGCAACAGCAACCTTTATCTGGCGGAGGAAGAGTCCCGCAATCTGCTGGAATCGGTTCGCACCGAACTGCACAACCGGAGGAAAGGCGATGCGGTGCGGCTGGAGATCGAATCCGACGCCGATCGGGAGATCATCGAACGGCTGCGGACCAACTTCGAGCTCGATTCGTGGCAGGTCTTCCCGGTGAACGGGCCGGTCAATCTTTCCCGCCTGTTCAATATTTACGAGCAGACTGAACGGACGGAACTCAAGTTCAAGACATTTATTTCGCGAGAGCTTCGTCTTACGGCAAAGTCGCAAGACCTGTTCGAGGAGCTGCGTCGTCACGATGTGTTGCTGCATCATCCCTATGACTCTTACGATGCCGTGGTTTCCTTCATCGAGTCTGCGTCGGAGGACGAGCGCGTGCTCTCCATCAAGCAGACGCTCTATCGAACCAGTGAACACTCGCTGATAGTTCCGTCTTTGATGGCGGCGGCCGCCAAGAAAGAAGTCACTGCCGTGGTGGAGTTGAAGGCGCGGTTCGATGAGGCGTCGAATATTCGATGGGCGCGAGATCTGGAAGACGCCGGAGTGCAGGTTTTCCACGGCTTAGTTGGCTTGAAGACCCACTGCAAGTTATCGCTGCTGGTGCGGCACGATCCGGACGGTGTAACCCGGCGCTACGCGCATCTGGGGACGGGCAACTATAACGCCGCCACGGCTCGCATCTATACCGACTTGAGTCTGCTGACCGCCGACCCGCAAATCACCAGCGCGGTGCATGACGTCTTCAGTTTTCTGACCGCGTATGCAGAACATCCCAGTTACGATCCGCTGATGGTGGCGCCGTTGAATCTGGCAGAAAACTGTCTGAGCCTGATCGCTCGGGAGGCGGAACACGCGGCCCACGGCCGTCCAGCCCACATCGTCGCCAAGATGAATGCGTTGCTCGACAAGAACCTCATCATGGCGCTTTACCGGGCGTCGCAGGCCGGAGTCAAGATCGATTTGTTGGTGCGGGGAATCTGCGCCCTGCGTCCTGGCGTTCGTGGCGTGAGCGACCGCATACGGGTACGCAGCATCGTGGGCCGGTTCCTGGAGCACAGCCGCATTTATTATTTCGCTAACGGGGGCGAGGAAGAAGTTTACCTAGGAAGCGCCGACTGGATGCCGCGCAACCTGTATGAACGCGTGGAAGTGATTTTTCCCCTCAAGGATGAGATGCTGCGCGAACGCGTCCGCCACGAGATTCTGGAGAGCTATCTCGCCGACAACGCCAAGTCGAGGCTGCTGCAAAGAGACGGGAGCTACATCCGGACGTGGCAGGCGCTGGGAAAGCGGAAACCGCCGGTCGGAGCCGCGGTTTTCAATGCGCAGGAATTTCTCATTGGTCTGGCTGAGGGCAAACAGGTTCTTGAGGCGATTCCTCCGGCGCCCGGGCCCAGGAAAAGGATTGCAGTCGGCAGGGAATAAGCACAGAACGTTAGAGTACAGCCATGATCATTTACTTCCTCCGTCATGCCAACGCCGGGCCGCATTTAAGCAATCCACGCAAGGACGAAAAGCGCGCGCTCGACAAGGACGGAATCGAACAGTGCGGAATCGTGGGCCGGGCTTTAGCTGCGCTGGACGTCCAGGTAGACGTCATCATCTCCAGCCCGCTGAAGCGGGCTGCCCAGACCGCATCCCTGGTGGGTAACGAACTCAGTTATGAGGGCAAATTGCAATTGGAAGACGCGCTTCGCCCCGCGGCCAACTATATCGATTTTCGCCGCATGCTGGAGAAATATGCCAAGCAGGAAGAGATCATGGTGGTGGGGCACAATCCCAACCTCAGCGAGTTTCTGGGACGGGCGATCAGCGAACCGGGCAGCGAGGCCGGGATCGACTTAAAGAAGGGAGCGGTCGCCAAGGTCGACATCGGCCGCAACTCAGGAGCGCTGCACTGGTGCCTGACGCCCAAGCTGTTGCGTGCGCTTTACATGGCTGCGGCGGATAGCTCGCGGCCGAAGACTTCACGAAAATAATCCTTCTCCTTCTCTACCGCCCAGAGTTCCAGATCGGCTGAGCTGCGCGGCCTGGTCAGCAAGCCAAATCTCACCTCGCCGTCGCGAGCGCGAACCTTCACTCCGCGGATCGCGCCGCTGCGGCTCAGATGCAGGGCTCGCGCCAGACGCAGCAGCAGCGAGGCTTTGGGAACACAGTCCTGTTCTGTGCTGGGAAGCAATTTCATCGGACCATCTCCGGGAACCGGCCGTGACTTCCCCAGGTAACGGGCAATAGCCGCGATGATCCTTCTCTGCTCAGGCGTATAGCCGAGAATTTCCGAGTGCAGAATGATGTAGTAAGTGTGGCGATGCCTGCCGTTGCGGTTCACATAATCGCCCACTTCATAGAGCATTGCGGCCGCCGATAACCATTCCGCATACTCCACCGGCAGATTGTGGACGGATCGAAGAGATGAAAAAAGGTCCATGGCGGATTGCCGCACCTGTAACGCATGATCCATGTCCACCCGGTAGTGCTCCACTGCGGCGCGAATCGAATCCCAGCGTTCGGACTCAATCTGTTTGCCCGAGCGGGTACTGCGATCGTATTCTGCCGCCATCTGGGCCAACAGACCGTCCCGCAACCCGAGCGGGGAATAGCGGAACCCCGATAATTGGCAGCGCTCCAGTAAAGCCGCATAGACCGCCGCTCCGGCGACGACGATTTCCGCCCGCCGCGGTCCTACTCCCGAAAGCTTTCTGCGTCCTTCGAGAGGCAGCCGCGAAAGCAGCTTGGCGATGCGCAGCATCTGAGGCCGGGACACCGACGTGGCTCTGGCTCCTTTGGTGTGGTAGAGACCGTGGCAAACCGCCGCGAGAGACTCCGCGGTGCCGGAGGTGGCCATAACGACTTTTGGCCGGGCCCGCTTAATGCGATCCGCGATGCGCTCGATCTCTCGAGCGATAAACCCACGCATCTTTTGCGTATCCGCCTTGCGCGGCGGATCGTGATGAAGAAATTCGTTGGTAAGACGAACCGCGCCCAGGGGTAAACTCACCGTGCTCCGAATATGGCCCTCGCTGGAGATGGTGAGCTCGCAGCTGCCGCCGCCCAGATCGACCATGAGCAACGGCGAAGCGTTGATGCGCAGGCTGGATACCAGGCCGAGGTGGATGAGGCGGGCTTCTTCCAGCCCGGAAATGATCTCTACATTCCATCCGGTTGCCGAACGCACCCACTCGAGGAAAGCATGCGAGTTGCGAGCGTCGCGCAGAGCGCTGGTGGCGACGGCGCGGACCGAATCCACGCCGATATTCTGCACCGCGCGATGAAAGCGCCTCAGCACCTTCACCGTGTTAGCGATGGCGTCAGGGGAAAGAAATCCGCTGCGGAATACCGAATCGCCGAGCCGCGTAACTTCGCGGTCTTCGAGAATCTCGGTAAGGTGATGGCGCACCAGCCGTGAAATCTTCAGCCGGACCGAGTTCGATCCGATATCAACCGCGGCAAAGGTGGGCATGGCGGGAGGGCAAAAGTATACCGCGTGCCGCAGGATTAGAAGGAAGTAGATTCAACGGCCCAGGCTACGCGGCTGCAACGGCCCTTGCCACCTCGCTGGCGGCGCGTTTTTGAGGCGAGTCGGAGGGGCGAGTTCCGAGGTTATGCCCTGCGAGGGCGGTGCGCAATTCAGCGACGGCGTCCAGGCTCTGGCGGAACTTTGCCTGCGTTACATTGCGTAACATGGCCACCAATGCGGAGTCCTGCGAGTCTCCCAAAAGTGCTTCCGCCCTTTGTGTGAGTTTGAGCCAGTCGTGCCAGTCGCCAACCACGTCCTGCATTTTCTTGAGGTCTTTTATCAGGCGCGCAGTCTCGGGACCGTCGACCGCAAGTTCGGCGATGTAGCGCGCCCGCTTGCCCACGATGCGGTACTGGTGAAGAGTCTTTTCGGTGACTGGCTCCTGGCCTCGTCCGAGCTGAGCCAACCGTTTCACAGTCAAGGCAAGCGGCTCGGCGTTACCTGGAATGTGGATTTTACTCGAAACTCGCTTCAGGCGTTTGCGTACCTCAGCGGCAGTCGCGTGATCGAATGCCTTGGCCAGTTTTTTCTCTCTCTTGCCGCGTTCCTGGACCAGAGTTTCCAGAAGGTGCGCCTTATGTCCATTGGCTTGCGGAATTTTCAAATTTCGCAAACAGGACACCTGCACGTCCAAGTCCCGCACCCGTCCCGCTTTCTTGCGCAGCCGGGCCAGCAACTTGAGCAGCTTCTCCTGGTTACGGTCTGGTTTATCAACCAACTCTAGAAGCAGAGCTTCGACCCGGCGGCTGTTGGTGCGAAACTTATGCACGTTCTCCGGGGCGAATTTCTTTTCCAGACCCATCAGCTCGCGAGACAAATTCCGGAATGTCCGGCGACTGCGTTTTGCATCGATCGGCATAGTTAGCAAGCAGACAAAGAAATGGATTTTTCCAAAAGCGGCAAGGCTTTCGCTCGAGCCGTGCAGTTCTGCGCGCATCGAGCAGCGGGTATTTTAACACTGTTGTAACAAGATTCTGCTACGGTCGAGGGGATGGCCAATCAAGCATTAGGAGCTCCACGCTTGCCTGGACCGCAACCCGTTGCAAAGGCCGAGGTTGTCTCTAACAGTGGGGCCCCATCCGAGCCGCTCATCAAGGCTGGAAGCAGCCATATTGCCGACCGCGTATTCTACTTTGCCATGCTCGCCTGTGGGCTCTGCGTGCTGGCTTTGGTCGGTCTCATCGTGTATGAGTTGATCACCAAGTCCAGCTTGTCCTGGCGTGCTTTCGGCTGGAGATTCTTCTTCCGCAGCGAGTGGGATCCGGTCAATGAACAATTTGGGGCCTGGCCATTCGTTTACGGTACCGTAGTCTCGTCCATATTGGCCTTGCTGTTGGCGGTTCCGTTGGCGATTGGCGTGGCGGTGTTTATCACCGAAATGTGTCCCCGCTGGCTGAAGGGGCCCCTTGCCTTTACCACTGAGTTACTGGCTGCGATCCCTAGCGTCATCTATGGACTTTGGGCGATTTTTGTCCTGGTGCCGCTGCTGCGAGCCTATGTAGAGCCATTTCTGGCCCGCTATTTCGGCTGGACCGGTTTGTTCGGCGGGCCATTTTACGGCATCGGCATGCTGGCTGCGGGCGTGATACTGGCGATCATGGTAGTGCCCATTATTTCCTCGATTACGCGGGAAGTGATGACCGCAGTCCCGCAACAGCAGCGCGAGGCCGTTTTGGCCCTCGGCGCGACTCGCTGGGAGATGATACGGACAGGTGTTTTGCGCAATGCGCGAGCCGGCATTCTGGGAGGCATCATTCTCGGGCTGGGCCGCGCACTGGGTGAAACTATGGCGGTCACCATGGTGATTGGCAACCGCCCGGAGATTGCCCGTTCGCTGTTTGCCCCCGGCTACACCATGGCCAGCGTCATCGCCAACGAGTTCAGCGAAGCCACCACCGACACCTACCTCAGCGCGCTGGTTGAAGTCGGGCTGGCCTTATTCCTGGTCACGATCATCGTGAATATTCTGGCGCAGGTACTGGTTTGGTCAGTGACCCGGGGAGCGCCCGCGAGGGGACATGCCTGAAATCGCAGCCACGTCCGAATTTACCGCGGGGCCTATCAGCTTATGGCGGCGGGTAGTGAACTCGCTGGTGACCTGCGCAGCGGCGGCGGCGGTTTTTCTGGTGCTGCTGCCTCTGGGAGCAATCTTCGCCTACCTGGTCTATAAAGGGATCAGCTCTCTGAACTGGGCCTTTTTGACGCAGACGCCGAAGCCGGTTGGCGAGGCCGGCGGCGGCATGGCGAACGCCATCGCCGGTAGCGCGTTGATCCTGCTGATTGCCAGCGCAATGGGTGTGCCGGTCGGGATTGGCGCCGGGGTTTACCTTGCGGAGTACGGTCAGACCCGTTTGGGCGACTTCATCCGCTTCACCGCCGATGTACTCAACGGCGTTCCGTCGATTGTGGTGGGTATCGTGGCTTACGCCATTGTGGTGCTGACGCAGGGCCACTTTTCGGCTCTCGCGGGTGGTGTGGCGCTGGCCATCATGATGATTCCGACCATCACGCGCACCACCGAGGAAATGCTGCTACTCGTGCCCAATGCGGTAAGGGAGGCGGCCTACGGTCTGGGGGTCTCGCGCTGGCGCACCGTGCTCTCCATCACCTTGCGCACGGCGACTTCGGGAGTCATCACCGGTGTGATGCTGGCCTTCGCGCGCGTCGCCGGAGAAACAGCGCCGCTCCTGTTTACCGCCTTCGGCAATCAGTACTGGAACTGGAAGATCAACCAGCCGACGGCTGCACTCTCGTTGCAGGTGTTTACCTATGCCATCTCGCCCTTTGATGAATGGCACCGCCAGGCCTGGGCTGGGGCGCTGATTCTGATTATTTTGATCGTTGTTGCGGTTAGCGCTGTGCGGCTGGTGGCCGGTAGAGGTATGCTCAAGGGAGCGAACTGACTTATGGGCGTCGGCATCAAAGTCGAGCATCTGAATGCCTGGTTTGGCAAGACCCAGGCACTCCATGACATCAGCATGGACGTTCCCGCCAACCGGGCCACGGCGGTGATCGGCCCCTCGGGGTGCGGGAAGTCTACCTTTGTGCGCTGCCTGAACCGTATGCATGAGACCGTTCCCGACGCGCACGCCGCGGGCAAAGTAAGAATGGGGGACGTGGACGTCTACAACGGCACTACGGCCGTACAGATTCGGAGACGCATCGGTATGGTGTTTCAGAAGCCGAACCCGTTTCCTACCATGTCGATCTACGACAACGTTGCCGCCGGACTGAAGTTGAACGGATTTCGTCACCGGCACCGTCTTGATGAAATCGTGGAGCGATCCCTGAAGCTGTCTGCCTTGGGGGATGAAGTGAAGGACACGCTGCGGAAAAAGTCGGGCGCGAGTCTTTCCGGCGGGCAGCAGCAAAGGTTGTGCATCGCGCGCGCTTTGGCGGTTGAGCCCCAGGTTCTGCTGATGGACGAGCCCTGCTCGGCGCTGGACCCGATTTCCACCGGCAAAATCGAGGAGCTGATTTTCCAGCTGAAAGAGAAATTCACCATCGTGATCGTGACCCACAACATGCAGCAGGCATCCCGCGTAGCCGAATTCACCGGATTCTTCCTGCTGGGCAAGCTGATTGAGTTCGACAAGACCGAGAAAATTTTCACGACTCCCTCCGACAAACGGACGGAGGACTACATCACAGGCAGGTTTGGATAATGCGCACCCGCTTTCAACAGGGACTGGATGACCTCCGTACGCGACTGCTGCGTATGGGTGGACTGGCGGAGCAGGCTGTGGACCGCGCCTGCCAGGCTTATATCGACCGCGATCTGACGCGTTGCCACATGGTTCTGGAGGGCGAGTCTCTGATCAACGCCGCCGAGCGCGAGATCGATGAACTGGCCTTCGACTTACTCGCCATGCAGCAGCCCATGGCCGTAGATTTGCGCTTCATTCTCGCCGTCACCAAAATCAATTCCGACCTGGAACGGGTCGGCGATCAGGCGGTCAACATCGCGGAACGCGTCATGGACATGGTGGAGTTGCCGACAGTCTCTTTGCCCGTCGATATTGCCCGCATGGCCGCGGCTGTGTCTGCCATGGTGCGGCGTTCGCTGGAGTCCTTCATCGAAGGCAAAGCCGAATTGGCGCAGGCGGTGCTGGAGATGGACAACGTGGTCGACCGAATGCGCGATGAGGCGTTCATTTCTTTGGTGAAGACCATGAACGAGCGTCCGGATGTGACGCGCCAGGCGCTCGATGCGCTGCTTATCGCCCGCAATCTGGAGCGGGTGGCGGACCATGCCACCAACATCGCGGAAGATGTGATTTTCTGGGTGCGGGGAGCGGACGTCCGTCACAATGTCGCCCCGGAGACGCCCCTTCATCAGTCCGTTACTGATACCCATTGAGAAATTACTTCAATCGAGCCGGAAAGCGACCGGTCAGCCAGGCTGACCGGTTTTCCTTTGGCGGATGATACGCTGGACATCTCTGTAGGAGGCTGCGGAGAAACGCCCGCGGCGTTGGACTTGTGGAAGCGCACGCGTAGCCGTGCACTTGCCAAAATTTAAACGCCGAATTACGAATTTCTCCGCACTTGGGAGGGTACACGTGCGGAGAGTTGCTTGGCTAACCGTAGGGCTCATATCGACGGCGCTGACCATGCTGTTGGCGCAGAACGTGCAAGTTCAGCTTCGGCATGTCCTCCTGCCAACCAGCAAGCAACTGATTGGCCGCTCGCCGGGCGTGCTGACATCACTGAATGGATTTACACCCACCATTGCGGTCAGCCCCGACCAGCATTATGCTGCCTTGCTGCATGATGGATACGGAACCCAGCGCGCCGGGGCTCATCAGTCCATTTCGATTCTCGATCTGGCCACGAATCAGCTGACTGATTTCCCCGAAGACCGCCTGGCGGAAGACGCGCACCAGAGTTATTTCATCGGTCTGGCTTTCAGTTCCGACGGCAATCATCTCTACGCTTCGATGGGTTCAATCACCGACCCCACGGGCGAAAAAGCGCGAGACACCGGTAACGGGATCGCAGTTTACAGCTTCCAGAACGGAAAAGTTACCGCCGAACGCTTTGTCAAGATACCTCTGCAGAGACTCTCTTCCAGAAAGAGAATTGCGCACGCTCTGCGAGAAACTTCTGGCGATGAAGCCATTCCATATCCTGCGGGGCTGGCGGTGATCGCGGCCGAGGGTGTCCCCGACAGACTGCTGGTGGCCGATAATTACGCAGACAATGCGCTGCTGATGGATTCGGCCAGCGGCCGCATCCTCAAGACGTTCGATCTCAGTACAAATGATCTGATCCCATCGTCGTTCCCCTATACTTGCGTCGCCAAGCACGATGGCAGTCGTGCCTGGTGCAGCTTGTGGAATGCATCGCGCGTCGCTGAACTGGATCTACTGAGTGGCACGGTAGCCCGGTGGATTCAGGTTCAACCGCCTCCGGATCCAACCGCGCCGGGCTCGCATCCGACGGCCTTGTTGCTCAGCCGGGATGAGAAGCTGCTTTACGTCGCGCTGTCGAATGCGGACCGGGTGCTTGCCCTATCGCTCGCAGGTTCCCCGGACCGTCCGCTCATTACTTC
>Ga0335076_10000790_pt1 | contig 29745 bp, 24 predicted proteins | sample Lox_Sample_25_FD_206717 | JGI IMG/M metagenome (GOLD analysis project Ga0335076, IMG submission 206717) | Soil microbial communities from Loxahatchee National Wildlife Refuge, Florida, United States - Lox_Sample_2.5 | ecosystem: Environmental > Terrestrial > Soil > Wetlands | place: USA... | reverse complement strand
CGATCCCTGCAACCCGACGAGCAGAATCGTCGTCGGGCCTACGGAGGCGAAGGTCAGGTCCCGACGGGCGCCCCCCAACAGGGCGGCGATCTCGTCGTGCACCAGCTTCACGACCTGCTGGCCGGGGCGGACGGTGTCGATGGTCAGCGCGCCGACGGCCCGCTCGCGCACCCGCTCGACGAAGCCGCGCGTCACCTCGAAGCTGACGTCGGCTTCGAGCAGGTGCCGGCGGATCTCGCGCAGCGCCTCGGTGACGTCTCCTTCGGACAGCACGCCCCGGCCGGTCAACCGCTTCAGCACGCCGGAGAGCTGTTCCGAAAGGGCCGTAAACATAAGCCTTACAAATTACTTAGCGAGTTGCTCGAAACCAAGTGGGGGGTTATCTCGGGACCATGTCGGAATCCCTGTGGCTGCAAGGGCTGATGACCATCGGGGTGGGCGCCCTGGCCGGAGGCATCACCAACTCCGTCGGCGTCTGGCTCCTGTTCCACCCCAAAGAGCCCCGACGCGTGGGCCCGTTCAGCCTGCAGGGCGCGATTCCCCGGCGGCAGACCCGCATCGCCGATTCCGTGGGGCGCTGGGTGGCCGGAGGCCTCGCGTCCGCCGAGCTCGAAACGGCGGCCCGGCGCTTCATCGCCGGGCAGCGGGACGCCCTGCTGCACGACGAGCGCCCCCTCCTCGAGCGCCTGCCGCAAGGCCTGCTCGCCGCGGTCGAGCAGGCGATCACCGACTACCTGCCGGTGGCCGTCGAGCAGTTCGGAACCACGCTCGCCGATCCCGCCGCGCGCGCCCGGGTCGGCACGGCCCTGAAGACGGTGGTCGACCACGCCTTGGCGAACCTCAAGGCTCACGAACGCGTGATGGCCAAGCTCGTGATCACGCCCGACCGGCTGGACCGGATGCTCGAGGGCCTCGAGGGGGGCGGCGTGGCGGAGCTGTCGGCCGCGTTCGAGTCCCCCGAATTCAAGGCCCGGCTCTCGGACGCCGTGAACGAGGCCGTGGTGCGCTTCCTCCGGAGGCCCATCGCCGAGCGATTGTGGGCGCTCGGCCCCGACCGGCTGGACGGGCTGGAGCGTGCCGCCGCGGACTACATCGTGGCCGCGCTGCGGGCGCCGGAGACCGCGGACTGGGCGGCGACGCGGGCGCGCGAAGCGGTCGGTTCGCTCCGGGACCTGCCCATCGGACGGCCCCGGGAGCTCAAGATGATCGTATGGATGGGGGTGGGACTGGGCGCCCTGGTGGGGGCGGCGGCCTGGGGGCTGAGCCTGCTTCTCGGCTAACGCACCCGGGCCGGCGGGAGGCTCTTCCACCCGGCCCAGTCTTTGGGGGCATCGACGACGACGCTCCCGAATCGCCCGTCGATCGAGACGGTTTCCGCGCGCCAGCGCCGTCCTGGAAGCTCCACGCGCTTGGCCCAGCCCCGCCGGAGCGCCGAGACGAACGCCGCGGCCGCGGGCTTGGTCCGCCACACGACGTACCACACCAGCGCGTCGGCGTGGGGGCCGTACACGGCGTACCGGTCTCCCATCCAGCCGGAGGACAGGGCCTCGGCCAGGCCCTCGGAACCGAGGGCCTGCTGGAGCACCAGCCGGGTCTCGAACTCGCCCAGGTCGTCCTGGTAGCCGACCGCGCCCGCCGGCGTCGGGCCGATGGTGATGGCGACGGGCATCTCGTGCGCGGCGTACCGCTCCGGATGGAGGATCTGGGAGGTCGAGACCGGCATCAACGCGCCGTAGGGCTGCTCGCCGGGATGGTTGATGATGAACCACCGCACAAAGTCGCCGCCCGCGAGGTACGGGAAGATCAGGGTCTCGCGCACCCAGAGCGGGGCGTGGGCGAACACCGGCATCTGGTCCTGCTGCTGCCCAACCGCGCCCCGCATGTCCCACATCGATGGGATGCGGGTGACGTCCTGCTCGGGCATGATCACCAGGATGGACCCCAGCACGGCCTGGCCCTCGAACACCGCCTGGCCGGCGGACAGCCGGTCATTGTCCCCCTTCTGATGCATGACCGAATCGATGGAGGAGTATTGATCCTGGAGCGCGTGCACCATCTCGTGCGAGATCACTTTGAGCTCCAGCGTCGCGGTGTCCACGTCACTCGGGATGAACAACGCGCCCGAATCGGGATCGTAGAAACCCGCGATCTGCTCGCTCAGCACGCTGACCAGCAGCGCGTGCAGGTCCAGGGTGTCCGGGATGAGACCGAAATGCTTGTACGCCGCTTCCCGCGCCCGGAACTCGGCGGGAGGCATGTCCTCGTCGATCTTGTGCAGGGCGTAGTCGTGCACCTGCTGACGGCTGCGGATCTCGACCCCGGGCACGCGCTTGAACTTGAGCCCCACGGCGCGCTCGACCGCCGGCATGGTCCGGCGCACCATGCCCTCGATGGCCGACTGCGTCTGGACGGCCTCCGCGCGCTGCCGGCACGACACCAGGGCCACGAGGGCCGCCGCCAGCGGCAGCAGCCGCATCAACCGGCCCATTCGAGGCTCTGGCCCGTCGCCGCCGACACCACGCGCGCCACCTCACGCCCGGTGACCACCAGCCCCTGGGATTCCAGCTCGGCCCGCAGCAGCCGGTCAAGCTCGGCCCGCCGCTCGCCGAGGGTCGGTGCGCCGCGGGCCGGCTCGGGGGCGGGCGGGGCCTCCCCCCGGCCGGAGAGCATCCGGTCCAGCTCGGCGCCGATGCGCTCGAGCATCGGCACGATCTCCGCGGCGAGGTCGGGAGCCGGCTCCGCCGCGGGATCGTCGGCGCTGCCCCGGCGGATCGCCTTCTCCACCCGGCGGCGCTCGCGGATCAGGCGGTCGAGCTCGGGCGAGACGCGCGCGGTCGCCTGGGCGTGCGCGCACGCTTCGTCCAGCGCATCGATCGCCTTGTCGGGGCGCGCCCGGTCGGGCACGAAGCGATCGGTCAGCACGATAGCGGCCTGCAGGGCGTCATCGGAGATCGCGACGGCGTGGTGGCGCTCGAGCCGGGGACGCCGGGCCAGCAGCACTTCGCGGGTCTGCGCCACGTCCAGCTCCTCCACGGGAACCGGATGAAAGCGCCGTTCCAGCGCCGGGTCCCCGCGCACCCAGCGGTCGTACTCCGCCCCGGTGGTCGCGCCGATGATCCGGATGTCCCCGCGGACCAGGGCGGGCTTGAGCATGTTGGCGGCGTCCATCGCCGCGCCCACCGCCGTCCCCTGCCCCACGAGGTTGTGCAGCTCGTCCACGAACAGGATGGCGTCGGGATTGGCGGCCAGCGCGGCCACCACTTTGCGGAGCCGCTCTTCGTACTGCCCCCGGTACGCGGTGCCCGCCAGGAGCGCCATGTGGTCGAGCGAGAGGATCTGCGCGTCCTTCAGCGCGGGCGGCACGTCCCCCGCGGCGATCCGCTGCGCCAGGCCTTCGACGATCGCCGTCTTCCCCACGCCCGCCCGGCCCACCAGGGCGGGATTGTTCTTCCCCTGGCGGAGCAGGATGTCCACCACCCGCGCGACTTCCGCGTCCCGGCAACGGACCGGCTCCAGCTCGCCGCGCCGGGCCTGTTGCGTCAGGTCCAGCGTGACGCGCTCGAGCACATCGCCCTCACCGAAGAGGCCGAACGGATCGCTCATGCCGTCACGCGCCGCGCAGGAACTGGACGTACCAGGAGAGAATCGGGTCCTCGAAGAGGAAGGTCACCGCCGCGCCCACGGCCAGGAATACCCCGAAGGGCACGAGACGCTTCCCCCAGATCAACTGCACGGGGATGAAGATCAGGGAGCCCAGGAGCGCGCCCAGGAACACGGTGAGCAGCACGCCCCGCCAGCCGACGAACGCTCCGATCATCGCCAGCATCTTCACGTCGCCCCACCCCATCGCCTCCTGCTTGAGCACGAAGCCGCCGGCGATCCGCACCACCCACAGGAGTCCCCACCCTGCGGCGGCGCCGGTGAGCGCCGCGAGGAACCCCTGGACCCCGCCGAACAGACCGAGGGCCAGCCCCAGCACCAACCCCCCATACGAGAGTTCGTCGGGAATGATGTAGTGGCGGGCGTCGATCACGCCGATGCCGAGCAGGGTGGTGGAGAACAGCGCCGCCTCGAGCATCCGGGGCGTGGGCCCGAAGAGCAGCGCCGCGGACAGCCAGAGCGCGCCGACCAGGAGCTCGATCAGGATGTATTGCGGCGAGATGGGCTCCCCGCACCAGCGGCAGCGCCCTCGCAGGACCAGCCAGGAGACCACCGGAATGTTGTCGTACCACGCGATCTCGCGGTGGCACTTCGGGCACGACGAAGGGGGCCGTACCAGGGAACGGGCCTTGGCGTCCTCGTTGGGAAGCCGCACGATGCAGACGTTCAGAAAGCTTCCGAAGACCAGTCCGAGGATGGTGGAGAAGGTGAGGAAGAACGCCTCAGCGCCCACGCAGCACCTCGTAGAGGAGAATGCCCGCCGCTACCGCGACGTTGAGCGACTCGGCGCCCCCGGGGAGCGGGATCGCCACCCGCTGGGCCGCCACCGCGTTGAGCGCGGGGCGGATCCCGGCCCCTTCGTTGCCGACGATGACGCCGACCGGTCCGGCGCCCCGCTTGACCCGGGTGATGGGTACGCCGTCCGCCGCCGTGGCCCACAGCGTCACTTCGTGCTCCCGGGTCCATGTGATGAACGCCGGGTCGTCGAGGGAGACCACCGGGTGGCGGAAGTTCGCGCCCATCGCCGCCCGCAGGGTCTTGGGGCCGAGGATGTCGGCGGTTCCGCGGAGGACGATCGTGCCCCGGACACCGAGGCCGTGCGCGGTTCGCAGCAGGGTACCGACGTTGCCGGGGTCCTGCACCCCGTCGATGACGAGGACCACGCCGCCCTTCGCGAGATCCAGATCCTCGAGGGTCCAGCGCCGCGGCTCGATCACCGCGACGATGCCCTGGGGCGTTTCGGTGTCCGCGAGCGGGGCGAAGACGCGCGCGGAGACGGTCTCGAGCGGCACCTCCCGGCGCTCCAGGTCCTCCCGCAGCGCGGCGCCGCGGGCGGTGCGCTCCAGATCGGCGGCGATCACGGCCCCCCGGATCGGAAGATCCGCGGCGATCGCCTCCTCCACGAGGCGGACCCCCTCCACCAGCGCGAGGCCGCGGCGGCCCCGCGCTTTGCGACGTTGGAGATCGCGGATGAGGGACTGCAGATTAGTGGCTATGGTGTTCCCCGTGCGTCATAACATCGCCCGCGGCGTCGCTTTCGCCAAGCGTGGACCGTGCGGATCGCCCTGACGGTCGCGGGATCCGACTCGGGGGGCGGCGCCGGCGTCCAGGCCGACCTCAAGACCTTCCACCAGTTCGGCGTCTTCGGCACGAGCGTCATCGCGGCGGTCACCGCGCAGAACACGCGGGGCGTTTCGGCCTGGGAGCCGGTGAGCCCGGCGCTCATCACGGCCCAGCTCGACGCGCTCCTCGCCGATCTTCCGCCGGACGCCGTGAAGAGCGGCATGCTCGGCTCCCCGGACGCGGTCCGGGCGCTCGCGGGCGCCATCCGCGAGCTGGGCGGGAGGCCCTACGTGCTGGACCCCGTGTTGGTGGCGACCTCCGGAGATGTGCTGGCGCAGGACGGCGTCCCGGCGGCGCTCGCGGCGCACCTCGTCCCCCTCGCGGTGCTGGTCACCCCCAACCTGGCCGAGGCGGAGACCCTGACCGGCGCGGCGGTCCGCTCGACGAACGACATGGAGCGCGCCGCGGCGGTTCTGGTGCGGATGGGGGCGAGCGCCGCGCTGGTGAAGGGCGGGCACCTGCCCGGCGATCAGGTCGTCGACGTCCTGGCGCGGCGCGGCGGGGTTCGCCGGTTCACCCATCCGCGGGTCGACACGACCTCCACGCATGGAACGGGCTGCACGCTTTCGGCGGCGATTGCGGCGGGCCTGGCGCTGGGGCGGCCGCTCGAGCCGGCGGTGGAAGATGCAATCGACTTCGTGCACCGGGCGCTGGCGTCGGCGCCCGGCCTCGGCGGCGGAAAGGGGCCGCTGAATCACTTCGTCCCGGCGCGGAGGGGAGCACCTTCCGACCTGTTAGGCAGCTAGGCGCCTGACGACTTCTTCGATCACGTCGCCCAGCTTCGCGCCCGCCTTCAGCCCGACGTCGAGTACTTCCTGATGTGAAAGATTCGCGCCGGACAACCCCGCGGCCGGGTTGGTGACGATCGAGAACCCGAGGCACTTGAGCCCGCGCGCGCGCGCGACGATCACCTCGGGCACCGTGGACATTCCCACCGCGTCGGCGCCCATCTTCCCGAGCATCCGCACCTCGGCGGGCGTCTCGTAGGACGGTCCGAGGAGCGCCGCGTACACCCCTTCTTCGAGCCGAATGCGGAGCCGGGCCGCCGTTTCGCGCGCCAGCGTCCGCAGGCCGGCGTCGTAGGCCTCCGTCATGTCGGGGAAGCGTTCTTCCCCCTCGACGGCCGGGCCGATCAGCGGATTCCGGAACATGAGGTTGAGATGATCGGAGATGAGCATCAGCGTGCCGGCGCCGAACCCCGGGCGGATCCCGCCGGACGCGTTGGTGGCGATCAGCGTGCGGATTCCGAGCCGGGCGAACACACGCACCGGCAGCCCCGCCGTGACGGCGTCGTGGCCCTCATAGAGATGAAAGCGTCCCGCCTGCACCAGCACGGGGACGCCGCCGAGCGTGCCCGCCACCAGCTCGCCCTTGTGGCCGGCGACGCCGGGCTCGGGGAATCCGGGGACCTCGGCGTAGGGGATCCGGACGGCGCCTTCGACCCGGTCGGCCAGGAACCCCAGCCCGGAGCCGAGCACGATGGCGATCGCGGGTTTGCGGGGCGCGATCCGGCGGGCGACGACGTCGGCCGCCGCCTTGGGCGACGCCGTCACAAGAGCATGCCGGCGAGCGTGGCCGAGAGGAAGTTGGCGAGGGTGCCGGCGAGCATCGCCCGGAATCCGAGGCGTGCCAGATCGTGCTTGCGGTCCGGGGCCAGGGCGCCGATGCCGCCGATCTGGATCCCCACCGACGACAGGTTCGCGAATCCGCAGAGGGCGAACGTCGCGATCGTGAAGGAAACGGGATCCAGGGCGCCCCGCAGGGGACCGAGCTGCGAGTAGGCGACGAACTCGTTCAGGACCATCCGGGTGCCCAGGAGGGCCCCGACGGTGCCGGAGTCGTGCCACGGCACGCCCATCACCCACGCGATGGGCCGGAAAATCCAGCCGAGAACTGTCTGCAGGTCCGCGGGAAACCAAGCGAAGTCCATGTGCAGACCAAGAACCGTGAAATCCAGACCGTGAATTGCGCCCATGATGCCGTTCGTCAACGCGATCAGCGCGATGAACGAGATCAGCATCGCCATGACGTTCAGCATCAGATGGAGGCCTTCACTCGTGCCCCGGGACGCGGCGTCCACCAGGTTCACGTCGGTGCGCGGGATCTCGACCTTCACCCCGCCCTTGGTCTCCGGCACCTGGGTCTCCGGCTCGAAGATCTTGGCCATCATGATGGTGCCGGGCGCCGTCATGATGACGGCGGTGAGGAGATGCCGGGCCTCGATGCCGAAGGCGATGTACGCCGCCATGATCGACCCCGACACGTGCGCCATCCCGGACGTCATTACCGTCATCAGCTCGGACTGCGTCATCTTGGGCAGGAAGGGACGGATGGTGAGCGGGGCTTCGGTCTGCCCCATGAAAATGGAGGCCGCGACATTGAGGCTCTCGGCGCCGCTCGCGCCCATCACCTTGTTCATCGCGACGGCGAACGCCTTCACCACGACCTGCATGATGCCCAGGTAGTACATGATCGCGAAGAGCGCCGAGACGAAGATGATCGTCGGCAGGATCTGGAACGCAAACACGACCCCGATGCTCGAGTGTTGTTTCCCGATCTCACCGAAGACGAACTCGGATCCCGCGTACGAGAATCCGAGCAGCTTGGTCGCCATCCTGCCCAGCCAGGCGAACGCGTCCCGTCCCCAGGGCACGCGCAGGACGAAGACCGCGAACGCGAATTGCAGTCCGAGCCCCCACCCGACCACCCGCCAGCTGATCGCCCGCCGGTTCCGGGAGAAGAGGAGGCCGATGCCGAGGATCACCGCCATGCCGATCAGGCCGGTGAGACGCTGGGGCAGGCTCCGGGGGGCCGGGACGACCCGCGCCGCCACCGTGTCGGGTGCCGCCGGGGTCTGCGCGGCGGCGGATGCGGGCTGCTGGGGGACCACCGACGCGTGCAGCGTATTCCACACCGCCCGCGGCAGGGTGAACACGGCGAGCGAGCAGACGAAGGTCACCGCGAACGCCACCAGGACGCGACGCAAGCTCACAGAGCCTCCAGATCGCTTTGGATGCGCGCCACCAGCGCGACGCGCTCGTAGTCGGGGAGAAACGCGCTCTCACAGCCGTTCAGCACCACCCGCTCCAGGTCGGCCTTGGTAAACCCCAGGGCCGTATGCGCCGTGTGATACTCGTCGGTCAGCGTGACGCCGTCCATCAGGCGCCCGTCGGTATTGAGCGTGACCCGCACCCCCTCCGCCAGATACTTCCGCGCCGGGTGCGCCGCCAGCGACTCGACCGTGTGCGTGTGGAGGTTCGACGTCAGGCACATCTCGAGCGGGATCTGCTTCTCCACCACTTCCGCGAGGAGCTGCGCGTCCTCGGCCAGCCGGGTGCCATGGCCGATCCGCGTCGCCCCGCAGACGTGGATCGCCTCGCCGATCGACTCGGCCCCCGCCCCCTCCCCGGCGTGGCAGGTGCACGCCATCCCGTGTCCCGCCGCGTACTCGAACGCCGCGCGGTGATCGCCCGCCGGGTGGCCGCGCTCGGCCCCGGCCAGATCGAAGGCGACGATCCCGGCGCTCCGGTACTCCGCCGCCGCCCGCGCCAGCTCGAGCGACTCGGCCGGCGGCCGCGTGCGGATCCCGCAGACGATCACGCCGACCTTGGTCCCGGTCTCCGCGCTCGCGCGGGTGAAACCGGCCAGGGGCGCCTCGATCGCCTGGGCCAGCGTCAGCGCCGGCCGGTGAAGCAGCGGCGAGTATCGCACCTCGACATAGCGGACGTTCTCGGCGGCGACGTCCTGGACGAACTCGTAGGCGATCCGTTCGAGAGCCGCCGGAGTCTGCATCACCGACAACGTCGTCTGATAGGAGACGAGGTACTCCTCGAGGTTGCGCGCTCCCTTCACCGAAAGCCGGCGCGCCAGTTCCTCCGGCGTGTCCGCGGGAAGCCGCACGCCCTGTGCCCGGGCCAGCTCGATCATCGTCCGGGGCCGGAGGCATCCATCGAGGTGCACGTGGAGCTCCACCTTGGGCCAGCGGCGGAGCGCGTCCTTCGAAAGCGCGGGACCGCCGGGCCGAGCGGAGACCACAACCCGGAAGACGGCGCCCGCCTCGCCCACGGGGGCGTCGGCCGCCACCGGGACACCGCGGGCGTCGGTCACGTAGGCCTCGCCGGCCTCGACCTGATCGGCGAGACGCGCGTCGAGCGCGCGGACGGCGTCGTGCACCCGGGCCCCCCGGGCCACCGTGACGGGCCGTTCGTTGACGAACGCCCGCAGGGTCGGCTCCGCCATCAATGCTCCGGGTGGAATCGAGACTCCGCGGGCGCGTCCACCGGCTGGGGGAGCACCTTGAGATAGGCGATCAGCGCGTCGAGGTCCGTCAGGCCCACGCTCGCGGACGGAAGCCCCTTGAGCATCGCGTACCCCGACCCGCCGGCGGCCAGGAAATCGCTCACGACGAGCGTATAGCTCGCCTTGGGGTCGATCTTCCGCCCGTTCGTGAGCCTGGTGCGCGTGATCCGCCGGCCGGCCGGGCGCCGGGTGTCGTACCACACCTCGACGCCGCCGACCTGCGCGCGCGTCTCTGCCCCTCCGAGCGACCACTCCAGCGCGGCGAGCAGCGTGGTGCCCGGCACGGTGAGCCGGACCAGCTTGTTGCCGAACGGCTGGCACTGGAACAGGTCGCCGTAGGTCACCGCGCCGGCGGGCAGGTCGGCTCGGATGCCGCCGTTGTTCATGATGGAGACGTCGCCGCGGCCCATGTTGAGCTGGGCGTCCGCGATCAGCCGGCCGAGCGGGTACTCGTCGCCCTGCCGGACCAGCGGGAAGCGGAGGGTCGCCACCGGCTGCCGGGTGAACGTGTCCACCTTGGCTTGCGCCCGGGCCACGAGCGCCGCCAGTCCGGTATCAGGCCGGACCTGGTCCGCGTAGTCGTCGATCACCTGCGTGCGGACGGTGCAGCAGCGCCCCCCGGACCGGATGAAGTCCACGACCGCGATGTCGCGTCCCGACGACGCGGCCTCGACGATCGGGATGCCGTTGATCCGGGTGTTGATCCGGACGTGTGTATGACCCGCCACGATCAGGTCCACCGACCCGGAGTCGAGCGCGCGGGCCAGGTCCACGATGTCTCCGTGACAGGCCCCGGAATCGCAGAACGCGCCCTCGTGAGCCAGCACGATCACGAAGTTGCCGGCGGCGCGGGCGGCGGGCAGCTCGCGCTTCACCGCCGCCGCCAGAGGCCCGAACGTCAGACCCGCGACGTTCCGCGGCTCGGTGGTGGTCGGCGTGGAGGTCGTCGTGAGTCCCAGGACGACGACCTTGAGCCCGCCGCGCGAGATGATGGTCCACGGCTCGAGCCACGCGGGGCGCGCCCCACTCGCGTCGGTGATGTTGGCCGACAGGAAGGGATAGTTGGCCTCCGCCATCCGGGCCCTCAGCGTATCGATCGACCAATCGAACTCGTGGTTGCCGATGGCGGCCGCATCGATCCCCAGCCGATTGAAGGCCGCGATGACGGGACGGCCGAACGCGAAGTTCGAGATCGGCGTGCCCTGCATCTCATCCCCGCCGTCCAGCCGCACCGTGGTGCAGCCGCAGTCGGCGGCGAGGGAATCGAACCAGGTCTTGAGGGCGGCCACGCCACCCACCGGACGCCCCTTCGACCAGTCCCAGGTCCGCGCGGCGAGAGCGCCGTGCAGGTCGGTGATGGCGAGGACGCGGAGCATCGTGCTGTCGGCGTCGCTCACCGACCCCGTCGCGGGCGCGAACACGGCGCGCACCGCGGCCGCGGCCGGCGGGAGGATCGACCAGTTCCGGACGAAGTACGCGGACGGGGTGAGGTTCCCCACCCGCCTGATCTCGGCGCCCAGGAGCCCCCGGATGTCTTCGTTGCGGTCGTAGACCACCCGGGCGCCCTTCAGCATGTCGTACCCGCCGCCCCCCGCGGCGCGGTAGTTGGACAGGGCGATGGTGAAGGAATCGACCCCCGTGACCGGCCTTCCCTTATAGAGGAGGCCGCGGATCCGCTGCCCCTCGGGCTGCGTCAAGTCGATCTGATAGTCGACGCCCGAGACCGCGTCGAACGAGCCGCCCGGCACCGCCGCGTTGATCACCGGCTGCCCGGGCGCGTAGGTCCGGTAGTAGCGCGCGCTCCGCTCGAGGTATGCCTTGAGCTGCCGGGCGCTGATGCGCACGGCCACGAGCGTGTTGTCGTACGGGTACACCGCCGCGAGGTCCCGCTCATGCACTTCCCCCGACAGCGAGACCCCCGGGTCCTCGAGGGAGGCCGCCGAGAGTTCCGCGCCGGCGCGGCGGCGCTGCACCTCGTTGATGAAGTCGAGGAGCGGAGTGTCCTCGGCCCGGGCGTAGCGGCCCTCGAAGCCCGCGTCGCCGGTCCCGATGGTCCCCGAAGCCCAGCTGCGGACCCGGTCGTGCGCCGGGGTCTCGCGCCGGACGAAGGACGGGAGCTCGGAGACCCCGGTCAGCGGGATGAGGTCGGCGCGGAGGTGATCCACCGCCCATTTCCCGTTCACCCGCCGGAACCACACATGGACCACGGACACGCTGCGCGCCCAGTTTCCCGGCTGGACGAAATGCACGCCGCCGACGACGGTGTCGCGCACCTCGTGATGGGTGTGGCCGAACACCACGAGATCGGGCTTCGACGGGAGACCGGCGAGCACGGCCGCGTCGTTTTCGGGGCCGACCCCGGTGGTGTCGTAGTTCGACGGGTCACCGAGTCCCGCATGCACCAGCACCAGCTTGAAGTCGACCCCCTGACGGTCGAGCGCGGCGAGCGCGCCGGGCGCCGCCTGCGCCACCGGCACGACCTTGACCTTTCCCGCGACGTTCGCGCGTTCCCACACCATCACGCCCGGCGTCGTGAACCCGGTGATGCCCACCCGGACACCGCCCCGGCTCACCACCGCGGTGGGCGGGAACAGCGGAACGTCGGAGCGCTCCACCTGGGTCGCCGGGACGAGCACGTTGGCCGAGACGTACTGGAAGGTGGCGTCGGCGATGTCGGTCTTGAGCGCGTCGACGCCGAACGTGAATTCGTGATTCCCGGGCGTGGCGGCGTCGTAGTCGAGCGCGTTGAGCGCGTCCACGATCGGGTTGGGACGAGCCGGGGCCACGCGCCCGAAGTAGGTCGCGAAGGGATTCCCTTCGATCAGATCGCCGGCGTCCACGACGAGCACCTGCCCCGGATACTGGGTCCGGAGCGTCGACAGAATGGTCGCGACCCGGGACAGTCCGCCCGGCGCCTCGGCGTCGCGGGCGTCATCCCAGCCCAGCACCCGGCCGTGCACGTCCGTGGTCGCGACGATCACGAGGTGCGCACTGTCGGGTCCGGCGGGAGCGGGCGTCGCGGGCTTGGCGGGGGTGGCCTGCAACAGAAGGAACAGCGCACCGATTGGGGTCATAGTGCGCTCAAAATTGCCAAGCGTGCGCGCTTCGCGCTACCTTCCCGCTTCGACATGTGGGCCGCCCTGCTGCTCGCCCTGCGCCTCGCCCTCCCGCAGGACAGCGCCGTGCTCCTGATCCGGGTGCTCGACGTGTCCGACGCGCGCATCGGCGGCGACGCGATCCTCATCACCGATTCGGCCGGCGGCGCGGCGCGGCACATCCTGGTCGACGCGAGCGACCGGCCGGGACGCGTGCTCCGGGCCCTGACCCGCTACCACGTGGACACGCTCGCCGCGCTCGTGCTCTCGCACCCGCACGCGGACCACTACGGCGGCATGTCCGGCGTGCTCGCCGCGGTCCCCGTGAAATCGTTCATCTACGGGGGGACCCCGCACGCGGCGGTCACCTACCGGCGGCTCCTCGACGCCGTCGCCCGACGTCACATTCCGGTAACGACCGTCGACACGGGCGTCCGGACAGTGCGACTTTTGACGGGCGGCGACACGGTCACCCTGACGGTGCTGGCTCCGCCTCCCGCCTGCCGGGCCCTCGCGTCCGACGCAGGCACCGCGATCAACGACTGCTCCATCGGCGTGCGGATCGCGCGCGGCGCCTTCCGGATGCTCCTGCCGGGGGACGCGGAAGCGGACGAAGAGCGGTGGTGGACCGGGACCCGCCGCGATTTCCTGCGGGCCGATATCTTGAAGGCCGGGCATCACGGGTCCGACAACGCCACCGACCGCGCGTGGCTGGACGTGGTGCGGCCGCGGACGGTGATCATCAGCGCCAACGGGCGGCAGCACCCGTTCGCGGACGTGCTGCAGCTCCTGCGGGCGCGGTCGCTCGCCGTGTACTGCACCGCGGACGACGGAACCGTGACCGTCCGGGTTCCCCGGGGCGCCTCGGGCACGGTCACGGCGGAGCGACAGCGGCCCTGTCACGCGCGCACGGAGTCCCACTGAGGAGAGCATGTCGATGACCGAGCGCCATCGCTGGATCGTCGACCGGTACGAGGGAGCCCTCGCCGTGGTGGAGTCGGACGGGTCCGGCACCCTGGACCTGCCCCGCTGGCTGCTCCCGTCCGGCACCCGGAGCGACGACGTCCTGGCCGTCACGGTCGAGGCCGGAGCGGAGCACACGGTGATCACGGTGACCCGTGACCCGGCGGCCACCGGCGCCGCCCGCGACGCCGCGCGCGCCGCCATCGAACGCCTGCGGGGCTCGGACCCCGGAGGAGACGTGACCCTGTGAACCTGTCCGCGCGGGTCCTGGTGGTGGACGACGAGCCCGACATCACCGCGCTCGTGGCGTATCACCTCGCCAAGGCCGGGTACCGGGTGAGTACCGCCGCCTCCGGCATCGAGGCCCTCAACGCCGTCCGCGAGGAGCGCCCCGATCTCGTGGTGCTCGATCTCATGCTTCCGGGCCGGTCGGGATTCGACGTCCTGTCGGATCTCCGCACCCGCCCCGAGACCAAGGACGTGGGCGTCGTGCTGCTCACCGCCAAGAAGGACGAGCCCGACCGCATCAAGGGCCTGTCGCTCGGCGCCGACGACTATCTCGCCAAGCCGTTCTCTCCGCAGGAGCTCGTGCTGCGCGTGGGCGCCGTACTGCGCCGCCTGACCGCGCCCGCCGTGAGCGCGGGCGGCGTGCTGGCGGCCGGGCCGGTCCGCCTCGACGTCGCGGCGCACAAGGCCGAAGTCGACGGGCACCCCGTGGATCTGACCGCCACGGAGTTCCGTCTCTTGCGGCTCCTCATCGAGCGGGAAGGACGGGTGCAGGACCGCACGCAGCTCCTCGAGACGGTGTGGCGGGCGCAGCCCGACATCCAGACCCGCACCGTCGACATGCACGTCCAGCGCCTCCGTACCAAGCTCGGCCACGCCGGCCCGTGCATCGAGACGGTCCGGGGCGTCGGGTACCGCTTCCGCACCCCCACTCCCCAACCCGCCCGCGGCAAGAAGCGCTGATGCGGCTGGCCACGCGCTTCTTCCTCGCCACCGGGGTGCTGGTCACGATCACGGTGGCGATGCTCATCATCGCGGCCGACGGCGTCGTCCATCGCCAGCTCCTGGCGGAGGCCGAGGCGGCGCTGGAGCGCGAGGCGCGGCTCGTGGCCAACGAGGTGCCGCCCGATTCGATGCAGTGGTCGCTGGCGGCACACCGCCTGGGCGGGCTCATCGGCCGGCGCGTCACGCTCATCGACCCGACCGGGCGGGTCCGGGGCGACGCCGAGTTCCCGCCGGAAGCGCTGCCGCACCTGGAGAACCACCTCTCGCGGCCTGAAGTGCAGCAGGCCCTGGCCGAGGGACGCGGGAGCTACGAGCGGCTGTCGGCGTCCACCAACGAGCGGCAGCTGTACGTGGCGGTCCGGGGCGGCCCCCGCGGACTCGCGGTCGTGCGGGTGTCCGCGCCGCTCGCCACCCTGGACGCGGCGGCCTCGGACACCGACCAGGTGTTCGTACTCTGGGGACTCGTGGCGCTGCTCGGCGCCACGCTTGCCGCCTGGCTCTTGGGACGGCGGACGGCCGCTCCGATCGTGGCCCTGGCCGCCGCCACCCGCGCGATCGCGGCCGACGGAGAGCCGGCGTTCCCCGAAAGCCGGGTGCGCGAGGTGGCCGACCACATCCGCTCCCTGCGCGGCATGCAGGAGGACCTGCGGAGCCGATTCGCGGAGCTCCGCCGCGAGCGCGAAGAGTCCCGGACCCTGGTCGAGTCGATGACCGACGGCGTCATCGCCGCCGACGCGTCGGGGCGGGTGGGGACCTGCAACGCGGCGGCGCGGCGGATGCTCGGCCGCGCGGGCGACGAGCCCATCCCCGAGCTGGCCCTGCTGTTTCACGAGAAGGTGTCGCGGGACTTCGTGCGCGACGTGCTGGCGGGCCGTGAGGTGGACGAGCGTGAGCTCGTGGTGGGAGCCCGCGTGCTGCTGGGAACCGGCCGGACCCTCCCGGACGGCGGCACGCTCTTCGTGCTCCGGGACGTGACGGCGCTGCGCCGGCTCGAGACGGTGCGGCGGGACTTCGTCGCCAACGTGTCGCACGAGCTGAAGACCCCGCTGACGTCGATCGCGGGCTACGCGGAGACCATCGCGGCCGAGGCCGAGCCGGGGTCTCCGGCGCGGAACTTCGCGGACACCATCCTCGCCAACGCCCGCCGGATGCACCGGCTGGTGGAAGATCTGCTCGACCTGTCGCGCATCGAGTCGGGGGGCTGGCGTCCGGCGCCGCGCGTGGTGGACCTCGCCGCGGCGGCGCGGGACGCCTGGACCCCGTTCACCGAAGCGGCCGCCGCGCGCGGGGTCCGCTTCGAGCCCGCCGTGCCCCCGGGAACCTCTGTGGCGGTGGATCCCGAGGCGCTCCGCCAGGTGTTCACCAACCTCTTCGACAACTCCCTCCGCCACACGCCGCGGGGCGGCACCATCGGCGTTTCGGCGGCCCCGGTCGGGGACGGCGTCGCGGTGGAGGTGACGGACTCGGGCTCCGGCATCTTGCCCGAACATCTGCCCCGGATCTTCGAGCGCTTCTACCGGGCGGACCCGGCGCGCTCCCGGGACCAGGGCGGGACCGGCCTGGGGTTGTCGATCGTGAAGCACCTCGTGGAGGCCCACGGCGGCCGCGTCGACGCCGAAAGCACGCCGGGCCAGGGCACCACCATTCGTTTCGTTCTGCCCCCGCCCCCCGCCGTTACACAGCCGTAGCACGGCGGTCACCCCCGCTTGACGGCCGGCGCCGATTGTCATCGGCGTGCGAATCGCGCTGGTGTCGGATACGTATGCGCCGCAGGTGAACGGCGTCACGACGGTGCTTCGCCGGATTGTGCGAGCCGTCGGCGATGCCGGACACCTGGCGGCCATGGTGGCGCCCGCGTATCCCGGAGGGCACCCTCCCGACCCACTTGAACTGCGGATTCCGTCGGTTCCTTTCCCGCCCTACCCCAGCATTCGCCTCTCGCTTCCGCTCTCACGCCGCATCAACCGGTTTCTCAACGACGTTCGTCCCGACGTGGTGCATGTCGCCACCGAGGGACCCCTGGGCGTGGTGGGCCGCGCGTGGGCGCTGGCGAACGACGTGCCGCTGGTCACGTCCTTTCACACCGACTTCCCCCGCTACGCCCGCGATTATCACGCCGGCGTGCTCGAGCCGGCGGTCTGGAAGTGGCTGGCCTGGTTCCATCGGCCGGCCCGGCTGACCCACACGCCCGGGGACGGGACCCGCGCCGAGCTCTTGGCGCACGGCATCGGGCACGCCGTGGTCTGGGGGCGCGGCGTCGACACGACGCACTTCAATCCGGGTCGGCGGGCCGCCTCCTGCCGTCGCTGGCTGGCCGGCGGCGACGACACCGTGATCGTGGTGCACGTCGGACGCCTCGCCCCCGAGAAGAACCTGGACGTTCTCGCCGAGGCCTGGCGCATGGCCCGGGCGGCCCTCGGCCAGCGGGTGTCCTTCGCCCTCGCGGGCGACGGCCCCCTGTCCCGCCGGCTGCACGCGCGGCTGCCGTGGGCGCGGCAGATCGGCTTCGTGGACCGGGACACCCTGGCGATGCTCTACGCGAGCGCCGACTTGTGCGTCCTGCCGTCCCGCACCGAGACCTGCGGGCTCGTGGCCCTCGAGGCGATGGCGTCCGGCATTCCGGTGGTCGCCGCCGACGCGGGCGGGTTGAAGGAGAGCGTGCGGCACGGCCAGACCGGCCTGTTGGTGCCTCCCGACGATCCGCACGCGTACGTCGACGCGATCGTCGACCTGGTGGTCCACCCCTTCGAGCGGCGGGAGTATGGCGCCGCCGCCCGGCGCGCCGCGCTCGAGCGCGATGTGCGTCCCGAAGACGTCGAGCTCCTGGCCCAATACGCCGCGGTGAGCGGCCAACCGGGGAGTTCCGAATCGTGCGCCGCGTAATCCTGGTTCTGATCGACGGGCTCCGGCCCGACGCCATCACGCCGAGCGTGATGCCTTCGCTCGACGCCTTCGCCCACACCTACACGCTCGCGCTGCGGGCCACCACGGTCCGGCCCAGCACGACGGTCGCGGCCCTCGCCTCACTCGCCACCGGCGTCGGACCGGCCAATCACCGGCTGGTGGAGCCGGGACTCGGATTTCTCGGCAAGCTCGGCGCCCTGCGCCCGGTGGCCCGCGAGCTGGCGAAGGGCGGGATCCCGACGGACGTCGTGAGCGGCGAGCTCGCGCGCGGCGCCTGGCCGGTGGCGCAGGCCCTGGCGGCGGCGGCCGGCGTGCGCCGTGTGATACCGGGAGGCCGGACCCCTCTCGACGCCGCGGCGGCGGCGAGCCAGATCCTGCTCGCGGGCGAGGAACAGGCGGTGTTCGTCTATCTCCCCGACTGCGACCGCGCCGGCCACGCCTACGGATGGATGTCTCCCGAGTACCTGAAGGCCGCGGCGGAGATCGATGTCGCCGTCGGCCGCCTGAGCGGCTGGGTGGACGACGCGCTCCTCCTGTTCCTCGCCGATCACGGGGGCGGCGGCGTCCGTCCCGAGGATCACGACGAGCCTCACCCGGTCAACGACCACATCCCGATCATCATCGGGGGCGTCGGCGCGACACGCCGGCACCAGCTCACCCGCCCGGTTTCCATTCTCGACGTGCCGGCCACCCTCCTGTGGTGGTACAGCCGTCCCATCCCGCCCTCGTACGAAGGCCGGCCGCTGGCCGAGGCCTTGAGCCAGCCGGCCCGGCCCGTGGAGGTCCTCGCCTGAGCCGTTGGCTCACGCACCTGGGCGGCGCCCGGGTCACCCTGGGCGTGGGGCTCGTGCTGATCGCCTTCACCCGGGAACGGCACCTCGGCGTCGTCGTGCTCGTGGCCAACGCGGCCTCTCATCTCGCGGTGCAGGTGCTGAAACGGACGGTGGCGCGGCGCCGTCCCTGCGACGTCCACGGCGTCCCCCTCGCACTCGTCGACCTCCCCGATCCTTACTCGTTCCCTTCGGGCCACGCGGCCGCCGTCACCGCGGTCGCGACCTCCATCTCCCTCGCCCACCCGGCGCTGTCTCCCCCGCTCCTCGCGCTGGCGGCCCTCGTCGCCCACTCGCGTGTATCCCTCCGGGTGCACCACCCCGGAGACGTCGTGGCCGGAGCGGTGCTCGGTGCAACGGGAGCGATCACCGCGGCGGCGCTGCTGTAGCACCCGTTTCGCCAAGTGTCTGCGGGACAGCCTGTTGCCACGTTGCACGCCCGTGACGTATTCGGGCTAATTTCCGTCACAGGCGAGCGATGACGACCATCCCCCTCCCCACCGCCCCGCAGGCGGAAGCGACCCCCCGGAGCCCGGCGAAGAACGGCGCGCCCCGGATCGCGGCCATCGACATCGGGACCAACTCGATCCGACTGGCCGTGGCGGAGGTGCAGCCGGACGGGACCTACCGGATTCTCGACGAAGACCGCGAGATGACGCGCCTCGGGCACGGCCTGTTCGATACCGGCCGCCTGGCCGAGGAGCCGATGGCGCATTCGCTGCGGGTGCTGGGCCGGATGAAGGCCATCGTCGAGGGGTTCGGCGTCGGCGAGCTGCGCACCATCGCCACCAGCGCCGTCCGGGAGGCGACCAACGGGCGCGAATTCGTGCGCGAGGCGTGGAAGCGCTGCCGCGTTCGGGTGGACGTGGTGCCGCCCGAGGAGGAGGCGCGCCTGGCGCTGCGCAGCGTGCGCCGCCACTACGACCTGGGGGACCGCCGGACCGCGATCGTCGACATCGGAGGCGGCAGCACTGAGGTGGTGCTCGCCGTCGGGGGCCTCGTGGAGCTGGTGGTGTCGCTCCCCCTCGGCGCCGTGCGGCTCACGGAACGCTATCTCCCGTCGGACCCCGTCAAACCCAAGCACTGGAACGCACTGCAGCGGGCGATCGACGGCGCCATCAAAGAGGGCATGGGGAAGGTCCCCTTCGCGGCCGACCTGATGATCGGCTCGGGGGGCACCTTCACCAACCTGGTGGAAATGGTCCAGTGCGAGCGCGAGGGGAAGGCCGGAAACCCGCGCAACTACCCGCTGGCCCGCGCCGAAGTCACCCGGCTTCTCGACCGGCTCCGTGAGACGCCGCTGGCCGCGCGGCGCGAGATCCCCGGCCTCAATCCCCAGCGCGCCGACATCATCGTCGCCGGCGTCGCGGTGGTGGACCGGCTGGCCAAGCGCGTCGCCGCGCAGCGCGTGCTGGTGAACGACCGCGGCATCCGGGACGGCGTGCTCCTCGCGATGATCGACGACCTGCCCGGGATGGCCCGTCCCCGGCGCGTCGCGCCCCCGGACCGGATGGACTCCGCGCGCCGGCTGGCCCGGCAGTGCCGCTCCAACGAACGGCACTGCGAGCGGGTGGCCCTGCTGGCGGTGCAGCTCTTCGACGCCCTGCGCCGGCCGTTCGACCTTCCCCCCGAGGGCCGGGAAGTCCTGATGGCCGGCGCCCTGCTGCACGACATCGGCTACCTGATCAATCACGAACGGCACCACAAGCACGCCTACCACTTGATCATGCACGGGGACCTTCCCGGCTTCTCGGCCCGCGAAGTGGAGCTGATCGCGAACGTGGCGCGCTACCACCGCCGCGCCGCGCCCAAGAAGGACCACCCGAACTTCGGCCGGCTCACCAAGGACGAACGACGGCTGGTCCGCCGCCTCTCCGGGATTCTCCGGATCGCCGACGGCCTGGACCGGACGCACGGCGGCATCGTGAGGGCGGTGCGGGCCCGCACCGGTCGCAAGGCCGTGCGGATCTCCGTCTCGGCCTCCCGCAATCCCTCCATCGAGCTCGACGACGCCCGGCGCAAGAGCGGCCTCTTCGAGAAGGCGTTCGACCGCACGCTGGTCTTCTCGCCGTACCGCGCCCGCGCCCGGAGACGTCCGTGACCGACCGCGCCCCCGCCGCCTATCCGGCCGACCACTACCTGAACCGCGAGCTCTCGTGGCTCGAGTTCAACGCGCGCGTGCTCGAGGAAGCCGCCGACGCCACCAACCCGTGGCTCGAGCGCCTCAAGTTTCTCTCGATCTTCAGCTCCAACCTGGACGAGTTCTTCGAGATCCGCGTCTCGGGGCTGCAGCAGCAGGTCTATGCCGGCGTGGAGCCGCAGGACTTCGGCGCCGACGGCATGGCGCCGGCGGAGCAGCTCGCCGCCATCGAGCACCGGACGCACGATCTCGTCGCCGCCCAGTACCGCGTGCTGACCTCGGAAGTCTTCCCCGGTCTCAAGGACGCCGGCATCGAGCGGGTACGCTGGACGGACCTGACCGCGGCGGAGCGGAAGCAGGCGGTGGGATACTTCCGGGCCAGTGTGTTCCCGGTGCTCACGCCGCTCGCCATCGACCCCGGTCATCCCTTCCCGCACGTCCACAACAAGAGTCTCAACATCGCGCTCCTGGTGGAGCGCAAGAACGGCGGGCTCCCGCGGCGCCACTTCGCCGTGGTGCAGGTGCCCGCCGTGCTGGACCGCGTGATGGTGGTCTCCCGCGGGGAGCGGAAGGTCCGGTTCATTCTGCTCGAGGACGTCATCGCGGAGCACCTGGGCGAGCTGTTCGGACACCTCAAGGTCGTGAGCCACACCGTCTTCCGGGTGACCCGCAACACGGACCTCACCATCCAGGAGGACGACGCCGAGGACCTGCTCGAGACCATCGAAGAGAGCCTGCGGCAGCGCATGCGCTCCGACCCGGTGCGGCTCGAGATCGCGACGGACGCGAGCGACCTGTTCGTCGAAATGCTCACCGAGGCGCACGACCTCGAGCCCCGGGACGTGTACCGGGTGGGCGGGCCGGTGGACCTCACCGCGCTGATGGCCCTGCACCGCCTCGAGGGCTTCGCCGTCGCCAAGGACGAGCCGCTGGTGCCGCGGGTCCCGCCGCAGTTCGCCGCGCAGGACGACGTCTTCCAGGTGATCCGCGCGCACGACGTGCTGGTGCATATGCCGTACGAGTCGTTCAGCTGCGTGGTGGACTTCATCGACCAGGCCGCCGACGACCCGCAGGTCCTGGCGATCAAGCAGACCCTGTACCGCACCTCGGGCGGCTCGCCGATCATCGCGGCCCTGGCCCGGGCGGCCCAGAACGGCAAGCAGGTGACCGCGCTGGTCGAGCTGAAGGCGCGGGCCGACGAGCAGGCGAACATCGCCTGGGCGCGGATGCTCGAGCAGGCCGGCGTGCACGTCGTGTACGGCATCGTGGGGCTCAAGACCCACTGCAAGGCGGCCCTCGTGGTCCGGCGCGAAGCCGAGGGCATCCGGCGCTACGTCCACCTCTCCACCGGCAACTACAATCCGGCGACCGCCCGCCTCTACACCGACCTGGGCCTGTTCACGGCCGACCCCGACTTCGGCGAGGACACGAGCGCGCTCTTCAACCTCCTCACCGGGTACGCCGAGGGATACGAGTGGAAGAAACTGCTCGTGGCGCCCCTCGATCTCCGGGAGCGCATCATCGCCCTGATCGAGCGCGAGGAGCAGCACGCGCGGGAGGGAGTGCCGGCCCGGATCATCGTGAAGATGAATGCGCTGGTCGAGCCGTCGGTGATCGACGCGCTGTACCGCGCTTCGAGCGCCGGCGTCTCTATCGACCTGGTGATCCGCGGCATCTGCTGCCTCAAACCCGGACTGCCGGGCGTTTCCGAGCGCATCCGCGTGACCAGCATCGTGGACAAGTTCCTGGAGCACAGCCGGATCTTCTATTTTGAGAACGGCGGCACTCCGGACGTATGGCTCGCGAGCGCGGACTGGATGCCGCGGAACTTCTGGCGCCGGATCGAGACCGCCTTCCCGGTGGAAGACGCCGCGCTGAAAACGCGCATTGTGAACGACATCCTCCGGCTGGTCCTGGCGGACACCGTGAAGGCCCGCGAGCTCCAGGCCGACGGCACCTACCGTCGGCGCGCCCCCGCCGAGGGCGAAGCGCCGGTCCGGTCCCAGGTGGCCCTGCAGCTGCTGGCCCGGGAGGCCGCCCGGGAAAAGAAGTCCGACGTGCGGCCGCCCCTCGTGCCGGTGGTCCGCCGCCGCCCGGATTCCGAACCCGCCCCGGGCCCGGGCCGCGCGCACTCGCGCGCCTGAGCCTAGCCGACCTCCCGCCCGGGAGGCAGATTTCGTCATGAGCAACGAAACGACTGAAGATCGCCGCCACTGGCTGGTGGATCGCCGCCGCCGTAAAGAACGCCGGGCCAGGGCCGAGCGCCGCGATGGTGAGCGGCGCCGCGAGAACCGAGATGTGATCATCGACCGGCGCCACGGCACCTCGGGCGAGCGCCGGATGAGCGCCGATCGCCGCGACCGGAGCGAGCGCCGGACCCGCTCCGAACGGCGCGACCGGCCCTAGCCCCTCCCGTGCCCGCCTTCCCCCGCGACCTCCCGGGCCTGCCCACCTGGGACGGCGTCGCGGAGCTCGCCCGCTGCTACCTCGATGACGCCCGCCGGGCCGCGCCCGGCCTCGGCGCCCATCCCGACCCCGACGCGCTCCACGATTTCCGCGTCGCCCTCCGCCGGCTCCGCGGCCTCCTGCGCGCCTACCGGGCGCCGATCGGCCCCCGGGTCCCCAAGCGCCTGCGCCGCCGGCTGACCGCGCTTGCCGATGCGACCGGCGCCGGCCGGGACGCGGACGTGATGCTGGCCTGGATCGAGGACCAGCGGCCCCACTTGTCGCGGGCCGAGCGGGTCGGCGCCCGCTGGCTGGCGGAGCGGCTGACGGCGCGGCGGGACGCGGACCCCGAATTCCGGAAGCTCCCGGCCCGCTTCGAGCGTCTCGATCGCCGGCTGCGGAAACGCCTGTCCGTGGACGCCCGCGCTCCGGACGCGCATCCCGGCCCGTCGTTCGCGAACAGCACCGCGCGCCTGGTCACCGACGCCGTCGTCTCCCTCACCGAGGCGCTCCGCGAGGTCCACACGCCGGACGACGCCCGCGCGGCGCACCGCGCCCGGATCGCCTGCAAGCGGCTCCGCTATCTCCTCGAGCCGGTCGCCGACGCGGCCGCCGGCGCCCCCGCACTGATCGAGCGCCTGCGGTCCCTCCAGGAGCTCCTCGGCGAGTTCAACGAGTGTCAGGTGCTTCTGAACGAGATCGGCGGCGCCGTGGAGGCGTCGGGAGCCGCGCGGGCCCGGAGTGCGCACGACCTCCAGGTGGAGGGAAAGCCGCGCCCCCGGCAGCGGCGCGGGCGCGAGGATGCGGGACTGCTCGCTCTGGCGCGCCGCGCCCGGGCGCGGCGCGACGACCTCTTCTTCACCCTGCAGCCGCAGTGGCTCGGTGAGCACGCATCGGAGGTCATCCCGCTGGTCCGGGAAGGCGTCGCGACGCTCGCGGCCCGGCGTTCGGTGCCCTACCGTGCCGTCCGCCGTCCGCCCCGGTATCGGGCCAAGGCCCCGGCGCCGGTGCCCGCCGCGGAGACTTAGGCCGGCGGGGAGTCCGCGGCGGCCCGGCGGGCGCGGGCGCCGTCCAGCAGTCCGCCCGGCAGGCTTTCCCGCAGGAGCAGCACGGCGCCGACCAGCGCGCCCACCACCAGCGAATAGGCCCGCCACGCCACGAGGAGAATCGCGAGGGCGCCGGGGGGCACCCGTCCGTCGAACCCCACCACGAAGCCCAGGTCCACCGCGCCGGCGCCCGCCGGAATCGGGGCCAACAGCAGCCCGGAAGTGAGGGCGAACGACGCGACCGCCAGGTCGCCGAATCCGAGCCCCGGGACCCGGGCCAGGAGCACCGGCAGGATGGCGCCCCGCGCGACGAGACTCAGCACCGACAGCGAGACTACGCCGGCCATGACCCGGGGAGGCTGCGAGCGCATCCGGCGCCAGCTCTCGCGGAGGCAGGCGGCGACCCGCACCGCCGTCCGCGGCCACAGGCGCCGCACGAGCAGGGTGCTCACCGCCACGAAGAGCAACGTGACGCCGAGCCCGCCCCACGCGGCGGGCGAGCGGGAGAGGCGGGCCACCGCGGGGATGAGGCCGGGCGCGCGGGCGGCGAGACTCACCGAGATCGCGATGGCCCCCACCACGAACACGAGCGCGTCGCTCACCAGCTCGGAGCCGAACGCCGCGATGGTCGCCGCGGGACTCGAGCCCGCGCGCGTGAATCCGAAGTAGCGGAGCGGTTCGCCGCCCACGCGGGCCGGCGTCACGGCCGCCATCGCGTCCCCGCACGTGTTGATGATCACGGCCCGCCGGAACGAGACGGGCAGGAGCAGGCGGCTGCGGAGCGCGCGCGCGGCGACGTCCACTACGCAGAGGAGCAGAGCCGCGACGTGCTGGTCGAGCCCCAGCGGGAGGGCGTCCATCAGGCCGCCCGCGCCCGCGGCACCGGAGTCCGGCGCGTCACCGGCCACGGCACGACGGCACCGCCCGCGGCGGGCAGGACCAGCGGCACCACCCAGCCCTGAAGGCCGACCGCCAGGAGCAGCCCCGCGAGCGAGTCGACGGCGAAGTGGTTCTGCGTGTACACGGTCGCCCCCAGGACGCCGAGTGTGATGACCGCGCCCGCGATTCCGAGGCGCCGGTGCCCCAGCCGCCACAAGAGCCACGTCAGGGTCACCGATCCCGCGACGTGCGAGCTCGGGAAGGCGGTCCCGAGCGAGTCCCCGGAATCCTGGATGAGGTGATTGAGATGGAACACCAGGCCGCCGCGGACGCTCTCGGGGAACACCACGTGCAGGATGTCGGGCCCGGTGGTGGGGCACAGGGCGTAGACCGCGAAGCAGGCCAGGTAGGCCACGGCGATCCGGAGCGTCCCCTCCCGCCGCACCCGCCCCGGCCCGAAGGCGACGAGGATCGGGACAAGGAGCAGCAGCGGGTAGTACGAGAAATAACACAGGTGCATCATCTCGCTGAAGGCCCGCCCCGGCATCGCGGCCAGCCAGAGGGCGTTCAGGTGCACGCCGAACAGGTGCTGGTCGAGCCACACCAGCGCGCGGTCATAAGGCGCGTTGCTCAGAAAACGGCCGTGAACGTCCAGCTCCCGCCAGAACGCGCAGATCCAGGCCAGCGGGTACAGGTCGTACAGCCGGCGCAGCCAGCGCTGACCGGGCGCCGGAGCCCGGGCGAGCAGCCATGGAACGCCGAGGGCGATGCCGTGCACCACCACCAGCCAGCGCGCCGTCTCGTATTGGGGAACGAGAGGCGCCCAGCGCCCGATCAGCAGAAGGTTGTACGCCGCCAGAATCCAGTCGACCGCCCGGGGATGCAGGGAGCGCGGCCGGATCCGGGTGGCGGTCGTCATCGGGCAGAGGTGAACGGGTACGTGTGCTGGACGAAGTACGCGGCCGGAAAGTCCTCGGGGTACTCGCGATCGGACAGACCGAACGCGGCCGCCTTCTTCCGGGCCGGGTCGGGAAAGTAGGCGGTGCCGAAGAGCCAATCCCAGAACGCGAACTTGGTCGAGAAATTCTTGTCGTAGGCCTCGGGGGCCACCGCGTGGTGCCAGCGGTGCATCTCGGGTCCGTTGATGACGTACTGCAGACGACCGAGACGGACGTCCAGGTTCGAGTGGATGAACATCCCCCAGATGGCGCCGATGGCCCCCTTCAGCACCGCCACCGCGGGGGCCGCGCCCAGCAGGACGATCGGCGCGAACTCCACCGTCTGATTGATCAAGATCTCGAGCGAGTGCGACCGGACGCCCGACAGCCAGTCCACGTCCCGCACCGAGTGGTGCGCCTCGTGCAGGCGCCACAGCCAGGGCGTGCGATGCTGCAGGCGGTGGAAGAGATAGATGTACAGGTCGTGGGTGACGACGAAGAAGGCGAGCTGCGCCAGGATGGGCCACCCCGACACCAGGTGGAGACGCGACAGCCCGGTCCGCCCGTCGAGGAACGTGATGAGCCGGCCGATCACGAGCCCCAGGACGTAGCTCTGGACGAAGCCGTAGAGCAGGAGATCGTTCCAGAACCCGGCGCGGATGAGCTGCTGACCGGGGTTGTACGGGAAGCGCCGCTCGAGCACCGAGAAGGCAATCCCCGCCCCCACCACCGCCGCCAGGGTCCAGAGCTCGATCGCGTGCATCACCCCACCCGGACGTCCGCCGCGGGCCGGGCCGGCGTGCCGCGCAGCCGGCGCAGCGCGCCCATCTCGCTCTCGTACACTCGCTTCACGCCGTCCCCCACGGACTCCTCGATGGCGCGGATGTCCCGCACCAGGCGCATGAACCCGCCGACCTCCACCGACGCCGCCTGATCGGATCCCCACAGCGAGCGGTCGAGCGTGATGTGCCGCTCCACGAAGCACGCCCCCATCGCCACGGCGGCGTAGGTCGTGGCGAGGCCGGTTTCGTGTCCCGAGTACCCGATGGGCACACCCGGGAACCGGGCCGCGAGCGTGTCGATCATCCGGAGGTTGAGCTCCCGGGGCTGGCACGGATACGTCGACGTCGCGTGGGCCAGGAGCAGCCGGTCCCGCCCGACCACGTCGACCGCGGCGTCGATCTCATCGAGCGTCGACATCCCGGTGGACAGCATCAGCGGCTTGCCCGTGCCCTTCAGGCGCCGCAGCAGCTCGTGATTGGTGAGCGTGGCGGAGGCGATCTTGAAGAACGGCGGGTCGAACGCGGCGATGAACTCGACCGCCTGCTCGTCCCAGCAGGACGCGGTCCAGGCGATCCCCCGGTCCCGGCAGTGGCGGTCCAGCTCCGCGTACTGCGAGAAGTTGAACTCCACTTTCTTCCGGTACTCGAGATAGGTGATCCGGCCCCAGGGTGTGTCTCGCTGCAAGTCCCGCTGCTCAGGCGGCACGCACAGCTCGGGGGTGCGCTTCTGGAACTTCACCGCGTCGCACCCGGCGGCGACGGCCCCGTCGATGAGCTTCTTGGCGAGCTCCAGCGAGCCGTTGTGGTTGATCCCGATTTCGGCGAGCACGTAGACCGGCTCCCCGTCGCCGATGGCGCGGTGCCCCACGGTCACCCAGCGCCGGGGCGGCGCCGGGACCAGCCGGATCGACGGCGGATCGGCCGGGACCGCCCCGTCCGTTCCCGCACTCCGCGCGGCGAGGACCGCCTCGGCGACGTCCCGGAAGGCGCCGCGCCCGCCCCCCCGCCGCGTCACGTAGTGCACCGCCTGCCGCACCGACGGCTCGGCGTTCGCCGGCGCGGCGGAGAACCCCACCGCCTGCAGGACGTCCAGGTCGTTGACGTCGTCCCCCATGAATCCGATTTCGTCGAGCGTCAGGCCGCGGCGGGCCGCGATCTCCTCGACCACCGACCGCTTGTCGACCGCGCCCTGATGCAGCTCGGTGAGGCCCAGCTTCCGGGCCCGCTGGGCCACGATGGGCGAGCTCTCCCGGGTGACGATGCCGGTCTCGATCCCAGCGTCCCGGAGACGGGCCACGCCCATCCCGTCGCGGCGGGAGAACCGGAGCAGGCCCTCGCCGTCCGGCGTGCAGTAGACGGAACCGTCGGTCAGGACGCCGTCGCAGTCGGTGAGCAGGAGGCGCACCGCGGCGGCGCGCGCCGTGAGCGTGACGTCGAGCGGCAGAGCGGTCATCGTCCGGTCCCTCAACACGCGGTGAATCCGCCGTCCACGACCAGCGTCGCGCCGGTCATGTAGCGGGAGGCCTGACTCGCCAGGAAGACGATCGCGCCCCGGTAGTCGTCCGGAGCGGCCATGCGGCCCAGCGGTGTGCGCCGGGCGTATTGCGAGATGAAGTAGGCGGGCTGTCCGTTCTCGACGCCGCCGGGAACCAGGGCGTTCACCCGGACTCCCCGCCGGCCCCAGCGGGCCGCGAGGTGCCGGGTGAGCGCGATCACCGCGCCTTTGGACGCCGGATAGGCGGGGGCCTTGGTGAAGCCGGGAGTCCCGTCCTCCCGCTCGTACAGCGTGGGATCGGGACCGACCAGGCCGTAGGTCGACGCGACGTTGATGATGCTGCCGCTCCCCTGCGCCGCCATGTCGGGACCGAAGACTTCGCAGGGCAGGTAGACCCCGGTGACATTGACCTCCATCATCCTGCGCCAGTCGTCCGCGGAGGGGACGGCTCCCGGCTCCCGCGCCTGTCCTTCAGGACCCCCGCCTTCGACCTTGTCGTTCAGCGCGGCGTTGTTGACCAGGATGTCCACCCGCGGGAACCGGGCCCGGAGGTCCGCGCGGAGCCGCTCCAGCGAATCGGCGAGCGTCACGTTCCCCACCACCGCGTGGACCGGGCCGGCGCCGGGGACGGCGCGCACCTGATCCGCCAGACGGGAGAGCCCCGCTTCGTCCAGATCCACCAGCACCGTCGCCGCACCCGCCTCGGCGAGGGCCAGCGCGTGCTCGCGGCCCAGGAGCCCGGACGCGCCGGTGACCACCGCGACCTGGCCCCGGAGCGAAAAGCGGCCGGGCGCGGGCGCGGCGACCGTCCGGTCCTCGCGGGGCTTGGTGTTGAAGTGCGTGGTCCGGCGGAACGAGGGCTCGATGGGAGTCCCCAGGATCCGGGACCTCACGTCCCCGGCCTCGAGGGCCTCCTTCAGGATCGGCAGGGATTCCGCGTAGGCGCCGAGGAGGTGATCGACGTCTTCGTCCGTGTGGGCGGCGCTGACCACGTGGCTGCCCGACCAGAGGACTCCGCGCCGGAGCAGCTCCTGATGGATGAGGCTCTTGGAGAGGAGCGGATCGGCCCCCGGGAAGGTCAGGAGGGTCCGGCATCCGGCGCCGACGCAGTGGACCCGCCCCTGGAGGTCGAGCGATTCGGCGAGTCCGTTCACGCCGTCCTTGATCCGGCTCCCCACGCGGGCGAGATGCGCGGGGACATTCTCCGTGACCAGCGTGTCGAGGGTGGCCTGGGCGGCCGCGAGCGACAGCGCCTCGCCGCCGAAGGTGGTGAAGAAGAAGACCTCGCGATCGAGGAGCCGCATCACGTCGCCCCGCCCGGCCAGCACGGACAGGGGCATGCCGTTGGCCACCGCCTTCGAGAACGTGGCCAGGTCGGGCCGGACGCCGAAATGCTGCTGCGCCCCGCCCACCGCGAGCCGAAAGCCGGTCCACATCTCGTCGAAGATCAGGAGCGCGCCGTGAAGCGTGCAGCGCTCCCGGAGCAGCTCCAGGAACCCCGCCTGCGGCTCCTCGAAGACCATCGGCTCGAGGATGACGCAGGCGATGTCGTCGTCCATCGCCTGCAGGAAGGACTCGGCATGGTTGTAGTCGAAGGTGTACGTCTGGTCCTTCACCGGGTCCGGAATGCCGGCG
>Ga0335076_10000788_pt1 | contig 29832 bp, 26 predicted proteins | sample Lox_Sample_25_FD_206717 | JGI IMG/M metagenome (GOLD analysis project Ga0335076, IMG submission 206717) | Soil microbial communities from Loxahatchee National Wildlife Refuge, Florida, United States - Lox_Sample_2.5 | ecosystem: Environmental > Terrestrial > Soil > Wetlands | place: USA... | reverse complement strand
ACGAGTGCGCCAGATCATGCGCTGGGCCAAGGGACACAATCAGGCAATGGTCAGCTACATCCTTCGAACGGCGAGATGTTGTGAACTTAGCCGGCTGGAACGGCTCGATGGCGTGCTTTTGCTCGGCGTGTACTTGATGGGCCCCGTCCTGTTAGTGGGGTGGCTCCTGGCGGTCATTCTTTTCTATACGGGTGTACAGATTGGAGGCGGGCTGACTGTTCTTGCACTGGGAGCCTTCACCACTCTCGGGAATTTCGCAGCATTCTTCGAGATTGCAGCGGCAGCCCGGCTCGATGGCTCCCGTGAACGAATACGCCTTCTGCCGCTGACGTTGTTCGGCTTCACTGTCAGTCTTGTGAGTGTTTCGCGCGCGGCATGGCAACAGACAAATGAAATTCTCTTCGGAGAGTCTGAGCTGGTATGGCACAAGACCGAGCGTTCTCGCACCGCACCGGTGCTGCGTCCGTCGCCAGTTCTGGATGACGGCGTCCTGCCGGTGCTGGAGGATTCGCCGTAATGACCCTTGCTCCGCTCGCACTGCTGTCGGTCACCGCTGTATTGCTGGCAATCCCAGTCACGCCCGCTCTTTTCGAATTGCAAAAGAGAAGGGACGCAACCGCCCTGCCAACATCCCGACATGACGGCCGGATCTCGAACTTTGCGGATGCGCTTCGATCGCGTCTGCAGCCCGTCCTGGCTGAACTGGAAAGTTGCGTGCGCAACCGGACACTCTCTCGCGCGCGGATCGAGCAGAGTCCCGTCTTAGTTGTCGGCATCCCGAGCTTCGATTTTCATCCAGAAGCAATTCGCGGGTGCGAAGTCATTATCTGCGACGTAACTTTGATTCCCCGGTCTTCAGTGGTCGATGCCGACGTTTACAGCTTGACTACTCTCGAAGTGGCTGATAGCGCCGTCGTACGCGCAGCTCTTGCTGAATCCGATATCAGAGTGGGGAAGAACAGCACCGTTCTGCGATGGCTGCACTCCGGCGAAAACGCCTGCTTGCAGCAAGGCAGCATGGTCTATGGGCGGCTCTCAGCGGTTGAGTCGATCCATCTGGAAGCCGGAAGCGGATTCCAGCACATGTACGCGCCCCTGATTCTCACGGGCGAGAACGATAACTCTGGCCGTTGCCGGTCCTCCGAGACCTTCTCGGCCATTCAGAAGAACAGAGCAGCCGGTGATTCTGCTGGAATCGCAGTTGGTGGGCCTCGGCCGAGGATTCGCGTGAAAGGAGATTTCGTCCTTCCCGCCGGCGAGACTCTTGCCGCCAATGTGATCGCCAGTGGAGAACTGCATTTCGGTCGTGACTCTGTTTTTTGGGGAAGCGCAAAAGGATACGGAAACGCAGTCGTTGAAGAAGGCGCCGCCGTCCATGGCGGCATCATTTGCGGCAAGAAACTCCGGCTCAATAAGAGAAGCACGGCCGTCGGGCCTCTCGTTGCAGAAGAAGGGGTACTGATTTCTAGCGGTTGCATCGTGGGCAATCCAGAGTCGTTGACCACGATTTCGTCTCCCGTCGTGACGATTGCGGCAGGTTGCCGAATCCACGGAACGGTTTGGGCGCGGCTCCGCGGGACTATCGAGGCCTGATGAGAACTTGCTCACAACTGCGACGAATCGTGCTCGCATACTTGGTGTTCTGCGGGACGCAGCTTGTGTTTGCCGCGTCCTTCGATCCCACAACTTTCCAGGCGCCGGATGGATCCATGGCTCTCAACCCCGCCGGCGACTATGTGGAACCGTACTTCGCGACGAAGGCATTGATTGTGGCGCAAGACGGTGGGCTGGATGTCCACGAAGCAGCGTTGGCCTGGATCGATTGGGCCTTGCCGCGACAGCGCCCCAACGGTTTATTCCGACGGTATTGCCGAAGGGATGGTGAATGGAAGGACTGCGCTCCCGCCGATGCGGATGACTCCATGCTCGCACTGTGGATGCAACTGCTCTATCGCATGGCGCCGTCATCAGGAATGCCAACCGGTTGGCGGCGAAGCGTGGCGGTTTCGCAACGGCAGCTGGAAATGCTGCGCAACCGGCGTTTGGGTGTGTATCACGTCTCTCAGCGGAACCATGTCGCACTCCTGATGGACAACGTTGAAGTCTATGCGGCGCTAAAAGATGTGGCGCGTGTGCAGTTGCAGTTGAACGATCCTTCCGGAAAGACTACTGAGGAGCAAGCCAACCAACTCGGTATCGACATTCAGCGCGTCTTCTGGAGCCGCCGCGCCAATCGATTCCGCCCATCCATGCAGAAGACTCGGCCCGCCTTCTACCCCGATGTCGTGGCCCAAGTTTATCCATGGCTTGCGGGTATGAGCGGACCTGGAATGGATGCTCGTCAATCCTGGAAGCAGTGGAAGCGTTCTTTTGGGACAGCCTGGATAGAGCGTCGATATGACAGCCATCCCTGGGGACTGGTGGCCTTGGCAGCGGAAGAACTCGGAGACAATTCGACGGCCGCATGCTGGACTTCGCAATCGGATCCACTCCGCGGAAGCGATTCCTGGAACGTGCTTGAAGAAGCGGTGTGGCAGTCGCTGCGGGCGCAGCTTAGCCAGGTACAGCTACTCAATCCAAATTCGTGCAACGGGCTTTTGGCAAGCAGATGAAAAAGCGAGTCAAGTACATTTTTGCAGGCGTCGTCGCGCTGCTGATGCTGGTTGGCGCCGTGGGTTACGTGCGGCACCTTGAAGGTTCGACCCTCGCCGACGGTGAAGACACGCTGCTGGTGCTGATTCCCGATTCGCTCGACTCCGATACTCCCGCGGTGCGGTTGTGGCTCGATGCCGCCAGCGAAGAGGGGCTGCACCTTGAGGCGATCCACGATTCCGATTTTCTGAACCCTCTCGCAACAGTTCACGCGGCCGGCGTGATCGTGCCCGACCAGCTCCACCGCATCGCTAACGATGTTCTGATCGCACAGCTTTACCAGTACGCGCGAGCAGGTGGAAATCTGATGATCGTGTACGACGCTTGTACGTGGGATCTGAACGGTCGCTTTCCGGCCGGCCAGTCTCGCCTCTCGTCGCTGGTCGGTGTTCGCTACGCCCTTTACGACCTGTACACGACAGCCACGATGGAGTCTACGCAAGTCACGGGAACATCGGACGTCATGCGGGAACTGGGGATTCCTCCAGGAAGTTACACAGCGGTTGACACTCGGGGCAGGCTGGCCCGCTGGAAACCCGTAGCGGAGCGAGGCAGCGACGACGACCTCATGGCTTTTGTGACGTACTTATACGGGGCCGTCGACTATCCCATCTTCCGCACGCTCGGAAACTTCGATGGTCGCGTTCTGCTGAAATCGAAGCGCGGCGTGGCCGCAGGATACCGGCACGAAGAACTCGGTCAGGTCCTGTTCGTGAACTTGCCGCTGGGCTACCTGGCGTCCCGAACCGACGCGCTACTCATGCACTCTTTCCTTCACTTCTTTGGCGTCCGCATGCTCAGTTTGCCATATCTGGCATCGGTACCCGACGGGATTGGCGGTCTTGTCTTCAACTGGCACATTGATGCGCGCTCATCCCTCCGCCCGCTGAAGGCCCTTGCGGATGCCGGGGTTTTTGACCATGGCAGATTCTCAGTTCACTTCACGGCAGGTCCCGATGTCGACGCTTTCGGCGACCACAAGGGACTCGATGTTGCGCATGACCCTGAGGTGCAGAAGCTCATTCACTATCTCCTGGCGCGCGGGCAGGTGATTGGAAGTCATGGGGGGTGGATTCACAACTACTTCGGATACCACGTTTCGGACGACAACGAGGGCGAGTTCGCGAAGTATTTGCAAATGAACAAAGACGCCATCGAAAGCGTCACGGGCACGCGCATCAGGGAATATTCAGCCCCCGTAGGAAATCATCCGGCCTGGGTTACGCGCTGGCTCGAGCGCAACGGATTCATCGCTTACTACTTCACCGGTGATGCCGGACTCGGACCGACTCGGGTTTACCGAAGCGACGAACGCGACGGCCCCGACATTTGGGCTTTCCCGATTGTTCATATGGGCAAGGAGGCCAGCTTGGAGGAAATGGGGTTCGACGACGTGCCAATCCCTGCCGTACGCGACTGGCTTCTGGATGTGACCGACTTTACGGTGCGCCAGCATGTGGCGCGGCTCGTGTACGCACATCCCTACGGCGCCGAACGTTTTTTTGGAACCCTGCGGACATGGCTCGGCAACGCCAGCGACCTCGAGAACCAGGGCCGGTTTCGCTGGTACACGATGACCGACTTGGCGGAGTTTCTGACCAAGCGCGAAGCCGTGCGTTGGACTCTGGTTGAGGATCGCGATCGGATGACCACTTTCCGAGCGTCTCATCCGCGATCGCTGGATCATCAGACCTGGATTTTCCCACAGGAGACCTATTCGGACGCCCGCGTCGTCCAGGGTAAAGCTAGCGTTCGGCTTCAGGATGGAGAGATCTTCATCGTCGCCGCAGACTGCGGTCAATTGACCGTCGAACTCAGCCACAAACCGGCCGGGAAACCGAAAGACGCAGCTATCGAGGCAAAACGATGAACGCACGCTGGGTACTTCTCGTGGGCTGTTTGTTGACCTGCGCTTTGGTCTCAGCCCAGAACACGCAAAATACGGCGGTTGCGCCGGGATCAAGCTTCCCCGGCTTGGGGACCGTCGCTCTTGGCCTCGACGGCCCGGGATATATCGAGATCGGCGGCAGTCATAGCGACCTTACGGGTGGGAATGCCTCCTGGAATGATGCCTATCTACGCGGAGTGCTGTCGGGAGGTCGCAACACCTTAACTGGCGAACTCACCCGACAGGCGCGTTTCGGCGACAGTGGCTGGTATTACGGGATGGGTTTGACGCGGACGCTGTCTGAGAACTGGTATGCGCAATTGTCCGCCGGCGGTAGCGCGGGTGGAGGGTTCTTCATCCCCAGATTCCGGACCGACGCACTCGTCAGCCGGAAACTCCTCCAAAAGCGGCAGCTTGTCGCATCGGCTGGCTTCGGTTTCGACCAGAGTAAGACCGTGGATCACGCCCTTCGTTTCCTGGCCGAAGGTAGCTATTACTTCGAATTTCCGGTCGTCTTGCAAGGCGGAGTGCAGTGGACGCACGCCAGTCCGGGAAACATTCTGGCACGCACTCAGTATCTTGCCGTAAACCAGGGACACGACAAAGAGCATTTTGTCTCACTCCGCTACGAATGGGGACGGGAGGGGTACGAAGTGGTAGGACCTCCGACCGATATCCTGCCTGCCTACAATGTGCTTTTTGACTTTCCGGTGCGAAACGTGGCCGGGACGTGGCGCCAATGGATTGGTCCAAACTGGGGAATCAACTTCAACATTGAGCAGCACCAGGAGCCCGCTTACCACCGTTGGGGAGGCACTGCCGGTGTATTCCTCGATTTCTAGTCCGTGGCGCAAACGCCTAGGGCCGTCAATTCTCGCCCTTCGCGATCGAGGATGGCGCGGCGGTCTCATCACTCCTCATCGAGCCTTTGTTCGTCTGCGACTCGGACCTCTACGTGTGGTCGAGAGCGTAGGACTTGCTCTCGCGGGGAGTGCTGTGTGGCTGACACTGCTGCCGCGAGTCGGTCGCTTCTGGGGCCGCATTTTTGCCTTTTGGGGAGCGCGTTTAGGGTTGGGAAGCGATGTGCTTCTGATTCCTCAGGGGTGGGGCAGGCACATTCATTTCGTTCTGCCATGCTTTGCGATGGCCGCCGGACCTGCGTCGGGGACCGCCTGGTGGACGACCACCGGGTTCACCGTGTTGGCGTTCGTAGCCACATTTTTTCTGAGCGAGGAAGCACTACCCTGGGCGTATCTGATCCGGGGCTTCTGCTTTCTTCAGGCGACTGCTCTGGTATATTTTGCGGTCGCCTCAGCCCGATTTCCTCACGACCTGCCCGGATACACCGTTAGCATGCTGGTCTTCAGCTCGATTTTGATCGGATTAGTCCCCATCTTGTATTCGTTCACATACTACTTGCTGAACTTCAGTGTGTGGCAGAAGATCCTGCTGACTGCAATCACCATGTTGCACCTGGTGCTGTTTGTACCCCAGCAATACATGCTTCAGGTCTACTTGCTGCGTGGCTCGATCCTGTTTATGCCGTTGCTTTACTTTGTATTCGGTCCCTTTCTCGACATCCTCGCGTTCATCGGTTTCTATTCCTGGGGAATGAGCTGGAAGTCTCCCGATTCGGTCGATATCTAAACCATCCTTTCGAGCTGCATATTCCCTTAGCTAGCCGTCTTTCTGAGCGGAGCTAAGCCCTCAGTCGATTACCTGCGGGCTACAACTTCTGATTTTGCGTCCATAGGGGGAATCTTGTATTTTCTCTGCTTACTCCCAGTAGACGTTAGAGGACCTCCGCTCACCTTTTCCTCTCTGGGCAATCCACCCCGGAGGTCTGTCTTGTTATCTTCGCTCCTGCACCCCCAAGGTGTATCCGCGGCTAGTTCTTCCTTTTCGACCACCAAGATCAAGAAAAATAAGGTCTTACCCGTCTTGTGCGCTCTGGCGTTTGTCTCTGCTGCGTTCTGCCAATCCGTCAATTTAAACGCGCCGGCTAACGGTTCGACGGTAGGATCACCTGTGCATATCGCCGGAAGCGCCGACGGCGGTAATTACCCCGTAAGCGCGGTCTGGGTTTATGTCGACAACCAACCGCTTTACAAGACGGCCTCAGCCTCTGTCGACACCGAACTGGCATTATCCCCTGGTGCGCACCATATAGTCCCGGTCGCGTGGAACTCGGTTGGACAAGTCGCCACTCAATCAATCGACGTAACGGTCAAGTCGGACGCCGGAGTTGATATCTCGTCTCCATCTGCCGGGGCAGGACTTTCGTCACCGGTCCACTTCGTCGCCTCAGCCAACGCCCCGAGCGGACGAGTAATCAATACGATGCGCATCTACGTTGACAGCAATGACGCATACACAGTGGGCGCCTCCAAAATCAACACGTCGCTCCCAATGTCGCCGGGAAGCCACGTCATCAAGATGAAGGCTTGGGACAATACTGGTGCGGTATACGTCAAGAGCTTAAACATCAACGTGCACCCATCGGGATCCAGCTCTCACTATCAGAACGTTTTCAATGCCACTTCGAACTGGGTTTCCAAATTTTCCCAGTCCGATGGAGCTTTGCTATATACGCCGCAGCTCATCGATCCGTATTTCGCGAACTTGGGCGCAATTGGGATGACCAAGGACCCAACTCGCATGCCGCAAGTTACGGCCTGGATGAAGTGGTACGTCAACCACCTTAATTGGCCGGACAAGTGGGGCCTCTATGGCACAACCTATAACTACAACCTGCTCGGCAACGGTGTTGAGATACCGACCCAGGAAGCCGATTCAACCGATTCGTACGCTGCCACGTTCCTAAGCCTCGTCTGGAATGCGTGGAAGAGCGGTAACGGAAACGCCCGATCCTACATTCAGACCATTGGGTACCAGCTCGACGTAATTGGCGGTGTGTTGATTCAGACGCAGCAGAGCGACGGTTTGACCTGGGCCAAGCCTGATTACCAGATCAAGTACCTTATGGACAATTGCGAGGCCTACCGCGGTTTGAGAGATCTGGCTTCGGTCTTCCAGAACGCATTCGGCGATGAAACCAAGGCGGCTTACTACAATTCCGCCGCCGATGCCATGCTCAACGGCATTCTTGGAATGTGGATGAACGGTAGTTGGGCAGTTTACAAGGATGGCATCGGCAGACTGATAGCTCCGAATATGGGCACATGGTATGCCGACGCCACAGCGCAGCTTTTTCCGGTGCTGGAGGGGGTGGTGAGTGCCTCCGACTCACGGGCTCAGCAATCCTACGCCGCCTTCAACGCGGCGTGGCCGGGATGGCCTACACTTTCGTTCAACGGACAAGACCCCTTCCCGTGGTGCCTTGTGGGCCAAGCGGCCGCCGCGATGAGGGACAACGCACGGCTGGCGACGTACATCAGCTCCCTCCAGACCAAGTACGTCAATACGGACTTCCCCTGGCCGTTTTATGTCGCGGAAGCTGGCTGGTTCATGCGATCGAACTACTACATGCTCGGGCGAGGTTTGTAGAGCAATCCGAAGATTTCGGATTGTCCCCCCAGGGGCCTTCGCGATCGGAGGCCCTTATCGTTTTGCTCTGTAAACAGCCATCAAGACAAGCAGAACGGGGAGGTAAAGAACGGAGGCGTGGACTACCCGGCTCGCCATTTTCGCGGTGGTCGACTTCAGCAATCGCAACACGTGATACAGGAAAAACGCTCCCGCCAGAGCCGCACAGATCAGATAGACCGGTTGGCCACGGCCTGCGATGGGCAGCAAGGTGACGAATACAAGCAGGACAGTGAAGGCCAGAATCTCGCCGCGGGTGAAACTGGAGTCACGATCGAAGCGCGGCAGCATATGGTATCCGGCCCGATCGTAGTCGTCGCGGTACATCAGCGCGATGGCCAAGAAATGCGGGAACTGCCACAGAAAGAGAATCGCGAAAAGGAACCACGCCTGACCCTCGATCTTGTTCGCGGCACCGGCCCATCCAATCAATGTCGGCATGGCGCCAGGGAAGGCTCCCAACAGCGTGCACAGCGGCGTCTGTCGCTTAAGCGGGGTGTAGATCAGCAGGTATGACAAGAGAGTCGAGACCGCGAGCAGAGCCGACAACCGGTTCACGGTAGCTGCCAGGTACAGACCACCGGCAAGGCTCAACAAGGCCCCGAACAGAAAAGCTTCGGAAGCACCGATTCTGCCGGAGGGAATGGGCCGGTTTGCTGTGCGACGCATGCGAGCGTCCCAAACTCGTTCCATCCACTGGTTGAGAGTAGCGGTTCCGCTCGCCACCAGTAGAGTTCCCACCAACGTATTGACCAATCCAGCGACGTTAAGCGGTCCTCTCGAGCCAAGGTAGTACCCGGCCGAGGTCGTCATCAAAATCAAGAGGTTCACCTCGGGCTTGGTCAGGGTGTAGTAGTCGCTCAGACGGGAAGAGACGCTTTTGGTGGCGCTTGGGTTTGCAGTCACGGTAGAGGTCGCCATGTTACCAGTTTTGGCTGGATTCGTCCTCATCTTCCGTCCGCCGAATCTGGGCAAATGGAAGCAACCCAGCTTGGCATAGAGTGGCTCCGGCGCAGGGAAAGCACAGACAAGGTTGGAGTAGATTCAGTCACCGGCGACGGAACAAGCGCAGCGGTTGAGTGACAGATCACCACCCAGTCAGAGCACGGATGGTATCTGATCCCGAAAGCCTGTCTCAAGTTTTTTTACATTTTCCCTACAAAGTTTTAGATCGCCGACGGTGCGAATGGCAATCGACATCAAAAATGGCTTCGTTTTGACTCGAGGATCTCTCCAGCTCTTGCCGCTTGCGGACCAGTGCTAGACTGAGCGAATCGCAGTCGCAGCTGAGCTTTTCCTCATGGGCTATCCTCTCTCGCGTTCGCTGCAGGTCCCCATTCTTTTGGTCGCCCTTGCACTGGCCTTTGTAACCCCGGGTCACTCCCGCGATCGAAAAGACACCGTACAGTACGGAACGGGACTGATCGTGAACATTCCTGCTTCTGGGGACGAAGTAGAAAAAGCCGTACAGGAAGTCGTCGAAAACGGAATCATTCGCGGCAGCAAAGAGTACAACAAAGACGAGTACATCACGGGCGCGACGACAACGCAGAACTCAACGCTTTTTCCGTCCTGGACGGAAGGCGGGAAAGTCTTCTACAAGGTGCGGCTGCATGTCCTCGATCCGCGTAACTTCAAAGACAGCGGTGACGTGGGAACCTTGGCGGTGCGTTATGTAGTGCTGAATCAGGACGACAAACACACGGTCTTACGGATCGATGCCATCTTCGTGGAAGATTTCCGTCACGCCGCGCATGCTTCCAATGGGTCGGTCGAGGGAGCTGAATACAAGGATATCCATGATCACATCGAGTCTCTTGAATTGATGAAGCAGGAGACTGCGGACGCGGAAAAGGAAAAAGCAGAGGCTACCCGAAAGAAGTTCATCGCGACAAACAGCGACCAAAATGTGCAACCTCCAACGCCAGGCGAAAGTGCAGCAGACCTTGCACCGACGGCAACCGCGTCCGAAGACGATACCGACAATTCCGAAGAAACGCTGGAACAGCGCGTCCAGAAACTCCGCAGAGAGGCCGAACGACTCGTTAAGGCGCCCGGAGCACCGTTGAAGTCAGCGCCATTTCATAGCGCCAGCAATCTACAGTCCCTGACGGCCGGGACCGAAGTTTTGATCGTGATCTCGACGCCGTACTGGTTCGGAGTCGAAACGCATGACGGACATCACGGTTGGATTCTCCGCGATGATTTGGAGGAACTTCCTTGATCGTGGTGCACGAACGATTCCGATGGACTGGGATGTGCGCAGTCTTGTGCGCGATGCTGGTTTCTATTTCGGCGATTGCCGCGAATACTGACGCGAAGAACTACGAGCGGACCTTTCGTGAGTCGCCCACGTCAGTGAAGAAGATTCTTTCGCAACTGCAGAACTCACTCTCGGGACGTCTCCCGGTCTTGGATGGTTTCGCGGAGGCCGGAGAGCACGGTTTCGATCACTACCAGCGAGCTTATTTCCAGGCGACGGTGGAAGTGAACGCAGCGTCAGGAGGCGGATCGATCGTTCGCGTGAACTCGAAAATTACCGCCTGGTACACCGACACGACGCCCTCGCGCTCGGGCTACCGGCTTCTACCTTCGAACGGAAGAATCGAGGCCGATATTCTGGAGCAGTTGAGTGCGCAACTCACGGCGTCTCTGCCTTCCACCGGCACGCCAGCCGACGTTGAAGCCGCGCCGCATTCCGACAAATCGGAAGAGATCGCGGAAAAACCGGAGTCGGCCGCGCCGACCTCTACTTCAAAGGCGCCGAGTTTGCCCGATGCTCCGTCTGGTTTTTCGTCGTCGCGATCGCGCGGTCTGACCACCCAGGATTTGGATGCCTCTCGATTCAGCGCACGGGCGCCGGAGGATGCGAAGAATAGCAAGCTGCAATCGGAACTGGAGCAACTGCAAGAGATTGTGAGGAATCAGTCTCATCCGAAAAACCTTGCCGCGGTGAAGAAGTCGGGCACGGCCGTTGTTTCAACTCCGAGCCTAAGCGCGAAGCCGCTCTTCCTCGCCAGTGCCCACGATGAATTTGAGATTCTGAATTTCAATCAGGATTGGGTTCACGTTCGCGTCTCCGGACTTTCGCGGGGTTGGATTTGGCGAAACGATCTCGAAATGCCCGATGACGTTCCCGACACACAGGCGGCGCCGCCGAAGGCGGTCGCGGCTGACTTGTTTCACGTTGTGCGAGAAGAACGTTCTCCTTTTCCCGGTGACTGGGAACCGCTTCGCGGCAAAAATGTAAAGCTTATTTCAGTACAAACAATCGATGAGGCGGCCAAAGACACTGGTCCTCAAATGAAACTCGAGTACGCCAAGTACTTGCTCGACAAGAATTACGCTGAAGTGGCGGACAAGTCGAAAGACCTGGCGGGAATCGTGCTGATCTTCGATTCTTCGGATGGCGGAATGATTGCCGCCGCACAAGCGACCCTATCAAAATGGAAAGACGGCACGCTCTCGGATGCCGCTCTCTGGCATAATTGCTTTTTTGACCCTCCCGAGACTTTCCTGGCAACAACACCGGCGGGCAGCCACTAGTTTCGCAGATCAAGCGCTCATTTGGGTATTTCCGAAATGTTTCCGCGGAGAATCGTCAACGATGCTGCTGGAAGAGTGTATTCATCGTTCTCCGCAGGAATGATGGTGGTTTTCACCGCCGGACCATCTGGATCGGCATATCCCCTCCGCCGATTCGGATGCCATTGATATTGCTCTTTCCCAAACGTGATCAGTGCGACCGGCGCCGAAAAATGCGAATCCTTCGCTGCATCGGCGTCATGAAATACAACGCGCACTGTGTGAGGATGATCGCGGTCCCGATTGACCAGCATGAGCGACCATTGATTGTCGGGCCGGTGCACTGCATATGCTGTTACCAGCACGTGTTTCTGGGAATCCTTCACATCACTTGATGCCAGATAAAGCTGGTGTTCCACTTCGACCGGCTGCACCCACTCCTGGGTGATCATCTCCGCCGCAAAAAACTGTGATGTCGGTTGCTGGATTTCGTAGTGATCATCCGTCATGAAAAGGTGGTATGTCCCCCAACTGTTCTGACACGCCGGATGCGGCGGGGAATACGACAAGTCGTGATAATAGTGGGTCGATTGGCCGCCCGCGCTCAGAAAGCCGCCAAACGAGTCGGCGAGCCAAAGCGCTCCGAAGATATCGACCGAAGATTCACCTCCGTGCGCATTGGTTTCGGTGTCGAGCAGCGGTGTGCCCTCGGGCAATCCATCGTTGCGCCACACTTGCATGATGTGCGTGATGAGTTCCGGCTCCTGATAAAGGTTCTCCCACGGCGTTTCGCAGCCGTCGTATGGATAATGCTCGAACGACATGAATGACAGATCTTGAATCCGTCCATGGGCCTTGAGGTAGTCCAGAAAGCGACCGAGCCAGGAGGTTCGACCCTGCGCATCAGGCCACACTTTAATATCCTCGGTCACGCCTTCAAAGATTGGGCCGCCAAGTTTGAACTTCGGATCCACTCGATGCAGCGCTGTCGCGAACTGCAAATAGAGCGTCGCGTAGTCTTCGGGCAACATGTACTGCCCATCCGGCTCCTCGCCCATCTCGACGTACAAGATCGGGTAGCCTCTCTCCTCGATATAGGTCATCTGCGCCGCAGCGTCTTCCGGCGTGCTGTAGAGCATTGCAACCGGCACAATTGCGGGAAGCCCACGAGTGATGCCGCTGGTGAAAAACAGATCGAAGCCCGGCTGATCTCCCGACTCCATTCGATCGGGTGCGACGTACAGGTCACTCGGTTCGTGCCACGGGTCTACCGATGAGCATAGTGTGAGTGTCTGTTTCTGGTCGGCCGAGTGATGCAGCACGTCCTGGAACTTGCCTTTGTCGATCGTGCCTAGATAAAGTTCACGAACCGCATATCCCACGCAGTTTCGCCGATCCGCGGAGCCATAAGAGTCGCACGTGTTCGACGAACGCGTCATCAGGATTCGAACGAACCCGGTGTTCATAGGTGCTCCCATCTCTAATGTCGTGACACCTCCTTTCGAGTCTGTCACAGTCCCGTGTGGAAACGTCTTCCAAGCTCCTTTGTCCTGCTGGTCCATCGCATCACCGTCGCCCTCCCAATACTGCACTTCGAAATCTCGTGCGTACGGATCTGCCCAATGAATCCGAACCGCATTTACCTGCTCTTTTTTCTCGAGAGCGATCACCACCCATTGCGGGTGCAGCGAATCGTCCTCTCCGGTGAAATCTTTCGTGAGATACGGATTGCTCTTCCAAAAAGAGTTCACGTCTCCATCATCGAGTCTCGAGAAGCCATCGAACTCGGTTCCGTTATTTCGCGTAAAGCCGCGGTGGGGCAAAGAATATCCATACGAATGACGAATCATCTCGGGCGTCGGAGTCGAATCGCCCACGAAATACCCCTTCCCAGCGGGATCGCTCCATGTGCCCTTTGGATTCCAGTGCCACGCCTGGACAAAAAGATCTGTATTCTGCCGGTAGCTGATCATTCCCCAGCCTGCAGACAATACCTTTTTGATCTGGTCCGGACGAAAGAAGACGTCAGTCGCATTGCTCGGCACCCGGTCGACCGTCGACCCCAGTGCATAAAATGGATTGAACCTGTTTACGACATGGCTGGGAGTTGCATCGACCGACACGGTTTGTGATGTCGAAATCGACAGAGCCAGCAACACAAACGCAAGTTGTCGGAGCGCAAGCGGAATGATTCGTGTGCATGAGTTCTGCATTTCTGATTTCCTGGGTAGCACCAAACGTCTTACATCAAAACCGGCTCTCTCTGCCACGCCGTTTTCACAAGATGAAACTCAAACTCAGGACGACGAGAGTTTCACTTCCCGTTTTGTATAATTTGCCGAACTCTGAAGCGCAGTCTCTCGCGCCTCCGCAGGCCACATGCTTCTCCGCGTTTTCAAAGACAAGACCACCCTGGGCCGGGCAGCCGCAGATCAGGCAGCTCATGCCATTCGCAAGGCAATCGAAGCTCGCGGGCACGCCCGAGTCATCGCAGCGACTGCTGCTTCCCAACTTGAATTTCTGGATGCGCTGACGAAAATGTCAGGTATCGATTGGCACAGGGTCGAGGCATTTCATCTGGACGAATATATCGGGCTCCCGGTCACCCATCCTGGCAGCTTTCGCAAGATGCTGCTGGAGCAACTCGTGCGCAAGACTGGAATCATCAACTATCACCTGCTTGATGGCGACGCCCCCGATCCCGCCGCAGTCGTCCGCGAGGTCGGCAAGTCTCTTTCCGCAGCACCTGTTGACATCGCTTTCCTGGGCATCGGCGAGAATGCACATATCGCCTTCAACGATCCACCCGCCGATTTCGAAACCGACGATCCTTACATCATCGTGAGTCTCGACGAGGCCTGCCGCAGGCAACAGGTCGGGGAGGCGTGGTTCAGCGATATCTCACAAGTACCGCAGCGCGCGATCTCCATGTCTCCCCGTCAAATCTTGAAGGCGAAAGAAATTTTCGCAGTGGTACCCGATCGTCGCAAGGCGAAAGCGGTAAAAGCCTGCGTTGAAGCGGACATCGGCCCAACGGTCCCAGCTTCAATCTTGCGAAAGCATCCAAACGCAACGATCTATCTCGATGAAAACTCCGCTTCCCTGCTCAGCCCTACGTTTCAGGATGCGCTACGGTTGCATTCGCAGGCAGTGGTGAACTGATGACGTCTTGAAAACTTCTCCGTCGATGGCAACCGCACGGCACCCAATTCCTTCGCTGCGTTGGTGGATTGGCGGTCTGCTCTTCGCCTCTACCGTCATCAACTACATTGACCGTCAGACGCTGTCCCTACTCGCTCCTTATCTGAAACTCCAATATCACTGGACCAACTCCGACTACGCGAATATCGCCATCGCTTTCCGCGTTGCCTACTCCATCGGCCAGACCCTATTCGGTAAGCTCATGGATCGTATCGGCACACGCCGTGGCCTGACGGCCACTGTCATCTTTTATTCCATAGTTTCCATGGCGACCTCGCTGGCCAACGGCTTCTACAGCTTCGCTACCTTTCGATTCCTGCTCGGAGCTGGCGAGTCGGCAAACTGGCCCGCTGCCACGAAGGCGGTCTCCGAATGGTTCCCCAAGCGTGAACGCGCGCTTGCCACCGCATTGTTCGACAGTGGCTCTTCGATCGGTGGCGCGATTGCCCCCTTCATCGTGTTATGGATTTACTTCCGCTGGGGATGGCGACCGGCTTTTATGATTCCGGGCGCACTCGGCTTCCTTTGGCTGATCGTCTGGCGCTGGCTGTACCATTCACCAGAGCAACACTCTCGCATCAGTCAGGATGAACTCCAGATGATCGCTGTCGACCGGTCAGCTTCCCTCGCGACGGAATCCGCTGACATCACGCCTCGCTGGCGCGATCTCCTGAAGCTGCCACAGACTTGGGGCACAATCATCGCCAAGACCTTCACCGATCCGGTCTTTTTCTTCATTACTGAATGGTTCCCGATTTACCTTGTGGCCAAGGGAATTGAACTGAGGAGCGGGTTGATCGCCGTGTGGATTCCCTTCATTGCTGCCGACATCGGAAGCTTCTTTGCCGGCGGAGTCTCCGGCTATCTAATCAAGCGTGGGTGGTCGCTCGGTGCCGCGCGCAAGCTGCCCATCATTTACGGAGGCATCGGCATGACGCTGCTGATCCCAACCATTTTCACGACGAACCTTTATGTCATTGCTTTGCTTTTTGCGGTCGTGACATTCACCTACGCCGGCTTTACGACCATGGCGAACGTTCTGCCCTCAGACCTGTTCAATAGTGAATCGGTCGCGTCCGTCAGTGGATTCAGCGGTAGCGGCGCGGGTATCGGAACCATTGTTGCTTTTAAACTCGCTGGATATTTCTCGGATAGCCGTCGCTCGATGGGAACACATTCCTTCGATCCGGTCGTGATTCTCGCGGGACTGGTTCCATTCATTGGCATGATCCTGGTTCTGTTGTTGATTCGCAATACCGAAGCCACCCGCCAGGGACTGGTAAGACCGATCTGAGCGCTTTTCGATACACTCAGTCGAATCGTTTTTGAAGGACTTTCGTGAAGATCACGGATGCCAAAGTGCTTGTGAGCTGCCCGGGGCGAAACTTCGTAACTCTGAAGATTTCGACCGATGACGGCATTTACGGACTGGGCGATGCGACTCTGAATGGCCGCGAACTGGCTGTTGCCTCTTACCTGACAGACCATGTGCTCCCCTGCCTAGTTGGTCGCGACGCATTTCAGATCGAAGACATTTGGCAATACCTCTACCGTGGCGCGTATTGGCGGCGCGGCCCCGTCACCATGACGGCCATCGCCGCGGTTGACACAGCTCTGTGGGACATCAAGGGCAAAGCCCTGAAGACGCCCGTTTACAACCTTCTGGGAGGCAAGAGCAGAAAAGGCGTTCTGGTCTACGGCCACGCGAACGGTCGCGACATTCAGGAAACCATCGATGAAGTGGCGAAATATAAACAGATGGGATATCTCGCTGTACGCGCGCAATCCGGAATTCCTGGACTGCCGTCTACATACGGAGTTGCGCACGACAAAATGTTTTACGAGCCGGCCGAGAAAGGATTGCCCCCTGAAAATCTCTGGTCGACCGAGAAATATCTACTTCATGTGCCGAAGCTTTTTGAAGCTCTGCGCCTCAAGTTCGGAGACGATCTACATCTTCTTCACGACGTTCATCACCGCCTGACTCCCATCGAGGCCGCGCGTTTGGGAAAGAACCTTGAGCCGTACCATCTCTTCTGGCTCGAAGATCCCGTCGCCGCAGAATTGCAGGAAGGTTTCCGCATCATCCGGCAGCACACCACGACTCCAATCGCCGTCGGTGAGGTCTTCAATGCCGTTTGGGATGCGCATCTTCTGATCACCGAACAGCTCGTCGACTACATTCGCATGACGGTAGTGCACGGCGGAGGCATTAGTCATCTGCGCAAGATTGCCGCGCTGGCCGAGATTTACCACGTCCGTACAGGCAGCCACGGAGCCACTGATCTTTCTCCGGTCGCGATGGCTGCCGCGCTGCACTTCGACATTTCTGTAAATAACTTTGGAATTCAGGAATATATGCGCCACACGAAAGAGACCGACGACGTCTTCCCGCATTCTTACTCCTTTACGAGCGGCTATCTGCACCCGGGTGACGCACCAGGCCTGGGGGTCGACTATGACGAGCAACTGGCCGCGAAATTTCCCTACCAGCGAGCCTACCTGCCCGTGAACCGGAAGCTCGACGGTACGATGTGGAATTGGTAGAAAAATCTGAGGAAGCATGGGATACAAGCCGCTCGATCTCGCAAGTAAAGTTGCAGTCGTAGTGGGAGGCAGTTCCGGCATCGGCAAAACTCTCGCGCTCGGTCTGGCGAGGGCTGGCGCCGATGTAGTCTCAAGTGCCCGGCGCGCCGAGCTAGTCAACGCACTCGCAGACGAGATCGAAGCTCTCGGCCGCCGATCGTTGCGTGTGACCTGCGATGTGGCAGACCGTCCGTCACTGGAGCGTCTTCTGAGCGAATGTGTCGAAAAATTTGGAAGAGTCGACATCCTGGTCAACGCAGCCGGCGTAAGTCGACGCGCTCCCACTCTCGACTTTTCAGAAGCTGACTGGAAACAGATCCTGGAAACCAATCTCACCGGCACTCTGCGAAGCTGCCAGGTTTTCGGCCGGCACATGCTCGAGCGTGGTTACGGACGGATTATCAACATCGCGTCGATGTCGTCCTTCGTCGCTTTGTTCGAAGTCGCAGCTTACGCAGCGAGCAAGTCCGGTTTGGCTTCGCTTACCAAATCCCTCGCCATCGAATGGGCGGGCAAAGGAGTTTGTGTGAACGCGCTTGCGCCTGGTTTTTTTCGAACGCCGCTGAGTGAGAAATTTCTCGTGGGGACCGGGCGCGGACAAGAAGTCATCATGCGCACACCCATGAAGCGCTTCGGCGAGTTGGAGGAACTCGTCGGAGCCGCCGTGTTCCTCGCCTCCGACGCGGCCAGCTTCGTCACTGGAGTCGTGCTTCCCGTGGACGGCGGATTCCTTGCCAGCGGCGTGAATCAGTGAAATCGCACCAGTTGTGGTAGCCTGACCGCATTTCGGATGAACGCTGCTCGCATCGTCGTTGTCGGAAGTTACGCAACCGGGCTCACCATGAAGGTCCCGCGCATTCCATGTGCGGGCGAAACCTTGCTAGGGGCGGGTTATCGCGTCGACTTCGGTGGCAAAGGATCCAACCAAGCCGTAGGTTGTGCTCGCCTCGGCGCACAAGTGAGCTTCGTCGCCAAAGTCGGCCAAGACAGTTTTTCGGACATGGCGTTCCAACTCTACCGGGACGAAGACATCGATGTTAGCAAGTTGAAGAAGACTTCCGATGCTCCTACCGGAGTTGGATTTATCGTCGTCGACGACAAGACGGGTCAGAATCTCATCGTGCTTGATCCCGGTGCTAACGAATTGTTGTCGGCCGCGGAGGTGGCAGAAGCAGAATCGACTTTCCGCGCTGCCTCTGTCGTTCTTACGCAATTGGAAATCCCGGTCGCTGCGGCTCAGGCTGCTTTGGCGTGCGGCCGATCTGCAGGGGCGATCACCATTTTGAATCCGGCTCCGGTGCGGCAATTGACTGCGGCTACTTTAGCATCAGTCGATATTCTGACTCCCAACGAAACAGAGGCGAAAGTTCTCACCGGGCGCGCACCTGACTGCAGCATCGAACCTCAACTCCTTGGCCGTGAGTTAATTAATTCGGGCGTGAAACAAGTGGTTATGACGCTTGGCGAGAACGGTGCTTTACTGATCTCAGCCTCGTCGTGCCAGCATTTTCCGGCAATTTCAGTTTCCGCTGTCGATACAACTGGGGCAGGCGACGCCTTCAATGCGGGTCTTGCGACCGCTCTGGCTCACGGCGCGTCATTGGAAGAAGCTGTGAACTTCGCGATCGTTACCGGAGCTATGGCCGTCACCAAAGAAGGAGTTATTCCGTCGTTGCCCAATCAAGATGAGGTTTTAGCTTTCTTGCAACAGAATAAAATGCCCACCCCGCCTTGGCTGGCCGCGTACTCCTGATGAGTAGTGAGGTGGCGTAAGAGGAGTCATTTGGATCCGCAGAATGCAAAAGTCGAAAAGGGAGGCCCCGAAGCTCAGGCGGATCGCCTCGCTTCGCGAATCCAGCACACAATCATTTCCAACACCCTAACGCAAGTGCTTTGGAAGACCCACATCGACGAATGTCTCAAGTATCGTTTCAACGCCGCCATGATTCCGCCCGCTTGGGTAGGTGAAACCGCGAAGGTGCTGCGCAACACCGGCGTTCGTGTGGCCTCCTTTATTGACTTCCCCTACGGAACCATGACGAGCCCTGGCAAGGCCTGCGAAGCACAGCAACTCATTGCCGCCGGGGTCGAAGAGATCGATTTGATGCCCAACATCGGCTTCCTCCTCTCCGGTATGGAACAACAATATCTCGACGATATACGCGGCGTCGTGAATGCCGCCGGAAGCATTCCGGTGAAAATCATGCTTGAGCTTCCGCTGCTCAACGCTCAGCAGAAGACTCGGGCCATTGAACTCAGCATCGAAGCAGGTGTCGCTTATTTGAAAAACGCTAGTGGAGGAGCAGTCGGCACAGCCACTCCCGAGGAGATTCGTTTTCTGCGTGGGGCTGCCCCCGCCAAGATTCGCATCAAGGCGTCAGGCGGGATTAAGACCGCTCAGCAAGTTCAGGATTTGCTTGCAGCTGGGGCGGATTTGGTGGGCACCAGTTCCGGCGTTCGCATCATGCAGGAACTTTTGCGACAGGATATTTCCGCTCCTTCTGCTCGCTCTCTCGACTACTAACGACCGAATGCCTGATGCAGCGCGTGTCCTCTATGAGTTCGAGCGCGGCTATAATCGCCTCATCTACAGGAATAGTTCTTGATCCAGCTGATTTACGTCCGCCGATTATCTGCGCTCTTGCCTCTCCTGTTGTGCCTCGCAGTCGGGCAAACGCCCTCGACTGCGCCTCAGGCTCCTGAAAGCAGTGCCGTGGAGCAACATCTTGGTAAAGGCTACGACGCCCTGAAGCAGGAACAGTATCAAGCCGCGGTCGACGAATTCCGCGCTGCGCTCGCTATCGACCACTCGCTTGTACTTCGCGCCCAGTTTCCGCTCGCGGTCGCCCTCTTTGAACAGCACAAATCCACCGAGGCACGCCGCGAGTTCGAAGCGGTTCGCCGCGAGACTGGAGATCATCCCAACGTACTGTACTATCTCGGCAGGCTCGACATCGAAGACCGCGACTTCGCCAGCGCGATCAACAATCTGAACGGTGCAATGGTAAAACCGCCATTCCCCGACACTTCTTACTATCTCGGTTTTGCCTATTTCAAGCAGGGTGATCTCGCTAACGCCGAGAAATGGTTGAAGCAAGCGGCGGAGCTTAATCCGCGCGACTCTCGAATTTCCTACCAACTCGGCATGGTGTTTCGAAAAGAAGGACGCGATCAGGAGGCTCAGGAGGCTCTTGCGCAATCAGCAAACCTGCACCGCCAGGACGACTCGGAAGCCCAGCTACGTACCGAGTGCGCAGAGAAACTCGACAGAGGGCCGCGCGACGAAGCTCACGCTATCTGCGACAAGCTGTATCACGATGACGATGCCGATCGATTAACTGCTCTCGGAATGATCTATGGTCAACACGGCGATTACGACGCTGCACTCAAACCGTTCGCGCGCGCAACTGAACTGTCGCCTCAGTCGCCGCAAGTACAGTACAACCTCGCTCTGACTTATTCGCAGCTTGGACGATTCAACGATGCGCGCACGCCCCTCGAAACCGCTCTCAAACGTTGGCCCGATTTGTTCCCCTTGAACGCTCTTTACGGCCTTGTCTTGTCGAAATTGGGTGACGACGCAGGAGCCTACAAAGCCTTGCAGCACGCACATCAGCTCAACCCGGAAGACGCATCAGCCACCGGCTCACTGTACTTCGCGAGTTTGAAACTGGCCGATCAGGCAGTTCAAGGTCGACAAGATTCCAAGGCCCTCGACTATCTCAAAGAAGCGTCGACCCTGCGTCCGCAGGAGGCGGAACCGCACCACACTATGTCGCAAATCTACCAACGCCTGGGGAAGTCTGAACTGGCGGAAAAAGAGCAGCAGACTGCAGACCGACTCCTCGCCAAGTGACTACCGGTGCTCGACCTGTTCGATCGCCGCCTGAAGGTATCTGCGCACAAGTTGACGCTCGAGTTCCTTCTGAGTACGGATCGTGATATGACGAATCAATTTGCCCTTGCCCGCCAGGACGCGGTTTGGATCCGGCAGTAGGGCTCCGCGATTAAAGCCAAGATTCACGTAGCTGCTGTAGGCGACGATATGGCAAAAACCGTCCTTCAACGGCTTACCGGTAAACGAAAACCCGATCGCGAGTGCGTATCCTTTGACGATGGATTCGACAGCCCCCGGCGCCTCTTCGAGTACCACTTCGCGAAGGGCTAAAGTAAGGTCTGCGACGTGCGGATCATAAGAGCCGAGATAGCTCAGAAGGCGGCGGTCCGGAGGCGGCGTCATTTGCTTCGGCAGATTACCACAGAGAAGTTGCAATGCGACGGCGTGTGCACTGTCGCAGAGAAGCAGGGATCGAAGCGTGTCAGGCACTTCCCACCTGGCAAGGAAGCGCACAGGCCTTTGCCTCTTGCTCGTCGTTTGTCATCTGCTAAACTCCTGCCGCAATTCTGATGCTCACTTCTTTTCCTTTCAGTGATTTCCGGGTGGCAAGCCGGATGCATATTCTGTTGAGTCGGCGTTTGACAAAAAGGACTGAAGGAAATTGAGGGGTAAATGGCTCAGCCACGAATCGTTATAGTCGGCGGCGGCTTTGGCGGACTGGCCACTGCCAAGGCTCTCAAAAATGCACCTGCGGAAATCGTTCTGATTGATCGCACGAATCACCATTTGTTTCAGCCGCTGCTCTACCAAGTAGCGACATCGGTTTTGTCCCCCAACCAAATTGGCTTCCCGATTCGAGCGATCCTGCAAAATCAGAAAAACACTACCGTGATCCTGGGCGAGGTCACGGGCGTGGATAAAGAAAACAAACATGTTTTCGTAAGCGACGCCGACAGGCTGGACGTTCCCATAAGCTACGATTATTTGATTCTGGCCACCGGCGCCAGTCACAGTTACTTCGGCCGGAACGAGTTTGAAAAGTTCGCGCCTGGGATGAAGAGCCTTGCCGACGCGGTAGCAGCTCGCAACAAGATCCTGCAGGCGTTCGAACTTGCCGAGGCGGAAGAAGACCCGAAGCGACATCGGGATCTGCTGACCTTTGTTCTGGTCGGCGCGGGCCCTACCGGCGTCGAGATGGCTGGGGCCCTGGCGGTGCTCGTCCGCTCCACACTCAAGTCAAGCTTCCGTCGCATCGATCCTGCCTCGGCTCGAATTGTGCTCGTCGATCTGTCGCCGAGAGTTCTCGGGCCTTTCTCAGAACACCTCTCTCAAGCCGCGAAGCGACGACTCGAGGATCTGGGGGTCGAGGTTCGTCTCGGACACGCAGTCGATCAGATCGACGCGAACGGCGTGGTGGTCTCAGGTGAGCGCATTGCGAGCAAGACGGTGATTTGGACCGCCGGTGTCGCGCCGTCTGCCGCAGGCAAGTGGCTGAAAGTGGAGACAGACCGCGCAGGGAGGGTGCGCATTCAGGAAGATCTGACCGTGCCCGGACATCCTGAAATCCTCGTGATTGGCGATACTGCGGCCCTCGAGCAAGACGGTAAACCCCTTGCTGGCGTGGCGCAGGTGGCTATGCAGCAAGGACGTTATGCAGGAAAGCTCATTCGCAACAGAATAACCGGCAGCAAGCCGCCGGCTCCGTTTCGCTACTTCGACAAGGGCACCATGGCGGTCGTGGGTAAGGGTTTTGCTGTGCTGCAAAGCGGCAAGGTCCAAGCCAGCGGACTGGCGCCATGGATGATTTGGGCTTTCGTTCATCTCCAGTTCCTGGCTACGTCCGGCCTCAGGTTAAGCGTCTTCCTGCAGTGGGCTTGGACTTTTGTAACGGGCCAAAGGGGCTCGCGACTCATCGTGAACCATCACTCCTCCGAACCGGTAAGAGCGCCTGTCGGCGAGGCTGCCAGAGGTGCAGCCTGACGCAAGGGAAAGTTGCATGACCGGCAGCAGGCACGCATGCACGCGTGCACGCGCCCCGCCGGTCACAACGCTCCCTGGTCTTCTTCGATTGTCTGAAATCCACATTGGTGCCGAGCGCACCGAAATCAAACCACCGGTTGATATAGAAACACCTGTTTTGCGGTGTTCGTGAGCTGATGCCGGCTTGCGTGCCGAACCTGCTGAACAGAGCTCACAAGCGAAGTGCATTATTCTGGTTCGGTCTTAGGAACCGAGGGCTCTCCTTGATCTGAAGGCAGTGCCTTCAGTCTTGATGGCAGGTCTCTTTCGACGTACCAGCATCGACCGCAGATGCCGGTTTAGCCTGGCGCGCGCCCGATGCAACCTCGCCTTCACTGTTCCCAGCGGCACGCCCAAGATTCGTGCAGCCTCCTTTGCAGACAACTCCTGGACATGAAAGAGATGGAGAACCTCGGAGTAAACCGGCCCGAGTCGATCAATCGCCTTATCGAGCAGGGCACGGACCTCTTTGACCGAGCATAGCTGCTCCGGATTCGGTCGCGGCTCGGCCACCTGGAATCTGGCAGCAGTGTCATTCTGAACCATTTCATCAAGCGACGTTTCGGTTCTTCGTCGGCTCGAGCGCAATCTCATGAAAGCTGCGTTCAGGGCAATGCGAGTGAGCCACGAAGAAAACCGCGAACGACCCTGGAAGCTATCCAGATGCCGCATGGCATCAAGGAAAGCAGTCTGTACTGCGTCTTCGGCATCTTCGTGATTGCGAAGAACTCGTTGAGTCAGCCGAAGGATGCCATCCCGATGGGGCATCACAAGTCTCGCAAACGCGTCCGCATCACCGGCCCGGGCGCTCGCCAGGAGATTCTCTTCTTCGTTTGTCACCAAAGCAGACCGCGCTGGTTTTTGTCCGGCGGCAGGAATCTCGTGCGTGACGACCTGAAAACCTGCTCCGGGTTTATAAAGCCGCGCCAGCTTTATTGTTCCTGGCGCGACTGCTGTCGTTGCCATACATCCTCCACTGAATTCCTGCACACCGTCGCTTGAGTGCAATGAGCAGAATCAGACCAGAAACCGCAAGCCGCAACAATTAGACGATGGTAGCGACGGTACCTTTGTAGGGGGTCGCCGCCAATTTCATACGCGCCCAACAGTCGGCCTGTGGATCTCAAGTTGACCGTCCCGGGATCGTAGCTGAGTGTCCACGTAAGCACCGAAATCCTACTTTCTGAAAACGATCATCAGCATGAATGCTGCTGGGAGGTAAATGATGGATGCCGCAAGAAGCTGTCGTGCCGAAGAATTGAACTTTCGAAGGACGAGCCGCACTCCGTAGTACAAAAATGCGCAGCATAGGAGCACGGTTCCAACGCAGTATGGGATGCTAGCGTTGCCCGTCAATGCCGGCAACAAACTGACGGGCAGCAAGAGCAGGAGCGGCAAGAGGGTTTGCCAATTCACAACGCGGGCCTTTGCGCGCTCGTCACGCGGCAGAACCAAGTAACCAGCACGACCATAATCCTCGCGGTACATCCATGCGATCGCCATAAAGTGCGGGAACTGCCAAAGGAACAACACGAAGTAGAGAATCCATGCGCCGAAGCTGAGCTGGCCGGATGCTCCAGCCCACCCAATCAGCGGCGGCATCGCGCCCGAAAACGCTCCGACCAGAGTGCAGAGCGAAGACTTCCTTTTAAGTGGGGTGTAGAGAAATAAATAAGACAGCAGCGTTCCAAGCGCTAGCAGGCTGGCGAGTAGATTGACCGTGGCCGCAAGATAAACCGTTCCGAGAACCGATAATGCGATACCAAACCACAAAACCGCGGAAGGATTGAGGCGGCCCGCCGCCAGCGGCCGCCGCGATGTCCGGCGCATTTGGGTGTCGAAGCGGCGTTCGATGTACTGATTCAGGGCTCCTGTCCCGCTGGCCACCAATAAAGTACCCAGCACCGTATTGATAGACCGCAGGAACGGAAAATCGTGCCCCGCCGAGCTACAGGCCAAGTAGAACCCGGCGAAGGTGGTGACAGCGATCAGGAAATTTACTTCCGGCTTGGTAAGCGCGAAATAGTCACGCCAGATCTTCGAGTTGGAAAAACGACTCCGCTCTGCAACTGACAGATCGAATACCGCCAAAATGGGTTCACTCGCCACCTTTATAGAGCCTCCAGGCTCTGCGAAACGCTTCGCGAAATATCGACGCCTGACGATGTCGATTGCACCAAGGCGACGTGACGGCCCTGGGGCGAGAGCAGACGCATAGTCAGGATCGCCCCGGCTATCAGGTAAACAAGAGTGACGCATGTCCACATCAAGGCAGCCGCGCACTGCTGATCTACCAGCGGGGAAAATCCCAAAAGATGCGACGAGGAGAAGTACATCGGATAGACCACGCGCTCCGAGAAAACAAGAAATCCGGAAAGGATGTCGCACGGCAACGTCGCAAAAAACAGGTACAAGATCATCGAGAGATCCTGTCCAGATGCACCCGCGGACGGTTGAACGACGGACCACCAGAACAGAAGGCCGGTCACAAGAAACGACAGGTGCTCGAATAGGTGCGATCCTGGCGATCGCATTCCGAGCGCAAACAAAGTCGGAATGTGCCATCCAACCAGGACGGCACAGGATGCGAGCAAGGCGAATCTTGGCCGTACGAGTGCCTCAGCAAATCTTTTTGTCGCCGGGTACTGCAACAAAGGAGCCAGCAGACTTCGTAGAAATCGCGGCAAGCCCCGTGACACTGGACCGACCGGTACACCTAACCAGATCAGGGGAGGAGCAATCGTCATGAGCAACAAATGCTGCAGCATGTGGACGGTGAGCAACTCGTGATCAAGGGCAGCGATTGGAGATGCGACCGCGGCCCAGATCAAGAACAGCCCAATTAGAAAACTGAAGGCGCGCCACGGCGAATTGACTTGCGATGCGCTGAAATGAAGAGATAGCCATCCGCGCAGGTAAACCAGGGCTGTGAAAACGAGTATCACAGTGAAGAGCACTGATTGGAGCGACCCCGAATCGGCGTGGTGGAGGTGTGGCATGGACCGTTCCCCTACGGTTTCGCACCAGTTTGGTTCTCATCACTCAGGGCCAGATCACGTGACGCATCCCGTGCAGCTGGTTGTCCCTTCGGATGCAGAGTCTCAAGAAACGCAACCAACGCCGTTGTCTCTGCCGGACTCAGGTTCTTTCCATAGGCGGGCATATTGCCGCCGCCTTGAATGACCTGGCGGATGAGCTGGTCTTGCGTGAGCCGCACTGCCACGGTGTCGAGAGCGGGGCCTCGTTGCCCGCCATTGTCTCCAAGCGAGTGGCAATTGCGGCACTGCTTGACCTGAAAGACCAAGGCTCCTTGTCTGGCCAGCGCGGTCGAGTCATGAATGTATCGATCGGGTACGGGATCACTGCTCCACGCATTCATGTGCGGGCTCCAGGGCGTAAACCCGGCGAGATGGGTGAATGTCCCAAGTGTGATCGCGATCAGCGAGACGGTCAGAACCGCGATCGGTCGCCGCTTCCAGCTCTTTTCGCCTTCGCCAGAAAGAAACGGAAGAAGCAGCAGACCAGCAATGACCACGACTGGGCCGATCAGCAGCACAGGTGTTTCGAGCGACGGCGGAAGCAGAGAGAGCAAAGCATAGAGCCACAGGAAAAAATAATCCGGCTTGGGAACAGTCTGGATGATTGTCGGATCCGGCCTTCCGGTTGGCCCAAACGGACCAAAGAACAGCGCGCAAGCGGCAACCGCCAGGATGATGAACGCCGCGAAGAACATGTCTTTCCAGATAGCGTAGGGAACGAAGGGGGCGCCGTCGTTTTTCGTAAGCGAGTGATATTCGGCTTCGTAGGTTGCTCGCCGCACGATGCGCCCGGGCATGGGCCATTCGTTAATGCCGAGCTTCAACACCATCAATAAATGGAGGCACACGAAGCCGATCAGCAAACCCGGAATTACGAACACATGCAAAGCGAAGAATCGCGACAGAGTTGCACCCGCGATGATCGGACCTCCAAGCATCAACTTGACGATGGCCGGACCGAGAATGGGAACGCGGCTCGCAATGGACGCCCCGATTCCGAGCCCCCAATAAGCATCCTGATCAAAGCGCAACACCTGCCCGCTGAATGCCATGCCCAATGTCATCAGCAACAGAAAGATGCCGATAATCCAGGTAAGTTCGCGCGGGAACTTGTGGGCTCCAAAAAGAAACACCTGGACCATGTGAATAAGAACAAGCGCCACCATGAAATTGGAGCCCCAGCCATGCATTCCGCGGATGAACCATCCGAGAATGACGTCATGGTTTAGAGCCTGCAGACTGGTCCAGGCTTCCGCGCCAGAAGGCACATAGACCAGGGCGAGCAGAATTCCAGTCACAATTTGCAGCACGAAAACCGTCAAGGCCCCGCTGCCAAACACGTACCACCAGCTAGCCGTATTGCGCGGGACGCGATGTTCGGCCATTTCACGAACCGGCGCTGCAAGCTGAAGGCGACGGTCGAACCAGGCTCCAATCTTTGCGAGCGGGATTCCTCCAATCATGCGCATGGCGGTTTCTCTCCGGTGAGTTCGGCAATGGCTGCTCCCGGCGTGGGCAGTTCGCCAGCCTGGATGGTGATTAGGCCGTTCTCAATTCTGTGCGGATATTCAAAAAGTCCGCGCTCCGGTGGGCCGGAAGCGCGCGCGCCATCCCGGTAATACGCTCCGCCATGACACGGACACATGAAAAGACCGGATTGCGGAAACCAGCGGACCGGACAGCCCAAGTGCGCGCAGTTAACGGCGAAGACCTGGAACTGTTCTCCCGCGATACGTCGCACCCAACAGGCCGTGTCCGCTGTCTTGCCATCGGTCGGCATGACGTACGGATTCTGGAACATAGCCAGCCGCGTTTCGCCTTCAGGAAATTCACTGACCTTCCCAAGTGGCACCCAGGAGAGATAGCCGTTCCCGCGACCTCGAGTAATCGAGGAGAAAAGAAATCCAACAATCGGTACGGCCAAGACGGTTGCGGCAAGACCGTTGAACAAAATTCCCAACTTCATGAAGAAGCCGCGCCGGGAAATCGTTGCATCGGTCTGCGGGGCAAGTGTGGGTTTGGTGGCCATTTGTTCTAGCTCCTAATGTTGCGCGTTATTCGCGACGGAATAAGGCTGACCTGGGCTCTGAACCCGGTGCGACGCCAGCCACGTCACCACGTCAGTAATGTCCTGGTCCGACATTGGCTTTCCCGGGACGTTTCCGCGCCAGTCGGGCGCTCCCAACTCCGGTCGACCGGCGATGACAATCGTTCGCAAGCCCTGATCGCTTACCAATGCCAGAAATGAATCGTTGGTGATTGCACTTCCTTTTGATCCACCTTGCCCCTGTGGGCCATGGCACGATGAACAATAGGTTCTGTAAGACGCTTCACCGCGCTGAACATCCCCCGGAGACTTTGCCGCGTAAGAAGGTATATTTGTTCCTGTCAGAGTTCCTGGCCGGCTCCAACTCGACCGAATCTCGCTGGTGAGCACATCGATCTGTTTGTCGGTCAGCATTCCTCCCGCGCTTTGCGCAAATGCAGGCATGGAAGTTCCGCGGACGCCGTTGGCGATGACTTTGCGCATGGAAGGTTCATCAATGATGGCGAGATAAACCGGATCGGCGAGCGCGACTGCTGCTCCCCCACGACCGTCTGTGCCGTGACAACCTGCGCAGTTCTGTGCGTACAGGGTCTTGAAGTCGCTGATTTCACTCGGAGCCGGGTCTTCCGAATTCTTGGCCGGGCGGCCGGGCGGAGAACTGCAAGCAGAGAGCAGCATCATGCTGAGTGCTGCAAACGCCAATAGACATCGAAATGAGTTCACGGCTGTTTTTCTCCACGTGGCGAAATCATTCCCGGAGCTTCCACTCCAGCGCGCATGGCAAAGGGCAGGTTCTCTCGTGTGAGCATGCGCGATTGACGCACAACCACCAACCCCGCCACGATTCCGAAACCGACCTGCGAAGCAATGAACCAGGGCCAGTCAATATGGCTGGCCAGCAGAGGATTCAAGAGGCCGAGAATGGAGTAAAGCACTCCCGACCACAGTACTGGGGCAATGAGTCCTCCGAGGATGATTGGTCTGCGCGGAAACATGGGAAGCATTGCGCCATATAGCAACCCCACGAGCGTTGACACGATTGCGTGAAGGCCCAGGGCAATTGCGAAACTGTCCCAATGAAACACATACAGCTGTGCGGGAGAGAGTTTTAGCGATTCGGCGTAGACAGAAGCCGCAAGAAGATTGATCGGATACCAGATGCTTCCGGCTTTCAATATGCCGTATAAGCAGGCCAGAAACGCCATCGCTACGCTGCCTGCAAACCCGCCCTTTACGCCCGCTGAAACTGGATAGGTGTGGACAGGCAGCCAGGCACGCTGGTAATCGGCTACCGGAACCCGCTCGACCAAACGCCGTTCCGTCGTGATGCGAATGTCTTCGGCAACCACTGGGACGGTCTCTTCGTGCTCGTGCGGAAGGACTTCGCGAAACCATCCAATGCATCCTGCAAGAGCAAGCACGGCGCCAAGCAAGCTCACAGAGAGGCTGGTAACGAGGCCTGCAAATAGTAGAGTGCATCCAAAAGCCAGGA
>Ga0335076_10000787_pt1 | contig 29852 bp, 24 predicted proteins | sample Lox_Sample_25_FD_206717 | JGI IMG/M metagenome (GOLD analysis project Ga0335076, IMG submission 206717) | Soil microbial communities from Loxahatchee National Wildlife Refuge, Florida, United States - Lox_Sample_2.5 | ecosystem: Environmental > Terrestrial > Soil > Wetlands | place: USA... | reverse complement strand
GATGCTCCGGGTCCGCTGGTCAAGTTCGCCAACACCCGCTACAGCTCGGGCTTCCGACGAAGGAACCCCTCATGAAACGACTTGCGCTCGCTGCGGCGGCCGCGCTCACGGTGGTCGGGCAGCCCGCCCGGGCTGACGAGGCCGCTGCGAACTTCACGAAGCTGTTCAGCGACGTCTGCTTGGCCAAGTTCGGCCATCTCACGACGGTCTGGGATTGGGCGGACGAGCAGAATTTGCCGCCGATCACCAACCCCCAGGCGCTTGCGGTTTTCGCCGGCCGGCCGAACCGAGACGGCAAGATGATCTCGTTTGCCGGCGGCGGAGTGCCAGGTTCCGGCAAGGCCTGGGCGGTGCCCGATCCGGCCGGGCGGTTCGTGCTGGCGACGCGGCTCGATCCGGAGTCCTGCGTCGTGTGGGCGCAGAAGGCGGATCCAGGCGAGGTCGATGCAGCCTTTGAAAAAATGGTGGCGCAGGCGGCCGGGCCGGGCGTCGAAGTGAAGCTGGCGGACAACAGGACCGTCAACATCCCTGACGGCGCCGTGCATATCCGCGTCTACAGCGTGTGGTCGGGATCGGCGCTCAACAGCTATGCGCTGGCGGTCGCGACGGTGAGCCGGCCGGGCGGCCCGTTCCAGGCGATGCTGGAGACGCAGCGGCTGGTCGAGCAAGACGACGCGATCAATCCGATGGTGCCGTTAGCGCCGCCGGGCTAGGGCGGCGGTTTTTTTTGCGCTTGGGGCCGATATCGGGTTGTCAGACAAGTTGGGCTGGCGTAACGTTGTATCGATCCGCCACGGCCCTGGCGCTCCTTGCCGATGCGCGAGGCTGAAGTAGGGCGTTGCGGTGATGCGTAAGGGTCACTGCAGAAATGTAAGTGTCACTGCGGAAATGAATGTCTAGGGAGGAGAATATGCGACTTGCAAGGCTGAGAATCGGGTTGCTGCCGACGCTTATGGGCGCGGCGGGACTCCTGGCCGTAGGGATGGCGCCGACCGTCGCGGCGGCCGCCGAAGATGCGCTGATCAAGTACAACGGCAATACCCGCGATTACTGGGAGCACCCGCCCGCGGACTGGTACATGGGCGACGAAACGGCGCAGCAGCACGGCACGCGGCCCTATCCGGGGCAACCGTTGCCGACGCCGCATGACGAGCTGGTAGGCCTGGTCAAGGACAACATCAAGTTGCTGCCCGGCTTCCATATCGAAGTCCTGGCCAGCGGTCTCGACTGCGCTCGCCAGATGGTGTTTGGTAGCGACAATACGCTCTATGTCGGCTGCTGGACCGACCACGTGTTCGCTCTCAAGAAGCAGGGCGATCAGTGGGTGGCCAAGACCATCATCAAGGGGCTGCGACAACCGACCGGAATCGGTTACTACAACGGCAACCTCTACGTTACCGACATCGACAAGATCTATCGCTACAAGGATATCGCCAACAATCTCGACAACCCGAAGGGCGAGGTCGTCTACAGCGACTTCCCGCCATACACCTCGCATGGCTGGAAGTACATGGTCGCCGATCCGCAGGCGCCGGGCTGGTTCTATATCCCGGTCGGGCCGCCCTGCAACGTCTGCATGATCCCGTCCGGCACGGCGCAGTATCGCCATATCAACCCGGATGAAGGTCTGTCGGAAGTGGCTGCGCTCGGCCAGCGCAACAGCGTCGGCGGCGACGTCGACCCGCGCTCCGGCCAGCTGTGGTTCTCGGAGAATGCGCGCGACTGGATGGGCGACAACATCCCGTCCGACAAGCTCAACCACTTGGTCAAATATGGCACGCACTTCGGCTATCCGTATTGCCACCAAGGTGACATTCCGGATCCGAAATACGCCATGGGCCACAAGTGCGACGAGTTCACCCCGCCGGCGTTGAACGTCGGGCCGCACATGGCGCCGCTCGGGATGAAGTTCTATACCGGGAACAATTTCCCGGCTGAGTACAAGAACAACATCTTCCTCGCCGAGCACGGCGGCTGGAACCAGTTCTGGCACACCGGCGCCCGGATCATGCGTATCCAGACCGACCCGGATGGCAAGAACATCTCGCAGGAGCCGTTCGCCTGGGGTTGGATCAAGGACAACAAGTACTGGGGTCGGCCGGGTGATATTGCGATCAACCCGATGGACGGCTCGCTCCTGGTCTCGGATGATCAGGCGGGCGCCATCTATCGGATCTGGTACGACGGCAAGTCATAAGCAATCTCGCTACCGACATCATCCCCGCCCCGGCGACGCAAGACGCCGGGGCGGGTTTTTCGTTCCATCGATAAAATGAGAACCCTGCGACCGTGCGAATTCCCACTTTTGTCATCGTGGCGCTCAGCTTGGCCGTTCCCGTCGTCACGATGGCGGCGGAGGGGAATCCAGCCGCCGGCAAGGCCAGGGCCGAGGCCGCGGGGTGCTTTGCGTGCCATGGCGTCGACGGCGTCGCAACCGCCGACGGGCTCGCGGCCGACAAGAACGTCCCCGACCTAGCCGCGGAGCCGGACCTCTATTTGCAGTTCCAGCTCGTGTTCTTCCGCAAAGGCGTTCGCAAGAACGAGGTGATGAACGCGATGGCGGAACAGCTCAGCGACGACGACCTGCGCAACGTGTCGGCCTATTTTGCCTCGCTGCCGGCCCCCAATTCGCCCGAGCCGCCGGATAACGCGCCCGAGGATACCGAGCTTGGCGGCAAGGTGGCGGCGGCGATCCATTGCGTGAACTGCCACGGCGACCATTTGGAAGGCGTGGACAACATCCCGCGGCTCTCGGGTCAGCACGAGGACTACCTTTATCAGGCCCTCCGCGACTTCAAATCGGGAGCTCGAACGTCGACCGGCGCCGCAGGCATGGCGGAGGTGGTGTACCCGCTCGGCGACCTGGAGATGAAAGCGCTGGCCCATTACCTGTCGCGGCTGCGATGAATGGCTCGGCGCGGAACACTCGATCCGGCGACGCGCACAAGGTCACCCGTAGAGGCCTGATCGCCGCCGGCGCGACGGTTGCGGCGCTTGCGCCGCGCCAGTCGCTTGCTGAGGAGGGCGAAAACCTGCCGCCCGCGGTCCCGGAATGGCAACTCCAACCCGGCGAAGAAGTGTTGAGCGCGCCCTATGGGTGCCCGTCCCGCTTTGAAGCCGATGTCGTGCGCCGCTATCGGCACGGCCTGCCGGAGCCGCCGACGCGGCTGTCTTCGTTCAGCCTGACGCCGCTGCAGGATCTGACCGGAATCATTACCCCCAATGGGCTTCACTACGAGCGCCACCACGCAGGAACGCCGACGATCGATCCGCTCGAGCACCGGCTGATTGTCCATGGGATGGTGGAGAAGCCTCTGATCTTCAGCCTGGAGGAAATCGCGCGATTTCCGTCCGTCTCGCGGGTTCATTTCCTCGAATGTTCGGGCAACACCCAGAACTGGGGCGCGGCAAAGCCGGAGCTGACGGTGCAGGACACGCACGGGCTGCTCAGCTGCTGCGAATGGACCGGCGTTCCGCTCGCCACGGTGCTGGCGGAGGCTGGCGTCAAGCCGGAAGCGAAGTGGATGCTGGCCGAGGGCGCGGACGCGGCGGCGATGACGCGCAGCATCCCGATTGAAAAGGCGCTCGGCGACGCCCTGCTCGCCTACGCCCAGAACGGCGAGCGGCTGCGGCCGGAGCAGGGCTACCCGTTGCGCCTGCTGCTGCCGGGCTACGAGGGCAACGCGAGCGTCAAGTGGCTGAGGCGGCTCAAGCTCGGAACCGAGCCGTTCGAAACGCGCGAGGAAACCTCGAAATACACCGAGCTGATGCCGGACGGCGTGGCGCGGCAGTTCAATTTCGTCATGCACGCCAAATCGGTCATCACTTTTCCGTCCGGCGGCCAGCGGCTCGGCTCGGCAGGATTCTACGAGATCTCGGGCCTAGCGTGGTCGGGCATGGGCAAGGTCGCGCGCGTCGAAGTGTCGATCGACGGCGGTGGGTCGTGGCGCGACGCGGCGCTGCAGGAGCCGGTGATGTCGAAGTGCCTGACGCGGTTCCGCTCGCCCTGGCGGTGGGACGGCGGCCCGGCGGTTCTGGCGAGCCGCGTCACCGACGACACCGGCTACGTCCAGCCCACGCGCGAAGAGCTGCTCAAGGTTCGCGACGCCCGGTCGTACTATCACTACAACGGGATTCAGCACTGGAGCGTCGCGGCCGGAGGCGCGGTGACCAATGCGGGCTAGGATCGCTCGCTTCTCAGCGGTCGCGATTGCGGCGACGCTCGCGGTCAGCGTCGCCAGCGCCGGCGAGTCCTACGGCCTCGGTCAGCCGGCGACGCCGCAGGAAATCGCCGGCTGGGACATCGACGTCTCGCCGAGCGGCGCCGGGCTGCCGGCGGGGAGCGGCGACGTGCATCAGGGCGAGGCGATCTTCGCCGCCAAATGCGCCGTCTGTCACGGCGCCCGCGGCGAGGGCAAGCCGATGGATCGGCTGGTCGGAGGCGTCGGCACGCTTCGCGACAAGAAGCCGGAAAAGACGGTCGGCAGTTACTGGCCCTACGCCACGACGCTGTTCGACTATGTGCGCCGCGCCATGCCGCTGAACGCGCCGCAGTCGCTCACGCCCGACGAAGTCTATGCGGTTTCGGCCTATGTGCTGTTCCTGAACGGGATCTTGCCCGAGGACGCCAAGCTCGACCCGCGCAGTCTTCCCAAGGTGGCGATGCCGAACCGCGACGGCTTTGTCAGCGCCTATTCGCCGCCCGGCGCCAAACCGTAAGCGTCGCCGCCCGTCGCCTGACGGCGGACATCCGCTGAGGGACAAGTGAGCCGCCGCGTCCTCACGCCTAGCGCGCCGCATCGACCATGGCGCGGAACTTCTTGACGTTGTCCGCGCCGGCATAGTCGGCGATCCGCTGGTAGGCGGGCTCCATCAGCGCGCGGAACGGGGCGAGGTCAGGCTCGGTCATCTCCATCGCGGCGGCCTTGAGCTTGGCGATCTGATCGGCTTCGCCATCCGCCATCAGCTTACGCATCAGGTCGCCGGCCGCAGCGCTCTCCTCGCGGAAGATCGTCTGCTGCTCGGGCGTGAGCTTCGTCCACGCGTTCACTCCGATCGTGTGGATCATGTTGTTGTAGATGTGCCGGGTGATCGCGAGATGCGTCTGCACCTCGTAGAACTTGTTGTAGTAGATCACCGCGATCGGATTCTCCTCCCCGTCGACGACTTTCTGCGCGAGCGCCAGGTAAAGCTCGGGGAAGGCGATCGCCTGCACCACCGCTCCGAGCGCCTCCATCGATGCCTGGATCTGCAATTCCGGCGGGGTGCGAAGCTTGAGGCCCTTGACGTCCGCGGGCGCGTTGATCGGCCGCACGCTGTTGGTGACGTTGCGAAACCCATAGTCCCAATTGTGCAGCAGGATGAAGCCCTGCTTTTCCGCGAGCGGCGCGAGCCAATCCATCGCTGATCCATCGAGGACTCGGAACACGAGCGGCCGGCTGTCGAAAATGAAGGGCAGCATGACAGCGCCGAAGGCTCTGTCGTATTTGTCGAGCTGACCCTGGGTCGGCAGGCCCATGTCGATCGTCCCGAGTTTGATCTGCTGCGCTTGTTCCGGCGGCCCGCCGAGCTGGTTGTTGGGAAAGATCATGACCCGGATCGCGCCGCCGGTGCGCTCGGCGACGCGGCTGGCGAACTGCTTGGCGGCGATATTGGCGGGGTGGTCCTCCTGGGCGAAATGCGCGAAACGCAGCGTTAGCGGCGCGGCGCCGCGCGCGACGAAGGGTATTGCGAGCGTCGCCGCGGCGGCGCCGGCAGCTCCGATCAGCTCTCGTCGGTTCATGACCTCCTCCCTTGCTACTTTTCTCTCCAAACCGCGGCCGCTCGAGCGGCTCAGCCGCGGAATCCGAAATGGTTCGGCAGCGCGAGCGCGAACCAGGGCACAAAAGCGACGACCAGCAAACCGGCCACGACCACGGCGAGATAGGGCAGCATTGCGCGCGAAGCCGGCTCGATATCGCATCGCATCACCGCGCAGCAGACATAAAATCCGACGCCGGCAAGCGGCATGAAGCCGCCGACTCCCATCGCGATGATGAGCACGATGGCGAAGTGCAGGCCGCTGAAGCCCAGCTTGACCGCGATCGGCAGCAGCAATGGCGCGAGCACGTTGAGGGACGGCAGGCCTTCGAGCAGCACGCCGACAAAGATCAGGAGCGCAATCGAGCCGATCATGAAGACTGCAGCATTGGCGTGCCCGGCGGCGAGCAGATCGACCAGCCGCTGGGGCAGATAGGCGATGGTCAACACCCACGAGAAGGCCGAGGCGGCAGTGAAGATGAAGAGCAGCACGCCGGTCAGCGCCGCTGTGTTCTGAACCGCGCGCAGGAAACCGGCAACGGTCATCTCGCGGTAGACGAACACGGCGAGGATGGCGCCGTAGACGACGGCGAGCGCGGCGACCTCGGTCGGCGTGGCGAGTCCGAAGAGGATCCCAGCGAGCAGCATGCCAGGCATCAGAAGGGGTAGGATCGCGCCGACCCCGGCGCGCGCGACCTCTCCTACGGGCGCCCGAGGAGCCGGCGGCGCGCCGGCGAAACGGGCGCGGATCGCGATCAACGCCATCAGGCAAAACGCAATGACGGCCGCCGGCATGAGGCCGCCAATGAACATGCCAGCTACCGACACGTTGGTGATCGAGCCGACGATCAACATGGCGATGCTCGGCGGCACCGTCTCGCCCATGATCGCCGACACGGCCAGAACCGCCGCGCCCTCCGGAGCGCCGTGACGGGCGCGGACTTCGTCGCGCATGATCGTGCCGACGGCGGCGACGTCGGCGGGCTTCGAGCCGGAAAGCCCCGAAATCACGTACATGCTGACCACGGCGACGTGCAACAGGCCGCCGCGCATGTGCCCGACCAGCGCGTGGACGAACCGGATCAGCCGTGCGCTGATTCCGCCGCGCTCCATGACCAGTCCCGCCAGGATGAAGAAGGGGATGGCGAGCAGGATGTAATTCCCGGCGCCCGCGACCATGGTTTGCGGCAGCACGATCAGCGGCCCGGCGTTGCTCATCCAGAGGTAGGACGCCGACGCGAGCAGCAACACGAAACCCACTGGCACGCCTGCGAAAATGGCGACGAAAAAAAGAGCGAGGGCGGCGATGAGCGGGGCGTCGTCGCCAAGCGCCGGCAGCCATGATCCGCAGGTCGTCGCCAGCAGTGCTATCGCGGCGAGGAAGAACGCGGCGACGATGAGCGCCATCCGCCCGTGTTCGCGCCAGAGCTGCACGGCCGCATAGAGCCCCATCAGCGCCATTCCGATCGGAAGCGGGAGTGCGATCAGGGCCGCTGGCGCCTGCAGGATCGGAGTGCGCTCGGCCCAACTCGCGACAATGAACGCGATGGAGGCGACGCCGATAAGCGCGCTGACGAAGAAGACGATGACGTCGGCGAGCACGAGGCAAGCGCGCTCGGCTCCGCTCGGGATCAGATTCAGCAATAGGCGGACCTGAGCGTGATCGCGGCGGCGATAGGCCACGGCGCCGCCGATGAACGCCAGGATCGAGAGCACCAGCCGAGCGACTTCGTCCGACCATAGAAAGGACTGACCGAAGAAGACACGCGCTACAACGTTGGCCAGCACGAGCAGCAGCTCGCCAAGCAGCGCGCCGATGACAATCGCTTCAGCCAGGCGGTCGAGCGCGCGCAGCGCGATCGGCTCCCGCGCGACCGCCTCGACCGCGGCCTCGGCGTTGGTCATCGCCCTCGGCAGGGCGCAGTCGCCGCCCGACGACACCTGACCCTACCGCGGCGCGCCGCTCATCGCGCGATGACAGGGATCGGGCCTACCAGCGACGCTCCTTGGACTCCGCATGGCTTTCCTCCTTGGCGGCCTTCTTGGGGCGAGGCCGCGCTCTGCGGCCCTCGGCGGGCGCTTCGCGCGCCCGCGTTTCGTCGGCAAAGTAGTCGGGATTGAGGCGGCGGATGTCCGGAATATCGGCCAGAAGCCCGTCGAGATGAACGCCCATCGCTTGAGCGGCGCGCGCGCCGTCGCCGGATTCGATCGCCGTCGCGACGGCGGAATGTTCGCGGATGGCGCGGGTCATGCGGCCCTCCTGCGGCAAGGTGAGCCGCCGGTAGCGATCCACGTGGACCTTGACCTGCTCCACCAGCGTCCAGATCCCCCGATAGCCCGCAGCTTCGGCAATGGCGCCGTGAAAGGCTTCGTCCGCTTGATGAAAAGCGTCGCGGTCGCCGGCTCTGCTCGCTTCGCGCTGGCGCTCGAGCTCGGCGAGCAGGACGATGATCTGACTGCGCCGGGCACGCTCGGCGGCGAGCCGCGCCGACGTCTCTTCGAGCGCCTTGCGAATGACGATGGTCTCGGGCAGCGCGGCAAGCGGAATGCGCGCAGCGAAGGTGCCCGACTGCGGGAAGATTTCCACCAGTCCTTCGTCGGCGAGTTTGCGCAGCGCCTCGCGCACGGGAGTTCGGCTGAAGCCATAAGATTTCGTCAGCTCCACCTCCGAGATCGGCTCGCCCGGCAGGCGTTCGAGCGAGACGAGCTCGGCCCGCAGGTCGGCGTAAATCCCGGCTCCGATTCCGCCGGCGCGGACGCCGCCCGCCCAGGGCCGTCGGATCGAAGCGGCGTGCGTGGACGCGAGCGGTGTCAACGGACTTGCCTCGATCTCATTGCGGCGCTTCCCTCCTCGTGAGAACTAATATATTAGCATCTCAGACTCAAGGGCGAGCTTCGCGCAGCGGCGGTTCGGCGGCAAAAATCGCCGAATCTAACTGAGACGCGCGCGGTCGCGGAATGGCAGGATGAAGGCGGGATGACCGACTATCGTCGTCTGTTTGACCTTTCGAGCAAGCTGGCGGTCGTGCTGGGCGCGGCGTCAGGGATCGGCAGGTCCTCGGCCGAGGCGCTGGCCAGCCTTGGCGCGACCGTAGTTTGCGCAGACCGCAACGGCGCAGGAGCCGAGGCGACGGCTGCGGGAATTCTAGAACGGGGCGGCGCGGCCGAGGCGATCGTCGCCGACGCCGTGAGCGCGGCGGCGGTCAAGGGACTGGCTGACGCGGTCAAGGCCAAGCATCCGCGCGTCGACATTGCCGTGACGACGCCGGGGCTGAACATAAGAAAAACGATTCTCGACTACACGGAAGAGGACCTCGATCGCGTCGTCACCCTCAACCTTAAGGGGACAGTCTATTTCTTTCAGGCGTTCGGACGCATCATGATGGAGCAGGGTGGAGGCAGCATCATCGCCTGCTCTTCGGTGCGCGCGGTCACGATCGAGCCGGGCCTTGCGGTCTACGGCAGCACCAAGGCGGCAATTGGCCTGTTGGTCAAAGGCTTTGCCTCGGAGGTCGGCCGCTTCGGCGTCCGCGTCAATGCGATCGCGCCAAGCATCGCGGAGACGGCCTTGACCGAACCGTTCAAGCGCCGTCCTGACATTTACAAACTCTATGCGGCCCACACCGTGTTCGATCGCTGGAGCGCGGCTGACGAGGTCGCATGCGCCGTTGCTTTTCTGGCCTCCGATGCGGCGAGCTACGTGAGCGGGAGCACGATGTTCGTCGACGGCGGTTGGACCGCGATCGATGGGCCGCCGACCGGGTTGACCCAACTTGCGCGGTGAGGGTGGTTGGAAAGCGCGACGCGCCAGAGCGGCCTTCCGCCTCAATTCGCCTCTGCGAGGGGCGAGACCTTGGCGCGGCGCTCCGAGCGGGCGGTTATCTCCTGGTATCGGCTCAGGGAGTGAGCGAGATGCCGCCGGGCCGCGGCGCGGGCGGCGGCGGTGTTCTGGGCGCGAATGGCGTCGTAAATCGCGACATGCTCGCCCTGGACCTTGCGCAAATACCGCACCCGTTCAATCTCGCTGCCGCTCGCGACATTGATCATCTGGCGCGGAATGATGAAGTTCCCGAGGAACTCGAGAAATTGCGGAAAGTGGCGATTGTGAACGCTGCGAAAGATCGTCAGATGGAATCGGAAGTCAGCGTCCACCGCGTTGCCGCCAGCGTCGATTTCGGCCTCGATCGACTTGAGCGCGGTCTCGATCTGGCTGAGGTCGTGCGCTGTCCGCCGCTCGGCGGCGAGCCCGGACGCCTCGATCTCCAGTCCCATGCGCAATTCGAGAATCTGGAGCACGTCCTTGGCGGACTTGACCTCGTCGGGATCAATGCGGAACGGCCGGCGCTGCACGTCCGCGGGGACGAATGCGCCAAGTCCCTGACGGGTAATCACCAGGCCGTCCGCCCTAAGGGCAGCCACAGCCTCCCTCACAACCGTGCGACTGACGCCCGTGGTCTGGGAAAGTTCCTGCTCTGTCGGCAGGCGGGCGCCCGGCGCAAGCCGACCGCTGAGAATCTCGGCGGCGAGCCGCTGCGTAAGCTCCTGCGTCCGATTGAGCGCCGGACCCAGCGCAAGCGAAATTGACTTGCTTTTCTTCATTGGATTCGCCCGCCGACTCGCAGCCCACCATTATTGCACAATCCGTGTTCGCCAACAAAACCAGGCGCCGGATTTTCCATGGTTGATTCCCGAACGACAGCAGCCTTCCAAACGTCGTTCTTCTGCGATCTTGCCTCCGGGCGGCGCCTCATTCGCATATATCACATATAAGGTCATCATACGAATTCTCTTGTCGGGACGCCGGCTCCGCTATATGGTGACCACATGGGCGGCGATAAGTCCCCCACCACTGGTCAAGGAGAGAAACATGTCCTGGACGGCGCCCGTCATCGTCGAAGTGTGCATCGGCATGGAGATCACCAGCTACGTCTCCGCCGAAATCTGATCAGTTGAGCGACGCGCGACCCTAACGCTGACGTTCGCCCGCGCGCCGAAACTCGCGCGGGCCCGCGGCGGGTTTCCTCGATAGAGAGGGATTTGTCGCGGCCGGGATGTGTGGGCCGGTGTTGGCCTCGTCTCTCGGCAACGCGGACCTGCGCGACGCTCAGCGCGGGTGAGCCGAGCGGCGACGAACTTCCAGAGACGCGGTGGAGTCATCGCGGCTCCGTCGCCACTTTGCTTGGAAAACGGCTCCCCGGGTTGAGGACGCCTTGGCCGGCCGACCCACGCCAGACCAGTTCGCTTGTGCTTGGGCCTGGCGGTTCACCGCAGTCGAGTTACCCGATGCGATTGTGCGCCGGCCGCCTACGAGATCCCTGGCCTGATGAGATCGCTTCATGGCGTGTGCTCCCGAGCTTTTGAAATCGGCTATCGGCTCGGGATTGCTCTCCTTTCCGGTGACTCACTTCACCGACGAAGCGGTGTTTGCTCCAGGACCGTATAGCGAGCACATCGACTATCTTGTCGGTCACCGCCCCGCGGCCTTGTTCGCGGCTGGCGGAACTGGGGAGTTTTTTTCGCTCGATCTCGCCGAATACGAAAGCGTGATCGGCGCCGCGGTCGAGTCCGTCCGGGGGAGGCTGCCGGTCGTCGCCGGCGTCGGCTACGGCTCGGCGCTGGCGATCGAATTCGCGAAGCGGGCGGAGAGGGCCGGCGCGGACGGGATTCTGCTGCTGCCGCAATATCTCATCCAGGCCGAGCAGGAGGGGCTCTACCGCCACGTCAGGGCGGTCTGCGGTGCCGTCGGAATCGGCACCATCGTCTACCACCGCGACAATTGTCTGTTCGAACTCGACACCATGCGGCGGCTGGCGGACGCCTGCCCCAATTTGATCGGCTTCAAGGATGGGCATGGCAGCGTCGAGCAACTGACCTGTCTCCGCGACACGCTCGGGGACCGGCTGGTCTATGTCGGCGGGATGCCGACGGCGGAAGTTTTCGCCACCGCCAATCGGGCGATCGGAGTCTCGACCTATTCGTCCGCGATATTCAATTTCGCGCCTGAATTTGCCAAGCGCTTCTTCGCCGCGATCCATTCGGGCGACCGCGCGTTCGCCGTCGAAGCGATGCGCAATTTCTTTGTCCCCTATCTCGTGCTGAGGAACCAGCGCCGCGGCTATGCGGTCAGCATCGTCAAGGCGGGCATGCGAGTGGTCGGCCGGCCCGCCGGTCCGGTTCGCGCGCCGCTGCTCGATCTCACCGCCGATCAGGAGGCGGAATTGGTGAGGCTTGTGGCGCAGGCCGCGCGGATGATGGAATTCACGCAGCCGGCGGCGCTGGAACAGGAGGGGCTGAACATCTGACGCCGCCGGCGACATCTCGCTCTCGGGCGACGGCGCTTCGAGATCGAAACCTGGCCCGCGCAAATCGATGGCGCAGGGGTGCGGCCCGGTGTAGAACCGATCGCAAGAGAGCGCTTCGCTCGACAGTGCGCAGCGCGAGTCAAGGGAGGAAGAGATGCTCGGGATCACCAGGCGGCGGGTCCTGCAATCCGGCGGCGCGGCGGGGCTCATGCTCCTGCCGGGCGGAGCCGCGCGCGCCGCGCCAGCTTGGAGCGGACCCGCGCCGGAAGCCGGAGCCTCGATCCGGGTCTTGCGCTGGAAGCAGTTCATCCAGGCCGAGTTCGACGCCTTCGTCGCCAACACCAAGAAGTTTTCCGATCAGACTGGCGTCAAAGTGCGCGTCGATGCGGAAAGCTGGGACGACATCCGGCCAAAATCGGCGGTGGCGGCAAACGTCGGCGCCGGCCCGGACATCATCATGGGCACGCTCGACGACCCATTCAAGTTTCCTGACAAGCTCCTCGATCTGACGGACCTCGCAGAATATCTCGGCGCCGCGTCCGGGGGCTGGTATCCGGTCGCGCGCAAATACGGGGTGCACGACAAAAAGTGGATCTCGCTGCCGCAAGGGGCGACGGGCGGTTGTCTGAACTATCGTATCAGCACGATGCGGGCGGCCGGCTTCGACGAATTCCCGAAAGACACTGCCGGCTATCTCAAGCTTTGCCAGGGTCTCAAGAAGGCGGGCAAGCCGCCGGGTTTTGCCCTCGGCCACGCCACCGGCGACGCCAACGGCTGGACCCAATGGTGTCTGTGGGCGTTCGGCGGCAAGACCGTGGACAACAACAACAACGTCGTCATCGATTCGCCCGAGACCGTCGCCGCGCTCGAATATGCCAAGCAGCTCTACCAGACCTACATCGACGGCGTGCTGTCGTGGCTCGACCCGAGCAACAACAAGGCGTTCCTCGCCGACCAGATCAGCCTGACCTTCAACGGCATTTCGATCTATACCGTCGCCAAGAACTCGCCCGATCCAGCGCTGAACGCGATCGCCGCCGACATGGATCACGCCAATATGCCGATTGGCCCGATCGGGCGCCCGACCGAGCAGCAAAATATCCTGAGCACCTACGCCTACGCCTACACCAAGTATCCAAACGCGGTGCGCGAATATCTTCGCTTCATGTGGGAGAAGCCCCAGATCGACTATTGGGAGACGCAGTCGAACGGCTATATCGCCCCGCCGCTGCCTGCGTGGAACGACAATCCGGTCTGGACCGCGGACCCGAAGGTGACGCCGTTCCGCGACGTGCTCAAGTTCGCTCTCGACGACGGCTATTCGGGCGGTCTCGGCTCCGCGTCCGCGGCGGTCATGGGCGATTTTGTCGTCGTCGACATGTTTGCGGAGGCGTGCACCGGAAACAAGTCCCCGAAGGACGCAGCGCATGACGCAGCCGAGCGCGTCAAGCGCTACTACAGCGCCTAGCTCGGCGCGTCCCGGCGGAGGCCGGCCAACCATCGGGAGGCGATGATCCGCGCAGATTGTTCTTCCCGCGGCGGCGCAAGGAGCAGGTAATGGCGGCGAACGCGCCCGCCTATCGCGACTCGCGAACGATTCCGGCGCGGCGGCAGCGCGCCCTTCGGCTGCTCGACGACCGCAATGTCTTAGGCTTTCTCCTCATCCTGCCGGCCGTCGCTTTCCTGCTTATCTTCCTGGCCTATCCGCTCGGGCTCGGCTTCTGGCTCGGCATGACCGACGCCAAGATCGGCGAGTCAGGACGCTTCATCGGCTTCGGCAACTTCGTTTCGCTCGCCCACGACAGCGTGTTCTGGCTCGTGGTGTTCAACACCGTGCTCTATACGGTCGTCGCCAGCGCGCTCAAATTCGGCCTTGGGCTCTATCTCGCGCTGCTGCTCAACCGCCGCCTGCCGTTCAAGGCGTTCATCCGCGCGATCGTGCTGCTGCCGTTTGTCACCCCGACGGTGCTCTCGGCGATCGCCTTCTGGTGGATCTACGATCCGCAGTTCTCGATTATCTCGTGGTCGCTGATCAAGCTTGGGCTCATCGACAAATACATCGATTTTCTTGGCAGCCCGTGGAACGCCCGCTGGTCGGTGATCGCCGCCAATGTCTGGCGCGGCATTCCGTTTGTCGCGATCACCCTGCTTGCCGGCCTGCAGACGATCTCGCCCTCGCTCTACGAAGCCGCGACGCTCGACGGCGCGGGCGCCTGGCAACGATTCCGGTTTGTCACGCTGCCGATGCTGTCCCCGATCATCGCGGTGGTCATGACCTTCTCGGTGCTGCTCACCTTCACCGACTTCCAGCTCATTTACGCGATCACCCGCGGCGGCCCGATCAACGCCACCCACCTGATGGCGACCCTTTCTTACGAGCGCGCGATCACCGGAGGCCGCCTCGGCGAAGGGGCGGCGATCGCCGACGCGATGGTGCCGTTCCTGCTCGCGGCCATCTTGTTCAGCTATTTCGGTCTGCAGCGGCGACGCTGGCAACAGGGTTCGCGAGACTGACGATGGCCGCGGCGAACGATTCCTCCGCAGGCATGGACTATCTCGAGACGCTGCCGCGGCGGCTCTTCACTCTCTATCTGCCGCTCGCCGTCTTCCTGTTCGTCCTGCTGTTTCCGTTCTACTGGATGACCACGACGACGCTAAAGCCCGACGACGAGCTCTACGACTACGCGCGCTTCAATCCGTTCTGGGTTCATAGCCCGACGCTCGCCCATATCCAGAAGCTGTTCTTCGAGACCAGCTACCCGAGCTGGCTCATCAACACCATGCTGATCGCCTTCGCTTCGACCGCGATTTCGCTCGTGTGCAGCGTCTGCGCGGCTTATTCGATCGAACGCCTGCGGTTCTTCGGCGCCCGTTATGTCGGGCTCGCCATCTTTCTTGCCTATCTTGTTCCCCCGAGCATCCTCTTCATCCCGCTCGCGACGATCATTTTCAAACTCGGCCTCTTCGACAGCGACTGGGCGCTGATCCTCACCTACCCGACCTTTCTCGTGCCGTTCTGCACCTGGCTGCTGATGGGATATTTCCGCACCATCCCTTACGAGCTCGAGGAGTGCGCGCTGATCGATGGCGCGACGCGGCTGCAGATTCTGTGGAAGATCACCCTGCCGCTGGCGCTGCCCGGACTGATCTCGGCTGGCATTTTCGCTTTCACCCTGTCCTGGAACGAATTCATCTATGCGCTGACCTTCATCTCGTCGTCGGAGAACAAGACGGTTCCGGTCGGCGCCATCACCGAACTGGTCGAGGGCGACGTCTATCATTGGGGCTCGTTGATGGCGGCGGCGCTGTTCGGGTCGCTGCCCGTGGTGATCATGTACTCGTTCTTCGTCGAGTATTACGTTTCCAGCCTGACCGGAGCAGTGAAGGAATAGCGGCGCCGGTCCAAATCCCCGATAGCGGGCCGAGGCGGCAGCGGGCAAGGCGATGCAATTCCACCTCAACGGATTCCGGACCGGCGATCCGGAAATCTCGGAAGCCGCCGAGCCTCGCGCCGTGTGGCGCGCCTCCGACGCGCTGTCGGAGGAAGTGGACGTCCTGATTGTCGGCTGTGGTCCGGCCGGGCTGACGCTCGCGGCGCAGCTCGCCGCCTTTCCCGACATCAAGACCAGGATCGTCGAGCAGAAACCCGGGCCGCTTCTCCTCGGCCAGGCGGACGGCGTCGCTTGCCGGACCATGGAGATGTTCGAGGCGTTCGGATTCAGTGAGCGGGTCATGAAGGAGGCCTATTGGGTCAACGAGACGTCGTTCTGGAAGCCTGACGATCAGGAGCGAGGGAAGATCGTGCGCAGCGGCAGAATCCAGGATGTCGAGGACGGGCTCAGTGAGTTCCCGCATGTGATCCTGAACCAGGCGCGGGTGCACGAGTTCTACCTCGACGTCATGCGGAACGCGCCGACGCGGCTTGAGCCGGACTATTCGCTCCAGTTGCTCGACCTCACCGTCGCCCCGCCGTCACGCAAGGGCGAGTCGGGCGCCGCGAGCGGCGCGCCCGCCTATCCCGTTACTGTCAGGCTGAAGCGGCTCGATCCCGCGCGTGAAGGGCAGGAAGAAACCATCAAGGCGTGGTTCGTGGTCGGCTGCGACGGCGCGCGCAGCGCCGTGCGCAAAGCCCTCGGCCTTGCGCTCGAGGGCGATTCGGCCAACCAGGCCTGGGGCGTCATGGACGTGCTCGCGATCACCGACTTCCCCGACTTCCGCATCAAGTCGGCGATCCAGTCGGCGAACGAGGGCAACCTCCTGATCATTCCGCGCGAGGGCGGCTATCTCGTCCGCCTCTATATCGAGCTCGAAAAGCTCAGCGAGAACGAACGGGTCGCGAACCTTAACGTCACGCCCGATCGCCTGATCGCCGCGGCGCGGCGGATCCTTCGTCCCTTTACGCTGGAGGTGAAGGAGGTCGTCTGGTGGTCGGTCTACGAGATCGGCCAGCGTCTATGCGACACATACGACGACGCGCTGGATAGGCCGGGGCGAGAGCAAATCCCCCGCGTGTTCATCGCCGGCGACGCCTGCCACACCCATAGCCCCAAAGCCGGGCAGGGCATGAACGTCTCGATGCAGGACGCCTTCAATCTCGGATGGAAACTGGCGTCGGTCCTGCGGGCGCGATCCAAACCCGATATCCTGCGCACCTATTCGGAGGAGCGCCAAGCCGTCGCCAAGGAGCTGATCGACTTCGATCGCAAATGGGCGAGCATGTTCAGCGCGCCGCCGAAAGACCCCTCGAGCGCCAGCCGCGAGGGCGTCGATCCGGCCGAGTTCCAGAGATATTTCATCAGGCAGGCGCGCTTCACGGCGGGCACGGAAACCCACTATGCCCCCTCGACGATCACCGGCAAGCCGACATATCAGCATCTCGCCGAGGGCTTTCCGATCGGCATGCGCTTTCATTCGGCCCCGGTCATCCGACTGGCCGACGCCAAGCCGGTTCACCTGGGCCACGCAGTCAAGGCGGACGGCCGCTGGCGGCTCTTCGCCTTCGCTGACGCATCAGAGCCGGCAGCCGCATCTTCGAGGATTGGAGCTCTGTGCGAGTTTCTCGCAGGCTCTGCCCAATCTCCCATCAGGCGATATACGCCAGCTGGCGCGGATATCGATTCCGTCATCGACGTCCGGGCAATCTTCCAGCAGGGCCATCGCGAGCTGGCGATTGACGCGATGCCGGCTCTTCTTCTGCCGCGCAAGGGCCGTTTTGGCCTCCGCGACTATGAGAAGATGTTCTGCCCCGACTTGAAGAACGGCGTCGACATTTTCGACCTCAGGGGCGTCGCCCGCGCGGAAGGTTGCGTGGTCCTCGTGCGGCCGGACCAGTATGTCGCCCATGTTCTCCCGCTCGACGCCTTTGCCGAGCTCGGATCGTTCTTCGGCGGGTTCATGCTGGATGGATGAATACGCGTCCCGCCCCACGAGTGGGCGTGCAGCGCCTCCTCTCTTCCAGTCTTTTCACGGTCCGCATATTACCGTACAACCCGAGGAACCTGCGATCCAGCAATCGTGATCGCGCGCGCGTTCACGGGGAGATGGTGAAGGACACGGCTTTCCCGTCCCGGGGCGCGCTGATGGTCGGTTTCGCGCACGTCGCCTATCGCGCCGCGGAGGAATTCGCCGTGCGGCGGACGCGCATCGCCCATTTCGAGGTTCGCACGCTCGAAGAGCTAGAGCGGCGGGCGCGCGAGGCCGATGTGCTGGTAGTGTCGGGCCTGTGGCGCAACAGTTTGATCGCGAGCGCGCCGAAGCTGCGCTTCGTGCAATCGTTCAGCGCCGGCGCCGATCAATATGACAAGGCGCTGTTCGCCAGCCGCGGCATTCGGCTGGCGAGCGCCCAGGGAGTCAACGAACGCGCAGTGGCCGAGCACGCGATGGCGCTCATCCTCGCTGTTACCCGGCAGCTCCATAGCGCGCGCGACAACCAGCGGGAGCGCCGCTGGCGCGGCATGATCGGCGATCGCGCCTTGCGCGAGCAGGAGCTCGGCGGCAGGACCCTGGTCGTTGTCGGCTTCGGCCGCATCGGCGCGCGCCTCGGACGGCTCGCGCGCGCCTTCGACATGCGGGTCATCGGAGTGCGCCGGACAGCGCGGCCGGCCCCGGAAGCCGCAGATGAGGTCGTCGCCGTAGCCGACCTCGCGCGGGCGCTCGGCGAGGCTGACGTCGTCGCCCTGACCTGCCCGTTGACGAGTGAGACCGAGGGCCTCATCGGCGCAGCCGCGCTTCACGCGCTGAAGCCAGGGGCGCTCCTCATCAATGTCGCGCGCGGAAAGGTGGTCGACCAGGCCGCGCTTCTCGCCGCGCTCGCCGACGGGCGGGTCGGCGCCGCCGCGCTTGACTGCTTCCAAGACGAGCCGCTGCCGCGGGAGTCCCCGTTCTGGACGCTGCCGAACGTCCTCATCACGCCCCATAGCGCCGGCGAAACCGGGCGCTACGAAACGAACCTGGTTGACATCCTGGTCGACAACATCGAACGCCTCCTCCGCGGCGAAACCACGCTCAGAAATGAGATCGTGTGATGGCAGGCCGCGATAGCAGGTCGCGCCGCCCGGCGCGGCGAAAGGGCGCAAGGCGCGCGCGTCTCGGCGACGGTTGAGCCGCAATAGGACGAACGGACATGGCTTCGGTCGAAGTTTCCAACGTGCGCAAGAGCTTTGGCGGATACGAAGTGATTCACGGCGTCTCGATCCGAGTCGAGGACGGCGAATTCGTCATTCTTGTCGGGCCTTCGGGATGCGGCAAGTCGACGCTGCTCAGGATGGTCGCCGGCCTCGAATCGATCACCAGCGGCGAGCTTCGGATCGACGGGCGGATCGTCAACAGCGTGCCGCCCAAGGAACGCGACATCGCCATGGTGTTCCAGAACTACGCGCTCTATCCGCAAATGACGGTGGCGAAAAACATGAGCTTCTCGCTTGAGCTCGCGAAGCGGCCGAAGGAGGAGATCGCCGACAAGGTGATGAAGGCCGCCGACATCCTCGGCCTGAAGCCGCTGCTCGAACGCTACCCGCGCCAATTGTCCGGCGGCCAGCGCCAGCGGGTCGCCATGGGGCGGGCGATCGTGCGCGATCCGGCGGTGTTCCTGTTCGACGAGCCGCTGTCGAATCTCGACGCCAAGCTGAGGGTGCAGATGCGCGCCGAGATCAAGGCGCTGCAGCAGCGGCTCGCATCGACGACCATCTACGTCACCCACGACCAGATCGAAGCGATGACCATGGCCGACAAGATCGTCGTCCTGCACGACGGCAAGGTGGAGCAGATCGGCACGCCGCTCGACCTTTATGATTCGCCGGCGAACCTGTTCGTGGCCGGGTTCATCGGCTCGCCGGCGATGAACTTGATCAACGGGCGCCTCGACGGCGGCGAGCGGCCGGCGCTCGTTACCGCTGCAGGCGTCAAGATTCCGCTCGCCGCCGCGCCGCGCGCCGCGGCGGGCCGGGACATCGTCATGGGCGTCCGCCCCGAGCACGTGACGCTCGGGGGGCCGCTCGCAATCCCCGCCCATGTCATGGTCGTCGAGCCGACCGGCTATGAAACCCAGTTGGTCGCGAGGCTCGCGGGACAGGATATCGTGTGCGTGTTTCGTGAGCGCCTGAGCGACCGCCCCGGGGACTCGATCGCGCTGACGCTTGAAGGGCCTTTGCACTTTTTTGATGCGCAAACCGGCGAGGCCCTTGCGAGGGGCTAAGCCGTGCCCGTTCTGACGAGATCGCGAGCCTTGCGAGTTGTCAGGTAACCGGATTAATGTGGAGCCGAGTGAACAGCGCCATATTCGCTGCAGGGAGGGTCTCGTCATGAAGGGCAAGCGCGTAAACCGCCGGTCTGTGCTCGTCGGCATGGCGCTCGCGCCAGCCATCGTGCGCGCCGCCCGCGCCGCCCCGATGACTTTGCGGCTGTCGTCCTCGCTGCCCAACAACCCGAAATTCGCCAACGGCCGCGTCTATTACGACAATCTGGTCAAGCGCCTCTCGTCGGACGGCCTCGCCGACCGGATCGAGGTGCAATTCTTTCCCGACAACCAGCTCGGCCAGGAGATCGATGTCGTCAATTCGGTGAGCTTGGGCGTCATCGACCTCATGGTCACCGGCACTTCGATCTGGGCCAACGTGACGCCGCTGATTGGACTCCTCGACCTCGGCTATCTGTTCGAAAGCTTCCCCCAGCAGACCAAGGCGCTCGACGCCGGCGCCGCCAAGCCGCTGGAAGCGGCGCTGAGGACCGGCGCCAATGTCGAGATCATCGGGTGGGCGTACAATTTCGGCTCGCGCAGCGTGCTCTGCAAGTCGCCGGTCAACGCGCCTGCGGATCTCGCCGGCAAGCGAATCCGCACCCTGCCCAACAAGATCATCACCGAATGCCTGCGGCTCATGGGCGCGGCGGCGACGCCGCTGGCGTTCGGCGAGGTCTATACCGCCCTCCAGGCAGGCGTTCTCGACGGTCTCGAGCACGACCCGCCGACCATCCTGGCCAGCAAATTCTATGAGACCGCCAAATTCTATTCGCTCACCCAGCACAATTTCTCGGCGCTCGGGGTGTTCTGTAGCGGCCTGACGCTCAATCGGATGGACGCGGCCCTGCGCGACCCGTTCCTGGCCGCGGCGAGGGAAGCGGCGGCTGACACCAGGGTGCGCGGGCTGGAAGCGGAAAAGGAGGCGCTGGAATCGCTGAAGGAGAAGGGCGTCGAAATCATCGCCTGCGACCGTGAGCCGTTCCGCAAGCTGGTGCTGCCCCAGACCGACGAATTCATCAAGGCGCATCCGGAGGCGAAGCCGATCATCGATATCATCCGCGGCACTAAGGCGTGACCTCCCGACCGGGCCTGACGGCCACGCTCGCGCCTCGCGCGCGGCTGGCTGCGGGGCTCGCGATCCTGCTCGCCGCCGTTGACGCAATCGCCGCACTCCTGCTGGCGGCCGACCTCATCGTGGTTTCGCTCTCGGTTTTCTACCGCTACGTGCTCGCGGCGCCGATCGAGTGGGCCGACGACGTCGCCCGCGGTTTCATGGTGGCGATGAGCTTCTTTGGTGCGGCGGGCGCGCTCGCCCGTCACGAGAACGCCGGCGTCGCGTTCTTCGTCCAGCGACTGCCGCCGCTGGCTCGCCGACGTGTCGACGCGTTGGCGGCGCTTGTCGTGCTGGCGACCGCCGCGGCGGTGGCGTGGAATGCGATCGCGCTCGGGCGATTCACCACCGGGCAGACGACGGGTTCCGGCCTGCCGCTCGAACTGACCTTCTATCCGATGGGCGCAGGCACTGTCTGCATGACCATCTTCGCCCTGGCGCAATTCTGTCGCCGGCGCCCGGCGGATCTGGCGTTCGCGGTCGTGGTCGCGCTGGCGCTTGCCGGCGCGGCCTATGGCTGGCGCTTCATCGGTGCGGGGGGTGCGCGCGGGGGCCTGCCAATGCTGATCGGATTCGTGGGCTGCCTGGTCGGCGGCGTGCCGATCGGTTTTGCGCTGGCTTTCACCGCACTGATCTACATCTTTGTCGATGGCGCGCTTCCCGGCCTCATCTTCGCCCAGCAGATGGCGCGCGGCATCGACAATTTCGTCTTGCTCGCCATCCCGTTCTTCATCCTGGTCGGCTACCTGATGGAGGCGAACGGCATGTCCGTTCGCCTGATCGCGCTCCTTGAACGCCTTGTCGGTCGGCTTCGCGGCGGCCTCAACGTGGTGATGGTGCTGTCGATGGTGATCTTCTCCGGCATCTCAGGTTCGAAGATGGCGGATGTGGCGGCGGTCGGCTCGGTGTTGATTCCGGCCGCTCGAAGGTCGCGGCAGAATCCGGGCGGCGCGGTGGCGCTGCTGGCTGCGTCCGCAGTCATGGCCGAGACCATTCCGCCATGCATCAATCTGATCATCCTGGGTTTCGTCGCCAACCTTTCGATCGGCGGACTGTTCATGGCTGGGCTGTTGCCCGCCGGCCTGATGGCGCTGGCGCTGATCGGCGTCGTCATCCTGCTTGGCGGCGACGCCCGGCTGACGGCGGAGGCCGGGTTGTCGACGGCGCCACTCACGCAGCTCTGGCGCGGCGCGATCGTCACGCTCGGGCTGGTCGTCATCATCTTTGCCGGCTTCCGCCTGGGGGTTGCGACCGCAACCGAAATTTCCGCCTTCGCCGCGCTCTATGCGCTCATCGTCGGCGGCTTGAGCTTCCGCGAGCTTGGACCGCGCGCCGCCGCCTTAAGTTTCGTCAACGCCGCGACGCGTTCGGGTCTGGTGCTGTTCATCGTCGCCGCGGCGCAGTCTCTCGCGTTCGTGCTGACGCTGCAGCAGTTTCCCCACGCCTTGGCGCAGGCGCTGATCGCGCTCTCGCAAAGCGCCGGCGCGTGGCCGTTCCTGTTGCTCTCGATCCTGATCCTGATCGTCATGGGTTCGATTCTGGAGGGCGCGGCGGCGCTCATCATCTTCGGTCCGCTGCTCATTCCGGTCGCCGGCCAGATCGGCGTCAATGGACTGCACTTCGGGGTGGTGCTGGTGATCGCGATGGGGATCGGCCTCTTCGCTCCGCCGCTCGGGCTTGGGCTATACGGCGCATGCCTGATCGGCGGCGTGCCGATCGAATCCACGGTGAAGCCGATGCTGGGCTATCTCGGCCTTTTGTTCCTGTGCCTCCTGATCATCGCGTTTGTGCCGGGATTGACTCTCTGGCTGCCGCGTCTGCTCGGCTACGAATAGGCGCCCGCTCCTTGACCGCGCTACCCCTCGGACTAAATTCCAAGGACGGGGGAAATACGCGCCAAGGCAGGCGTTCGGCTTTGCCGCCGAGCCCGCAACCGTAACGCTCCTCACCCACCATCGAGATATTTCATCCATGCCGCACCTGTTCAGCAAGCTTCGCATGCGCGACATCGACTTCGCCAACCGGATCGGCGTTTCGCCGATGTGCCAATATTCGTCGGTCGACGGCTACGCCAACGACTGGCATTTCGCTCATCTCGCCTCCCGCGCGATCGGCGGGGCTGGGCTGGTGTTCACCGAGGCCGCCGCGGTCACGCCGGAAGGCCGGATTTCGCCGCAAGATCTCGGGGTCTGGAGCGAAAAGCACTTCGAGCCGCTCGAGCGGATCACGCGCTTCATCAGCGGCCAGGGCGCTATCCCTGGAATCCAGCTCGCCCATGCCGGCCGGAAGGGCAGCACCTATCGACCGGGCGCGGGGAACGGCGCGGTTCCGGAAGCCTCCGGCGGATGGCGCCCGGTGGGGCCGAGCGCCATCGCCTTCAGCGACAGTTTCGCCAAGCCGGCCGAGTTGACTGTCGATCAGATCAAAGCCCTGCAAGGCGCCTTCGCGCTCGCTGCGGAGCGAGCGTTCGCCGCCGGCTTCCGGGTGATCGAAATTCATGCCGCGCACGGCTATCTGGCGCACGAGTTTCTGTCGCCGTTCAGCAACCGGCGCTCCGACGCCTATGGCGGCTCGTTCGAGAACCGTACGCGCTTCATTCGCGGATGCGTCGCCGCGGTCCGGCGCGCGTTGCCCGAACGATGCCCGCTGTTCGTGCGCATCTCGGCGACCGACTGGGCGGAGGGCGGATGGGATATCGACCAATCGGTCGAACTCGCGCGCCTGCTGCTCGCGCTCGGCGTCGACCTGATCGACTGCTCCTCAGGCGGCAATCTCGAGAAGGCGGACATTCCGGTTGGGCCCGGATACCAGACGCCGTTCGCCGAGCGGATTCGACGCGAGGCGAATATCGCGACCGCAACGGTCGGGATGATCACCGCGCCGGCCCAGGCCGACCAGATCATCCGCAACGATCAGGCCGACCTTGTGCTGCTCGCGCGCGAGATGTTGCGCGACCCATATTGGCCGCTTCACGCCGCGCAGGCGCTGAGCCAGGTCGCGTCGTGGCCCAGGCAATATCTGCGCGCGGCGCCGGGCGGAACTCCGGAACGGGCGCCTGCGTCCGCATCCGTCGATCGGGCTACTCAGCCTGTCGCGACATGAAGCTGCGGCGCTCCGGGATTCACCATCCTTTCCAGACGTCGACGCCAAACCGGGGATACGGCTTGGCGGGAGGGCTCCGATCGCGCTAAGTTGATTGGCGAGCCCACTCTGGGGCTTTGGACTGGTGGGGATGTCATGCGCCATTCATTCGTTGCGTTGCTAGCGGCGGCGACCGCCCTTGGATTCGCGCTCGCGGGTTCGACCGCCGCGAACGCCGAAAGCGTCATGAAAGAGTGCGCGACCCAATGGAAGGCGGCCGAGGCCGCGGGGACGACCGGGGGTCAGACCTGGCCGCAGTTTCTGTCCCAGTGCCGCGCCCGCGGGAGCGCCGCCGCTGCGCCGTCCTCCGGTTTCGCGCCAGCTCCGGCGCCCGCGCCAGCGCCTGCCCCGGCCAATCAGTCCGGCTCGCTCTTCCCGTGGTGGCAGCCGTCGGCTCCCGCTTCCGCTCCGGCGCCGAGCGCCGGCGCGGCCGCAGCGCCGAGGGCGGGCGAGTACACAACCGAATTGGCGGCCCGCGCCAGCTGCCCGACCGACACTGTCGTCTGGGTCAACACGCCCTCGCACGTCTACCACTACCCGGGAACCCACTATTATGGGCATACCAAGCGCGGCGCCTATATGTGCGAGGCCAACGCCCGAGCAGCAGGAAATCGCGCGGCGCGCAAAGAGGTCCAGGCCCATTCGTGATAGGCGGCGGTAGTTCGCGCTTCCTGCGGCTACGAAAGAGAAGCCCCGTCAGAGGGGGGTTGCTCTGACGGGGCTTAGGCGATGCCAGCTTGGTTGTGCGGCAGCATTATCGCGCCGCCCCCCAACGCTTAGTTTCAGGCAGGCGCGGCTGGCGGGCGTCGGTAGATTGACGAGCGGCTCCCGTCCTGCTCGGGGCGGCCAATTTTCTTCCTTTTCACGCCAACGGCGACCTTTGAGCGACGGCTGAAGGTCTATTCGGTCGCCATAAGCCGCGGCTCGCTCCGAGCCAGCGACGGTGAGCGGCCGGTCCAGCGCTTGAAGGCGTGATGGAACGAGGTCGCGCCCTCATAGCCCAGAAGCCATCCGATCTGCGAAAGCGTAAAGCCCGACTCGTGCAGATATTGGTTGGCGAGGCTGCGTCGCACGCTGTCGACAACGTCGGCGAAATTCGTTCCTTCGTCGGCGAGCCGGCGCGCAAGCGTCCTCGGGCTGACCCCGAGCGCTTTGGCGACGGTCTCCGTTCGCGCCCGGCCGTGCGGCAACAATCGCTGGATCTCGTTCTCGACCGCGGATCGCATGCTGCCTTGGGTCGTGTTGCGCGCCCGCGCCGCTTCCTCGCAGAAGGGCCGCAGCGTCTCGAGCAGGTGCGGGTCTCCGGTCGCGAGCGACAACGCGAGGGTTTCATTCGAGAAGACGATCTGATCGATGGTCGCGGCGAAATCGACCGGGCAGCCGAAGAAACTCTCAAAATCCTTTACCTCCGCCGCTCGCCCGTGCACGCAGGCGACGCGGACGGGACAGACGTTGCGTCCAGCCATCTCGCGGATCGATTTGACCACGATTGCGAACTGAAACTCGGCGTTCTGGCGCATCCGATGCCGCGAGACGCCGAAAAAGCCTGGCTCGACGATGAGCCCATCGGTCCGCCGGACAAGCTTCAGCCGCACGCTCTCGTTGACGATCCGGCAATAGTGCATCAGCAACTTGAGCGCGTCGCTGACATTGTCGGCCGCGGACATGGCGTAAAACAAGAGGCCGACCTCGCGCGGGTTCGACTGCTCGGCAAGATGCAGTCCGAACACGGGGTCGTTCAGCGCGAGCGCCGCATATTCAAGAAAATCAGCCTGAGCCGTCGCGGACAAGCGACGCCGGGAAGCGTCCAAGTCGCTTTCTTTGAGACCGGCCCGACGCAGGAACGGCCCTGGATCCAGTCCGCGCCGGCGCAAGGCCGCAATCGCGCATTTGACCGCGAACCCCGTCACGGTCGGCAGCGTCTGCCGGGTCAAGCCCATGGCCACGGTCCGCGCCCCCTACAGCGCCTTGCCCATGCGCCATCCTGCGACGCCCGCAAGGGCAGGACAAGTCGGCGCCAGGATACGGGCGGCGGCTCGACGAGGAGCGGTCCAGGGAAGATAAAACGCTCGCGCGGCGTAAGCCGGTCCGCCGCCTGCGTTTCGACGCAACGTCATGTTCAATCCAATTCATCTCCAATTCATCGTCCGCGCAATAATTGGAGGCTCACCCCGACCTTGGTAGGAAAATGCAGTTAGTTGACGGCTATCAGAGCGATCGCCGCCCGCGGTATGTCGACGCCCGCCCGTCTTCATGCGTCCGGCGCAAGTGAGAGGGGAAGCAACGATGTATCCACTCCCTTTTGCCCAAATCGAGGCGCGGTCGGGTCAGCCCGATCGCGGTCATCATTTCCTCCATACCAACGTCTTCTTGCGCCACGCGAGCGGGAATTCAGGCAAGGCGGAAGAGTATATCGAGACGATTCTGACTCAGGCCGCGGTGGCGAAACGCAGCGTGTGGGCAAGCAGCATCCTGTTCGCGCAGTTGAGGCCGTCGATGTTCATCCCCGGACGCTTCGGCACTCTTGACGACCTGGCGCGCTATATACGCTCGCTTGCGACGCTGGTCACACCCGATCCGAACACGATGCTGCGCGTGGCCCGGCTCCGCGACGCAAAATGGCAAAGGCGCGCCGAAGCCGGCGAGGCGGACGAAAAACCGCGAACCCTTTCGTTCAGCGACGCCATCGAGATTGCCTCGGCCCTCTGGGTGAAGGAAGCGGCGGGCATGGCCGATCTCAAGTTTCTCATGTTTGACGACTTGAGTCCGGCCGACGCCAAAGCCGGCGGGCGCCTCTCGCTGCTGCGTCTCCAGGACTATGCGCCGGACGCAGGGGCCAATTCCGACGTCATGGCGGCCGTGCAGCTGACCCGCATCGAGCCTCTTCATCGGGCGAACCCGATTCCGCAGTCCGCCTCGGCGGAGTGAGCGTCACGCGTTCCGCGCTCTTGGCCGGGACGGCCGATCGGTGACCCGAGCCGATGTTGCGGTAGCGTCAGCGTTGACGACCTCGCTTCGCTTGACGCCGACGGCGTTGGCGAGCAGCCTCAGCCGATCGCTCACCACTTCACTGTCGGGCGCGCGCGCGGCGGCGGCGACCTGCAAGCGGACGCAATTCGGCTGGATCCGCAGTCGCGCGCTTTCCAGGACCGCAGGCACGCCGCCGGAAAAGCGGTAGGCGAGCAGAATGGCCCGGCCGAGAATTTGCGCCCGGCGGCGCTCGGCAGGAGCGAGCAGGCGGATGGCGGGGCTGAGCCACGGCGCGTCCGGACGGCCGGCGTAGCGCGCATGAATGGCGGCGGCGATAAACGCTCGCTCGGGGTGGGTGACGCCGATGAAGGGAAACTGCAGGAGCCGGCGAAAACTCTCTTCCGCCCGGAGGTCGGGGGCGTCCCGCCAGGCGATGTCAGAGAGGGCGCAGATCGCGACGCGAAGTCGCGTCTCGGCCGCGATCTCGCCGGCGGCGAGGTCCGCGGTCCACGACACGAGCTCGCGCGCGAAATCGGGCACCCGCGCAAGCGGCAGACCGATGAGCTGCGCGCCCTCGACCAAGGGATCCAGATATTGCTCCTCCCGGCTGAGTTGGGAATAGAGGAAGCCTTCGCGCAGGCCGAGGGCGGAAAAGACGATGCGTTCGGGCGCGAGATGTTTGAGCAGGCGGTCGAGCGCGAGCGCGGCCGCCGGCAGCGTCCGCGCCCGCCGTTCCGTCACTCCCGGCGTCGCCGCCAGTTTCGCCGCCGAGCGCCTTGACACCGCGCGGGCGAATTCGCGCGCTTCCGTCGCGCCGATTGAATAGCCGTGTACGACCCTGACCGGCGCGCCGACCGCCTCCATATGCGCCTTGGCCAGCGTGCGCCAGCCGCCGCCGACCGGGTAGAATGTAGGCCGCGCCAGCGCGCGCGGCAGGCTCCGGCGCAGAATGGCGTCGATCTCGCGCTTCGCGGCAGAGACGCCGTCCCGCAGCATGGCCTCGACCGGCAGGGCGCCGAGCGGCAGGCTGACCCAACGATCTCCCACATGGTCGTCGATCGCTTCGGCGACCTCGAGGCTGCCGCCGCCCATGTCGCCGACCGACCCGACCGGCCGGAAGAAGCCGGAGATCACCCCAAGGGCGGCGAACTTCGCCTCTTCGGCGCCGCTCAGGATTCGGACCTTGAGGCCGCATTCAGCCTCGATCGCTTGGGCGAGTTTCGGCCCGTTCACCGCGCGACGCATGGCCTCGGTCGCCACAGCGTCGATTCGGACGACGCCCATCGCGTCGGCAATGGCGCGAAACCGCCCCACCGCCTGGACGGCGCGGCGGAAGCCGTCCGGCGCGATGGCGCCGGTATCGGCGAGTCCTTCCCCGAGGCGGAGCAGCGACTTCTCGTTGAAACGCGGCATCGGCGCCCTGCCGAGCTGGTCATAGACAAGGAGCCGAACCGAGTTCGAGCCGATATCGACGATCGCATAGGGCGGGCCGCCGCCAGGGGCGGCGCGCTCGGGATTGAGCTCGAGCGGCCGCGGCGCCGCCGGCTGAGCGTGTCCCTGAGCCATTGCGCTTCCTCCCCGCGCGGAGCCTATCACAGGCGGAAGCGAGGGGCGTGGCGCCGCCGTTCGCGCTTCCGGCTAGCCCGCGTCCTTGCCCCCTCTCCCGGCCTGGCGCAGAAACTCGTGCCGCTCCCGCCATTCCTCCGGCCCCGCTCCGGACGGGGCGCCCAGCATCATCACCGGGGCGCCGGCGCTGCGATAGGATGGCCAATGCGGCAGGCCGGGGCCGTTCGGATCTCCGTTCTTGACGAAGTTGATCCAGTAATTGGAGGCAAGCCTCGCCAGCTCCCGGTCGGCGTCGTCGGTCAGCCAGGGAATGGCGTCAAGATTGTCGAACACATAGAGGATCTCGCCGGCGTGGAAGGCGCCTGCCTCGCGGCTCGGGCGCTCGCCGAACCAGCCCTCCGGAGTGAGCGGCGCGCGGTCGAAGCGGAAGCGGAAAATTTCCGCCCGTCCGGTTTGCTTCTGCGCCTCGATCCAGGCCCAGGTCGGGTGGATAATCATGAGGTCGCCTCCGAGCGCGGCCGCTGACGTTACGTCAGCCTCGGGCGAGCCGCCGGAGTAGCGCCTCAACGCCTCATCCGTCCGTGCGCCGAAAATCTCGCGCGCCAGATCGGCGTGGGCGCGATCGGCGTTCCGGCCCTGCTTCAGGGTGAAGTTGAAGCCCTCATCCTTGTTCCAGCCCGCCATAAGCGGCACATCGCTTTGCTCGCCGGCCGCAAAGATCTCCTCTGGCGAGCGCGGCAGAAGCCATCCGTCGACGATCGGCCTGAAGCCCTCCCAGGGCGCGGCGGCGAGGATCGCCTCGGCAGGCAGCGCGCGCAGCTCGGCCAGCGATTTCGCCCCAGCCCTGCGCATGAACAGGACCCCTGCGGCCTCGGCTTCGGCGAGCGAAGCCGGCGCCCGCGCGGGCGAGGCGAACAGCGCTCCGCTTTCGCCAATGACGCCGGCGACCAATCCCTTGGCGAGCGGCGAGGCCATGAGCGCGCTCGCTGCGAATGAACCGGCCGATTCCCCGGCGATCGTGACCTTGGCCGGATCGCCGCCAAAGGCGACGATATTGCGCTTCACCCACGCCAAGGCCGAGACGAGATCGAGAAACCCGTAGTTGCCGGAGGCGCGATGGTCCGATTCGGCGGTGAGATCCTGATGGGCGAGAAAGCCCAGCGCATTGAGCCGATGGTTGACGGTCACGACGATGACGCCGCGAGCCGCGAGCCGCGAGCCGTCGTAA